>Ga0209697_10000637_pt1 | contig 57500 bp, 50 predicted proteins | sample AliMusrvi5mmetaG_FD_184115 | JGI IMG/M metagenome (GOLD analysis project Ga0209697, IMG submission 184115) | Freshwater lake bacterial and archeal communities from Alinen Mustajarvi, Finland, to study Microbial Dark Matter (Phase II) - Alinen... | ecosystem: Environmental > Aquatic > Freshwater...
GAGACCCATGAGAACCCTTCAGGCACGAATGCCGCCGGGACGTCGGCATCCACCTTGGAGCCTGAATTAGCAGTGTGCATTTTCTGCATATTCCTTTCTTACTACCCTATATGAATGTCACGTTGTAACTGGTCAAGGGTCTTGCGCGTGCGTGAATCCATGCGGACGGTATATCTCATGCCCGTCTTTGCCTTTCGCTTTTATACGCGGCAAGCGTGGTGAACGTGGCGGGGTTGCGCTCGTAGTCTTTCAAAACCTTCACGGCAGCCTTGATGTCTCCGGCGTCCTCAATTCCCTGTAGCAAGGACAAGTCTTCGGGCGATACCCGGGTGACACCCAAAAGCAAAATGCGGGAATTGACCTTTCAGCCAATTCCCGCGTCATCATCTAATGTGCTCTGATGCGTGCGACGGACTACCGTCGTCCACCGCCGAAACCACCGCCACGGTCACCACCGCCAACCCGCGGGGCCTGGGGCCGCGCCTCGTTCACGGTCAGCGCACGTCCGTCCACATCCATGCCATTCGTGGCCGCAATGGCCGCCGCCGCCTCAGCATCCGTCGACATCTCGACAAAACCGAAACCTTTGCTGCGACCCGTCTCGCGCTCTATGATCACGTCCGCAGTCTCGACCTTGCCATAAGCGCCGAACACCTGCTGGAGGGTTTCACTCGTCACGCTGTAACTCATGTTGCCGACATACAATTTCTTGCCCATCTCGATTCCCTTCTTCCATTACACCTGGATCCCTTCTTATTCTTTCCGGGTCCTGTGGAAAGGGGTTCAACTCGAACCCTTCGACCCCATCAGCGCTCGAACATCGTTCGCCTCCGGGCTAGGAAGACCGAAAAGGAGCGATCAAGAAAATGGCTTTCATCCCACCTCCAGCCGACTTCTTCGACAACCAAGTTATGTGAACGCTACCGCAATCGGCTTGTGAAGTATATAAGTATCATTTCTCCCTGGTCCCAAGTCCCATCGCCTTCAAGATCATGGCAAAGAGGGGGGGGGCTCAAATGTCTGTTGGACAGGGGAAGGATTCAATCCTGTTTTTTCAAGGCATCCCGCTTTGCCTGAAGCTCAGCAATGATTTTTTCAAGCGCTTTTATGTCTTTAGCCTTCTTGAAACGCCTCATGCCTTGAAGTGTCGCAATGGTTGTTTCCACAATCTTAGCCCTTAATTCATAAAGGGGTGTACTCATACATCCTCCTTAGCGTTTACCTTATCGTTATCTAACTTCCCTCAGGAAATTTATAATCCAAATTTAATGAAAATCAAGATTCCTGCACTTAATAAAATTATTTTAAGCGTTGAACCTGTTTTTGTGACTGGGCGATTTTCCACGTGAACCCCGCCCCCACCAGATAGCTGTTTTTCGCACGAACTAAAGGGCTCGCTTCAAATTCAGCTCCCTCGACATTATCCCACCGGGTAAGCAAGGCCACCGATACCCCATCGAAAATCGGACGGGACAGCCATGCGGATACAAAGCTCCCGCCATACCCGCCCTGACTGTGGTAATAAGGTCTGTCCGGGGTGACGGAGGCTTCACCCACGTCATAAAAATATTCATTGTAATGGCGGTCCGAAAACTCCAATCCGGTTTTCAAACCGGCCGACCACTTGGACTGAGGAAGAGGTTTAATGCCCGCCAGAATCAGACTGAGACTGCCTCGGAGCCCCTCATATCCGGGATTCAGGTTATCCATATCGATTGAAAAAACCCCGCGCCCGGCGGCCTCCAGGAATACCGATTTGATCTTCTCTCCATGGTACAAGAACATCCGGGCGGCCGGTCCAATCTCGATCAGCGGGTCCAACTCCGGCATCCCCTCCCGGATCCCGCCCCGGGATTTCACCGGTGGATTGCCACTCAGGGAGAGCTCAACTTCGAACCGGATCCCTTTGTAAAACAAACCCCGGACACCGTCCTTATCCACCTGGATAAAGTCCCCTCGATAGATCAAATACGGGAGGGGAAACGCATACCAGCGATACTCATCAGAACCCCGATACAAGGGCACCCGCGAAGCCATCCCGAACACTCCCACCTCCCATTTCGGCAGTCCCGGAATGACCGGCGGCGCATTTGTCAGAATTTCTTCCGCATAAAGCGATGACCCCATCAACAGAAGAGACTTAAACCCCAGACACACCATCCAACGTAATTTGCTTTTCATCATAAGAATTGAGCGCCCCATTCAGTGCAATGATTTCAACCACTGCTGTTCAAGAACATACCGGGAAGGAACCTCTGCCTCCGTCAATTCTTATTAACCTGAACCATTGCCCCGGCGCAAGGCTATCCCTCAACAATTTTGTATATTATGTTCATTCTGTCGAAAATTCCTCGTATTGGCGTGGAATTCTCGACAGGAGATTGACCCAGAGCAAAGCATAGGTGGCAGCCAACGTCTCGGCGGCTGCAGGCTACTACGGCATCTGGAGGTGCCGCAGGCGAAAAACCCGATTCCGCCCCCCGCTCCGAACAAGACTCCGGAACCCGTGATCGTTCCTGCGGCCGTTTATTCAGTTTGCGGGATGAAGTGAGTCAAACCAGACGGTCATTTTTTGGATGCGACAGGTGCGGAAACAATTTCCAACGTGAATCCTACCGCCTTCGGGATGTCCGCAATGAAGTCTTTGGCAGAGCGGAAGACCACCCCCCCGACACTGGCAGAGGCAATGGTGACATCCTGGGCGGAAAGCGAATCGGCTTTAAGGGTAGCGGCGGTGGGTTTTTCCGTCCATTTCAGTGTTTTGATCTCTGCAGGCTTCGGATTTCCGGGTTCGTTTTCGTTCAGAAGTACTTCGAGTGCGTTCATTTAGGTTCCTTTAGGTATTTCAGTAAGTGTACCCCCATGTCCAGAGCCTGTATACATCTTATACTCCGGCGTCATGACGGAAGCGCCGGCAAGCCGGATTTCCCGCAACGGGGACAGCGATAAGTTTTCGCTTTCGGGGTTTTATCCTGCTCCGTCAACATCATGCCGCACTTGCAATTCCCTTTGTGGGGGAGCAACACAAGGGTTTGAGACAACTCACGAGCAAGATCCTTCTGCCCTGACTTGAACTCCGCTTCCCGACGACGAAGAATAGTATCCTGATTATTCATAAGATTCCGATTCTGCAATGACTTCATATCCAACCACAGTGACAGGATACCAGGAACCTGGATAATAAGTAAAAAATCGGAAACGAGGCTGGGTTGATGCGTCGGCCACAGGCCCTCATTTTTTCGCGTTCGGTTATGCACAACCCTTATGCTAATATTGCGACATGAATGAAACTCATCGGGAAGTTTCGTGGCGGGCCATCGGAGGCGCTTTGTTCCTCGGAACCGCTTCCCTTCTCGCGCAACTCGCGCTTCTTCAGGAGTTTCTCTGCACATTCACAGGGAACGAACTGATTATCGGGTTCGTCCTTGGTTATTGGTTCATTCTTACGGCATTTGGCGCCGAAATGGGAAGGCGCTGGCGAAAAAGCGCAACCCCTGCGCTCCTGTTTGGACTCGAGATCGCCGCCGGTCTTGCCCCTCTCCTGCAAGTTGTCGCCATCCGCCTCCTGCGGGCAACCCTCCTACCCGGCGTTGCGCCCGGATCCGACCTTGCACTCTGGGCCATCGCCATCATCCTGCTTCCCGGATGTTTTGTGAATGGCTGGCTTTTCGCCATCTTTGTCCGCCTCATCACCAAAGACCGGGGAAATGAAAATGGTCAGGTCTATCTGCCAGAGACCGTCGGCCTCGCGATCGGCGGACTTTTGTACAGCCTGTTTCTCTGCACCCGCCTTGGTTCCTTCGGCCTCGCCTTGCTGATCGCCGCCCAGAACGGTCTTGCCGCGGTCATCCTCGCCTGGGCGAGTGGATGGCGACGACTAGCCCTTTCCACCGGCCTCACGGTAACCATTCTGCTTTTCGCCGCATCCTGGTGCGGGCTTGATGTGCTTACCCTGCAAGCCGTCTATGCAGGCGGGAAAGTTGTGGCGCAAACCCATTCGCCATACGGCCATCTGGTCGTCACAGAAGCGCATGGACAAAGGGCCTATTTCCAACAGGGAGTCCCCCTCTTCACCACGCAGGATACGGCCGCACGGGAAGAGCGCGTGCATTTCGCCCTTGCCCAACGGGAGCCTATGGATTCCGTTCTTTTGATCGGGGGCGCCGCTTGCCGGGCAGCGGACGAAGTTCTTAAATACGGCCCCCAGCGTGTCGATTGTGTCGATCCGGACCCGGCGGTCCTCGCCGCCTTGAAGGAGGCCGGCGAAACGGCCACGCGCAATGCCCATGTGAACCTCATCGAAACCGATGCAAGGAAGTACGTCAGACAAACCAAGACCCGTTATAATGCCATCGTGATGGGTCTGCCGCCACCCGAATCCGTCCAGTTGAACCGTTTCTTCACCCGGGAATTTTTTACTGAAGCGGCCGCCCGACTTGAACCAGGCGGGGTCATCACGCTGGACCTTCCCGGCTCGGAGGGATATCTCGCCCCCAGCCAGCTGGCGCTGATCGCTTCCATCCACGGCGCCTTCCAAGCGATATTCCGTTACACGCTTATCATTCCCGGCGAGAAGATGACTTTCCTCGGGTCCAACGCACCCCTTACCACCGATGTGCCTGCAATCCTTGCCCGCCGCCATATTTCCGTTCGATTCATGACGGAGGGTTATCTGGCCACACGCCTCACCCCGGAGCGTTTGAACGCCGCGCGCACCGTCGCAACCGCTCCGGCACCGCCTAACAGCGATTTCGCGCCAGCCTCCTTCGGCCACGCGCTCAGCCTCTGGCTGGATAAGAGCGGAGGCCATCTTGAATGGTCAATCGCCGCTTTTGCCGCCCTGATTATCCTAATCGGATCACTCCTCTCACGGGGTCCTCTTCCAAGAATGACCTTTGCCATCACGACCACAGGTTTCGCAGGATTTTCCCTTGAGATGATCCTGATTATCGTGTTTCAGGTGCTCTATGGTTCACTCTATCTGCACTTGGGGGCACTTTTTGCGGCGTTCATGATTGGCACGGCGGTGGGCGCTTTCCTCTCGCTGCGTGGAAGGCTGCCGACCGGGCCACGAGGGGTCGGCCTGCTTGACGCGGCTTTCGTCATTCTGGCGCCCGCCTCAGCGCTGGCAGTGCAACAACTTGCCACCGCCGGATCCCTGCCCCTCGCAGGACCTCTACTGATCGGTCTCGGCCTGGCCCTGGCCGGCTTTATTGTCGGCGCTCAGTTCCCCTTGGCCGCACGCGAGCAGGCCGGCGGACGCGAGTCGTCCTCCAGCTTCTACGCCGCTGATCTCGCCGGCTCGTGCCTCGGTGCCTTTGCCACAACCGCGCTGTTACTCCCGGTAATGGGAGTGACCGGCATCTGCTGGCTTCTGGCCGGAATCAAATTCGCCAGTCTCATCGGACTTTGGTCGGCCCCCCCCCACGCCAGTTCAACACCGATTCCCGGCAGAGGCGCGACGCCCATCGCATGGATCACAACGGGGTATTTCGCACTCACAGGGGTGATCATCGTCTCTGAGAAAACACACATGAGCATCTACGCCGCCACTTTTTATCATCCCTATATTTTCACGATCATCACAACCCTCTTCCTGGCGCTCTGGGCGACTTGGAATAAGAACACGGACACGGCTTGGCTGAATCGCGCCGCTCATTCCAGCCTTTTCACCGAATGGATTCGGATTCCCGGACAAAAATGGCTTTCACTCACCCGCGTGGCCGCCTACCTCCTTTTAGGACTCGTCGCGTTCTTCCCGGTCTTCCGGTGCTACTTCCGGATTCCATACCTCTTTTGCCATGTTTGTCCTCGGCAATGCATTTTCGGTTATCTGCGCACCTACCTTGTAGGGGGCGCACTATTGATAAATCTCGGGCAGGCGCCGTTTTGCGCCCGGGTCTGCCCCGTCGGGACACTCTTTGATACGATAGCGCCGCCAACCCCGCCCAGCCGGCGCCTCGCCCGCACACTCTGGACGGTGCGCCTTGGGGTTCTCGTGTGCGTGGTTTTACTTTACTTCCTTGTGGAGCACTCTGCACACACCCGCCCATCCGGAGCCGGACCGCTCTATATTTATTTATTCCGGAATGACTACGCGGTGGGCATTTGGAGCCTCATCACGGGGGTGGCGCTCATTTGCCTGGGGTGGAGGATCAAGCGCGCATTCTGCTCGACGCTCTGCCCCATCGGCGCGACATCAGACCTTGTCGCAAGGCTGCTTCGCACGATTCCACCGAATGAGGGCGATACCGCGGCGACAAAAGCCAATGGGAAAACTCAGGCAGAACCGGGAGGTCTATCCCATGACTAAGCCTCTTTCACGTAGACAGTTTATCAAGAATTGCGCCATTGGCGCGGGGGGGACACTTCTCGTCGGCCTCAGCGTGCGGGACTTCATCCTCGACCGCAAGCCCGGCGGGCTCTCGCTCGGTTTCAGGAACGACGCCCCGGGGGATCTTTGGAAATGGAGCCGGGAGGCAAGTTTCTACACCCGCACCGGAACCCTCGTCCGGTGTGAACTCTGTCCGCACCAGTGCGTGCTGGGTGACAATGATCGCGGATTCTGTCGTGCCCGGGTGGTAAAGGCGGGAAAGCTTTACACACTCGATTATGGAAACCCGTGCACCGTGCATGTCGATCCGATCGAGAAGAAGCCGTTCTACCATTTTCATCCCACCATGCCGATTTTGTCGCTGGCCGTGGCAGGTTGCAACCTCCGGTGTGTCAACTGCCAGAATTGGCAGATTTCCCAGTCCAAACCTGAGCAAACAGAGAATCAGGATCTGATGCCTGACCGCGTCGTTGCCCTGTGTGAAGAACAGCATATCCCCGCCATCGCCTACACCTACAGCGAGCCGATCATCTTCTACGAGTATGTCCGCGACACCGCGCATCTCGCCCGGTCGAAGGGGATTCTGAACGCGATCGTGACGGCGGGATTCATCAACCCGGCTCCCTTGCGGGAGTTATTGAAGGTGATTGATGCCGTGACGCTTGATGTAAAGGCCTTTAGCGATTTCTCATACCGGAAGATCTCATCTGCCAGATTGGAACCCATTCTCGAAACAATCCGGATTGTGAAGGAGTCCGGCGCGTGGCTGGAACTGTCGAATCTGGTCGTGCCAACCCTCTCGGACAACCTGGACGACATCCGGCGGTTCTCTGATTGGGTTGTCACCACAGTCGGGCCGGACGTCCCCCTGCACTTCCTGCGTTTTCACCCGCAATACCTGCTGTCGGCCATGCCGCCGACAGCGATCGACACGCTCATTGGTGCCCGGGCCATCGCGCTACAAGCGGGGATCCACCACGTCTATGTAGGAAACGTCCCGGGCCACTCTGCCGAACAAACGACCTGCCCGGGTTGTCAAGCGCTCCTCATTGCACGGGACGGATTCCACGTCAAGGTGAACCACCTCAAGAAGGGCTGCTGCTTCAACTGCGGCCGTTCCATCGCCGGCGTTTGGGAACGGTCATCATCCACACTTACTGAGTGAAAAAGACGCAGATCAACGGATGAAATAGACCGAACCGCTCGTATAGAAGACTTTCAGACGTTGAGGAGAGCCGGGCTCGATTTCGATGCTGCTAAAGCCGATCAAGGCCGGTAAACCACTGATGGTCGTGGCTTCAGCCACATACCAACAGCCTTGCAACGCCCTGAAACCCGAGGGATTGCTGCCAACGAGTGTCACCCCGTTACTGAAAACAAGGGAGCCACTCACCTTGAGATAGCCGACGGCATTCGAGGCCGTCCCAACCACTGTGACCGCTTGCGTCGAACCTGTATAAAACGTCACATTGCTGGCCAGAACCGTCCCGTTGGTCGCAAACGCCAGCGTCCCGCCATTCGTGATGGCAATCGGGCCGGAAATGTAGGTGCTGACGGCGGTATTGTTCTTGAACTCGACCGTTCCGGCAGTGATCAGTTTGGCCAGATTGGTGATCGTCATGACGTTGCCGGAAGCCGGTCCGGCCAGATACATCGAGCCACCTGCAAGTGGTGCAAACTCGGTGGCCGCCGCACCCGCCTTGACCGGTAGCGAGGCCTGCTGGGCGTTGCCGGCACTCGTCGTATTGGCCCATCCGAATCCGCTACCGTTAACCGTGACCGTATAGCGCAGGGTCACCCCGTTGTCCTGCGACCAAGTCCGGTTGGCGAGCTCATGGAGGATGAAGTAACTGCCGGTGCTGAACGTCACGGTGTCAGGCGTGGCGTTGTTACCGTCACCCAGGTAGTGGTTGGCCGTACCCAACTGGTTGATCGACTCCGTGTTGTTGTAATCCCCCTGAAGCGTCGATCCGTTCATAAACCGATAATTGCCGCCAGGGACGACCTGCCAATAAACGCCAGAGCCAGCATAGAACTTCAACATACCTCCGTTTTCGATCTGAACATTACCGGCACCGGCGCCATTCAGCACTGTGCCTTGCGCCTGGTTCTGACCAACATTGAAATAGAGCGTGGAAAACTGACCCGCCGCAGTGCCGATGTGTAGCGTGTTGTCGCTGCCATTGGCAGTATCCAGCGTGACGTTAGCGCCGCCCAGGACCGCATCCTGTCGAATTTCCAGATCATTGTTGCCACTCCCCGCAAAGTCCGCGATCCTGAAGTAGCCATGGACAAGTTGAAGTGGCAGACCGGAAGCGATCTTGATGGATCCGCCTGAACCGCGCATCGAACTTAGCAGGTCCGTGGCATCGGCAGTCGCCTGCATCCTGTACGTCGTACCTACTGCACCGGTCAGGGTCAGCATTCCACTCCCACTGAACGGCCCGCCAAAGGTAATCTGGCTGATGTTGAGGCTGCCATTGTAGCCGAGATTGGTGTTGACGAACTGTACGCCGGCATTGACCGTTACACCGCCCGTGAAGTTCACGAGATAGGGCCGAACCTTCAATGTGGCATCAACAGGACCGGTGGCATAGTTCTGGTTGTCGATCGCCAGATTCCCGCCCAGAGTCAGCAGTCCACTGAAGGCGCGGGTGTTTTGCCACGAATCCTGAACCCGCCCCCGGGTGTAGAGTGTTCCCCCGCCGCCGCTCACAGTGATCGCGTTGGTCAGGATCTCGGTACTGATTGACGGCCAGATGTTGTCGGCCATATGAATGCCGATTCCGCCGTTGTCGAGAACGATGGCGCCAGCGCCAATTCCATTTGTCTGGTTTGATCCGGAATAGGCGAAGGCCACCCGGCTGCCGTTGGAGATAATCGAGTTCCCGCTGAATAACAACGCCGGCGGGTTCGGCGTGGCGTTGTTGGCTACCCCAAAGTTGACGTTGCCCCCACCGTTGACGGCCAGAACTCCGGCACCGCCCAGGGCACCATTGGTGAACGTGTAGGTCTTCGCGGCGTTGGCGATTTGGACCGACACGGGAAGGGCCGTGCCCACAAGGCTGACATTGGTCTGCGTGCCGAAATCGTTGAACGCAACACTGTCCCCGTCGTGATACATCGTGGCATCGCCGGTCCAGTTCGCAGTGGCCGTGTCCCAGTTCCCGTTCAGACCACCGGCCCACGACAGGTTCTTGGCGACGTGGTCGGCGATGGAAACCGTGGCGGTAGGCGAGGTTCCGACCACATAGCTGCCGGGCAGAAGCGTCAGGGTGGCGTATTCAGTTCCTTCGACCAGGGAGTCGGGGATCGGCACCACGGCAATCGTGGCGTTGGTTTGGCCACGGACAATAACGACAGTCCCGCTCAAAGTGTTGTAGTCGACTCCGTTGCTAGCGGTCCCGCTAACCGTGTAGTTGACAGTCAGATCCTCGTTCGTCAATGCCGCCGCGCGGGCCACCGAGAAGAGTCCCGTCACGGGGCCGTCTTCGGCGCCGTTGGTCAGCGTCTGGATGTCGATGGCGCCAGTGATGAAGGACTTCACGGGATCGGCCATGAACGAACCGTAGGCATTGGTCGCGTAGTAACGGTAGTAGTAGTAAATGTTGGCAGAAAGTCCAATGTTAGTGGAGAGATAGCCCAATGGTTGGGTGCCGGGAAACGTGTTCGTGTTGGCCCACGTGGAACTGGCGACATTCGTACCGCCATCCGTCGGGCCCCAATACACAGATACCGTCACCGGCGCCAGCCCCGTAGACACCAGGTTGCCATTAAGAAACGCGGCGGTATGCTGCACATTGGTCGGACTGACATTGGCAATGGCAGGCTCCCAACCGGCAGTAGAGAGTTTGGTCAACACCAAGTAGGCACCGTTAGTCACCAGAGTATACCCTCCCACAGGGGTCGGAATGACCCCGACGAAGTTGGTCGAGTAAGCGACGTTCCAAAACTGGTTGGGTGAAGGCGAGAAACCGTTGGTCGGCACGACGGTCACCGAACAACCGCTCGCGAACGTCAACAGGTTACTCGCGACTAACATTCCACACTGGTTGCTGGCTGCACCGGAGAGCACGACCTGATAGGTCGCGGCATTAGTGAAGGTAAAGGCGGAGGCGCGAACCGTACCCGTCGAGGCGATGCTGAACGTGGTGTTACTCACCAAAACGGGACCAAGCACGTAGGTACTGACGGCGGTATTGTTCTTGAACTCGACCGTGCCCGCGCCAATCACCCTGGCCGGAGTGGTCAGTTCCATCACATTACCCGATGCAGGCCCTGCCAGGTACATCGTCATACCAGCGGGCGGGGAAAACTCTGTACCGGCAGCCCCGTTCTTAACCTTAAGCGTGGCCTGCTGGTTGTTGCCACCAGTCGTCGTACTGGCCCATCCGAACCCGCTGCCATTAGCCGTGACCGTATAACGAATAGTCACCCCGTTGTCCTGCGACCAGGTCCGGTTAGCTAACTCATGCAGGATGAAGTAACTGCCGGTGCTGAACGTGACGGTGTCGGGCGTGGCGTTGTTGCCGTCGCCCAGGTAGTGGTTGGCCGTACCCAACTGGTTGATCGACTCCGTGTTGTTGTAATCCCCCCGAAGGATCGCTCCATTCATGAACCGATAATTGCCGCCGGGAACGACCTGCCAATAAACGGAACCAGCATAGAACTTCAACATACCTCCGTTTTCGATCTGGACATTACCGGCGCCGGCGCCGTTCAGCACCGTCCCTTGCGTCTGGTTCTGATCCATATTGAAATAGAGCGTGGAAAACTGACCCGCCGCAGTGCCGATGTGTAGCGTGTTGTCGCTGCCGTTGGCGGTATCCAGCGTGACGTTAGCTCCGCCTATCTGCGATCGTTGTCGGATCTCCAGGACATTGGTACCGCTCCCCGTGAAGTCCGCGATTCTGAAGTAGCCGCGGACAAGTTGAAGTGGCAGACCAGGTGTAATCTTGATGGATCCGCCTGCTCCACGCATTGCGCTCAGAAGGTCTGCGGCATCCGCACCCGCCTGAATCTTCAGATACGTGTTGCTGCTCACGGCTCCAGCCGGCGCAGCCAAGGTCAACACGCTGCTCCCGCTGAAAGGACCGGTGAACGTGAGTGTGCTGCCGGTCGAACCGTCCCAGTAGGTCGTGCCGAGGTTGAGGTTGTTGATTTGCCAGGCGCCGTTGACCGTAACACCGCCGCTGAAGGTCACATACTGTGACCAGCCCATGAAATATGCCACAGTACCATCAGCTTGGTTTTTATTGTCGAGATTCAGATTGCCATTCAGAGTCAAGACGCCGCTGAACTGGCGGGTGTCATTATACAAGGCGTAATTTTGTGTAGAACCAGCCGTATGGAGAGTGCCGCCGCCCGAATTGACAGTGATGGAGTTGGTCAGGATGTCAGTGTAGCTAGTGCCAGCGTTAGCGTTCTCGAAAGAGGACATGTTGGCAAAACCAAAATGGCCGTTGTCGAGAATGATCGTCCCGCTGCCAAGACCAAAGGACTGCCCCCCGCTGCTAGAGTTTCCGTAGTTAAGCGCGACCTTACTGCCATTGGAGATGGTCGTATTGCCACTGAAGGACAGCGTTGGTAGATTCGGCGTGGCGCTGTTGGCCAACCCAAAATTGAGGTTACCTCCGCCGTTGACAGTCAGATTCCCCGTGCCGCTCAGCGTCCCGTTGGTCAAGGTGTAACTCTTCGCCGTGCTATTGGCAAATGTCTTGGCGGCAGGCGAAACTGTCGTCGAAACATTGACATTCGTGCGCGTGCTGGAGTCGTTGAAGATCACGTTATCCCCATCGTTGAACTTCGTGGCGTCGCCGGACCAGTTGTCACTGGTGCTGATATCCCAAGCGTTATTGATGCCGCCACTCCAGGTGATGTTGGCTGCGAGAGCACCTCGCGCCAACACCAGCAATATACCCGGAACTATCTTCCACACCGCTCTTCGTTTCCATTTCATCATATTCATTGTTATCTCCCCCAATCACATTCCCCCTTGCAAACTTAAGTTTCCGCATTCACAACTCAATGTAGATGCGGAAAACGTCAATACATCATGATAACCGTACCGACGAGGTTTGGCGTCATTTTGAGCCGTTGCGGAATACCAGGCTCGACCCCAACAGTGAACCCCCGCGTAATGGGCAATCCACTGATGGTCGTGGCTTCGGCCACATACCAACAGCCTTGCAACGCCCTGAAACCCGAGGGATTGCTGCCAACGAGTGTCACGCCGTTACTGAAAACAAGGGAGCCACTCACTTTGAGATAGCCTACGGCATTCGATGCCGTCCCCACCACTGTGACCGCTTGCGTCGAACCTGTATAAAACGTCACATTGCTGGCCAGAACCGTCCCGTTGGTCGCAAACGCCAACGTCCCGCCATTCGTGATGGCAATCGGGCCGGAAACGTAGGTGCTGACGGCGGTATTGTTCTTGAACTCGACCGTTCCGGCAGTGATCAGTTTGGCCAGGTTGGTGATCGTCATGACGTTGCCGGAAGCCGGTCCAGCCAGATACATCGAGCCACCTGCAAGTGGCGCGAACTCGGTTCCCGCCGCGCCAGCTTTCACCGGTAACGTGGCCTGCTGGGCGTTGCCGGCACTCGTCGTATTGGCCCATCCGAATCCGTTACTGTTAGCCGTGACCGTATAACGAATGGTTACCCCGCTGTCCTGCGACCAGGTCCGGTTGGCTAGCTCATGGAGGATGAAGTAACTGCCAGTACTGAACGTCACGGTGTCGGGCGTGGCATTATTGCCATCGCCCAGATAGTGGTTGGCCGTGCCTACCTGGGAGATCGATTCCGTGTTGTTGTAATCCCCCTGAAGGATCGCTCCATTCATAAACCGATAATTGCCGCCGGGGACGACCTGCCAATAAACGCCAGGGCCAGCATAGAACTGCAGTATGCCGCCATTTTCGATCTGGACATTACCGGCGCCGGCGCCGTTCAACACTGTCCCTTGCGCCTGGTTCTGATCGATATTGAAATAGAGTGTGGAAAAGTGACCTGCCGCAGGGCCGATGTGCAACGTGTTGTCGCTACCGTTGGCGGTGTCCAGCGTGACGTTAGCGCCGCCGATCTGCGATCGTTGTCGAATCTCCAGGACATTGTTGCCACTCCCCGTGAAGTCCGCAATCCTGAAGTAGCCGCGGACAAGTTGCAGCGGGAGCCCTGGTGTAATCTTGATGGATCCGCCCGATCCGCGCATCGCGCTCAGAAGGTCTGTGGCGTCGGCAGTCGCCTGCATCCTATACGTCGTACCCACTGCACCGGTCAGGGTCAGCATTCCGCTCCCGCTGAACGGTCCGCCAAAGGTAATCTGGCTGATGTTGAGACTGCCATTGTAGCCAAGGTTGGTGTTGACGATCTGTACGCCGGCATTGACCGTGACGCCGCCGGTGAAGTTCACGAGATAGGGCCGAACCTTCAATGTGGCATCAACAGGACCGGTGGCATAGTTCTGGTTGTCGATCACCAGATTCCCGCCCAAGGTCAGCAGTCCACTGAAGGCGCGGGTGTTTTGCCACGAATCCTGAACCCGCCCCCGGGTGTAAAGCGTTCCCCCGCCGGCACTCACGGTGATCGCGTTGGTCAGGGTCTCGATACTGCTTGACGGCCAGATGTTGTCGGCCATATGTATCCCGATCCCGCCGTTGTCGAGGACGATGGCACCGACGCCAATTCCATTCGTCTGGTTCGATCCGGAATACGCAAAGGCCACACGACTGCCGTTAGAGATGACGGATCCGCCGCTGAAACTTAGCATCGTCCGGTTCGGTGCCACACTATTGGCCACTCCAATATTGAGGTTACCGCCGCCATTGACGACCAAGACTCCAGCACCGCTCAGGGTTCCATTGGTCAAGGTGTAGTTCTTTGCCGTGGTATTGGCAAATGTCTTGGCGGCAGGCGAAACTGTCGTCGAAACATTGATATTGGTGCGCGTGCTGGCGTCGTTGAAAGTCACGTTATCCCCATCGTTGAATTTCGTGGCGTCGCCGGACCAGTTGTCACTGGTGTTGATATCCCAAGCATTATTGACGCCGCCACTCCAGATGATGTTGGCTGCAAGAGCGCCGCGTGCCAACACCAGCAATATACCCGGCGCCCAAAACGCGCGGCGTAGCCTTCTCGTCAAATCCATCGTCGCACTCATTGTCGTTCTTTCTCCTCAACTCAGACTATGGGTGGGTTACCGTGGCCACAACCTTCGGGCCAATCAACACGGGGTTATGTGGCGGCGTACCGCCGTCCATCAAGGTTTTGAGCATATCGAGCGCAGTGCGCACACTGTCGGCCGTATCAAACTCGATTCGGGTGAGGTCGGCAGCATAGGGCTCGAGAACCGGCGAACCTTTATTGGCGCTGGTGATGATACGAATATCGCGACCAGGATACAGGCCGGCCTCGCGTAAGGCCATGACGACACCACGAGTGCTCGTGTCTTCCATGCTGATCAAGGCATTCGGCAGAGGCGTGCTGGCCGCGTCGGCAATCATCCGTTGTGTCAGTCGATAGGCGCAATTCTCATACGTGCCAGCCCCTGGAATAATCCAAGCCCACGTTTCGTAAGACCAGTCCTCAACACGGATATCGCCATAGCCGGTTTGGCAAAACTCGTTTTCCAAAGTTGAACGATAATTCGGGGGACCCAACAGGCCCATTCGACGGACTCCCACTGTCGCCAGTTCAAGTGCGGCCAGACGGATAAACTGATCGTGGTCATGGGTGACCGCCCACCCGGTATCGCTATCGCTAAAAACGACCAGCGGCACGCCAGTCGAGCGGAGTTGTTTGGCTTCATCGTATTCGAAATGAGGCGAGAGCAACAACAATCCTTCCAAGCGCCGTGCTTCCAGGTCCTCAACCAATTGTGTGTGGCCACCGAGGCCTTCATGCTCCTCTAAAATATCAAAATAGGCCCGTAGCCGCATTTTGCGTTCGCTCACCTGCTGGCGGACAGCCTGCAGGAGTAAACTCCAAAAAGGGGAGAATCCCGGGGAAAAGATATCGCCACCAAACACCACGCCGATGGTCTTCTGGTGAATACTAGCCGAGACATAAATGCCACTGCCTCGTTTCCTCTCGATCACGCCCTGCAAAGCCAATGTATCCAAGGCCACGTCCAGGGTTCCAAAAGCGACGTTCAACGACCGGCACATCTCCACGACGGTAGGTAACTTCCACCCAGGTCCTTTGGTCAAAGCCATCTCCCGAATAGCATCAGCCACCTTACTGGATTTGTCTTTTCCCGATATATTATTGAGGCTTACGCTAGTCATCTCTACCTCTTGATGTACTCTATAATAATTACTTTAGAGTGCTTTATATATCCATAATGATAGATGCGTGTCAACTTATTTACCCTGTGGCGGTGCAAGAATGAGTGACTCCAAAGCCACTGGATAACGCCGCAGTGGCCCCGGGCGGACGGATTCTGGCCGGGGTTCTCCCTGCCAAATATGAGAAGGCTTATCTGAGGGGCTTCGCTCCGTCAGATTGCACGCCGATCACCGGTGACGGCGTCAACCTGCCGCTCTGCTGGAAAGGTGGTGCCCTTCCGCCGTACCCCACCCATGAGCCACTGGAAATCCGTCTCACCATGGAGAAGGCAACGCTGTTCAGCTACACCTGCTAACCCCTTCCCACGTATCATAAACAGCCATCCGTGGCGGGTGTCTTCCGGCCTGGCGCCAGACCATCGACAAATCTATACTGCCCTGATGTAGATCAGCGCCGCGCTCCGCGGAGCCGGGTGCGTCACGGTATGGCCCGCCGCCAGTTCGCGCCCGGTGAACGTGCCGATCACGCCGGTGTCGGCATCGCGCAGTTCGTAGGTGCGCCCGGGATCCAGCATGGTCAGGTGGAGCAGGCAGGAGCTCTCCGCCGCCTCCTCCATGCGGAAGGCGAAGAGCACCCCGCTGTACTTCTCCGGATCGAAGTAGAGGTAGGCGGTCCAATGCGTCCGGTCCGTCGGTCCGTTCCACGGCGTGAGCAGGTAGAAATCCTTCAGCAGGTAGTCCTTCACCGTGCCCCACTCACGCAGGCCGAAACGGAGCATATCGAAATCGGTGTTGGGATCCTGCACCCACTGCGCGTTGAGGTTGAGGATGGGATTGTAGGAGGCGCGGAAGATGTAGACATCCCTCCTGCCGTTGAGCGCCAGTTGCTCGCCCTGCTCGACGCAGGACGCCCCCTGGAACGGCACCCAACGGTTGAACGATGTTCCCATCGACAGCCGCAGCGCGGTGGTCGTCCGGTCCGCGTCGCTACGCAGCAGCGGGATGCCGCGTCGCAGCGACTCGAGATCATTCCGGCCGCCGCCGCTGGCGCAGGAATCCACGAAGGTGTCCCTCCCGTTGCGCGCACACCAGGCGATGATACTGTCCCACAGGCGGTAGTGCGCGACGACGGACCGGTTCTCCACGATGCCCGTGCGGTCCGCACCCTCCAGGGCGGACAGCGTGTCCCAGCAGATCCGGGGATCGCTGTTGTTGTCCTCGCGGTACATGTCCACGTGATGCCGCTCCAGGAAGGACAGGATGCGCCCCAGCGTCCACTGAAAGCAGGCCTCATTGCCGATGTTGTTGGCAACGACATCACCGCACTGGATGGCCCATTCCCGCTGGTAGCCCCAGTGCTTCACCAGGTCGTCCACATGGGTGACGCGCTCCGGCTCGAACCAGACCAGGGTCTTCATGCCGTGCCCATGCGCAAAGTCGACGGACTCGCGGAAGGATTCGCCCGGCCACTTGACCGCATCCAGTTCCCAGGTCCCGATGGTTCCCCACCAGTTGCTCTCCACGGTGCTGCCGTCGGGCGCGCAATACCATCCGGCATCGAACCACCGGTAATCGAGCTTGATGCCCTCGCCCAGCATCTTCTCCAGTGACGGCCTCCAGGTGAAATGCCGCTCGGAGATGCTGCCATCCGAATTGGGAATCCCCGTGTCCATTGCCAGCCAGGTGGTACTGAAGGGCTTCACCGGGTCGCCCTTGGCGCTGAGCCGTGGCAGGTTGCAGTCGAGGAACCACCGCCGCCAGAGGTTGGTGGCATGGTCCTCGTTCCGCACCGTGTAGGGGAGGAACGACATCAACGGGGAGCGGATCCGCTCCCCGGGCTTGAGGTAGGTGCACAGGTCGTTGGTGCCGGAGGCGGTGAAGCGCGTCTGCCCCTGCCCGTCTGCGGTGAACTGCGCCTCCCAGGTTCCGCCCCAGCCGAGCGCGATAAGGGTCCCGCCGTTGCCGTGCTCGAGGTTGAAGTAAGGAAACCAGATGTGCGTGGGACGCCCTTTGTTCGAACGGAAATACACCGGCGCCTCGTCCAGCGCCTTCACATACGGACGGTACTCGTTTTCGTGGTCTCCCAGGATCCCCTTCAGCACCGGCCGCGTCCCGGCAAAAACTATGTCCGCCACCCGCATGTCCCGGATAACGCCGGAATTCCTCGTGCCGATGTTCTCAAACCAGACGGTCCACTCGTAGGCCCCGTACCCAGCGTAGCAGGCGGTGTCGACCGTCACCTGTAGATCGCCAAACCGTAGCACGAAGAGATTGGATTCCTTCTTCCCCTGGACGGAACGGCGGTGCTCGATCTGCCGGAAGGTCGTCGCCGGAAAACCAGAGTAGGCCATCCCGTCGTAATTGAATGTAAAGGGCAGCGTGCCCAGATCCGCGATGTATCCCTCATATGCCGTCATGTCTGGTCTCCTCAGTGGTATTCCATTCCTTCTCATTTCCATTATTCATAGGGAAAACTGTGTTTCGCCATAATCAAACACCATCCGGCGGCAGAAACCTATTCAAAAAACTAACAACTTCACCAAAACTCTTGCATCGGCAATTGTTTACTGTTTAATATACAGTACACATGAAGAAAGCCTTTGGTGATTATGTTCGAAAACGACGGGAAACCATGCTGGAACTCAGCCCCGATTTCACAATTCGGAAACTTGCTGCCCGAATGGGCATCCAACCCTCCTACATCAGCAAGGTTGAACGGAAGGAAGTCCCGCCCCCCTCGGAAGAGACCATCACCCGACTGGCGGAAGCCCTCCAGGAAGATCCCGACATACTTCTGGCAATGGCCGGCAAAGTCTCATCCGATCTTCGACAGGTCATTGTCAACAGGCCAAAACTATTTGCAGGTTTGATCCGGCAGTTAAAAAACAAACCCGACCATGTGATTCTCCGGGTGGTTCGGGACGCACAGGACGGAGACAAGTAAAGAAAGCAGGCAACTATGATCGAGATCCTGAATGACTCACTGTTTTTTTCATTCCCCGCAGTTCATCCCTCGGCCAAACTCCGCATCACGTTTGAACGGACTTTGCGCCTGCCGAATGACGGCAAAAGCTACCTGGTCCAGCCCTCTCTGGGCAGGTTGCCGGTTCGTGACCTGGATACCTTGACACAGCAAGTGCCGCGATCTTCGAGTGAGCATGGCAAAGTGTTGCTGCCGATGAACCCGTCGGAGGCCATGTGGCTCCGCATCGACTCAGAATATGATCACGCCCGGTCCGCCGCTTATCCCTTTGCTGTCAAAATCGCCACGGGAAATATCAATGCCGTTACCGGCGGGGTTTGGACCGGCGGGCTTTACCGGGATCCCCAACAGGATTATATGGTCGTACCCTCTCAATCTTCCCTGGAGGGATATTGCGTCAAAAAAGGAGTGATCCGCCAGTTTGTCGCCCGGCCCCCCGTCAACGACAACAACGCCGATGCACAACGCGTCGGGATACCGCATCATGAAGGCCTGCAAATTGTTGTTATCCCTTTGAAAGCGGACATATTCAACAAACGATTTCCTCACAAAACATCGCGCGTCAGCCCGGCTATCAAGCAACTTCCAGCCCCGGCAGACGCCACCCACCCGGCCTCAAAAGCAGCGGCAGGTCTTGTGACGAAGAACCTCCTGCAACCGGAAATTTGCGAAGATCCATATAAACTCTCCGACTGGGATAAGGGCCATAACAGTCGCTGCCATGTCCACATTACCAACTCCAGTGCCTGGCGACAGATCACAGCGGAGCCTCTTCCCAAAACCCCCTGCACATCCGGTGAATACGCCCGTTGCGGGGTTCCCTGGTTTATGCAGTACAACGACCCGCTGATCCTGCCGGTTGAACGTCCTGAGCCAGCCGTGAAGAAAGGCCGCGGGATCCTTGAGAATATGGACAAGGTGTTGATACCCTGGCGAAAGCCGCGAAAGCAATGGCAGAATAGACGGGGAATCATCACTCCACCCAAATATCCCACGGGGAAAGCCGGAACAAAGGGTGGAAGACGCGTCACAGCCAGAAATGAATTTGAACAAAAGGGCCGGAGTGCTATGATCCAGTTGATTGCAATGGATAAACCAAGAAAGGTGGGTTAACAATGAATAAACGATTCCTGCTTATGGCAGTCACCCTCGTATCATGCCTCTCCGTGGCTCAGGCGGAAATCCCGGCCGCGAAACATCAGGAGATCGTGAAGATGCTCCGTCTTACGGGTACCGAAAAACTCCTCAGCGAAATGAAGGCAACGATGATTCACGGCTTCCAAACATCGATGCCGAAAATTCCTGCGGCTTTCTGGACAAAGTTTGAAAGCAAAATGGATATGGGGGCCTTGACCGAACAGATCATTCCCCTCTATGACAAGTACTTCACGCTGGACGACCTGAAGGCCATCAATGCCTTCTACGAGAGCCAGGCCGGACAGAAAGTCCTGGCGACGTCACCTCAAATCTTCCAGGAGAGCCTGGCCATCGGCCAGAAGTGGGGTGAGCAGATGGGCAAGGAAGCCTCTGATGAATTTAAAAAAGAATCCGAAAGCCCGGACAAGAAGTAACGCTATGAAATCCACAGAAAAGCCCATTCCCACTCCGCTTCCCCGTGTTGCACACTTTGAAAAACTTGGCTACGGCCTGTTCCTCCATTGGGGCCTGTATTCCCAGCTCGGCAAAGGCGAATGGTTCCGCCTGTTGGGCGCCACCGATAAGGATGCTTATGACCGACTGAAAGATACGTTCACGGCGGAAGACTTTGATGCCGGCGCCTGGGCCAGGCTGGCCCGCGAAAGCGGAATGCGATACATCACACTCACTACCCGGCACCACGATGGCTTTTCGCTTTACGATACCCGCGGCCTTTCAAAACATGATGCGCCGCACTCCGCCGCCAAACGCGACCTCATCGCGGAATTTGTCACCGCCTGCCGCAAGGAAAAAATCGTTCCTTTCTTCTATCACACCACACTGGACTGGCGTTGGAATTCGGACAAGTGCTCCCTCGTAGAATTCAACAAGTACCTGGGCTATTTGAACGATTCAGTTGAAGTCCTCTGCTCGCATTACGGCCCCATCGGCGGTCTCTGGTTTGATGGGAACTGGTCCCGCCAGGGAGATTGGAAGGAAGACAAACTGTATGCCACCATCCGCAAACACCAACCCGAGGCCATGATCATCAATAACACCGGGCTGGGAGCGGGCGGCAAAGTGGGACACCCGGAAGTCGACAGCACGACCTTTGAACAGGCAATTCCCGTTCTCCCCGACCGCCGGGGCTGGCCGAAATATGTCGCCGGCGAAATGTGTCAGACCATGAATTCGCACTGGGGCATGGGCAAAGACGATCTCAACTATCTCTCCCCCGGACAAATTATTGAGAACCTGTGCCTTTCCCGTAAGGCAGGAGCCAACTACCTGCTGAATGTCGGGCCAACGGCCCAAGGGGGTATTCCGGACTTCGAAGGCGCCGCGCTCCGCTGCGCCGGACGCTGGGTTGCAAAATTTGATTCCCTCGTCCGCAACGCCAAGCCCCTGCCCTGCGCATGCAGTGGCCGTGATTTCATCATGAAACAGGGCTCGAAACACTATTACGTCGCCTTTGACCTGCAGGTCTCCGGTCATGCCAACGTGACCGTCTCCGGTGGCAAAGCCGGGCCCGGGCCCCGGACCATCACCGGCCTTCCCGCAAAAATCAAATCCGCGCACTGGCTCGACAACGGCGAAACGCTCTCCTTGGCACAGAACAGGAAGACGGGTGACGCCCTGTTGAATCTAACCGGATACCCATACGGCACCAATCTGGTTGTCCGTGTGGCTGAACTCGATTGCTAGTCCGAACTCAGGGCGGCAAACTTCAGGCTTATCGGGAATGCACCATAATCTGCACGCCGTACGGTTCCAACCGGCATTCGGAGGCCAGTCGCCTGCCCGTAAGGGCACAGGTGAACACCTTGTCCCCTAGATTCACATGGTGCGGCTCATCCGTGAAGTTCAGCAGGAAGACATATTCATTCGTCCCATCGGTTCGCAATTGCGCAGTCACTCCCGCCGGTAGCGCCCCCGCCAAAGCCCGGCGCAGGCCCAGTTCCCGGATACGGACGGCATAAAACTCATTCAGGAAGCGTTGCTCGGGCGCCGTGGCCAGATACCAGGCCACACCTGCACCGAAGGTATTCTTCGTCAGACAAGGTCGGCCGGCATAAAAATCCTTTCCGTAAGTCGCCGCCACCTGCGCCGTCTCGGCGTGAATCAGGTCACACGCACGAATTACGCCATAGTCCCCCTTCATTCCGGCAACAGGATTCGGCACCAATTGATTGGATTCGTCCGCATAGAGGTAGTCAATCTCCTCGGCCCAGATGCCGAAGAGCGGGCGCAAAGGACCAGGCCAACCGCCCTCAAACACCAGATCATTCTCATCCGCAATACCCGTGAGGAAAGTTCCCACAAGGGTTCCCCCCGCCTTTACAAAGGCATTCAGGCGCTCCGTCACCCCGGGTTTAAGCAAATAGAGCATGGGGGCAATCAACAGTTTGTAGCTGCTAAAATCATCCCTGGAACCGATGACATCGACCGGAACTCCCTGGGCCCAAAAGGCACGATAATGCCCTACCGCGCAATCTTCGTACAATGAGCCGTTTGGTTTGATGGGTCCGGCCGCTTCCTCGGAAATCCACCGGCAATCCCAGTCATAAATCAGGGCGACCTCCGCCGGCGTAGAACAGCCGACGAGACCATCCAACTTCTTGAGGGAGGCCCCCACCTCCGCGACTTCGCGGAACACCCGCGTATTGGCATGGCCAACATGATCCACCACCGCGCCATGGAATTTTTCCGCGCTACCGCGACTCTTGCGCCACTGGAAATACTGCACGCTGTCCGCCCCATGGGCGACCGCCTGCAACGACTTGAGCCGGTGGATTCCCGGTTTCAACAATTTATTCACTCCCATCCAGTTCACGGCCGAAGGGGAGGATTCCATCATCAAAAACGGCCGCCCTTGTTTCAAACCGCGGTTGAGGTCATGCTGGAAGGAAATATAGGAGGCGGTGGATATCATGTCGGGCCGGGCATGGTATGCGGGATAGCAATCCCATGAAATGACATCGAGATGCGGGGCCAGCTGGCGGTAATCAAGACCGGGGAAGACGCCCATCAAATTCGTGGTAACCGGAATATGCGGAGTAAATCGCTTGAGCGGAGCCATTTCGCAACACATGAAATCGGCGGTCTGATCGGCAACGAATCGCCGCCAGTCAAGCACCAGCCCATGCACACTGTTGTCGATCCATTCAATCTGATCCCAGGCTGTGTAGGTGTGCGCCCAGAAGGCCGTCCACCACGCCCGGTTAAGCTGATCCAAGGTTCCGTACTTACGTTGCAACCAGATTCGGAAGGCCCGTTTACAAAGTTCGCAGTGGCAGTCACCGCTATACTCGTTTGAGAGATGCCAGAGGCCCAGGGCCGGGTGTGCCTGGTAACGTTCTGCCAGTTTGGTATTGATGAGCGTCACTTTCTCCCGATAGACCGGCGAGGTAAAGCAATGATTGTGCCTGCCTGCCTGATGCTCACGATTTCCCATGGGTTGCACACGTCGAATTTCGGGATATTTCAGGGCCATCCAGTTGGGCTTGGCTCCCGACGGAGTCGCCAGCACCGCCTTCATCCCCTGCGCGGCCATCCGATCCATGATCTGATCCAGCCAACCGAACTCGAACCGGCCTTCCTCCGGTTCCAATGCAGCCCAGGCGAAGATACCAACAGAAAAGGAATTCACTCCGGATTCACGAGCCAGCCGGAAGTCGGCATCAATAATATCAGGACGATCCAGCCATTGGTCGGGATTGTAGTCACCCCCGTGCAAAAGGTGGGGAAACTGGGGAATAATTGAAGGGTAGCGCATCATGTCAGTTCCTTGTGTTTTGTTTGGCTGTTAAAATTTGCATGAAACAAAGATGAAGTCACGGCAATAATAACTAAAGCGTCTTGCCAATTTGCGACGAAAGTCGATACTCTGCCCCCCCACAAATCGGATTACAAACCTCATCCAAGAGACCATGCTTCGGCATGGATCGCCGCGCTTATCTGGAGGACCCCTACTGGAAGGCCTTCGATGACACTGTGGCGGCGGCGGAGCAACTGGAGTGACCTCCTCCCCCACGGACTCGACTACGAAATACGCGACGTCACAGGACCGGGTCACGTCACCGGGGCGTCACACCCAGAGCGGAACCTTCCGGCTTGCTCAGCCAACCCCGCCTTCTCTGGCAGTAGCCAAGCAGGCGGGTTCACAGGTGAATCTGATCAACTCAGCTTGATCTGCGTTGTAAGCCGTCCGCTCGCGCCGGTCTTGCGGATGGCGATACGGTGCAAGGTGACCATTTTACCGTTTGTGCTCGTGCCGCGCAGGAAGGGCAGGTCGTCGACCCTGACGACTGTTCCCGCCTCCGCCTCGATCATCACCCGGCCCCGTTTCCCCTGCAAGGTGATCAAACGCCCTTTCACGGTGACCTCGCGTTCGGTCAGCCAGAAGAAATCTACTGCCGAACCTTTATCCAGCTCATAATCATCAATGATTGTCAGGCTATCCGGCGTTGGTGAATTCCATGTCCGGTTCCAGCGCCGATAGAAACCCGCCCACCCGGGCGTAAGGTCCATGGTCGCCTGGAATTGCGTCGCATCCCCGGTACATTGGGGTTTGACATCGAAGGGCAGCGGAGATTGCGGATGGGGACGCTCCCCCTCCGCCACCGGCACCAGCATGTTATGTCGATCACAGTTATGCGCCAAACCCGCATAGGGTGAGGAATAATCGGTAGTCCCGTTGTCCATCGCAAAGGTTTCGCCGGCGAATTCCAGAACAAAGGAACCCTTGTCCTCATGTGTATGCCCAGCGTTGGCCTGGTTACCCATGAGAAACAGTTTGACCGTCTGACCGTTCAGCTTCCGCGTCGAGGCGGCCCATCCGAGATTCGGCAGCATCACAAAAGGGTCCGCCGGGGGAAGTTCTTTTTTCTCCATTCGACCGGCAATGACCAGTGTCAGCAACAGATCCGCCATGGACTGGACCGGCACCTGCGGAACATAGGGTGGCAGGGTGCCCGGCGGCAAGCGATGCGCCAGCATACGGGCCCAGGCGCTCCGCGGCAAAGCCGTCGCCAGCATGGCTTGGGAAATCAGTTCATGCCGGTTACCTGCATCACAAGCGGGAATGACGTCCTGATCCTCGTCGGTGGATGCGACTACCTCGCCAAAAGCCGCGCAGCGGCGAACCCCTTCAGGAATAGCAGAGGCCGGATCCTGGCCCCGGGCCCGCGCGTGCAAGTACAGGGGAAGCAATCCATCCCGCCCAACACATCGAAAATAAGTAGGCCCTTCCAAATACCCGCCATCCGGGAGAATGACGTCCTTAAGACTCTCCTGTAGCTCCGTGATCGCCTGTTCGGTATACGGTCGTACCCGCGGCCAATGGCGTTCCAGCACCAACAACGCCATCATCCGACCCGGCGTGAACCAGGCAAGCTGGTTACAATGATGGATATATTCATATTTCCAAACATTAAAGGCGATGGAGCCAAGCGCCTCTTCCGCCAACCGCCGCATGAGAAATTCACGTCCGAGCCCGGTAAACAGGTCGCCCGCCAGATCGAGAATCAGAGCCACATCAAAAGCACAGAGGCTTTGAACAAAACACCGATGATCGAAAAGTCCTCCCGGGAAACAACAGATGAAAGCGTCATCCCAGTGCTCGCAGTGCGCGATGCTCAAGGCATAGCGGGCGGCCAGCCGCATCATCTTGGGATCCCGCCGCAAAAGGCCGTCAATCGCGGCATCAGGCCCGTGTGTCAGCAGGGAATTTCCGTGATCCCGCACGCGGTTATACCGGGTATCGTGCCAGAAATTGACATAGTCCGAAATACTCTCTTCCGGCGCCCGCTGGGCAGCTAACTGGCCGGCCGCCGTGAACGGTGATACCTGCCCGGCGGCAACCATAGACTCATGTTGGGCACGGGCGGCATTCAGTTCGGCTTCGGACATCAGAACACCCAGGGCGGGCTTAAACGAGGGAATATAGTCCTCTGGAACCAGATACTTATCCCAAGTTGAGTCAAACCGCTGCCACTGCTTTTCGTATCGTTTCAGGAGTCGGCGATGGCGCAAGCCGATCCAGTTGAACCAGCCGGTGGCCGTCCCGTTGTGGCGCGAATGGATTTCCATTGTCACATTTTGAATCCGCCTGGCTCCACGCAAGCTGACCGGCACCTCCTGTTTGACGGCGCCAAAGGTCTTAGAACGCCCCATCACGGCGCCACGCTCCGTCTGGACGACGAGTTTAACCACAGCCCCGGGGGGCGCCATGACGGAAACAATCAGATCGTTATAATCCCCGCAGTCTACGTCAAAATCGCGCTTCATGCGGAGCGGGCGGTTATCCACAGCACGCCGGGCCCATTCGAAAGTGACCCAGCACCAGTTCTGCTTCACTACCAACCCGTGTTCGGTTCCGTCATCAATGACCCACTTTGAGAAACCTGAGATGGATCCATCAAAAAATGGCTCGATGATGGCTTCCGCCATGTTGATCGGTGTAATATTCATAAAACAACCCTACCTCCCAAAAATAAAATGGTCGCGTGATCAGGTCCGCCGGGCTTCAAGGTACGCGGCAATCCCCGCCGCCGCCTGCCGGCCATCCCGCATCGCCCGCACCACCAGTGAGGCACCCTGGCTCATATCACCGGCCACGAAAATGCCCGGGATATTGGTCATATTCTGCTTATCCCGCCAGATCACCCCGCTGGGTTCCGTGCGGATGGCCAGTCCCTCAACGATTTTATTCCGCTCGGGTCCTGTAAAACCCATCGCCAACAGAACCAAATCGGCCTTGATCACAAATTCAGAACCGGGTTTATCGACCAGATTGGGGCGCCCGCCACCCGCCGGCGTGACCCAGTCCACTTCCATGGCCCGCACCGACTGGACCGCGCCATCCGCGCCCATAAACTCTTTCGTTGTGACGCTCCAGCGCCGGGCACAGCCTTCCTGATGACTACTTGACGTCCGCAGTTTCAACGGCCACATCGGCCAGGGCGTGCTCGCCGCCCGGCTGGGGGGCGGCTGGGGCAGGATCTCGACCTGGGTGACTGATTTTGCGCCCTGCCGGATCGACGTACCCACACAATCAGCGCCCGTGTCGCCACCACCGATCACCAATACATTCTTGCCTGCCGCCAGAATTTCAGCAGCCGGATCGACATACTCCCCACCCAAGCGCTTATTCTGCTGCGTGAGAAAATCCATGGCGAAATGAATCCCCTTCAGTTCGCGTCCGGGTGCCTTGATATCACGGGCTTCCCGCGCGCCCCCTGCGAGGCAGATCGCGTCAAAACGGTGTTGAAGATAGTGATACGAAATATCATCCCCGACCAAAACGCGATTCTCAAACACCACGCCTTCCGCCTCCATCAATTGAACCCGGCGATCCACCACCCATTTCGCCAGCTTGAATTCCGGAATGCCGTAGCGCAAGATCCCGCCCGGTTTCGCGTCCGAATCATAAACCACGACGCCATAACCGGCATGGTTCAGGGTATCCGCGATCGCCAGTCCGGCAGGTCCGGAGCCCAGCACCGCCACACGCTCTTTCTTCCGGGCGACCGGAGGTTTGGGTTTCATATAACCCAATTCAAACCCTTTTTCGATGATCGACAACTCAATCTGACGAATCGAGACCGGGTCCTTATTGATCCCCAGCACGCAGGCCCCCTCACAGGGCGCCGGGCAAATGCGCCCCGTGAACTCGGGAAAATTATCCTTCGACAGCAGAATCTCCAGTGCCTCTTTCCAGCGGCCCTGATAGACATGCTCATTGAACTCGGGAATGACATTCTCGACCGGACATCCACTGCAATGACAAAACGGGGTGCCGCAATCCATACACCGGGCCGCCTGTTCCCGGATCTCAGGCTCCGTGGGCCGGAGTTCAACGGCATTGAAATCCTTCACCCGCTCCTCGATCGGCCGATAGCCTGGATCGTGGCGCTCAAACTCCATAAAACCGGTTACCTTACCCATGGACCACCTCTGCTCTCTCCGTCGCTTCGTCTTCCCGCATCATCTGCCCCATCACACGACGATATTCCATCGGGAAAACCTTGATGAAATACGGGAGTTGATCCTCCCAGTTCTCGAGGATGCGTTTGGCCTTCCGACTGCCGGTATAGCGCACATGTTTCTCAAGCAAGCCCCGCAGTTCGGCTTTATCAGCCGCACTCACCACCAGTTCCAAATCCACCATGTCCAGGTTACAACGGGCATCAAAGATGCGATGTTCATCATAAATGTAAGCCAGCCCGCCGCTCATGCCTGCCCCGAAGTTGACACCGGTATGCCCCAGTACCACCACCCGGCCGCCGGTCATATATTCACATCCATGGTCGCCGACCCCTTCCACCACGGCAATCGCGCCGCTGTTGCGGATGGCAAACCGTTCGCCAACAGCCCCGTTGAGGTAGACTTCACCACAGGTGGCCCCATAGAGCAGGACATTCCCCGCGATGATATTTGCTTCCGGTTCGTAGGTCGCACCGGGGAACGGCTTTACGATAATCTTACCGCCGGACAACCCTTTACCCAGAAAGTCATTGGACTCCCCTTCCAGGACCATTGTCATCCCCCTGGCACACCAGGCGCCGAAACTTTGCCCGGCAGATCCCTTGAACGTCATTGTGATCGTGTCTTCCGGCAAACCGGCATGGCCATATTTCCTGGCCACCAATCCAGCGATCATCGTGCCCACCGTGCGATTCACATTCCGGATTGGCCGCTCAAGCGACACCGGCTTTCCTGTCTCGATCGCCGCCTTGACTTTCGGAATCAGCGTCAGATCCATCGCGCTCGCCAATTCGTGATCCTGCTTCGCGACACACCGGACAGGACTGTCGCAAGGGGGGCGGTAGAGGATTTTTGAAAAGTCGAGCCCCTTGGCCTTCCAGAAAGTGATCGCCTGATTCATTTCCAGGCAATCCGACCGGCCGATCATTTCATCAATGGTGCGGAATCCCAGCTGCGCCATGATTTCGCGAACTTCACTGGCGATAAAGGTGAAGAAGTTGACGAGATGATCGGGACTCCCGGTGAATAGCTTACGCAGGCGGGGATCCTGCGTCGCCACCCCCACCGGACAGGTATTGTTATGGCATTTACGCATCATCACACACCCGAGCACAACCAAGGCCGTGGTGGCAAAGCCGTATTCCTCGGCTCCCAGCAAGGCGGCCACCACCACATCACGCCCGGTCTTGATCTGGCCATCCGTCTGCAGCCGCACCTGACCCCGCAGATTATTCAAAACCAGCGTCTGCTGGGTTTCCGCCAGACCGAGTTCCCAGGGAGCGCCTGCATGCTTGATGGAAGACAACGGCGAGGCGCCGGTCCCGCCATCATACCCGCTGATCAGAACCATGTCCGCATGGGCTTTCACCACACCGGCGGCAATCGTTCCCACCCCGAGTTCAGAGACCAGCTTGACCGAGACGCGGGCTTCAGGATTGACGTTTTTGAGGTCGTAGATCAACTGCTTGATATCTTCAATGGAGTAAATGTCGTGGTGCGGCGGCGGGGAAATCAATGTTACCCCCGGCGTCGAGTGACGCACCTTGGCGATTTCCTCATTCACCTTATGACCGGGCAACTGGCCGCCCTCACCCGGCTTGGCGCCCTGGGCAATTTTGATCTGGAGCTCGCGGCAATTCACACAGAATTCCGTTGTGACCCCAAATCGCCCGCTCGCGACCTGTTTGATCGCACTGCAGCGACTGTCACCATTGGGAAGCGGCTGATATCGGGCGGGATCCTCGCCCCCTTCGCCGCTGTTACTCATGCCGCCCAGGCGGTTCATGGCAATGGCCATAGCTTCATGTGCTTCACGGCTGATTGAGCCAAATGACATGGCGCCGGTCACAAAACGTTTCATGATCCCGCCAACCGGTTCGACCTCATCCAAGGGGATAGCTGTTCCGGGCTTGAACTTGAACATTCCCCGCAGGGTAAACTGCTTTTCCGCCTGATCGTTGATCAACCGGGCATATTCTTTATACAGTTTCGCGTCCCCGGAGCGGGTGGCATGCTGAAGATTCGCAATGGCCTCCGGAGACCAGAGATGCCGTTCCCCGTCACGTCGGAACCGATACTGGCCGCCCGCCGGCAGAAATTCCGAGGACGGATTCGGACAGGAAAACGCCTCACGGTAACGGGCGTTAGCCTCCGCCGCAATTTCAGGCAAGCCGATACCACCCACACGGGAGGCTGTCCCGGTAAAATACCGTTCCACAATGGCCTGATCAATTCCGACCGCCTCGAACACCTGCGCACTGCGATAACTTCGCAACGTCGAAATCCCCATCTTCGACATGACCTTGCGCAGCCCTTCGCAGAGCGCCGCCACGTAATTCTCCATGGCCTTGGCAGACCCGACATCCGCGCTCAACTCTTTTTTGATCGCCAGGTCGGCAATGGTCTCAAAGGCCAGATAAGGATTGATGGCTGTAGCCCCATAACCCAGCAACAGCGCCATGTGCATCACCTCACGGGCTTCACCGGTTTCAACAATCAGCCCCACCCCGGTCCGGCGCCCGCTCTTTACCAGGTGCCGGTTCACAGCCGCGACGGCCATCAAAACAGGGATAGGCGTCAACCCTGCCGCCAGATCACGGTCACTCAATATCAATAGCGTTTTGCCAGTCGAGACCTGCTCGTCCGCCAAGGCACACAATTGCTCCAAGGCCCCGTGCAATGCTTCACCAGACCCGCCCGCGGGGAACCCGACAGGAAGCGTCACGGCGCTGAAATCCTTGATCCCGAGCCCGCGGATCTGCTCCAGGTCTTCATTCGACAGGAAGGGGTGCCTCAACTTCAGCAAACGCGCAAATTGCGGGGTTTCCAGCAGAATGTTCGAAGGATTACCGATAAACGTCATCAAAGACATGACCAATTCCTCACGGATGGGATCGATCGGAGGATTGGTGATCTGGGCAAACAACTGCTTGAAATAGGAGAACAGCAATTGCGGTTTTTCCGAGAACACGGCCAGGGGGGTATCGGTTCCCATGGATCCGACCGCCTCATGCGCCTTGGACGCCATGGCCTCCAACAGAATCTGGACATCTTCCCGCGTGTACCCGAACAAACGCTGCCGTTGAAGCAGAGTTTCTGAGTCCGGAGTGATTGGCGCCATCGCCTCAAACAACCCCTGAATCGAAATTTTGTTTTCCTCTACCCAGCGCCGATAGGGTTGCCGTCGTGACATCTGGCTCTTGAGTTCCTTGTCCTTGATCACCCGATTGCGCGCCAGGTCTACCAGCATCATTTGTCCCGGACGCAACGCCCCCTTCTCCAGAACGCGGTCGGCCGGGATGTCGAGCACCCCTGCCTCGGAGGCCATCACAATAAAATTATCCTTGGTGATCGTATAACGGGCCGGTCGCAGGCCGTTGCGGTCGAGCAAGGTTCCCACCACGGAACCATCCGTAAACGCCACCGTCGCCGGACCATCCCACGGTTCCATCAAACCGGCGTGGTATTCAAAAAAGCCTTTCTGATCAGGCCCAATGGGATATTTTGCCCCCCATGCTTCCGGTATAAGCATCATCATCGAATGGGGAATCGAACGTCCGCCGGCCACCAGAAGTTCCAGGGCATTATCCAGACAGGCGGAATCGCTCCCTCCGGGATCAATGATCGGGATCAACTTGCGGATATCGTCGCCAAACAACGGCGAGGCCAACCCGTTTTCACGGGAATTCATCTGGTTGATATTCCCGCGGAGTGTGTTGATTTCACCATTATGCGCCAGGAACCGGAAGGGTTGCGACAACTCCCAGGAGGGGAAGGTATTGGTGCTGTAACGTTGATGAATCACCGCGACCGCACTCTCCATATCCGGATCGTTTAAATCCTTGTAAAAACCGGACACCTGCCCCCCCATCAGCAACCCTTTATAGACAATCGTCCGGGACGAAAAACTGGGAATGTAGAACCGCTCGTCGGGACCAATGGCTTCAGCCACGCGGCGCTGACACTGTTTGCGCACCACATAAAGCTTACGATCCAACGCCGGACCAGACAACTTTCCGCCCCCCACAAAGACCTGCATGACAAACGGTTGTGCCGCCCGGGCCTGTTCACCAAGAATCCCCCCATCCGTCGGAACCTCACGCCAGCCAATGAATTCGAGGGATTCCTCCTGGATCACCTTCTGAATGGCGGACAGGCAGGCCGCCCGGGCCTTCGACTGGGGCACAAAGAGCATCCCCACACCATAAGCGCCCACCTTGGGTAAAACGAATTTGAGGCGGGCCGCTTCCTTCCGGAAAAATTTGTCTGAAACCTGGAGCAATACGCCCGCACCATCCCCGGTGCTCAAATCACCGCCAACAGCCCCGCGATGCAAAAGATTTTTCAGGACCTCGATACTGTCCGACACAATACGATGTGATTGAACCCCGGTAATATTGGCCAGGAATCCAACACCGCAATTGTCATGTTCATTCTCAGGGTCATACAACCCTTGAGGCACAGGCATTCCATTCATCGTCGATCCTCTTTCCTCTCCCGGATACTTGACAAAAACCCCGCCGGGGTTTTCCCGACGGGGCATAGCTTATACCAACAACTACAGACTGAATCAACGATAGAACAACATGTCAGCATAAGTTGGCAGGGGCCAATAGGAAGCGCCGACAACCGGCTCGATTCCATCCGACACCTTACGCAATGCGACCATGGCCGGCACGACGATATCCCTGAAGGCAGCCGCTTTTTTGCCAATCGCCGGCTCACTGGAAGCCACGGACACCACGTCCGCCAACACATCAATCGCCAGACTCATTTCGGTCGCGGCATCATTGACCTGCTGCAACAACTTCGATTGAACCACGGCATCCACGCCGGCGGCTTCAACCGCATTCACCCCATGGGCCAGATCCGTCGCGAAACTGATCAGGGCCGGGAGAATTTCACGCCGGGCCATTGACAGCATGGTCTTGGCCTCGATATTGATGGTCTTGACGTAGTTCTCCAGGAGGATCTCGTGCCGCGCATGGATTTCACCCTTGGGAAGCGTCCCATGCTTGATCAGCACCTTGACATTTTCCTTGTCCTGCATCGCATTGATGCCATCCACACAATTGCGGATATTGGGCAACCCGCGCTTGGCGGCTTCCACCACCCAGGCTTCGGAATAGTTGTCGCCATTGAATACCACCGCCTCATGCTCAATCGCATACTTCTTCAACAACGCCTGAACGGCGACATTGATATTCTTGGCCCCCTCGAGCTGGTCGGCAATCTCGGACAAGGTCTCTGCCACAATGGTGTTCAGGACAAAGTTCGGGCCGCTAAGCGACTGGGATGAACCCGGCATGCGGAACTCAAACTTGTTGCCGGTAAAGGCGAAAGGCGAGGTCCGGTTGCGATCGGTTGTATCCTTCGGGATATTGGGAAGCGTGGTGACGCCCAGCGCCAAATGGCCACCCTGCTTGGAGCGACTGGCGCCCCCTTTCTTGATCTGCTGGTAGATATCCGTCAACTGTTCGCCCAGGAAGATCGACACAATCGCAGGCGGGGCCTCGTTGGCGCCCAGGCGATGATCGTTACCCGGCGTTGCCACCGTGGCGCGCAACAGACTGGAATACTTGTGCACCGCGCGGATCACGGCAAACAGGAATACCAGGAACTGCATATTGTCATGGGGGGTGTTGCCAGGATTCAGCAGGTTGATCCCGTCATCCGTACCCAACGCCCAGTTATTATGCTTGCCTGAGCCATTGACACCAGCAAAAGGCTTCTCGTGCAACACACACACAAAGTCATGCTTGCGGGCGATGCGCTGCATCAGATCCATCGTCAACTGGTTATGATCAACACCCACATTGACCGTGGCGTACACCGGGGCGATTTCATGCTGGGCCGGAGCCACCTCGTTGTGCTGGGTCTTGGCCGAAACGCCAAGCTTCCACAGTTCCTCGTTGAGGTCCGACATAAAGGACGCCACACGCTCATGAATAGCGCCAAAATACTGGTCTTCCAATTCCTGGCCTTTGGGCGGAGGCGCACCAAACAGGGTACGACCCGCCAACCGGAGATCGGCCCGCTTTGCAATAAATTTGCGATCGATCAGGAAATATTCCTGTTCGCCACCCAACGTCGCGGCGACACGCTTGCTGGTATGATTCCCCAAAGCACGCAAGACGCGAACGGACTGCTTATTGAGCGCCTCCATGGACCGCAACAACGGCGTCTTCTTGTCCAAGGCTTCGCCCGTGTACGAGGCAAACGAAGTCGGGATGTAAAGGGCCGTATTGGACCCGTCGGTCTTGATAAACACAGGTGACGTGCAATCCCAAACGGTATAACCCCGCGCTTCAAAGGTGGCGCGAATACCACCCGACGGGAAGGAAGAGGCATCAGGCTCACCCTGGGTCAACTCCTTACCGCTGAACTCCATCATGATCCGTCCATCCGGCGTCGGAGAGATGAACGAGTCATGCTTCTCGGCAGTGATCCCGGTCATGGGCTGGAACCAGTGACAGAAATGCGTGGCCCCTTTCTCTATCGCCCAGTCTTTAATGGCGTTGGCCACGACATCTGCAATGGTCGGATCCAGTTCCTTGCCCCCGTCAATCGTTTGACGCAGCTTCTTGTAAATATTCTTCGGAAGACGCTCACGCATCACCGCATCACTAAACACATTTGATCCAAACATCTCAGGAAGGGATTGTTCTTTTCCCGTTACGCAACAACCATTCATAATCTACTCCTTTATTTACTCTTAAATTTACAGACCGAAAACTCACCCATATTTATTAGCAAATGCCGTGCCAATAAAGCCATTACAAGTCACAAGACATTCCATGACAAAAACTTACAAATACACACTCGACTTGCACTACACCAACCCAACCCATCTTAACAACAAATTTGTAACAAATTCACCAAAATCGAAACATTTTTGTAATTAGCGCAATCGATAGACGGCCACCACCGCCCGTTCTCCTCTCGACCCGGAACCATAACAGAAAAGATGGGGCGAATCCAATTCTACCTGCCATTTTCGCGAAACCCGGGCTTCCGCGTTTCCCTCCAGCAACACGGCTTCCGGAGGAATCTCTTGCTTCCATAATACCGCAGGACGCAACCCCTTCCGCGCGCTGAACCCAAGCTGGAACCACCGATAACACAAACGGTGAGCCACCCGTTCGAATTTGTCCGCAGCAGGGAGGTTAGCAGCGATCTCCAACTGAATAAATGTATTTAATGACTGGAACCGGGATTCCAGACTGGGACGGACGTCAAACCTCATCCGTTCCCTGCCCCAACTCTCAAACCTCGCAAGAAAGCCGGGATCAATGATCACCGCTTCGATAACAACCGCATGTAGTTCGGGGGTATTATAATACCAGTCAATGATCTTCGACATCCGATCAGATTGTGCCAGATCATCCGGGGACAACGTCGGGGTTTGCAGAACCTGGTAGGGTGGCGCCGCGTTGGCGATCAATCCCCACTGGGCAGGCGTCAGCGAAAAGGGCGTTCCGGGAAGCAGTTTCAACCGTTCCAGTTGAATCTCTGCGGGACGAAACGCCATCACGGCTTCCAAATCCGCAAGAATATCCGATGGCCTGCTACCGGGTAATCCGGCAATTAAATCCACATGTACCTCAACCGTCGCCAGATCACAAAGCCGCTTCAATCCATCAAGGGTCCGGTTCACTGTGGCCCCCCGCTCGATGATTGCGCATACCGACGGATTCAAGGTCTGGATCCCGACTTCAAGGTGAAACCGCCCTGGCGCCGCCTGGGAAAACTCATCAGCCAATGCCTGATTAAAACGGGCAGGCTCAATTTCCAGATGAAACCGGAGTCGGGGAAATTCATCGCGGAAAAGCCGGGTCAGCATCAGGGCACGCACACGGTCTTCATTGAAAGTCCGATCCACAATCCGGACCTCTTTGATGCCCGCGGCCACAATGGCTTTCAAATGATCCCGGATCCGGGCTTCGGAATGAAATCGGAGGACCGTGTGACGGCTGGTGCAGAAGAGGCATCCATTCCCACAGCCGCGGGACGTCTCCAGTTGAATGAACGGCTTCCGGAAACCGAGCAACTCACGCTCATAAAACACGGGAATGGAATCTAAATCCTCCACCCATTCAGCGGTGCCATTATCCCGGTACCCACCCGGTGCAGCCACCCCGCAAAGCCCGGAAATATCACTCCAGCCCTGCCTGCCCCGCCAGCGTTCAAGCAAAGCAGGAAACGCCCGTTCCCCCTCGCCTCTCACGGCGACATCCGCAAACCCGTTATCGCCTGCGATTCCAACATTCTCCCCCAGACACTCGGGGCCGCCCACCACAATTCGACTATCCGGCAAAAGGGCTCGCACCGCCCTGAGGATTCCGGCGACATAGTCACGGTTAAATAAATACAAGGTGGCCGCGATGACATCCGGCTTGGCTTCCAGGATCCGGCTCATCACCTTGGACGGCTCATCCTTGGTCGTCACCTCCAAGGTCTGCCAGTCCCAAACCGATTCATCCAGAGTCGAGCGGAGGCACCAAGCCGCAAGACTGGTATGGGAATAGGAACAATTAACGGCAAAAAAAAGGACCTTCATAGAGAGTTGCACCCTACCATTAAGAAAAGACTTTGTACACCGGCTTGCAGGTGACCCGGCTCTGATATATAGTCTTTCCACGAAAGGAGTTTTTGGAATATGCAATCTAAAGTTTTTTTTGGGGCGCTGGGAATTTGGGGACTTTCGGTCGCCACCCTCTTTGCCGCCACAACGATGAGTGTTCAGGTGAACAAAGCCGATATGCGGGAAACCCCCTCATATTTAGGTAAAGTTGTCAGTTCGCTCGCCTATGGCGATAAAGTGACCATTGAATCTCAAAACGGCGCCTGGCTCCAAGTCAGCTCTTCCGGGCAATCCGGCTGGGTCCATAATTCCGCCCTTACCAAAAAAACGATCGTGATGAAAGCGGGCGCTGGCGCCCAGACGACCGCTTCGAGCGGGGAGATGGCACTGGCCGGCAAGGGATTCAACTCCGATGTTGAAAAACAATTCAAGGACAACCACAAGGAAATTAATTTTGCACCCATCGATAAAATGGAGAAAATCAAGATCCCGATAGCGGATCTTCAGGAGTTCGCCAAAGAGGGTAAGCTTCAATCCGCCGGAGGTGCAAAATGAGCCTGCGCAATCTGACCGCTTTGGCATTATGTATCCTGATGGCCGGATGCGGAACCCTGGAAAAGATTTCCGAGGTGGGCACCGGGTTGGCTGAAGCGACCGGCACCATCACGCCGGAGCAGGCCAAGTCCATTAATAAAAGCGCCGGAGCCATCGACAAGGCTTCGGAATCCATGACTCCGGAGCAGGAGTACTACATTGGACGCACCGTGGCGGCAACGATTCTCTCGCAGAATAAGCCCTTTGATAATCGTGCCCTCACCACCTACCTGAATACCGTCGGGCAATATCTGGCCATGTTTTCCGACAAACCGGAGACCTTCGGCGGATATCACTTCCTGATTATGGATACGCCTGACATCAATGCCTTTGCCGCCCCCGGAGGCCTTATTCTGGTGTCCCGTGGTATGCTCCGCTGCTGCAAAAATGAAGAGGCGCTGGCAGGGGTTCTGACGCACGAGATCGGCCATGTCGAGTTGAACCACGGGATGCAGGCCATTGACAAGAGCCGCTATACCGCCGCCGTCACCACGCTGTTGGCCGAAGGCGCCAAAAATCTGGCAGGCAGCAATGTCGCCGAACTGACCAAGGCCTTTGAGGGCTCCATTTCCGACATCACCTCGAAAATGGTGAATAGCGGGTATGCCCGCAAATCTGAATTCCAAGCCGACAAGGCGGCGGTAACGATTCTTGAACGTGCAGGATATTCCCCTAACGGCCTGATCTCAATGCTCCAGCAAATGGAGAAGAACCTGAAGCCCGGTGGCCACGATTTTGCCAAAACTCATCCCGCGCCGCAGGATCGGATAGCGGAATTAACCAAACTCATCAAGGCAACGCCTTCTGCAGATGCCGCCGCGCGACAGGCGCGCTTCAACGAGAATATGCGGGGACTGTAAAGGTGCAGGCGGAGGGGAAGGAATCGGCCGGCCTGGTTTACCAACGCCTTATTCAGGCGTTGGGTATTGGGATGTTGGCCGCTATCTGTACCCTGGCACTAGCCCGATTCTCCCCCGCTGTGATGCAAAGGGGCGAAGCCCTGACATGGGATGTGAGGTCCGCCTGGTTCGCCAAGCCGGGTTCAGGGACCGACAAAATCCGGCTTATTTTTCTGGATCAATACAGTTTGGACTGGGGAACTAAGCAGGGCTGGTCCTGGCCCTGGCCCCGGCAGGTTTACGGGGCAATCCTGAATTTCTGTGCCCGTGCCCACACCAAGGCCGTCGCTTTCGACGTCATCTATAGCGAGCCCTCCAGCGTGGGTGTTGATGACGACGCCGAATTGGGCAAAGCCATTGCCTCCACCCCGGGTTTCGTCGGCGCTGTATTTGTAGGGAAGGAAACCGGGGGAAGTAACCACTGGATGCCGGGGTTTCCGGTTCCCCGCATCAAGTTAACAACGGGGAACCCCGCCAGCCTCGCTCCGTTCCAATTACCCCACGCCTTGTTTCCTATTCCCGAGGTGGGAACCAATGCCACCCTCCTGGCCACGGTATTCGGGAATCCGGACCGTGATGGCATCTATCGCCGAATCCGGCCGTTCAGCACTTTCGATGGCCAGTTGGTTCCTTCCCTGGGATTGGGCATATGGCTGGCAGCCGCCACCAACCTTACTCTTGACCTGAATCTTCCCTGGTTCAGCATTGACAACCAGCACCGGATTCCGCTGGATCAGAATGGCTGCGCGATTCTGCATTATCGGGGCCGGTCTCAAACTCACAAAACGGTAAACGCCGCCGCCATCATCGAATCTGAAATGCTGTTGCGGGAAGGCAAAAAACCCATCATCGACCCGGACTTATTCAAGGATACTTACGTTTTTTTTGGGTTCACCGCCCCTGGCCTGTTCGATCTCAAGGCTTCGCCGGTGGACTCGGTGTATCCCGGAGTTGAGATACACGCCACCTTTCTGGACAACCTCTTATCCTCTGAAATCATGAGGGAAACGCCCGCGAGTTGGGAAACGATCATGATCCTCCTCCTCGCCTGCATCTCCGCACTTGCGGTCCGGTTCTCGCGTCATGCCTGGCAAAGTCTTGTTGCATTTGTGGTGTTCTTCTCCCTCCCCATTTTAGCGGGGGGATGGGCTTACCTTCAGGGCATCTGGCTTCCGGTCCTGGGGCCCCTGCTCGCCACCGCCCTCGCCCTGGTAGGCGCCCTCGCCCTGAATTACGCCACCGAGGGCAAACAGAAACGCTTTATCAAGGGGGCCTTTAAACAATATCTCAGCCCGGTGGTCATCGAAGAACTGGTTCAGCATCCCGAGCGGCTCAAACTCGGCGGCGAGCTACGGGAACTCTCCATTTTCTTTTCGGACGTCAGGGGATTCACCAGTATCTCCGAACGCTTGAACCCGGAGGAGTTAACCGCCCTGCTGAACAACTATCTGACGGCCATGACGGACATCATTTACCGTCATGGTGGCACGGTGGATAAATACGAGGGCGATGCCATTATCGCCTTCTGGAATGCGCCGCTCGCCCAAAAGGATCATGCCCAACTGGCCGTGCATACCGCCTTGGAATGCCAGGCCAAATTGACCGAGTTGAACCCCGGCTATAAAGAACAGATCGGGACTGAACTCCATCAACGCATTGGGCTCAACAGCGGCCCGGTCGTGGTGGGGAATATGGGTTCACGCCAGCGTTTTAACTATACCTTTCTGGGCGACGCCGGCAATCTCGCCGCACGGCTGGAAGGGATCAACAAGCAGTTCGGGACCTCACTACTGATCTCCGGCAACACCCGCAAACAGCTTGATGAACACATTGCCGTGCGGGAAATTGCCCGGGTTCAGGTGGTCGGACGTAAAGAACCGGTGACGGTCTATGAGCCCCTGCTCCCCGCCGATGCCGCCACGCGCAACAAGGTGTTGGACATTTTCGCACTCGGGCTGGCAAAATATTACGCAGGCGACCTGCCGGAAGCGTTGAACTATTTTGTTTCAATTGAGTCAGAAGACCCCCCGGCAGAAGCTTATGCGCGACGGTGTCGTGCATTGCTGGCGGCACCTCCATCCGAATGGAATGGCGTCTGGGTGATGACAGAGAAATAGCAGGCAGCAGGCAGTGAGCAGTCAACAGAAGACAGACATGGAGTAAATATGCACAAACGGGACATCAAAGAACTGACATTACTCGGCCATAGCACGACGCGATATCCCGACAATCCGGGTAAGGCGAAGCTGGAAGCCTTCCCGAATGCCTACGCCAAACGTGATTATGTGGTGAGCTTTGATTGTCCGGAATTCACCAGCCGCTGCCCCATCACCGATCAGCCCGATTTCGGCCACATCAAAATCGAGTATGTCCCGAATAAATCCTGTCTGGAAAGCAAAGCGCTCAAGCTCTACTTATACTCATTCCGCAACCACAACACCTTCCACGAGGAAGTCGTGAATCGCATTCTGGATGATATCGTTAAAGCCATTAAACCCCGCCGTATCAAAGTTACAGGGACCTTTAACCCGCGGGGCGGAATCGCCATCTGCGCCGAAGCCGAATGGTCCAGTCCAAAACGGTAATCCACCCTACAAGTGACAATTGGAAACGGATGGAGCGGACTACCGCTGCTCATCCAGGCAGATTGAAGAACATGCAGGTGGTCAGGCTTTGAAAAGCCCAATGAATAGGTGAAATTCTTGAGCTACCTGCTGGTTCGTATCCATCGAGTCGATGATGGTTTCACGATCACCAGGTGGTCGGCATAAGAACGCTCTTTGTGTTCGTTCAGGAAGAAGACAAGCAAGGCTAGGATGTTCGGACTTGTCGTCGGACTCACCTTCAGCCTGACCACTCCGGGATGCGATTCCAATGGCAGTACAGCCCAGTCACCGAAATGCTCGTCCAGTGTGACCAGCACACGGTCCTGTGAAATGGCCATGGCGAGAATCTGATCGTCATCTGCGGTCGCAAGCCCCAACTCTGATGCCCTGACAATGTCCCACCCCTGTCGCTCAAGGACAATCGCCACTTGAGCGTCGATCATCTGATCCAGGAGCAGTTTTGGGCTGTTCACGCTGTGGCCAATTCCAGTTCGGTATGATCAATCACGGCGTTGCAGTAACTCAGCACCCCCACCACCTTGTCATGGGTGAGTTCCGGGTAACGGCTTAACAAAGCCTGAATTGATCCGGCATCCGCCAGTTGATCGATCACAACGGTGACGGGAATACGGGTTCCGGCCACAGTAGGCTTCCCGTTGCAACGCCTCGGGTCGATCTCGATAAATTGATTGATTGTCATATTTTGCCCTCAACAGGATTCACTTAGGTTAATGTTACATATCCAATGTTCCGGATCAAGACATCTCAGGCATTACTCAGAGTGAGTTCGGCTTGATTAACGATCCCGTAATGGATGGATAGCCCATTTCACACTGTCGGGGTGCCGCAGCACTTCTTGTATTTCCTGCCGCTTCCGCAGGGACAGTAATCGTTCCCGGCGATATAGCCGCGGACGGGAGGCGGGGCCGGTGAGGGGGATGGAGATTCGTCCTCGTCATCCCAATACTTCGGTGACAACGCCGAGTCGTAATGGTCGTCCTCGTGGAAGCACGCCCACCACTCCATTTCGTCAGCCGCATCGGAGATCAGCGCCAGATGGGGGTCGAGCCTGCTCTTCTCCAGGACAGCCTCAATAGGCAAGGCGGCTTTTTCTTCGAGATCTTCAACCGTGCTGCAGAACCGGTCGATAAGTCCCCCGCCATAGGCGACCCGCAAGTCGTTCACCAGTTCGCCGGGGTGGATATCCATGGCCGCATCAGCGATGGCACTCCTCACCGGAGAGGGAAGCGTGTTCAACCCGTTGTGGAGTAGTCGGCGGAGGTAGTTGATCAGGACGGCGCGGTCCAGCACCCCCCACAGGACCAGTACTGTATGCGCCTTCACGGCGGCCAGGCGCACCCATTCGTTGGCGGATGGACAGCCTACCAGCGCCTGGAGCGGGGCGATGTCGCCGTCATATACCGAGGCCAGAATCCTGTTGAGGCCCTCGGTGATGGTATCTCCCAGTAGTGCTTCAGCATGGTCGCCTGCGGTGGACAGGAATCGAATTAATAATGGGTAGGCTTTCCGCTCGCGGAATTGGGCGAGCAGATGGATGGCGTAGAGAAGGGCGTCATCATTGCGCTCTATCGTGTCGTCCGGCTGGCGGGTCACTGCTTCCAGAACAGCCAGAAGATACGGAGTGATTTCCTTTTGGCGGATGACCGCCATCTGGACCGCTTCCCTTGCGAAACGACGCTGGTCTTTCCGCAATTCGCCCATGATGGCGTCGCAGGTCCATAATTTGTTCTTCACGAGATAGTAGTGACGCATGAGTCGCGCAACATAATCATCATCCCGAAGTACCACTGACCGAAACAGGGCGAGAAGGGAGGTGGAATATTCCGATTGGGCATTAATGGGATCCAGACTAGCGCCTTTGTACTCCAGTGCCTCTTTCCGAGTGCATCGCGACCACTTCTGGTAATACTTGACGCTCGCCCACCCGTAACTGATGGTGGCAAGGGTGGTCTCCGGGGCCTCCTCGCGGCAAACGGCCAGGGTGACGCGGCGGCAGTCGCACCCATCTTCGTCGCAATATGACTCCAAGAAGCCGTAGTTGCCGTCCGGTAGTTTGGAGTGGTTCCTGACCTGTACCGTCCTGGTCTCCCATGGGGCCAGTTCAGGGAATTTCGAGAAAAAAAGTGTCATCGGCATGGATATCTCTCCTGATTTTTGGTGATTGCCTTCGCTCGTCAGTCACACGTTCTTGAGGACAAGTTACGCCGCCTATTGCTTGCGCACAACTTCAGTCGGTGACAATTTGTCACCGACTGACTGCCTTCCTTGCCAAGCCGCTCTTTCAACTTGTTCCAGTACTTTCTGGCCGTCTGAAAGTCGGCCTGCTGTGTCAGCACCTGAATAATGTCCACAACGGAGAAAAACCAAGTTTCGTTTTGTTCGTCGTAAATGCGGCGGATTTTGTGTCCCTCAAAAATGGCCAGATCCTTTTTCATACCATCTCCTTATTATTCACAACTCGTAAAAAGACTCCCTGCCCAGATGTTTGACGAACTTGCCGACTTGAGAGGACAAGATGCCGGAACCGCCGATGAAAATCCAGTCGTCGACGCTACCCCGGAAACAGGAGCGTTCGGTCGCAAAGGTGCGGGTCTTCTTGTCGACCAGGGTAAACCTCAGTACAGCCATGAAGGTTGCGCTTCTTTCCTTCTCGGATGCCGACAACTTGCCGCGCCCGAACTCGGTCGCCAACCTGTCGAGACCGGATAGATCACCAGCCTCATACACTGTAATGCTGTTCTTCTTCACCTCTGTTCGGTAGCGCCTCTGTTCCCCATGTTTATGCAGCGCCGCATTCACGAGCGCCAGTTCTTGAGGCAGAATGATCTGCGCGGTTTTCTTCCTCAGGAATACCTGACCGCTGACTTTTTCAAATATCTCGTACCCCTCACGCATCTGAAATTGGAAAACCACAAAATCGCATCGGAGTAAGCAGATTGTCAACTTGGGCAGCTTGTTAGGAATGGGGCTACCATTTCATCCTACCGAAACAAATCAGAGTGTGTGCCCGTTCTTACGAGTTGAAGGATGTTGCCTTCGATTCGATAAATCAGTAACCAGTCAGCCTCAATGTGGCATTCTCGGCAGTCTCTGAACACACCCTTGAGTTGGTGGTCTCTGTGTTTTGGCAATAAGGCTTGCCCTTGGGCCAAGGTTTCTATGACAGTCCTGATAAGGCCAGTGTCTTTACCCCTCTTCTGCACCAGTTTGACATCACGCCGGAATTGACTTGTCGGTTGGATCTCATGCATGTCAGGCAAATCCTATATGCCGAGATCTTTAAAGAGCGCATCGGTAGTCGTAAATTTTCCGCCACGACTCTTTCGCGCCTCCTCAATGGCCTTCACCGTCGTCTCATTCGGAATACGAAGATCAAAAGGCAAGCCGCGATTCATTATGATTTGACGATAAAAAAGTTCAAATGCCATCGAAACAGATAGACCTAGTTCATGAATGATGCTCTCGGCCTCACTCTTGATTTCTGGACTGATTCGAGCCCTGGCGGTTGTTGTTTTGGCTGAACTCATTGGAGCACCTCAATTTTGTATGTCCCTTAATCTGAGAAGAATGTAGCACATTACGCGCCACGTCGCAAGTGAAGTCCTTAAGCCATTTAGACTGCGACACTATTCTATTCATTCAGGGAGATGGCAAACGATATGGCGGATCGGATTTCACGCATACGAGCAGTTGAAAGCGATGCAACGAGTGACCCAATCCTCGCTTTGGCAATCGTTTGCATGTGATCGCAATTGACGGCGCATGCTTTTGGCATCCCATCCGTCTTGTCCAACAGCACTTCACTGGGGATGTCACGAATGGTAGAGGTCACCGGGGCAATGGTCACTTCGCCAAGGTGAGGGATGATTGAGTCGCGGGTCAAAATGACAACGGGGCGGTTTTTATCCGGTTGATCGAACTTGTACCATCGGACATCGCCACGCTTCACTCATCACCCCACTTCTGCTCATTCTCCCAGCCCCCAAATTCATCTGCACTTACAGGGTGTTTAAGATACCCCTTCAGGTGCTTTTCCTCGAGTCGCTGCGTTTTGACCCGGGCCACGGCCTGTTGGAGTGCCTCGCGTGTAAATGCCGAACGGGTCGTATGCAGGTATTTCGCAACCTTGTCCACAGTTTGGACCAGACTATCATCGAGCGTCATTTGGACAGTTCTCATGGACTCACCTCTATGTGTATATCGATAGCTATAATACTCAACATGATCATAGTGTCAAGCTGTCCCGCCTGATCGAGGAGATCTCGCAGGGTCTTTTGTTTTGGTACGATTTGGCTCAGGCAAAGTCTAAAAAACGACCTTTTCATCCCTAAAATGTTCAGCTATCGTTTGAACGTTATTAAACATTACCAAAGGAGAAACCTATGATTCGGAAACTGTGTGGTTCAATGCTGGTGGTGGCGATGCTCGGGTTCTCAACAGCGGCCATGGCAGCGCCTGTAGTAAAAACCTATCAGGTGACAGGCCCGATTCTGGAATTAACCGATGCCAAAATCGTGGTCCAAAAAGGCACCGAGAAATGGGAGATTGCCCGCACGGCAGACACCAAAGCCAAGGGTGAACTCAAAGTTGGCGCCAAGGTGACGATCGAATATACCATGTCGGCCACCAGCGTAACCGTGAAGGCAGATAAATAAACAAACCTGTGCCCCCGGCCGGCTTCGCTTACCGGGGGAAAAGCTTGCCGCATTTTTTACACTCCACAACAGCCGTAATACCGGTAATGGAGCCGCTGCAATCGATGTCATTTCGATGTTGCAGTTCCGGTGCCCCGCAGGAAGGGCACCCGGACTGCTGATGGGCTTCTTTCTGACGGACCTCCATCAGCTCGGCGTCATGTTTTTCGATGACATCACAGGCCCGCTCAAACCAATCGTCAGCAACATGCATTTCGACAAACTCAAGCCCCTGATCATCCACCTTGCGGCATTCCACGGGAATCTGACCCAGTTGGAGCGCATTGAGCGCCAGCGCGGCATCGGCAGAATCAGAATAGGACGCTAATAGAGCCATGGACCACCTGTCATCGAGCTGCATGCACCTTGGCTTTGACGGCATCGACAATCTTTTTGGATAACTCGGGATCTTTCGCCAGGTTGTCCGCAGCGGATTCACGCCCCTGCCCCAATTGGGCGCCATCATAGAACAACCAGGAACCGCGTTTTTCGACAAGCCCATGCTCAATGGCACTATCAATGACTGATCCATCCCACCAGATACCGCGGGCGAAAAGAATGTCGAATTCGGCCTCCACAAAAGGCGGAGCGACCTTGTTTTTGACGACCTTGACACGGGTGCGATTACCCATGACCTTCCCCGCCGGGTCCTTGATGGCCGCAATACGGCGGATATCCAACCGCACCGAGGCGTAGAATTTAAGCGCACGTCCGCCGGGGGTGGTCTCCGGGCTGCCAAACATGACGCCGATCTTTTCACGAATCTGGTTGGTGAAAATACACAGTGTCTTGGAGGTGGAAATGGCTGCCGTCAGCTTCCGCATAGCCTGCGACATCAGCCGTGCCTGAAGGCCGACATGCGAATCGCCAATTTCGCCATCCAACTCAGCCTTGGGGGCCAGGGCGGCGACAGAATCCACGACCACCACATCGACGGCATTGCTCCGGACCAGTGTCTCGCAAATACTGAGGGCCTCTTCACCGGAAGAAGGCTGAGACACGAGCAGGTCATCCAAATTGACCCCGATCTTCTTGGCATAGCCCGGGTCCATGGCATGCTCGGTATCAATGAACGCCGCAAGGCCACCGGTCTTCTGGGCATTGGCAATCACGTGCAGGGTTAACGTGGTTTTCCCGGAGGATTCCGGTCCAAATATTTCGACGACACGCCCTCGCGGTAAACCACCGACGCCCAGCGCCATATCCAGAGAAAGCGCGCCGGTGGGAACCACGCTGATTTCCCGTCTTCCCTCGGCTTCGCCGAGACGCATAATGGCCCCATCACCAAATTCCTTTTGAATCTGGGCCAACACGGCATTCAAGGCGGAGTTCGTTGAGGTTTCCTGAGTGGCTTTAGAGGCGGCTGCTTTACTCATAAATTATTGCTTCCTTTTTTGTCTGCACATCGATGCAGAGATGTATTATTTCTTATAACCTTCGGGATGGGCCTGATGCCAAGCCCAAGCACTAGCTACTATATCATTTAAATTAGAATATTGGGGAGTCCATTTAAGGATTTTTTTTGCCTTCTGGGCCGAAGCCACCAAACGATCGGGATCACCCGGGCGCCGGGGTGAGATCACTTCAGGGATGTCCCGCTTCGTCACCGTGCGTACCACATCGATGACTTCCCGCACCGAGAACCCTTTCCCGGTCCCCAGATTGAAGGGACCGGTGGCTTTTCCGGTCAGGGCCAGGATATGCGCGCGCCCCAGGTCCACAATGTGAATATAGTCGCGGATACAGGTCCCATCGGGCGTATCATAATCATCGCCGAAGATATTGACATGCGGCTGTTGCTTCAAAGCGACCTTGATAACATTAGGGATGATGTGGGTCTCGGGATCATGGTCCTCGCCGAATTTCTCCGTGGCGCCGCAGGCATTGAAATACCTGAGGAATACGGGCTGGATGCCATGGATCTTCTGATACCACAGCAACACTTTCTCAAACATCAATTTGGCTTCGCCATACGGATTGACAGGGTGTTGAGGCGTCTCCTCCGTAATCGGAATCCGTTCCGGGAATCCATAGGTGGCACAGGTTGAGGAAAAGACAATCCGCGGCACCTCCTGCTTGACCATGGCGTCCACCAGGTTCGTTGCGCCGGTGGTGTTATTGGCAAAATACATCCCGGGATCCGTCATCGACTCCCCGACCAAGGCATAGGCGGCAAAATGCATCACCGCATCCGGTTTTGCATTTTTCATGGCCCTGTGAATCTGGCCTGCATCGCGCAAATCACCCACCACCAACTTGGCCCGTTTATCGACAGCTGCTTTGTGCCCCCGCTCCAGATTATCAAATACAATTACCTCATGTCCCTCATCAAGGAGCAACTCTGTTGTCACACTACCAATATAGCCGGCTCCACCGGTCAGGAATACTTTCATGATTTCCCCTCAATCAATTTGATCCGGGCCTCAAGTTCTGTCACTTTCTGTTTCAATTCCGGCAGGCGCATCGAATGGGCATGCAATTTTTTGGCTTCTCGCACCGGGATGGCTGGTGACCCGAGCAGAATGGACGAGGGGGGGATATCCTTGGAAACGCCGGATTGGGCCATGACCACGGTGTCATCGCCGATTTCGATATGGCCGGCGACACCCACCTGGCCGCCCAACTGGACCCGGTTTCCAATATGACAACTCCCCGACATTCCCACTTGTGCCGCCATGGCCGTATCCTCGCCGATGGTGACGTTGTGGGCGACCTGAATCAGGTTGTCCAGTTTGGTTCCATTGCCGATGCGGGTTTCCCCGAAACGGGCACGGTCAATCGTGGTATTCGCCCCGATCTCGACATCATCCCCCAGCACCACAATCCCAACCTGGGGGACTTTCTTCCAGTGGCCGGCTTCTTGCACATAACCGAAGCCATCGCTACCGACAACCGCCCCGTTATGCAGGATCACCCGGTGGCCGACCTTGCAATGTTCTCGCAACGAAACATGCGGATAAAAAAGACATTGATTTCCCACGACACAAAAATGACCGATGTAGCACTGGGCCACCAGCACCGTGCCATCCCCAATCACGGCTCCCGCTTCAATAACGCAATGCGGTCCAATCGTGACCTCCTTCCCAATTTTTGCATCCGGAGCGATCACCGCCGTTGGATGGATTCCGGTTTTATGAACAATAGGGGGTCGCGCCAACCAGAAGGCCACCTGGGCAAAGGCATTATCCGAACTTTTGACCCGGATCAAGGTAACCGCCGACTCCCCCTGCCAATCCTCATTCACAAGGACCGCGCTGGCCCTCGTCTTCGCCATATCGGGAATATAGCGGGGATTACTTAGGAAGGCCAAATCGCCAGCTTCAGCCTGCTTCAGGGAGGCAACGCTTTTGATGGTCAGGGATCTATCTCCCTGCACTTTCCCATTCAATTTTCCGGCAATCTCATCAACCGTCAGCATCATGGAGGTTACTCCTTTGTCGTGGCAGGCTTATCCGCATTCAACACTTTCAGCACCTCGTCGGTAATATCCATTTTCGGATCGGCATACAGGACCGACTCCAGACCATTTCCCAGCAATCCGCCATCCGCCAGCACCAGGGTATATCCGCCCTTCTGGGAGCAACCGGTCACAGCCGCCTTGATGGCCTTGGCCAATTCGCCCTGAATTTTGCGGCCCTCGCCCTCGAGTTCTTTTTTACGGCTGGCCGCTTTGTCGCGAATGGTGTTTTCAAATTCAATGACCGCAGTGAGCTTCTCTTCCGCGAGTTCTTTTTTCTTTTCACGCGCCTCTTCGGTGAGGGCTTTGTTTTGGGACTCGGCACGCAGGGTCTCAAACTCCTGCTTCAATTTCTTGTGCTGCGCCATCAGCTTGTCACGCTCCGCCGAAAAATCATCGAGTTGCTGCTGAATATGGGCTTCAGCCAGATCAGTTTTGTAATATTCCTTGAGAATCCGCGCGGTATCCACGACGGCAACCTTAAGATCCGCCGCCCCGGCCATACCCGTTGAAAGTCCCGCCATCAACAATCCCATCATCATTCTTTTTTTCATGCGTATCTTCTCCATTAATCAAAAACCATACCCAATTGAAAAACTCCAATTTTCCGTTTGCGACCTGGGATCATCCTTTTTCACCGGCCAGGCATAATCAAACCGCATGGGAAAACCGGGAATGTCCAGACGCAAACCAATTCCTGCACCTGCTGCGTATTGCTTGAAATCAAACTGGTAGGGATCATACCACACATTTCCGACATCGTAAAAGGTGGCAAATCTGAATTTCGGGATTCCGGGCACCGGAATCGTGTACTCCGCATTGGCAATGGCAAGGCTCTGTCCGCCCGGCGTACGCACCTCCGGGAAATCATCCGCCCGAATCGCCTTGGGGCCCACCCAGCGATAACGGAACCCCCTTACCGTCCGGGCTCCACCCGCAAACAACCGTTCAGAGATGGGCACTTCCGTCTGCGAGCCATAGACATCCACTACTTCAGCACGCCCCCGTAGGCTCAACACATGCTTCCACCACAAGGGCAGATACAACTGGCCACCCGCTTCCAAATCGTAGATCTCCGTGTCAAACCCGAGCGGTCCTCCCATGATGGTTCCCTGCGCATAGAACTTTGACCCGCGCGTCGGCACAAAAAAATTGTCGCGGGTATCTCTCGTCCAGGTGGTGCTGAAAGAACTGGCCACCCGGCGGGGGTCAGAAAAATACACCAGATTCGTAGCCCCGTCCTTATCGATCACCACATAGGCGTTCGTATCGGCGGAATCCTTCGTTTCAACCTGTTCCAGTCGGTATTTGAAATCCAAACGGTTTGGCCCCTGGAGAGGAACGCCCAGCCCGACCGCCCCCCCCTGCCGCAACACGGTATAATCCCGGTCATCCTGCTTCACACTATACAGATCGGTGCTTAACGAAAGCCTTTTATCTAGGAACCAGGGCTCAACAAACGACAAGGTATAGGCCTCCCGGGTGGAGCCAAATTCCGCCCGCAGTTTGATTTTCTGTCCGGCCCCCACAAAAGGCTTTCCTCGGATATCAAAATTTCCCTGGCTGATTTCGGCAAACCCGATGAGTTTATCAATGCTTGAAAACCCGACCCCGGTCATAAATTGACCGGTGCGCTGTTCTTCCACATTAAACACGAGATCCGCCTTATTGGTGGTTCCCACAGGCTCATGATCACAGTTCACACTCGAAAAATAGCCTAGATTTTTAAGCCGGTTCTCACTCGTCCGCACTCGCACCCCGTCATATTGCTCGCCAGGATAAACCAGCACTTCACGGCGGATGACCTTGTCCTTTGTCACGCTATTACCCCGGATAAGCACATTCCGAATAGTGGTCAGACGCCCCTCATTCACGATAAACCGGACATCCACTTCCCCGGCCTTCTCACGGAGATCCAGCTTGGGCTGAACATAGGTATCCATATAGCCGCGACTTTCATAATAATCGCGGATCGCATCGGCGGATTTATTGATGACGGTGGTGGAGGCTTCGCCCCCCGACTTCAAATCCGCCACCTTAAGCAGCGAGCCCTCAGGGTAAAGGGTTGCCCCCGAAAGGGTGACCCTGGAAATGGTATATTTCAAATTCTCCTGAATCGGCACCGTAATCAAATAACGCCCGGGCGCTTCCTCTTTTTTCAAGGGAGTCCCAATTTCCACATCCAGAAAGCCGGCGTCTTTATAGACCGCCCGGACCCGTTCACAACCAGCGGCCAACGCCTCGGTGTCAAAGGGGGTACTATGAAACCAGCTCAACGGATTATACCAGGCCATGATATCCATCGCCTCCCGGATGGCCGACATTTCAACCGATTTCCGGCCAGGAAACACATAGCGGACAATCTGCGCTTTATTGCCCTCACGGATACTGACCATCAGGGAAACTTGCTCCGGATGACCGGGGACCGGGTCCATACTGGCATCAATTTTCGCCGTGGCATAAAGCTTTTTCCGGTATTCCTCAACCAACTTTACCACCCGGGCGGCAATCGTAGGGTCATCGATAAAATCACCGGGATTCAGACCCAGAATATCCTGAACCTTTGACACACTGAGTTCCTTATTTCCCCTCACGCGCACCGGATTCACCAGTTTATACTTCATGCGCACAACGTACGACAACGCCACCCCCTCGCCCACAGTTTCAACTTCAGCGCTGACATCTGTAATTTTGCCTGACGCCAACAGGGATCGCACGTCGTTCGCCACTTCCGCCCGATTCAATGGAGCCCCCTCGCGCACGGCAATATAGGATCGGACCATCTGCTCATCGGCAGGGATTGATCCCACTGTTTTGATTTTCACTACCTTAACGACGGATTCCGCCCAGACCGGAACCGCCAAGACCAAAAGGACTATAATCAGCTTGAGAATCTTCGTTGTCATAACAGTTATCGAACCTCCTGATGCATATACGCCGGTTGAACGGCAGTCTCATCGACGCCATGTGCGGCGTCACGAAAACGGGTGAACGCCTCATCAAAAATCATCCGGATCTCTTCCATCGCCGGCCCATTGCGGTTTTTCGCGATCTCCACCATGGCCAGCGTGCGATCCTCCCGGTCCGGATCATTGGAAGTCCGGCACGGTCGACGCAGCAACATCACAATATCGGCATCCTGCTCAATGGAGCCGGAGTCACGGAGGTCGGACAACTTCGGTTTTTCCTCGCCCCCACGGGCTTCAGGGGCACGACTCAACTGACTTAGGACCAACACGGGAATCCCCAATTCCTTGGCCATTCCCTTGATCCCGGCGGAAACCATGGTGATTTCAACCTGACGACCATGGCGGGAATATTCCGGAGCGCGAAGCAGTTGGAGATAATCGATCACAATCAACTCAACATTATGTTTGCTTTTCATCCGACGGGCCCGGGCCCGCAATTCCATGATGTCGAGGCCGGCGCTATCATCAATATAAATAGGCGCATGTTTCAGGAGATTGGCGGCATTAATCAGGTGGGCATGGTTTGTCGAGGATATGAACCCGTCCGAAATCGCGTGGCCGGACACTCCGGCATGACAACAGATCATCCTTTTAACCAGGTCCAAACAGGACATTTCAAGACTGAAGACCCCGACCGGTCTTGGGCGGGATTCGATATCCCCTTTTCCCAAGGATACATTTTCAACAACATTCATGGCCAGCGACGTTTTACCCATTGAAGGACGGGCGGCGAGCACCACCATGTTGCCGGGCTTAAGCCCCTTGACCACTTTATCCAGATCTCGAAATCCGGTGGGAATTCCCTGGAACCCCTTCTGTTCATTATCGAAGGTGCGGATGATCTCATCCACCATGACCGGCCAGGGACGCATCTGTCCGTGCTGATGGGCCGTGATATCGAAAAACGCCTGCTCCACATGACTTAAAACCTGGGAGGCTTCAACCGAGGGGTCGTAGCAACTCTGTTCCGCCCGGCGGGAGGTGGCAATCACTTCACGAAGCAAGTGCCGATCCCGGACGATATTGATGTAATATTCAGCATGAGCCGAGGTCGGGGTCGCATCCACAATACGGTGGAGCGTGGTGGGTCCGCCAATCCTGTCCAGAAGCCCCGCACTCTTCAGGCGCTCACCCACCGTCAACAGATCAAGCGGACGCCCCCCGCGGGAGAGTTCCATCATGACTTCAAAGATGAGGCGATGAGCGGGGATGTAAAAAGAATCGGGAGCCAACTGTCGTTCGATACAGAGGTCCATGACCTTATCCGCATCGAGCAACACGGCTCCCAGCACCCCCCTCTCCGCGTCCTCGCTATGCGGTGGTACGCGCTCAACCGGCGTCACCTTGGACGAGACAGGGGCTTCATTGGCCATAGGAACTATTCCTGCACGACCCACACCTTGATGAGGGTCTCAACATCGCCACCCAGCCTGACTGTGACATCAAACGCGCCCAATTCCTTGATGGGCTGCTCGAGTTCAACCGCATGCTTGTCCAAGTCAAAACCCTGGGCAGCCAACAACTTAAGAACATCGCCGCTGGTGACAGAGCCAAAGAGTTTATCCCCTTCGCCGACCTTGACAGGAATAGTGTAAGACCCCTTCTGAATGGCCGCGGCCAAGTCCAGCGCCTTCTCCTTCAAAGCCTTGCGTTCCACTTCACGCTGCACCTCGAGTTTGGCGAGCTGGCGACGGTTGCCTTCCGTGACGGCCGCCGCCATCTTGCGGGGAACCAGAAAATTCCTGGCATAGCCTTCGCTCACCTTGACAACCTGCCCGGCCTTACCCAGATCCTTGACGTCCTGCATCAAAATCATTTCGACTGACATATTCTACTCCTAATCAATTTAGCGCAACAAACCCATCACCCGGGCACGACGAATCGCACGGGCCACTGAACGCTGCAAATGAGGTGCGGCGCCGGTCAACCGGGCCGGCAGAATCTTTCCCTGTTCAGAGGTGAATTTTCGCAGCATTTCGTAATCGCGCGGATCAATATGCTTGATGCTCTCCACCTGAGGCACCCGACGCTTCGACACCATGTTTACCGTATTATTCTCTCGCATAGCCATAACTAGTCTTCTTTCTCCTTAAAAATTAAAAAGGCAAATTATCGTCATCCCCGGCCGGAGCCCCATCCCCTGATGAAGATGGAGGAGCCCCTCCCCGCGTTACCTGCGACGGCTGGATCTCGCCGGCAGGAGCGTCCGCAGAATCACTATACTCCGCACTGCGTTTCGGAGTGCCAAGGAACTGGGTCCGCTCAGCCACAATCTCCAGGCGGTTATGCTTCTGCCCGTCTTTCTCCCACTCATCATATTTCAGGCGGCCTTCCACCAGGAGCGGCGAACCTTTGGAAAGATACTGCCCGCACGCCTCACCCTGTTTGCCCCACACCACCACATTCACATAACAAATTTCTTCGCGCTCCTCACCGGCCGCGGTCTTGAATTTATTATTGATCGCCATCCGGATTTTGGCCAACGCCTTTCCCGACGACAAATAACTCACCTCGGGATCGCGGGTAAGGTTACCTACCAGGAAAACTTTATTCATCGTGGCCATAGCAAGACTACCCTCCGCATCAGGCCGGCGTTACGGGTGCCAGAACCGGTGCCTTATTCATGAACTTCTCATCCAGACGGGTGATCTGAACACGAAAAACGTCATCATTCAAGTGATAACGGGAGGTCAGCACGCTGATCTTATCAGCTGCAATTTTGAAAGTAACCGACAGATAAAAACCGGATTCCTTTTTCTGCATGATCCGGGCAAAAGGCCGACGTCCCAAATCGCGGGACTCCATAATTTTGCCGCCCGCCTTCTCGATCTCACCGGTCGCATAGGCTGCCAGATCCTTCAAACGCTCTTCTTGAACGGTCTCACCAAAAATGAACAATCCTTCATACGTATTCACTGCTTTTTTCCTCCTGCCATTACAACATCTACACCGGCCGGATATTCCTGCCTGGCATTAAAACGATTCATCGCAAAATCCATGCCTTTTTCCAAAATGACCTGAACAGCATCCGCCGTTTCTTCGATCGTTTTCTGGACCACCGCCCACTCTTCGCGTCCGAACTTTCCAAGTACATGTTCCACCAGATCATCGCGGGTTGCCCCGCGTCCGATCCCGACCCGCACCCGGGCGTATTCCGTCGTCCCCAAGACCTCGTTGATTGACGCCAATCCACGATGCCCGCCTGCCCCCCCTTTTTTGCGGAGGCGCAGTGTTCCGAGCGGAATATCCGCATCATCCACCACAACCAACAAATCCGCAGGACTCAATTTGCGGTAATTTAACACCGCCCCGACCGCCCTGCCGCTATTATTCATAAACGTTTGTGGTTCCACGAGGAGCAATTCCTCGCCGGCCAGCACGGCCGACCCCACCAACGCCTCAAACTTCGAACTGGCCTTCAGTTTGCAACCCAAACGTTCCGCCAGATAATCCACCAGCAAAAAACCCATATTATGCGGCGTTCGCTCGTATTCCGCCCCCGGATTGCCTAGACCCACTACTATTTTCACGGTCATCGCTCCGGGCCGCACGCGCCCACACCCTGCCGTTTTTCAAACGGCACAACGGGTTATTTCTTGGCCGCAGGCTTCTTCTCTTCCTTCTTCTCGCCCTTGGCAGGAGCCGCACCTTTCGCAGGAGCCGCACCCTCAGCAGACGCCTCTTCCTTCTTCTTGCCAATAACCTCTGGCGTGGCAGCAGCTGCCGCCGCAACTGCGGCTTCATCCACCTTCTCCTCACGGGGAGCCACAACGGTAGCCAAGGCCACATCACCGGAAGTCAATACCGTATACTTATCGCCCAACTTGATATCCCGGATCATCATGACTTTGCCCAAGCCCAATTCACTCACATCAACTTCGAAGGATTCCACGATGTCGCCAGGCAAACACTCAACCTCAATCTGACGCAACAAGTGCTCCAGGATACCGCCCTGCTGGGATACCCCGGCGGGCTCGCCCCGGAGTTCGATCGTGATGGTCACACGCATCTTCTTGGTCATGGAAATTTCCAGGAAATCCGCGTGCAACACCGCTCCATTGATGACATCGTGCTGGACTTCCCGCAATAACGCCTTGATCACTTCCCCGTCGACATCCAGATCCACAATCAGATTTTCGCTGGAATGGTGAGTGATCATCGACTCGAAATCACGACCATTGATTTTGATCGAACGAGCGGACTTTTCCCCGTACACAACGGCAGGCAAAATACCTGTCCGGCGCATGACCTTGGAGGCCGATGATCCGGAAGTTTCGCGTTTGCTCGCAGATAATTTAATTTCCTTTGCCATACTTACCTTTTCCCTTTCAACTTAACCTAAACTTTGAATAACGATGATACCGACTGATTGTCATGAATGCGCATAATGGCTTCCCCAAGCAAGCCTGCCACCGAGAGAATCGTCACGGGGAATCCATTCGGTTTGGCTAGCAGCGGCACCGTATCGGTGACCACCAGTTCCTTGATCTGCGAACTCTTCAACCGCTCGACCCCGAGATCCGTCAGCACCGCATGCGAAACCGCCGCATAAATATTATCGGCCCCATTTTCCTTGAGAATGCGCGCCGCCGAAGTCAGTGTTCCAGCGGTGGTCGCCAGATCATCCACCAACACACAATTGCAGCCACGGACATCACCTACCATGGTCATGGCCTCAACTTCACTGGGCCCCTTACGCTGTTTAGCCACAATGGCCAACCCAGCCCCAAGCATCTCAGAATAGGCATGCGCCATCTTGAGTCCACCGGTATCGGGTGAAACCACCACCAGCTTGCCTAATTTTTTATCGATCAGATACTTGGCAATCACGGGTGACGCATAAAGATGATCCACGGGAATATCAAAAAAGCCCTGCAACTGCTGGGCATGCAAATCCATCGTCAGCAACCGGTTCGTCCCGGCCGCCACCAGGATATTGGCGACCAGTTTGGCTGTAATCGGCACCCGGGGCTGATCCTTGCGATCCTGCCGCGCATACCCATAGAAAGGCATCACCGCCGTAATGCGGGCGGCGGACGCACGGCGCAACGCATCCACCATGATCAGGAGTTCCATCAGGGTCTCATTCGCGGGGTGACAGGTGGGCTGGACAATAAAGACATCACGGCCACGGACATTTTCAAGGATTTTGACGGCCGTCTCACCATCAGGAAATCGGTTGACAAGCGCCTTCCCAAGCGGAATGCCAAGCGAGTCGGCAATGTTCTGCGCCAACTTCGGATTCGCTGTCCCTGTAAAAATCTTCATATTCACTCTAAACTCTTTTATCCATAACCAACGCCTGATGGTTGCCCGACTAGGATTTGAACCTAGACTCTGGCCGTCAAAGGGCCGTGTGCTACCATTACACTATCGGGCAATATTTGCGCAATCTTCGTCCATAACCATGAACCCAACTCACGCTTTACCTGCGATTCAATCGCCAGGGCTTGGTCGTGATTGGCCGCTACGGCAAACACCGAGGCCCCGCTACCCGACAACAACACCCCCAACGCACCCGCTGATTTCAGCCTTTCAGCCACCATCGACAGGAGTGGATATTTACTAAAAACCACCGCTTCCAGAGAATTCTGAAGGCTGGCCGAAGCCAGTTTCACGTCCCCTCTTTCGAGCGCAAAGCACGCATTGATAAAGGTTTCTTGCAGTGAAGTCAACCCTGTTCTAAATCGACGGTAGACATCCCGGGTGGGAACGTTAAACCCGGGGTTTACCACCACAATCCACCATTGGACGCCGACAGGCCAGCGACAGGGCACCGGACGCACCTTTTCCCCGCGCCCCTCCATACAAACCGGCTTTCCATATACCATGGCGGGAATATCACTTCCCAGTTGGGCGCCCAATTCCATCAATTTATCAACTGTCAGCCCCGTCTCCCAAAGCCGGTTCAAACCGACCAGGGTTCCTGCGGCATCCGCACTGCCAC
>Ga0209697_10000639_pt1 | contig 57451 bp, 49 predicted proteins | sample AliMusrvi5mmetaG_FD_184115 | JGI IMG/M metagenome (GOLD analysis project Ga0209697, IMG submission 184115) | Freshwater lake bacterial and archeal communities from Alinen Mustajarvi, Finland, to study Microbial Dark Matter (Phase II) - Alinen... | ecosystem: Environmental > Aquatic > Freshwater...
TGCCGTATCCATCAGAGGATCCACCTCGATTGCTCGAAGTCTCTTCCTGAACAACGGCTGTTCATGCTCCTGGCGTTCAACGCTCTCCTGTTTATCCCCAGTGGGGAGGGAGGCATCCATAGCATCTTGACCCGCAATCCATGGTTGGGATTAGGGCCTGTTCACACTAATTTCGCAAGTGCGAACGCGAATAAAGGCGCGCGACGACGCCCAGACTGGACGTCTGGGCCAGGAGTGCAACGACGAGTGGCGCGCTTTTATTCGCGTTCCCTCCGGGTTGCGGCCAAAAATCCCACGCGCGGCGTTGCGAAGCCTTGCCGGAGGAAGACTCCGGCGGCGTTTCGCGCCTAGCGCATGAAATTCTTGATCCGCAACGCATCTTGTGAAATTAGTGTGAACAGGCCCTAGCTAATGGGTCAGCCGGAAGCGCGTGCCCCGGAAATTGAAGACCGAGCTCTTGGGTCGGATTTCTTCCAGACTGACATCGGGTGCTGCCATGGCGCCCTGATTGAGCACCTGGTTGTTCACCAGTAGCAGCCGCTGCCCCGGGGTTTCCGAGTAGACGGCGCCGGTGATGGTCAGTGCGGGGATCTGGCGCCGGAGGTCTTCGGGCAGTTCGCTCAGCAGCGGGATCGGCGTGGGCGCCGCCGCAGGCGGTTCCGGTGCGGCCACGGGTTTGGCTGGCGCGGTGGTTCTGGGCGCCGTGGCGCGGACCGTGGGTGCGGCGACCGGTGCTGTTGCCACGGGGGCCGGCGCGACTGCCGGTGGCGCCACCGCGATGGGTGCCGGCGCTGGCGCTGGTGTCGGTGTTGGTGTTGGTGTTGGTGTTGGTGTGACCACGGATGTCGGGGGTGTCGCCGGCACCAGTGCGGGAGTTGGCGCGGTGACCGGCGCAGCAGGTGCTGTGCTGACCACCGGCGCCACCGCAGCGACGTGCACGGTCGCCAGACTGCTGTCGGTGGCAGGGCCGCGCCAGAGCCACAACCCGGCGGCGATGCCGCTGAGTGCAAGAACGGTCGCGCTGATCAGCCAGAGGCGGATTCGCGGTCTGGCGCTGGGCGCTGCGGCCAGCGCGGCATTCTGCTGCGCGTGCAGACCCGGCACGGCGCCGCGTTCGCGTTCGGCGTCGGCGCGCTTGAGGGCATCGAGGATGTAGGACATGGCGTTATCGCGGCTCGGTTTGCAGGCGCGGCTCGTTGGTTGCCGTGGCGCTGTCGATCTGCATGAAGGTCAGGGGGCCGGGCTGGCCGTCGGGCTTGAGGCCCTGTGAGCGCTGGAAGGCGCGGATGCGTTCCCGCAGCGCGGCATCGAGCACTGGCGCGCTGGCGCCGCCAGCCGGTGCCGGCGCCGGCGCGCCGTCCACCTTGGACAACTGGCTGACGAGTTCATCGATCATCGCGCCGCTGCTGCCGTCGCGCAGTTTGGCGCTGTAGCCTGCTGGCGCGTGCCAGTAGGTGGCGAAGTCCCCGCGCCAGACGCGTCCGAGCGCGGCCAGACGCACGGCATGCAGGTTTGAGCCCAGGCGCAGTGTCGCGGTCTGATCGGTCAGGCCCACCAGCATCGCGTGCACCTGTGCTTGCGCGCCGTTCTGCAGCGTCAGGATGCCGGGACGGGCCAGCTGGCGCAGCTGCAGCACGGTGAGGTTGGTGGTGCGGTAACACTGCAGTTGCTGTGCCGCGGCGCTCTGGCACGGGTCGCCATCGCTGGCGGGCAGCTTCCAGAGCGGCGCGAGCTCGCGCCAGGCGGCATTGATGTCGCTTGGCAGTTGCGGCAGCAGGTCCTCCACGGCCTCGATCGGGCGCGGCACCGGTGGTGCTGTGACCACGACGGGCGCCGAGGCCGACGCTTTCGGCGGTGGGCTGATGATCGCCTTGGCGGTCGGCGCTGCCGGCTGCTGCGGGTTTGAGCGCAGGAAGGCACCGATTGCGACACCGGCGAGCAGGAGCAGGCCGCCCAGCGCATAAGTGGTGCGACGGCCGACACCCTGGCGGCGCGCCGGCTCGGTGCCGAACACTTCGCTTGCGGCCTTGTCGACCACGCCGCGGTTGACGCGCTCCATGCCATTGGCCCACGCGCCGAGCAGCGCGCGCCCGGACAGCAGGTTGATGCGCCGCGGCACGCCGCGCGCCAGCTGGTGAATGCGCTGCAGCGCCTTAGCATCGAACGGCAGCGTCTTGCTGTGGCCGGCAACGGCCAGGCGGTGCGCGATGTACTGGGTGGTCTCGCGCTCGGTCAGCGCGTCGAGGTGAAAGCGTGCAATCACGCGCTGTGCGAGCTGCTCAAGCTCGGGGCGCTCCAGCATGCTGCGCAGTTCGGGCTGGCCGATCAGCACGATCTGCAGCAGCTTGCGCTCGCTGGTTTCCAGGTTGGTCAGCAGGCGCAACTGTTCGAGCACGTCGGGCTGCAGGTTCTGCGCCTCGTCGATGATGAGCACGCAACTCTGACCCGCGGCATGGCTTTGCAGCAGGAACACGTTGAGCGCGTCGATGTAGTCCTTGACCGTCGGTGGATGCGCGGCGCCGGACGCGGGCCCGATGTGGAACTCCTCGCAGATCGACTGCAGCAGTTCCGTGACGGTCAGCTTGGGGTTGAAGATGTAGGCCACATGGCAGCCGGCGGGAATCTGCTCCAGGAAGCAGCGGCAGATGGTGGTCTTGCCGGTGCCAATGTCGCCGGTGAGCAGCACGAAGCCGCCGCCGCTGCCGCCCGCGCCGGGCTGCGGGCCCGTGACGCCGTAGAGCAGATGTGCCAGCGCTTCGCGATGCCGCTCGCTCATGAAAAGATAGCGCGGATCGGGCGCGATCGAAAACGGGTCCTGCGTCAGGCCGAAATGGTTCGAGTACATAGGGCGCAAGCATAACGGGGTTGGTGCTTCTTACAATCAGGATATGACTTTCATCGACCTGCTGCGCGCCGCCGAGCGCCAAAACGATTCCCTGTTGTGCGTCGGGTTCGATCCCGAGCCGGCGAAATTTCCGGCCGCCCTGCGTGGCGATGCCAGCCGAATTTACGACTTCTGCGCCGCCATCGTCGACGCCACGGCCGATCTGGCGATCGCTTTCAAGCCGCAGATCGCCTACTTCGCCGCGCACCGCGCCGAAGATCAGCTCGAGCGCCTGATGGCGCACATGCGCAGCGTCGCGCCGCAGGTGCCGGTGATCCTCGACGCCAAGCGCGGCGACATCGGCAGCACGGCCGAGCAGTATGCGAAGGAGGCCTTCGAGCGCTACGGCGCCGATGCCGTCACGCTCTCGCCCTTCATGGGTTTCGATTCGATCCAGCCCTATCTCAAGTACCACGGCAAGGGCGCGTTCCTACTGTGCCGCACGTCCAACCCCGGCGGCGACGATCTGCAGAACCAGCGCCTGTCCGGCGTCGAAGGCGCGCCGCTGCTGTACGAGCACATTGCGCGCCTCGCGCAAGGGCCCTGGAACCTCAATGGCCAACTCGGCCTCGTGGTGGGCGCCACCTACCCGGCCGAGATCGAGCGCGTGCGCGCCGTGGCGCCGACATTGCCGCTGCTGATTCCCGGCGTCGGTGCCCAGGGCGGCGACGCCGTGGCAACCGTCAGGGCCGGCTGGCGTGCCGTGAACGGCGAGACCGTTGCGCCGATCGTGGTCAATTCGTCGCGCGCCATCCTCTATGCCTCCAGCGGCGACGACTTCGCGCAGGCGGCGCGACGCGAGGCGATCAAAACGCGTGATGTGCTGCACGCCGCCAAGGCGGCCTGAGTCCGCACCTCGCTACCGGGCGCGCGCCGGCCGGAACAGCAAGCCACCGAGCATCACGCACCCCAGGGCAGCGATCAGCAGCGCGATGCCGGCCCACTGCCAGGGCGTGACGACCTCGCCCAATATCAGCATGCCGGCGGCCAGGCCCACGATCGGCACACCCAGGCCGAAGGGCGCGACGCGATTGGCCGGATGGCGTTTGAGCAGGCCGGTCCACAGGCTGTAGCCGACGACGGTGGCGCCCCAGCCGAGGTAGGACGCGGCCAGCCAGCTCGATGCGCGCGCCTGCAGCCAGTGCGAGCGCGCGCCTTCGGGGTCGAAGAAGAAGGACAGGGCGACGAAGGGCAGCACCGCCACCGTGCTGCTCCAGACAACGAAGGCAAGCGGCGAATAGTCGGCGTTGATGCGCTGCACGCGCCGCGCCACGATGCTCGACATGGCCCACATGGCCGCCGCGCACAGCGTCAGCACAAAGCCCGGCAGCGTGGTGGCGCTGCCAGCGCCGGCGGCCGGGTTGACGTAGTTCAGCGTAAAGCAGGACAGGCCCAGCGCCGCCAGCAGCAGGCCCAGTTGCAGCGCTCGGCTCGGACGCTCGTGCAGCAGCACGAATCCGAACAGCGCGGTGAAGAAGACCTGCGTTTGCACCAGCACCGAGGCCAGTGCCGCCGTCATGCCGACCTGCAGCGCGACGAACAGGATGCCGAACTGGCCGACGCCCTGCACCAGACCATAGCCGACAACCCATCGCCACGGAACTTTCGGCGGCTTGATCAGCAGCACGAGCGGCAGCGCGGCAAAGGCGTAGCGCGCGGCGCCGAGCTGGAACGGCGTGAAGTCGCGCAGCGCGAATTTCATCGCGACGAAATTCACGCCCCAGACCAGCACGACCACCAGCGCGGCGAGCAGGTCGCGGCCCGTCAGGTTCTCATGGTTCATTGCCGCCATCGCTTCACAGCAAGCGCTTGAGGTAACGGCCCGTGTGGCTGTGCGGATTGGCGGCGATGTCTTCGGGTGTGCCCACGCCCACGACCTGGCCGCCACCGGCCCCACCTTCGGGGCCCATGTCGATCAGCCAGTCGGCGGTCTTGATCACGTCCAGGTTGTGCTCGATCACGACGATCGTGTTGCCGGCGTCGCGCAACTGGTGCAGCACGCGCAGCAGCAGGTCGATGTCGGCGAAGTGCAGGCCGGTCGTCGGCTCGTCCAAGATGTAGAGCGTGCGCCCGGTGTCGCGTTTGGAGAGTTCGAGCGCGAGCTTGACGCGCTGCGCCTCGCCGCCCGACAGGGTGGTCGCCGCCTGACCGAGTCGGATGTAGGACAAGCCGACATCGAGCAGCGTGTGCAGCTTGCGCGCGATGGTCGGCTGCGCCTTGAAGAAATCGTGCGCGGCTTCGACCGTGAGGTCGAGGATCTGCGCGATGTTCTTGCCCTTGTAGAGGACCTCGAGCGTCTCGCGGTTGTAGCGCGCGCCCTGGCAGACGTCGCACGGCACATAGACGTCGGGCAGGAAGTGCATTTCCACCTTCACCATGCCGTCGCCCTGGCAGGCTTCGCAGCGCCCGCCGGGCACGTTGAAGGAAAAGCGCCCGGCGCCATAGCCGCGCTCGCGCGCCACCGGCACCTCTGCCATCAGCTCGCGGATCGGCGTGAACAGGCCCGTATAGGTCGCGGGGTTGGAACGCGGCGTGCGCCCGATCGGCGACTGGTCGACGTTGATGACCTTGTCGAAGTGCTCGATGCCCTCGATCGCTTCGTGCTCGGCCGGCTCGTCGTGCGCGCGGTAGAGCTGGCGCGCCACCGCCGTGTACAGCGTGTCGTTGACCAGCGTCGATTTGCCCGATCCCGAAACCCCGGTCACGCAGGTGAAGAGGCCGACCGGGAACGCGACGTCGACGCCGCGCAGGTTGTTGCCGGTGGCGTTGACGATGCGGATCGCCTGCAGTTCGCCCTGCGTCGCCAGGTGCGCGGCGTGGCGCTCGGCCCAGGCCAGTGCCGCCTTGCTTGGCGGCGCTTTCGATGGGGATTTCTTTTCGGGCGCCTGCGTCACGACCGGCAGCCAGGCCGTGCGATGCCGGGGCACGGCGATCTTGAGGACACCCGAGAGGTACTTGCCGGTCAGCGAATCGGGATTGGCCTTGACGTCTTCATAGCTGCCCTGCGCCATCACGCGCCCGCCATGCACGCCCGCGCCCGGCCCCATGTCGATCACGTGGTCGGCGGCGTGGATCATGTCCTCGTCGTGCTCCACCACCAGCACGCTGTTGCCGATATCGCGCAGGTGCTTGAGGGTGCTGATCAGTCGTTCGTTGTCGCGCTGGTGCAATCCGATGCTGGGCTCGTCGAGCACATACATGACACCGGTCAGGCCCGAGCCGATCTGCGAGGCCAGGCGGATGCGCTGCGACTCGCCGCCGCTCAGGGTCTCTGCGCTGCGGTCCAGGCTCAGGTAATTGAGGCCGACGTCGTTGAGGAACTTCAGTCGCAGTCCGACTTCGCGCACCACCTTGGCTGCGATTTCGCCTTTGGCGCCGTGCATCTGCAGCCCGGTGAAGTAGGCCAGGCTCTCGCGCAGCGTGAGGTGGCTGATCTCGTAAATGGCGCGCGCCTGCGCGCCTTCGCCGATCTTCACGTGCCGCGCTTCGCGCCTGAGGCGCGATCCGCCGCAGTCCGGGCAGGCCTGCGTGCTGCGGTAGCGCGCCAGGTCCTCGCGCACCAGGCTGGAGTCGGTCTCGCGGTAGCGCCGCTGCATGTTGGGGATGATGCCTTCGAACGGATGCTTCTTGCTGAGCTTCTTGCCCTTGGACAGGCCCGAGTCCATCACGTAGCTGAACTTGATTTCTTCCTCGCCGGAGCCGTGCAGCACGGCCTGCTGCACGGCGGCGTCGAGCGATTCGAAGGACTGCTCCAGGTCGAAGTGGTAATGCTTGGCCAGGCTCTCCAGCATGGCAAAGTAATAGCCGTTGCGCCGGTCCCAGCCCTTGATGGCGCCGCTGGCCAGGCTCAGGCTCGGGAAGGCCACGACCCGCGCCGGGTCGAAAAATTCCTGCGCGCCCAGGCCGTCACAGGACGGGCAGGCACCCACCGGCGAGTTGAACGAGAACAGGCGCGGTTCGAGTTCGGCAATCGAGTAGCTGCACACCGGGCAGGCGAACTTGGCGTTGAACAAATGCTCCTGCCCGCTGTCGATCTCGAGCGCGATGGCGCGGCCATTGGCTAGGCGCAGGGCGGCTTCGAAACTCTCGGCCAGGCGTTGCTGGATTTCAGGGCGCACCTTGAGGCGGTCGATGACGACGTCGATGTCGTGCTTCTCGGTCTTCTTCAGCGGCGGCAACTGGTCGAACTCGCAGGCCTGGCCGTCGACGCGAAAGCGTACATAGCCCTGCGCCTGCATATCGGCAAAGACGTCGAGGAACTCGCCTTTCTTTTCGCGCGCCAGCGGCGCCAGGATCATGAGCCGGGTGTCGGCCGGCAGCGCCAGCACGGCGTCGACCATCTGGCTCACGGTCTGCGCCTGCAGCGGCAGGTCGTGCTCGGGGCAGAAGGGCGTGCCGGCGCGCGCGAACAGCAAGCGCAGGTAATCGTGGATCTCGGTCACCGTGCCGACGGTGGAGCGCGGGTTGTGCGAGGTGGCCTTCTGCTCGATCGAGATCGCTGGCGACAGGCCTTCGATCACGTCGACATCGGGCTTGTCCATCAGCTGCAGGAACTGGCGCGCGTAGGTCGAGAGGCTTTCCACATAGCGGCGCTGGCCTTCGGCGTACAGCGTGTCAAAGGCCAGACTCGACTTGCCGGAACCGGACAGGCCGGTGATCACCACGAGCTGGTTGCGCGGGATGTCGAGGTCGATGTTCTTGAGGTTGTGCGTGCGCGCGCCCCGGATGCTGATGGTCTGGTGCTGCAGGGCCTGGACAAGGTATTTGCCATCGGCCTGCGGGTCGAGGAGGCTGGCGTCGGAGGGGGAGTTCAAGGTGAAGTGCGCTCGGGGGGAAACCTGCCATGATAGTCAAAGCCGAGGGTCTTGGCAGGCAGGCGCCCACCAATCTGTCCCGGATCAGTGACAATCGTGCCTTTTGCAGCCGTGGCCGTTCACGGCCTTGCGCGTTGGAGAGTCCTGTTTTGTCTACGATTGAAGTCCCGCTCGTCGGGGGAAATGTTTTGCCCGCCAGCAAGATGACGCCCACGGAACTGCGCGCCAGTTTCTCGCTGGCCTCCATTTTTGCCCTGCGCATGCTGGGCCTGTTCCTGATCCTGCCGGTGTTCGCCATCGAAGCCGGCAAGATGCCCGGCGGCGACGACCCGGCGCTGATCGGCCTGACCATGGGCTTGTACGGCCTGACGCAGGCCATGCTGCAGTTCCTGTACGGCCTGGCGTCGGACCGCATCGGGCGCAAGCGTGTCATCGTGTTCGGCCTGCTGCTGTTTGCCGCGGGCAGCTTTCTGGCGGCCTGGGCGCCGACGCTGACCTGGCTGGCAGTCGGCCGCGCGCTGCAGGGTGCCGGCGCCGTCTCGGCGGCGGTGACGGCCCTGCTGGCGGACCAGACGCGCGACGAGGTGCGCACCAAGTCGATGGCGCTGGTTGGCGCCAGCATCGGATTGATGTTTGCCCTCTCGCTGGTGGCAGCGCCCATTCTGGTCGCCTACATCGGCCTGCACGGCCTGTTCGCCATGACCGGCACGCTGGCGCTGACCGGGGTGGCCATCGTCATCTGGTGGGTTCCGGCCGAGCCCATTGACCACAAGAACCTGCCGCGCGGGCGCCTGGTCGAGGTGCTGCGACTGGCCGCCTTGCTGCGCCTGAACTTCGGCGTGTTCGTTCTGCATGCCGTGCAGCTGGCGATGTGGATGGCGATTCCGGCCATGCTGGTGCAGGCCGGCCTGTCACGCGATCACCACTGGTGGGTCTACCTGCCGGCCGTGCTGGGGTCCTTCGTCGTCATGGGCGGTACGCTGTTCCGCCTGGAAAAGCGCGGCTACCTGCGCGCCGTGTTCCTGACGGCGATCGGTCTGATGGCCGTCGTTCAGGTCGGGCTGCTGCTGGCCACGAATGGTGCCGGGATCGCGGCGCTGGCGGCGCTGCTCTTTGTGTTCTTCTACGGCTTCAACGTGCTGGAGGCGAGCCAGCCGAGCATGGTCTCGCGCATGGCACCGGCGCATGTGCGCGGCGCGGCCATGGGGGTCTACAACACGCTGCAGTCGCTGGGCTTTTTTGCCGGCGGCGTGATGGGTGGCTGGCTCATGAAACACGGCGGCGCGCCGCGCCTGTTCACGGTCTGCGCCGGCCTCATGGTGCTGTGGCTGGTCGTGGCCTGGCCGATGCGCGCGCCAAAGGCTGGATAATCAAACCATTGGCGTTATAAAACCGTGTGGGACCGAGCGTTGACTCTGTCCCCAAATGAAGAAGGGACAAACCATGGCATCCGTTAACAAAGTCATTCTGGTGGGCAACCTGGGGCGCGACCCTGAAGTGCGTTACCTGCCCAGCGGCGACCCGGTGGCCAATGTCACGATCGCCACCAGCAGCAAGTACAAGAGCAAGACCGGCGAGATGGTCGAGGAAACCGAGTGGCACCGCGTCACCTTCTTCGGCAAGCTCGCCGAGATCGTTGGCCAGTACCTGAAGAAGGGCCGATCGGTCTACGTCGAGGGCCGCATCAAGACGCGCAAGTACACCGACAAGGACGGCGTCGAGAAATTCGCAACCGACATCATCGCCAATGAGATGCAGATGCTCGGCGGCCGCGAAGGCATGGGCGAGCCGGCGGGCGACGACGAAGGTTCCGGTGGCGGTTACCAGCGCCAGGCACCGGCTGCGCGCCAGGCGCCGCCGGCACGTCCGGCCGCAGCGGCGGCCAAGCCGTCGAGCGGCTTTGATGACATGGATGACGACATTCCCTTCTGAGCAGGCAGCTTAGGGGCTTTCGGCCAGCCGGGCGCGACAGGCGTCCAGGTGCGCCTTGATGGCCTCGACGGTCGCGGTCGCAGCGCCAGCCGCGGAGTCCCAGTTCTGCTGCGGACACGCAGCATCCGCAAATTGAAAGAACTCGTCCCAGCGCTGGCGTGACAGCGGTCCATTGCAGTCGAACAGGCTGGGGTGCCGCGCGAAAAGTTCAAGGATGGCGGCCTGCGGCTGAGCCTGGACGCCATGCAGCGCTTTCAGCGCATGGTCATATTGCACCGGTGTCAGGTCCGGTCTGAGCAGCGGCGCCAGCACCGGGCGGTGATCGATGATGTGATGAAGCGGTTTGGTCCCCTGACGCAGAGGGTGATGCAGGCCGCCGGATTGCCGGTCGCCCCTGATGAACATCACCCGGCTTTGGCCTGCGCCGCAATCGCGCGTGCCCGCACCAGTGTTTCGTTGGCGGCCCGGCACCAGCGCGCAGGGAAGCGGCTGCTATCCCCCATCCAGGACATCAGGCTCGGCACGGCCAGATCGAGGCCGCAACATTCGTTACAGACCGCTGCGCCCATCAGCCCGCCGGCTCGTTCGATCCAGGCCTGGGCGGCGGAATCGAAGACGACGATCAGATCGCCAAAATCCGTCTGCGGTATCCAGCGTTGCCTGGCTTCACGCAACAAATTCGCAGCGTGCTGCAGCTTGCGGTAAGCCTCTTCCCTTTCGGGGACTGCCGCCGACAAAGCCTGGTACAGGCAATCCAGATTCGCTTCCATCAGCCAGCGCGGCATGCCCTTTGCGGCAAGCAGGGCCGCCAACCACAAGACCTGCTTGTTGACCTGGACCTGCGGCAGATGGACCAGGGTCACCAGGTAGCCGCCGTCGGAGCGCGCGAACTTGCTGCCGCGGCTGCCATAGCGCATGTAGAGATAGGGATGAAAGTCATAGCAGCGCCGGGCCGCCAACAGGCTCGCCTCGATCTCGCGCGGATCCGACGGCAAGGGGCGATCGACGGATTCTTCGTTGAAGAGCGGGTTGTCAGTGGCTTTCATGAGCCCCCGGATTGTGCACAGCCTGTGACGAAGTGATCACGCCGCCGCCCAGGCAGATGTCGCCGTCGTACAGCACGGCCGATTGACCTGGCGTGACGGCCCATTGCGGCGCCGCAAAGGAAAGGTCGAAGCTGAGGCCCGCGCCCGGTGCCAGCGTGCACGGCGCATCGGCCTGGCGATAGCGCGTCTTCGATGCCAGCTCGCCCGCGGACGGTGCCGCACCCGAGACCCAGCTCGCGTCATCGGCATGCAGTGCGCTCGACAGCAGCCACGGGTGCTCATGCCCCTGCACCACCCACAGCGTGTTTTTCTCCATGTCCTTGCGCGCCACAAACCAGGGAGCGTGGTCACCGCCGCCACGCTGCGCCCCTTTGGCCTTGAGGCCGCCGATGCCCAGTCCCTGGCGCTGGCCCAGCGTGTAAAAGCTCAGGCCCACGTGTTGGCCGATGGTCTGGCCCTTGTCGTTCCTGATCGGCCCCGGTTCCTTCGCGATGTAGCGGTTCAGGAACTCGCGGAACGGCCGCTCGCCGATGAAGCAGATGCCGGTCGAGTCCTTCTTCTTCGCGTTGGGCAGGCCGATCTCGAGCGCCAGGCGGCGCACCTCGGTCTTGTGCAGTTCGCCGACCGGGAACAGCGTCTTTGACAACTGCGACTGACTCAATCGGTGCAGAAAATAGCTCTGGTCTTTCGACGGATCCAGACCCTTGAGCAGTTCGTACTTCCCACTGTGCGCGTTGTGGCGCACGCGCGCGTAATGGCCGGTCGCGATCTTCTGCGCGCCCAGGCGCAGCGCATGATCGAGAAAGGCCTTGAACTTGATCTCGGCGTTGCACAGGATGTCCGGATTGGGTGTGCGCCCGGCCTGGTACTCGCGCAGGAATTCTGCGAAGACGCGGTCCTTGTACTCGGCGGCGAAGTTGACATGCTCGATCTCGATGCCGATGACGTCGGCAACGGCGGCGGCGTCGACGAAATCGATGTTGGACGAGCAGTACTCGGAGTTGTCGTCGTCTTCCCAGTTCTTCATGAAGATGCCGATGACCTCGTACCCCTGCTGTTTGAGCAGCCAGGCGCTCACCGCAGAGTCCACGCCCCCGCTCAAACCGACCACCACGCGCTGCTTGCTGTGCTGCTGTTCCATAGGTATGCGATTATCCTTGCAGGCGTCGGACAACATGCCATTGGCAAAATAACGAGGAGACATCATGGATCTGCAACTCAAGGACAAGACCGCGCTAATCACCGGTGCCAGCACTGGCATCGGCCGCAGCATCGCCATTGCGCTGGCAGCCGAAGGGGTGCGCGTGGCGATTGCGGCGCGGCGCCTGCCGCTGCTCGACGCGGTGGCCGACGAGATCGTGGCACGGGGCGGGCAGCGACCGGTGGTCATCGAATCGGATCTGTATGCCGACGATGCGGCGCAGCAGCTCGCGGCTGCTGCCGTCGCCGGTCTCGGGCAGGTCGATATCCTGGTCAACAACGCCGGCGGCTCGCGCAGCTTCACCGACCTGCATGTCAGCGAAGAACGCTGGCAGGAAGCCATGACGCTGAACTTCCATCGGCCGCGCCAGGTTGCCGATGCCCTGATCGACCAGATGATCGACCACCAGTGGGGCCGCATCATCAACATCACCGGCAAGAGCGAGCCCGAGCATGTGAACGGTGCGTTTTGCGCCAAGGCCGGCATCCACAGCTGGGCCAAGGGTTTGAGCCGCATGGTGGGCAAGCACGGCATCACGGTCAACTGCGTGCCGCCCGGACGCATCCTGTCCGAGCAGATCCTGCGCAACTACACGCCCGAGTACCGCCAGTGGCAGTCGGAGCATGAAATACCCGTTGGCCGCTACGGCGAGCCCGAGGAACTCGCGCACCTGGTGTGCTTTCTGGCCTCGCCGCTCGCCGCCTACATCACCGGCACCGTGATTGCCGTGGATGGGGGTTTGCGCCGATATCAGTTTTGAACGTTTGCCTCTATGCTGCGTGCAACATCCTGCCGCATCCGGAGACAACACTATGCATTCCTTGAGCTCACCTGATCGCCGCCAGTGGCTGCTGGCGGCCGGCGCTGCCGGTCTGGCCGCGGCTGTGTCGCCCCTGCATGCGCAAAGCGCGTGGCCGACCAAGCCGATCCGCTTCGTCGTGCCGTTCGCGCCCGGCGGCACCTCGGAGATCGTCGCGCGCTCGGTCGCCGCCGAACTGACCAAGCAGCTCGGCTACAACGTGTACGTCGAGAACAAGCCCGGTGGTGCCGGCGTTGTCGCCATGAGCGACGTGGCCAAGGCGGCGCCCGATGGGCATACGCTGATCCTGGGCCATGTCGGCACGCTGGCCGTCAATCCCTACATGCTGAAGAACCAGCCCTATGACGTGAACAAGGATTTCATTCCCGTGACGCTGTTGGCCAAGGTGCCCAACGTGTTCGTCGTTCATGCCGATGTGCCGGCGAAGAACTTCCGCGAGTTCGTCGCCTATGTGAAGAAGAACCCGGGCCAGCTCAACTACGGCTCGGCCGGCAACGCCAGTGCCGGTCATCTCGCGATGGAATACCTGAAACTGGTCACCGGGATGTTCATCACCCACATCCCGTACCGCGGCACCGGCCCGCAGCTGACCGATCTGCTGGCCGGGCGCACGCAGGCCTCGTCGGCCGGCTTGCCGGCCCTGTCGGCCCACATCAAGAGCGGCCGGCTGCGCGCCATTGCGGTTGGCACGCAGCAGCGCATTTCGCAGCTGCCCGATGTGCCGACCGTGGCCGAGATGGGCTACAAGGATTTCGAGACCTCCCAGTGGTACGGCATCTTGGCGCCGGCCGGCACGCCGCCGGAGATCGTCAAGCGCATCCAGGAGGAATCGCTCAAGGCGCTCAGGTCGAGCGCCGTCACGGAACGCTTCGCCAACGACAACGCGGTCGGCGGTGGCGGCCCTTCTTCGGAGTTCGCCGCCTTCATCGGCAAGGAGCAAAAAATCTGGAGCGACATCGTCCGGCGCGCCCAGATCAAGGCGGACTAGCCCGCCTCCATGGGGGGGCAGCGAGGACACAAGGTGCCGAGCTTGGGGGCAACAAGGAGCCCAGAGAGATTGCCCTTTCATTGACCCACGTCATGCCAGGCAGGGGCGCTAAGGGGGGTAAATTCAGTTAAGCTCGGCGTCGCAGTGCCTCCCCTGCCTACTGCCGGTGGGATCGGTGCTGCCCTAGTCATTGCCAATCACAAGTTGAGGAGTTGCTTCATGCAAACTGGCGTACCTACCGGGACGACATCGGGTGAGTCACCCAAAAAGGGACAGCGCATCGGTGTTCCGCGCGAAATTCTTCCAGGCGAAAAGCGCGTGGCCACCGTGCCCGAGGTCGTGGAAAAGCTCATCAAGCTGGGCTTTTCCGTAGCCATCGAATCGGGCGCCGGCGATGCGGCCAACATGAGCGACGAGTCCTACGTGGCCGCCGGCGCGACGGTGGTGCCCACCGCCGCCCAGCTCTGGGCCGAATCGGACATCGTGTTCAAGGTCTGCGTCCCGACCCCTGCTGAAGTTGACTTGATGCGCGAAGGCGGCATTCTGATCGACTTCATCTGGCCTGGCCAAAACCCGGAATTGATGAAGCAACTCGCCGCCAAGAAGGCGACCGTGCTGGCCATCGACGCGCTGCCACGCATGCTCAGCCGCGCCCAGAAGATGGACGCACTGACTTCCCAAGCCGGTGTGGCCGGCTACCGTGCTGTCATCGAGGCGGCCAACGCCTTCGGTCGCTTCTTCGCCGGTCAGATTACGGCGGCGGGCAAGGTTGCACCAGCCAAGGTCTTCATTGCCGGCGCTGGTGTGGCCGGTCTTGCGGCCATCGGCACCGCGGTCGGCCTGGGCGCCATCGTGCGCGCCAACGACACGCGCGCCGAAGTGGCCGATCAGGTCATCTCGATGGGTGGCGAATTCGTCAAGGTTGATTTCGAAGAAGAAGGTTCCGGCGGCGGCGGTTATGCCAAGGTCATGAGCGAAGGCTTCCAGCAAGCCCAGCGCGACATGTACGCCAAGCAGGCCCGGGAGGTGGACATCATCATCACCACCGCGCTGATCCCTGGCAAGCCCGCGCCCAAGCTGATCACGGCCGAGATGGTTAGGAGCATGAAGCCCGGCAGTGTCATTGTTGACATGGCCGCGGAGCGCGGCGGCAACTGCGAGCTGACCGTGCCGGGTCAGGCGGTTGTCGTGCACGGCGTGACCATCGTTGGCTACACCGACCTGGCTTCGCGCCTGGCCAAGCAGTCCTCAACGCTGTACGGCACCAACCTGTTCCGCCTCGCCGAAGAACTGTGCAAGGCCAAGGACGGCATTGCCAACATCAACATGGAAGACGACGCCATCCGCGGCCTGACGGTCATCAAGGACGGCGAAATCACCTGGCCGGCGCCGGCGCCCAAACTGCCGGCTGCTGCCACGGCCGCGCCCAAGCCGGTTGCCGCGCCTGCGGCGAAGAAGGGTGGTCATGGTCACGGCGGCGGTGGCGGCGAACCGATGGCGGGCAGCAAACTGGCCATCATGTTCGGCGTCGCAGCTGCGCTGTTCTGGCTCGTCGGCAACAGCGCGCCACCGGCGTTCCTGTCGCATTTCACGGTCTTTGTGTTGGCCTGCTTCGTCGGCTACATGGTGGTGTGGAATGTCAAGCCCGCCTTGCACACGCCGCTCATGAGCGTGACCAACGCCATCAGCAGCATCATCGCCATCGGCGCCCTGGTTCAGGTTTCTCCGCTCGCCGGAGCAGTCGGGCGACCCAATGACTGGATCAGCTGGGTCGCGGCGGCGGGCATTGTGCTCACCGCCATCAATATGTTCGGCGGCTTTGCCGTCACCCAGCGCATGCTGGCCATGTTCCGCAAATAAGGGAGGCAATTCATGTTTACTACAGAACTGGCAACCGTCTCCTACATTGGGGCAACCATTCTTTTCATCCTGAGCCTGGGCGGTTTGTCGAACCAGGAAACCGCGCTGCGCGGCAACCTGTACGGCATGATCGGCATGGCGCTGGCCGTGCTGGCGACCGTGTTCGGCCCGCAAGTCACTTGGGCCGGTATTCCCTGGATCATTGTTGCCATGTTGATCGGCGGCAGCATCGGCCTGTACGCGGCGCGTACCGTGCAGATGACGCAGATGCCCGAACTGGTGGCCCTGATGCACAGCATGGTCGGTCTGGCCGCCATGCTGGTGGGTATCTCCACCTTCATCGACCCCGAGGCATCGAAGGGTTTCCTCGGCGCTGCCAAGTCCATTCATGAGATGGAGATCTACATCGGCATCCTGATCGGCGCGGTGACCTTCTCCGGCTCCATTGTTGCGTTCGGCAAGCTGTCCGGTCGTATCGGTGGCAACCCGCTGCTGTTGCCGGGTCGGCACTGGCTGAACCTGGTTGGTCTGCTGGTGGTGATCTACTTCGGCCGCGAGTTCATGAACGCCCACACCATTCAGGATGGCATCATGCCGCTGGCGGTGATGACGGTGATCGCCCTGCTGTTTGGTATTCATATGGTGATGGCCATCGGTGGTGCCGACATGCCGGTGGTGGTGTCCATGCTCAACAGCTACTCGGGCTGGGCTGCTGCGGCAACGGGCTTCATGCTGTCCAATGACCTGTTGATCGTGACCGGCGCGCTGGTGGGCTCCAGCGGCGCGATCCTGTCCTACATCATGTGCAAGGCCATGGCGCGCAGTTTCATAAGCGTGATTGCCGGCGGCTTCGGTACCGCCAGTGCCGCACCGGCACCAGCTGGTGGCGCGGCACAACCGGCCGGCGAGGTGACCCCGATCAGCGCCACCGAGACCGCCGAATTGTTGCGTGAAGCCAAGAGCGTCATCATTGTTCCGGGTTACGGCATGGCCGTGGCGCAGGCGCAGCATACGGTGTACGAGATCACCAAGTTTCTGCGCGAAAAAGGCGTCAACATCCGTTTTGGCATTCACCCGGTGGCAGGGCGTATGCCCGGTCACATGAACGTGCTGCTGGCCGAAGCCAAGGTGCCGTACGACATCGTTTTTGAAATGGACGAGTTGAACGACGACTTTCCGAAGACCGATGTGGTCATGGTGATCGGCGCCAACGACATCGTGAATCCGGGCGCGCAGGACGACCCGAGCAGCCCGATCGCCGGCATGCCGGTGCTCGAAGTCTGGAAGGCCAAGACCTCCATCGTCATGAAACGCAGCATGGCCTCGGGCTACGCCGGCGTCGACAATCCGCTGTTCTACAAGGAGAACAACAGGATGTTGTTTGGCGATGCCAAGAAGATGCTCGACGAAGTGCTGGTCGTGCTCAAGAGCTGACCTGCCTCGGATCCGGACCACGGCAAAGGATCACTCTATCGCGCGGAATCGTCGCTTGGATGAATGGCTGAAGCATTGCTGGGCATAGACCGCAGCCGGAAAACGGTAAGCCCTGCGTCAATTGACTAGGAGACAAGCATGGCAGAGCGTATCTGGCTCAAGAGTTATCCGCAGGGTGTACCCGCCGACCTGGATACTGCACAGTATTCCTCGCTGGTGGCGTTGATGGAGGAAAGCTTCACCAAGTACGCGAGCCGGCCGGCTTACAACTTCATGGGCAAGTCGGTGAGTTACGGGCAGACCGATCGGCTCAGTCAGGCCTTCGCCGCCTACCTGCAGGGTCTGGGCCTGGTCAAGGGCGACCGCGTCGCCGTCATGATGCCCAATGTGCCGCAGTACCCGGTGGCCGTGGCGGCGATCCTGCGCGCCGGCCTGGTGGTGGTGAATGTCAATCCGCTGTACACGCCGCGCGAACTGGAACACCAGCTCAAGGACTCGGGTTCCAAAGCCATCGTCATCATCGAGAATTTCGCCGCCACGCTGGAAAAATGCCTGACGGCCACGCCGGTCAAGCACGTCGTGCTGTGCGCCATGGGCGACCTGTTGGGGCTGCTCAAGGGCGCGCTGGTCAACTACGTGGTACGCAATGTCAAGAAGATGGTGCCACCGTACAACCTGCCGGGGGCCGTGCGCTTCAACGACGCCGTGGCGCGTGGCAAGCGCGGCGCGCTCAAGGCGGTTGACATCAAGTCCGACGACGTGGCCGTGCTGCAGTACACCGGCGGCACGACCGGCGTTTCCAAAGGCGCTGTGCTGCTGCATCGCAATGTCATCGCCAACGTGCTGCAGTCCGAAGCGTGGAACCTGCCGGTCACCAAGCTGATCCCGGCGAGCGAACAACCGACCACGGTTTGCGCTCTGCCGCTGTACCATATCTTCGCCTTCACAGTCGGCATGATGCTGTCCATGCGCACCGGCGGCCTGCTGATCCTGATTCCGAATCCGCGCGATTTCCCAGCCGTGCTCAAGGAACTGTCGCAGCACACCATACACAGCTTCCCCGCGGTCAACACGCTCTTCAACGGGCTGGCCAATCATCCGGATTTCAACAAGGTCGACTGGAGCCACCTCAAGGTGTCGATCGGCGGCGGCATGGCGGTGCAAAGCGGCGTCGCCAAGCTGTGGGTCGAGAAGACCGGCTGCCCGATCTGCGAGGGCTACGGCTTGTCCGAGACTTCGCCGTCGGCCAGCTGCAACCCGGTGACGGCCAAGGAATACACCGGCAGCATCGGCCTGCCGCTGCCCGGCACCGACATGAAGCTGCTCGATGACGACGGCCGCGAAGTGCCGCTGGGGCAGGCCGGCGAGATCGCGATCAAGGGACCGCAGGTGATGGCGGGTTACTGGCAGCGTCCGGACGAAACCGCCAAGGTCATGACGGCCGACGGCTTCTTCAAGTCCGGCGATATCGGCGTCATGGACGAGCGCGGCTTCTTCAAGATCGTGGACCGCAAGAAAGACATGATCCTGGTCAGCGGCTTTAACGTTTATCCGAACGAGATCGAGGATGTGGTGTCGCAGATTGCGGGTGTGCTGGAGTGCGCCAGTGTCGGTGTTCCCGATGCGAAGACGGGTGAAGCCATCAAGCTCGTGGTCGTCAAGAAAGACCCGAGCCTGAGCGAGGAGCAGATCCGCGCGTTCTGCAAGGAAAACCTGACCGGCTACAAGCAACCCAAGGTGATCGAGTTCCGCACCGAGTTGCCGAAAACGCCGGTCGGCAAGATCCTGCGCCGGGAACTGCGCGACAAGTAGGCAGCATGACGAACAGCAATCCAGCGCCGGTGCTCGGCATCGTTGGCGGCAGCGGTGTCTATGACATCGAAAGCCTGGGCAACAAGCGCTGGGTGCGCGTCGACTCGCCTTTCGGTGCGGTTTCGGATGAGCTCCTGTTCGGCGAACTCGATGGCCAGCGCCTCGTGTTTCTGCCACGCCACGGCCGGGGCCACCGGATTCCGCCGTCCGAGATCAATTACCGCGCCAACATCGACGCCCTCAAGCGCGCCGGTGTGACCGATCTGATTTCGGTCAGCGCGGTCGGTTCCCTGCGCGAGGACCTGCGCCCCGGCATGTTCGTGATCGTCGATCAGTTCATCGACCGCACCTTCGCCCGCGAGAAGAGCTTCTTCGGCACCGGTCTGGTGGCGCATGTCTCGATGGCGCACCCGGTCTGCCGCCGTCTGGGCGACCATATCGAGGCGGCGACGCGCAGCGCTGGCATCGAGGCCGTGCGCGGCGGCACTTACCTCGTGATGGAGGGGCCGCAGTTCTCCAGCCTAGCCGAGTCGGAGTTGTACCGCAGCTGGAAATGCGATGTCATCGGCATGACCAACATGCCCGAAGCCAAGCTGGCGCGCGAAGCCGAGCTTTGCTATGCGAGCGTCGCCATGGTGACCGATTTCGATTGCTGGCACCCCGACCACGATCATGTGACGGTCGATGCTATCGTCAAGGTCTTGCTGGCCAATGCCGACAAGGCGCGCAGCATGGTCAAGACGGTGGCGCCGCGACTGCTCGCCGACAGCGGGGCAGCAAGCTGCGCCTGCCGTTGCGCCCTTGAACATGCGCTGATCACCGCGCCCGCAGCGCGCGATCCGCAGCTGATGCAGCGGCTCGATGCCGTTGCCGGCCGCGTGCTGGGGCGCTGAGGGTGACGGGCGCTTCAAACGACCGGGTGCAAACCCTGCGTCAGGCCATGGTTGCCGGCGCGCGCGCGCTGAGTGCGCAGGGGCTCAACCGCGGCAGTTCCGGCAATATCGGCGTGCGGCTGGCCACATCGTTCCTGGTCACACCTTCGGGCGTGCCGGCCGAGGAATTGGTGGCCAACGCCATGGTCGAGATGGATTTTTCCGGCAGCGTGCTCGGAGCCGGCCGGCCTTCGAGCGAGTGGCGCTTTCACCGTGACATCCTGCAGGCCCGCCCGGAGATTGGCGCGGTTGTGCACACCCATTCGCGCTATGCGTCGGCACTGGCCTGTCTGCAGCGTGACATTCCGGCCTTTCATTACATGATTGCCGTCGCCGGCGGCGACACGATCCGTTGCGCACCCTACGCACTGTTTGGCACGCAGGAACTGTCCGATCTGGCCTTGCATGCTTTGCATCAGCGCAAGGCCTGCCTGCTCGGCAACCACGGCCTGATCGCGCTCGGTTCCGATCTGGGCGCGGCGTTGGCGCTGGCGATCGAGGTGGAAGAACTTTGCGCCCAGTACTGGAGCGCGTTGCAGATCGGTGAACCCACGATCTTGAACGGCGGCCAGATGCGCGAGGTGCTGGAGAAATTCAAGGGCTATGGCCGCAATGCCCGGCTTGATCCGGAGGACAAGGCATGACGCAAGCGATGCAGGGTGGCAGACCCTCTGTCGAGACCCTGAAATGGGTCGACGAGGGTCTGGAAATGATCGATCAACGCGTGCTGCCGGCGCGTTTTGACTATGTGCGTTACCGCAGCGCCGCCGAAGTCGCCGAAGGCATTCGCGTGATGGTCGTGCGTGGTGCGCCGGCCATCGGCTGCGCGGCGGCGTATGGCGTCGCGCTGGAAGCCCTGCTGCTGCGCAGCGCCGGACCGACGGCCTTTGTCTCGGGCCTGGAAGGCGCCTTCGAAGTGCTGGCGGCGAGCCGTCCGACGGCGGTGAACCTGTTCTGGGCGTTGCAGCGCATGCGCGCGGTCTGGCAGGCTCATCAGCACCGCTCGCAGGGTGAGATCGCGGCGATCCTGCTGGCACAGGCGCATGAAATCTCGGCGCAAGATGTGCGCATCAATCGCGCCATGGGTGCGCACGGCGCCGCCTTGCTGGCCGATGGCGCCCGCGTGCTCACGCACTGCAATGCCGGGGCCCTGGCCACGGCCGGCCATGGCACGGCGCTGGGCGTCATCCGCTCTGCGGTGGAAGCGGGCAAGCGCATTTCGGTCATCGCCGACGAGACCCGACCCTTTCTGCAGGGCGCGCGCCTGACGGCCTGGGAAATGGTGCAGGAGGGCATTCCCGTCACATTGATCACCGACAACATGGCCGGGCATCTGATGCGCTGCGGCGAGATCGACGCCGTCATCGTCGGCACCGACCGCGTCGCCGCCAACGGCGATGTGGCCAACAAGATCGGCACCTACATGGTGGCGGTGCTCGCGCAGCGCCATGGCATCCCGTTCTATGTCGCCTGCCCCCTGTCCACCATCGATCTGACGCTGGCCCATGGCGACGCCATTCCGATCGAGGAGCGCGCCGCCGCTGAAGTCACGGGATTTCGCGACTGCCAGTGGGCCGCCCAAGGTGTCAAGGTGCGCAACCCCGCGTTCGACGTGACGCCGGCCGAACTGGTGACCGCCTTGATCACGGAAAAAGGTGTGGTCCGGAAACCGAACCGCGAGAACATTACACGCTTGTTCGAGGCCTGAGACACAAGCGCGCCTTCATGCGCCGTGCTTTGTGTGGCGCGCACCGAATGAAGCCCGTCAAATGCTCGCCGCATCAACAGAACGCTTGCCGCCGCAGAGTGGCGTGGCACTCAGCGCAGTGAGGTCAAGGAGGAGGCCGAAGGCCGGGGGACACGAACGGCGTTGAGTGACATGCCTGACTGCGTCCCGCAGCAGAACCACGCGCTCATCATCACCGCAACCAGCCGCGCCGGTAGCAGTACCACATCGGCAGCACCGCGCTCAAACCCATGAGCGTGACCACGTAGGGGTAGGCCCATGTGCCGAGCACCGCGAACTCGGGGAACTGCAGGTTCATGCCGTAGATACTGGCCACCAGCGTTGGCGGCAGCAGCGCGACGCTGGCGACCGAGAAGATCTTGATGATCTTGTTCTGGCTGATGTTGATGAAACCGACCGTCGCATCCATCAAGAAGTTGATCTTGTCGAACAGGAACGCGGTGTGCGAATCGAGCGAGTCGATGTCGCGCAGAATCTGGCGCGCTTCTTCAAACTGTTCGTTGTTCAGGATCTTGCTGCGCATCGAGAAACTCAGCGCACGCCGCGTGTCCATCACGTTGCGCCGGATGCGGCCGTTCAAGTCCTCATGACGCGCGATCGAGCCCAGCACTTCATTGGCCAGGGCGTCTGTCATGTTGCCCGACAAGACCTTCTTGCTGACCTTCTCGACTTCATCGTAAATGCCCTCGAGCGTGTCGGCCGAGTATTCGGCGTCGGCGTCGAACAGCTTGAGCAGCACGTCCTTGGCGTCTTCGATCAGGCCCGGCGCGCGCCGCGCCCGCATGCGCAACAGCCGGAACACCGGCACGTCTTCATCGTGAATCGAGAACAGCACGCCCTTGCTTTTGAGCGCGTCGTTTTCCAGGTTCAGGATGAAGGCAACCCGCACCGTGCGCGGTTCTTCATCATCGGCGATCAGGAAGTCGCTGCGGATATGCAGGTCGTCGTTGTCTTCCTTGTAGAAGCGCGCCGATTCTTCGATGTCCTCGTCCATCGCATCTTCCGGGATGGACAGGCCGTAATGCTGCTTGACCCAGCGCTTTTCTTCGAGGGTTGGGGACTCCAGATCGACCCAGATCGGCTGGAAATTGGAGAGTTCTTCCAGCGATTCGATCTCTTCCTGAAAGAGCCGACCACTGGCGAGCGTGAAAATGTTGAGCATGGCTTACTCCCGAGGATGAGTTGCATCTGGCAGAGGGTGCGGGTCTTTGCTTTCAACCCCGATGCAGCTGAGGGAGTTGAAAGCTACCGACTGGGGTGGCCTAACAAGGAGATTTCTCCGGGAGTCAATCCCGTCAAATTATCGCATCGCGGCTTGGCGGGTTTCCGGGTCAACTCAAAAAAGTTTGAAGGGGCTTGATGCCGGTGTTCCTATCACCATCTTTGTTACATTGGATTATGAAAAGGGTATTGCACTTTGAACCCAACGGGGGCATAGTGAATCAAGAGCAGTTTTTTCAACCCGGAGAACAACAGGAGGTTTTTTATGAACTTGACGATCAGCGGTCATCACCTCGAGGTTACGCCCTCCCTGCGTAGTTACGTTACAAGCAAGCTCGATCGGATTGTTCGGCATTTCGTCCAAGTGGTCGATGTGAAGGTATTGCTCACAGTGGAAAAGCAAAAGGAGAAAGAGGGCCGCCAGCGAGCGGAGTGCAACATCCACGTCAAGGGCACCGACATGTTTGCCGAGAGCTCGCACGCAGACTTGTATGCCGCAGTCGACGAGTTGGTGGACAAGCTGGATCGCCAGGTGGTGCGCCACAAGACGCGTTTGCAGGAGCACCACCATGAGGCGCCAAAGCGCCTGATGTAAGCCTTCAGCGCCGCAGCTGATCAACCCGGCCGCTCATATGGGCGGCCTTTTTTTCGCCCGCTGCTCACTTGCGTGCATAATCTCCCACGAATTATGAATCGACTCGCGTCCATCCTCTCCCCTGCCCAGGTTCTGGTCCAGGTTGATGCCAGCAGCAAGAAGCGAGCCTTCGAGGAGGCCGGACTGCTGTTTGAAACGCTGCACGGCCTGAGCCGCGCCCTTGTGACAGACAGCCTGTTTTCCCGCGAGCGGCTCGGTTCGACCGGCCTCGGTCATGGCGTTGCCATCCCGCATGGCCGCATCAAGGGCCTGAAGGCGCCGATGGCAGCGGTCTTGCAGCTGGCGCAGCCGATCGGGTTCGACGCGCCGGACGAGCAGGCCGTCAGCCTGCTGATTTTCCTGCTGGTACCCGAGGCGGCGACGCAAAAGCATCTGGAAATTCTCTCCGAGATCGCCGAATTGCTCAGCGACGTTAACCTGCGTGAAAAAATGATCCACAGCGTGGACGCGGCCGAATTGCACGGTCTGATCAGCAACTGGCAGTCCGCGCAAGCAGCCTGATGGCTGCCAGGTCACAGGGCTTTGCCCACTGGATTTGATGTGAAGCCCAATGTTGTCAGCGCCGACGTCCTGTTCGAGGAGTTCCGCAATACCCTGAAGTGGGAGTGGGTCGCCGGCCTGGGCGCGTCCGAGCGCCGTTTTGACGAGGGTGCGGTGCGCGCCGCGCGTTCCGGGGCCGACCTGGTGGGCCACCTCAATTACATCCATCCCTACCGCATACAGATTCTGGGCGAGCGTGAGATCGCCTACCTGACCAATGCGACGCCCGAGGACTGCGCGCGGCGCATTTCCCGCATCGTCACGCTCGAGCCGCCGGTGCTGGTGCTGGCCGACGGACAGTCGGCGCCGGAGGCGTTGCTCTCGATGTGCGAGCGGGCGCAGATTCCGATGTTCGCGGCAACAGGCTCCTCGGCTTTCGTGATCGATGTGCTGCGGGCCTACCTGTCCAAGTATTTTGCCGACCGCTGCACCATGCACGGCGTGTTCATGGATATCCTGGGCCTGGGCGTGCTAATCACCGGCGAGTCCGGCCTGGGCAAGAGCGAATTGGGACTGGAACTGATTTCACGCGGCAACGGGCTGGTGGCTGACGACGCGGTGGACCTGTACCGCATCAATCAGGACACGATCGAAGGCCGTTGCCCGGAGTTGCTGATGAACCTGCTCGAGGTGCGCGGCATCGGCCTGCTCGACATCCGCTGCATCTTTGGCGAGACGGCGGTGCGGCGCAAGATGCGGCTCAAGCTCATCGTGCACCTGGTGCGGCGCGAAACGCTGGAGCGCGAATATGAACGCATTCCCTACGAGCCGCTGACGCAGGATGTGCTCGGGGTGCCGGTGCGCAAGGTGGTGATCCAGGTGGTGGCCGGACGCAATATCGCCGTGCTGGTGGAAGCGGCCGTGCGCAACACGATTCTCCAGTTGCGCGGCATCGACACCTACCAGGAGTTTGTCGAGCGCCACCGCAAGGCGATGAACCTGATCGAGTGAGGCTGGCGCGCGGCGCCAGCCGCCTTGCCTGTCAGTTCGCGTCCGGCGCGTCCTTCGGCCGGTTCGGACACCGGGCCGTGGTGCAGCGGGCGTACAGACTCAGGGCGTGGTCCGCGATGGTGAATCCCTTGGCGCTGGCGATGACGTGCTGGCGCTTCTCGATCTCGGCATCGAAGAACTCCTCCACTTTGCCGCAATCCAGGCACACCAGATGGTCGTGGTGCTGCCCGGCGTTGATTTCGTAGACCGACTTGCCGCCCTCGAAATGGCTGCGGCTCAGAATGCCGGCCTGCTCGAACTGGGCCAGCACACGGTAGATGGTGGCCAGACCGATATCGGAGCGTTCTTCCAGCAGCACGCGGTAGATGTCCTCGGCCGTCATGTGGCGCCCGGCGCTCTTCTGAAAGATTTCCAGTATCTTCAGTCGCGGCAGGGTGGCCTTGAGTCCGGTGCTTTTGAGTTCTTCGATATTGGTCATGGAGGTCTCTGTCTCGCCAGCGGGCGGTGCGCCCGAGCGGGTCCAGCCGGTACAATGGCCCGATCATATCGCTACACCTCCATTCATCTCATGTTTGATCTTCAATGTCGTTCTGCCGGATGGGTTTTGCTGTTTGCGGCCAGTGCCAGCCTGGTGGCGTGCGGCAGCATGGACAGTGCCAGCAACCGGATTGCCGGCCTGGTCACGCCCTACAAGATGGACATCGTGCAGGGCAACTTCGTGTCGAAGGAGCAGGCGGCAGCCGTCAAGCCGGGCATGAGCCGCGCGCAGGTTCGCGATATTCTGGGCACGCCCTTGCTGACCAGCATCTTCCATGCGGACCGCTGGGACTATGTCTTCACCTTCAAGCGCCAGGGCGTCGAGCCGCAATCGCGCCGTGTCACCGTGTTCTTCAAGGGCGATGCGCTCGAGCGCATGGAAGCCGATCCCTTGCCCACTGAAATGGAATTCGCGGCCTCGCTCGATTCCGGGCGGCGTTTCGCCAAGGTTCCGGTGCTGGAACTGTCGGAAGAGGAATTGAAGAATCTGCCGGTGCCGGCCAAGAAGCCCGAGCCCAAACCCCTGCCGCCCTTGCCAGCGAGCTATCCGCCGCTGGAGTCCGCCGCGCGCTAGCCTGCCAATCGACGTTTGAGCATGAATGACATGAAGAAACATCGGATCACGATTGCCGGCGCCTCCGGGCGCATGGGGCAGATGCTGATCGAGGCCGTGCGTGCCAGTGATGATTGCGAACTGGTCGGTGCGCTCGACGTGGCCGGCAGTCCGGCCATCGGGCTGGATGCGACCGCGTTTCTGGGCCAGGCCAGCGGTGTGACCATCAGCGCCGATTTGCAGGGCGCGCTCGCGTCGGCCGATGTCCTGATCGATTTCACGCGGCCCGAGGGCACGCTCGCGCATTTGCGCGCTTGCCGCGAACTCGGCGTCAATCTGGTCATCGGCACGACCGGTTTCAGCGCTGCGCAAAAGGCCGATATCACCGCGGCCGCGCGGGACATCGCCATCGTGATGGCGCCCAACATGAGCGTCGGCGTCAACGTCACGCTCAAGCTGCTGGAGATGGCGGCCAAGGCCCTGGCCACGGGCTACGACATCGAGATCATCGAGGCCCATCACCGCCACAAGATCGATGCGCCATCGGGCACCGCTCTCAAGATGGGCGAGGTGATCGCCGACGCGCTGGGCCGTGACCTCAAGGAATGCGCGGTTTACGCGCGCGAGGGCGTGACCGGCGAGCGCGATCCGTCGTCGATCGGCTTTGCGACGATTCGCGGTGGCGACATCGTGGGCGACCATACGGTGCTGTTCGCGGGCATCGGCGAGCGCATCGAGATCAGCCACAAGTCGTCGAGCCGCGCCACCTATGCCCAGGGCAGCCTGCGTGCCACGCGCTTTCTGGGCGGGCGCAAGAGCGGCCTGTTCGACATGTTCGATGTTCTGCAGCTGAGATGAACGCGGCGCAGCTGTTTTGGCAGGGCGACGGCGTGACCAAGGGCGTGGCCCTGCTGCTGCTGGCCATGTCAGTGAGCAGCTGGGTTGTCATCCTGTGGAAGTCGTGGCTGCTGCAGCGCGCCGCTGGCGACGTGACGCGCAGCCTTGCGGCTTTTTGGCAATCCGACTCGATCGACGCGGCGCTGGACCGGATCAAGGCCTTTGACCGCGCCGACCTCGTCGCGCCCTTGCTGCTGGCGACCCGCACCGATGGCGCCGGCACGCTGGCAGCGGCTGGCGACAAGGCGCAGCAATTGACCCGTGTCCTGCGCGACGCCCTGCACGCGGCCCTGCTCAAATTGCAGTACGGTCAGGTCCTGTTGGCGACGGTGGGCGCGACCGCACCGTTTGTCGGACTCCTTGGAACTGTTTGGGGCATTTATCACGCGCTGATCGGTATTGCGGGCGCCGGCCAGATCACGATCGACAAGATTTCCGGCCCGGTCGGCGAGGCGCTCATCATGACCGCCGCGGGTCTGGCCGTGGCCATCCCGGCGGTGCTGGCGTACAACGTGCTCGGCCGCCTGATCGGCCGCATCGAAGCCGAGCTCGAAGGCTTTGCGCGCGACCTGCGCGCGCTGCTGGCGGGAACGGCACCTGCTGAGGTTCAATAGCATGGCATTTGGCCGCTTCGAGCGCTCAGCGGGCGCGCAGCCGATGAGCGAGATCAACGTCACGCCGCTGGTCGACGTGATGCTGGTGCTGGTGGTAATCCTGATCATCACGGCGCCGCTGCTCGCGAGTTCGATCAAGCTCGACCTGCCCCGCACCGAGGCGGCCAGGGCGGGCGATGCGCCGAAATTCGTCGCCCTGGCCGTTGACAAGTCGGGGCAGGCCTTTCTCAACGACAAGCCGCTTGGCCTCGATGCGCTGGCGCTGGCGCTGGCGCAGACCGCCAAGGCCGACCCCGACACCGAAGTGCAATTGCGGGCCGACGCGGCCGTGCCTTACGGCCGGATCGTCGAAGTGATGGGCCTGGCGCAGCAGGCGGGCCTGAACCGGATCGGTTTTGTCGCCGATCCCGAGCGCAGTGCCGCTGCGGCCGGGCCGGCTGGCCGCAAACCCTAAAATCGGCAGCTTGCGATCCATTGATCGCCGAGAGTAAAACCCCATGCAAGAAAAATACAAGCACCTCGACGTTGAAAAAGCCGCCCACAGCCACTGGACGGCGCGCGACGCCTACCGTGTCACCGAGGACGCGTCGAAGAAGAAGTTCTACGCCTGCTCGATGCTGCCGTACCCGAGCGGCAAGCTGCACATGGGCCATGTGCGCAACTACACCATCAACGACATGCTGACGCGCCAGTTGCGCATGAACGGCTACAACGTGCTGATGCCGATGGGCTGGGACGCCTTCGGCCTGCCGGCCGAGAACGCCGCGCTGAAGAATGGTGTGCCGCCGGCCAAGTGGACCTACGAAAACATCGCCTACATGAAGGCGCAGATGCAGTCCATGGGCCTGGCTATCGACTGGTCGCGCGAAGTCGCCACGTGCTCGCCCGAATACTACAAGTGGAACCAGTGGCTGTTCCTGAAGATGCTGGAAAAGGGCATCGCCTACCGCAAGACCCAGGTCGTCAACTGGGACCCGGTCGACCAGACCGTGCTGGCCAACGAGCAGGTGATCGACGGCAAGGGCTGGCGCACCGGCGCCGTCGTCGAAAAGCGCGAGATCCCCGGCTATTACCTCAAGATCACCGACTACGCCGAAGAACTGCTCGAGCACGTGCAGACCGGACTGCCGGGCTGGCCCGAGCGCGTCAAGCTGATGCAGGAAAACTGGATCGGCAAGTCCGAGGGCGTGCGCTTTGCCTTCCCGCACGACATCCGGGACGGCAGCGGCAATCTGATCGGCGACGGGCGCATGTACGTCTTCACCACGCGCGCCGACACCATCATGGGCGTGACCTTTTGCGCCGTCGCGCCCGAGCATCCGCTGGCCACACACGCAGCGCAAGGCAACCCGAAGCTGACCGCCTTCATCGAGGAATGCGCGCGCGGCGGCACGACCGAAGCCGAGCTCGCGGTGCGCGAAAAGGAAGGCATGCCCACGGGCCTGTTCGTCACGCATCCGCTGAGCGGCCACAAGATCGAGGTCTGGGTCGGCAATTACGTGCTGATGAGCTACGGCGACGGCGCCGTGATGGGCGTGCCGGCGCACGACGAGCGCGATTTCGCGTTCGCCAAGAAGTACGGCATCGACATCCTCGAAGTCGTGCTGGTCGACGGCCTGACCTACGACTACGACCAGTGGCAGGACTGGTACGGCGACAAGCAGCGCGGCGTGACCATCAATTCCGACAGTTTCAGCGGCCTGGCCTATGACGATGCGGTGCGCGCGGTCTGCCACGCGCTGCAACAAAAGGGGCTGGGCGAAAAGAAGACCACCTGGCGCCTGCGCGACTGGGGCGTGAGCCGCCAGCGCTACTGGGGCACGCCGATCCCCATCATCCACTGCCCCGAACATGGCGCGGTGCCGGTGCCCGAAAAAGATCTGCCGGTGATCCTGCCGCAGGACTGCGTGCCCGACGGTTCCGGCAACCCGCTGCACAAGCATGAGGGTTTTCATGCCGGAGTCGTCTGCCCGGTCTGCGGCGCCGCGGCGCGGCGCGAGACCGACACCATGGATACGTTTGTCGATTCCAGCTGGTACTACATGCGCTACTGCGACCCGCAGAACGCGCAGGCCATGGTGGGCGATGGCGCAGCCTACTGGATGCCGATGGACCAGTACATCGGCGGCATCGAGCACGCCATCCTGCACCTGCTGTACGCGCGCTTCTGGACCAAGGTGATGCGCGACCTCGGGCTGATCAAGGTGGACGAGCCGTTCACCAAGCTGCTGACCCAGGGCATGGTGCTCAATCACATCTACTCGCGCAAGTCCGACAAGGGCGGCGTCGAGTACTTCTGGCCGGCCGAGGTGGAAGACGTGCTGGACGCTTCCGGCAAGGTGACAGGCGCGACGCTCAGAGAGGCCAAGGGCGAACTGCCTGCCGGCACCGCGATCACCTACGAAGGTGTCGGCACCATGAGCAAATCCAAGAACAACGGCGTCGATCCGCAGGACCTGATCGAGCAATACGGCGCCGACACGGCGCGCCTGTACACCATGTTCACGGCGCCGCCCGAGGCCACGCTGGAGTGGAACGACGCGGCGGTCGAGGGCTCGCACCGCTTCCTGCGCCGGGTCTGGAACTTCTGCGTCAAGCAGGAAGCGAATCACGGTGCAGCGCCGGTCGCCGCCGGCCAGGTTTCGTTCGGCAAGCCGGCCAAGGCGCTGCGCCGCGAAATCCACACTATCTTCAAGCAGGTCGATTACGACTACCAGCGCATGCAGTACAACACCGTGGTGTCGGGTGCGATGAAGATGCTCAATGCGCTGGAAGACTTCCAGGACGACGGCAGCGCCGGCAGCCGCGCCGCGCTGCGCGAATGCCTGGGCATCCTGCTGCGCGCCATTTATCCGGCCACGCCGCACCTGACGCACGCACTGTGGGTCGAGCTGGGCTACAGCGCCGAATTCGGCGACCTGCTCGATGCGCCCTGGCCCAAGGCTGACGAGAGCGCGCTGCAGCAGGACGAAATCGAACTCGTGCTGCAGATCAACGGCAAGCTGCGCGGCGCCATCGTCGTGCCGGCTGCCGCATCGCGCGAAGCAATCGAGCGAATTGCGATCGACAGCGAGGTGTTCCAGAAACTGGCCGGCGGTCAGGCGATCAAGAAGGTCGTCATCGTCGCGGGCCGCTTGGTCAACGTCGTGGTGTGAGGCGCTAGTCGATGCAACGCCGCACTGTGATCGCGCTGATCGGGATGACTGCCCTGGCGGGCTTGACCGGCTGCGGCTTTCATCTGCGCGGCGCCCAGAACTATGCCTTCGACACACTGGCGGTCATGCCGCAGCCGGGCGGCCCGGTCGCCCTCGAGCTGCGGCGCTCCCTCAATCCGGCCGTGCACGTGTTGGGTGCAGACGCGCCGCTGACGCAGGCGCAGGTTGTGCTCGACATCCTGCAGGAGCAGCGCGAGAAGATCGTGGTCGGCGTCAACAGCTCGGGCCAGGTGCGCGAGTTCCAGTTGCGGCTGCGGGTGAAATTCCGCGTGCGCACGCCGCAAGGCAAGGACCTGACGCCCGAGAGCGACATCCTGCTGCAGAGCGACATCAGCTTCAACGAGACGGCGGCGCTGGCCAAGGAAGCGGAAGAGGCCTTGCTTTACCGTAACATGCAGACTGACGCCGTGCAGCAGTTGTTGCGGCGGCTGGCGACGATCAGGCTTGATTGAAGTCTTCGCGTGGACTTGCCTGCACGCTGCTTCAACTGCGCTTCCCCTGTTACCTCTTTTCGGATGTTTGATTCCCCCTCTTATTCCCCCCGCCCCTTTTCACCCCCGCCGGGGCGAAAAGGGGAGCCTCATTTGGCCTCGTGTGAAAGGGAAGAAGTACACGCACCGCCGCGCGTTGCAGACGAAGTGCAACAAAGCACCGACGCCCGATGTGCCGACGTGGCGACAAAGTGCCGCTGTCAAAACCTCTCGCGAGGCACTTCACACCTTCAAAGACGCGGCCAGATGAAACTCCCCTCACCCGCCCGGCGGGGCGGGAGAGGGGCGGGGGGGAGTGAGTGGGGAAAAGAAGAAATATGGGTTGAGTCTGACTGGGAAACGAAATCAACCAGGGGACTGCCGCCATGCAACTAGCCCCGGCCCAACTTCAGGCCCATTTGCAAAAGGGTCTGCACAGCCTCTACACGCTGCATGGCGATGAGCCCTTGCTGATCCAGGAGGCGGCCGACGCCATCCGCGCCGCGGCGCGCGCGCAGGGCTTCACGGAGCGCAGTTCGCACACGGTCAGCGGGGCTCATTTCGACTGGAGCGAGGTGCTGGCGGCCGGCGGGTCGTTGAGCCTGTTTGCCGAGCGCCAGATGCTCGAACTGCGCATCCCTTCCGGTAAGCCGGGCAAGGACGGCAGCGGCGCGCTGCAACAGCTGGCCGAGCAGTCGCGCGGCAACGATTCGATGCTCACGCTCGTCCTGCTGCCACGCTTGGACAAGCTGACCAAGGGCAGCGCCTGGTTTGGCGCCTTGGAGAGCTTTGGCGTCACGCTCCAGATCGAGCCGGTCGAGCGCCATGTGCTGCCGCAGTGGATTGCGCAGCGGCTGGCGCTGCAAGGACAGCGCGTGGCCACCGGCGAGGAGGGGCAGCGCAGCCTGCAGTTCTTCGCCGACCGGGTCGAGGGCAACCTGCTGGCCGCGCACCAGGAGATCCAGAAGCTTGCCCTGCTGTTTGCGCCGGGCGAGCTCAGCTTTGAGCAGATCGAGAGCGCCGTGCTCAATGTCGCGCGCTACGACGTCTTCAAGCTCTCCGAGGCCGTGCTCGCGGGCCAGTCGCTGCGCGTGCAGCGCATGCTTGACGGCCTGCAGGCTGAAGGCGAGGCCGAAGTGCTGGTGCATTACACGCTGAGCGAGGACATCCGCGCCCTCAAGCGCGTCAAGGATGCGGTCGCCCAGGGGCGCCCGCTGCCCATGGCGCTGCGTGAACAGAGGGTCTGGGGCGTCAAGGAGCGCCTGTTCGAGCGCGTGCTGCCGCGCCTGAGCGAGGCCAGCCTGGCGCAGTTGCTGCAGGCCGCGCATCAGGTGGACGGCATCGTCAAGGGCCTCAAGCAGCCCGATTGGCCGGACAACGGCTGGCAGGCCCTGCAACGCCTGGCGCTGTTGCTGTGCGGCCAGTGTGCCGCGCCGAGCGCCGAGCGTCCTGCCGCCATGAGAAAATAAGGCATGACCGCGCTCAATACCGCCGAATACACCCAAGGCCTTGGCGTCCGGGCGCGCGCGGCTTCGAGCGCCATGGCGCGCGCTTCCACCGCTGTCAAGAACAGGGCGCTGCGCACCCTGGCCGGCTTGCTGCGCAGCCAGTTGGCGCCGCTGCAGGCCGAGAATGCCAAGGACCTGGCGCGCGCTGCGGCCAACGGCCTGGCGGCGCCGATGCTCGATCGGCTCAAACTCTCGGCACAGGCGATCGAAACGGTGGCCCAGGGCTGCGAGCAGCTCGCCGCCATGCCCGATGTGATCGGTGAAATCATCGGCATGAAGCAGCAGCCCAGCGGCATCCGGGTCGGGCAGATGCGGGTGCCGATCGGCGTCTTCGGCATGATCTTCGAGAGCCGTCCCAATGTCACGATCGAGGCAGCCAGCCTCTCGATCAAGAGCGGCAATGCCTGCATCCTGCGCGGCGGCTCGGAGGCGATCGATTCCAACAAGGCGCTGGCGCTGCTGGTGCAGCAGGCGCTGGCCGAGAGCGGCTTGCCCGCAGACGCCGTGCAACTGGTGCAGACCACGGACCGCGCGGTGGTGGACCAGCTCATCACCATGCCGCAATACGTCGACGTGATCATTCCACGCGGCGGCAAGGGGCTGATCGAGCGCATCAGCCGTTCGGCGCAGGTGCCAGTCATCAAGCACCTCGATGGCAATTGCCACGTCTATGTCGACGATCCGTGCGACATCGAGATGGCGCTCAAGGTCGCTGACAACGCGAAGACCAGCAAGTACAGCCCCTGCAACGCGGCCGAAGGCCTGCTGGTGGCGCGCGCCGTCGCGGCGGCGTTTCTGCCCCGGATCGCGGCCATCTACGCGGCCAAGGGTGTGGAGATGCGCTGCGATGAGGCGGCGCTGGCGCTGCTGGGCGCCAGCGTGCCGGCAGCGCTGCTCAAGCCCGCCAGCGAGCAGGACTGGTACGAGGAATACCTCGCGCCCATCATCAGCGTCAAGCTGGTATCCGGCGTCGACGAGGCCATTGCCCACATCAACCGCTATTCCTCGCACCATACCGACGCCATCGTCACAAGCGACCACATGCACGCGCAGACCTTTCTGCGCGAGGTCGATTCCGCCAGCGTGATGGTCAACACCAGCACGCGCTTTGCCGACGGCTTCGAATACGGCCTCGGCGCTGAAATCGGCATCAGCACCGACAAATTCCATGCGCGCGGCCCGGTCGGCATCGAAGGCCTGACCTCGCTGAAATACGTGGTTCTGGGCAATGGCGAAGTAAGATCGTGAAAACTGGCAGCCCAGGCCGGCGCGCTCTCAACGAATAAAAATCATGGTTCCACATCTTGTTACCGCTCTCACCGGCCCGATCAACGAGCTTGAACAGCGCGTGCTGGATTCCATGCCCGCCATCGAACGCTGGTTTCGTCTGGAGTGGATGGAGCACACGCCGCCGTTTTACAGCTCGGTCGACGTGCGCAACGCCGGCTTCAAGCTCGCGCCAATCGCTACCCGGCTCTACCCCGACGGCTGGAACAACCTGACGCCCGAGATGCTGCCGCTGGCGGTGCAGGCCGCGATGGCGGCAATTGAAAAGATCTGTCCAGAAGCGCGCAATCTGCTGCTGATCCCGGAAAACCGCTCCACCAGCACGGAGTACCTCTCGAGCCTGGCCCAGTTGCGGCGCATCTTTCATATGGCCGGCCTGAACGTGCGCATCGGCTCGATCGACCCGGCGATCCACAAGGCCACCAGCTTCGAGCTGCCCGATGGCGAGCACATCGTGCTTGAACCGGTGGTGCGCGGCAAGCGCCGTCTGGGCGTGAAGGACTTCGACCCCTGCACCATCCTGCTCAACAACGACCTGCGTGCCGGCGCGCCCGGCATTCTGGAGGAGATTCACGAGCAATACCTGCTGCCGCCACTGCATGCCGGCGCATCGATCCGGCACAAGAGCAAGCATTTCAAGTGCTATGAGGAAGTGGCCAAGCGTCTGGGCAAATTGCTCGGCGTCGATCCCTGGCTGATCAACCCGCTGTTCGCGCGCTGCGCGGGCATCGAGCGCTCCGACAGCGCCGATCTGGATGGCCTGGCCGCCTCGGTCGATGCGGTGCTGGCCAAGGTCCGGCGCAAGTACAAGGAATACGGCATCAAGGACAAGCCCTTTGTCGTGCTCAAGGCCGATCAGTCGGCACAGGGTGCTGGTAGCGTGATCCTGCGCGACGCCAAGGATGTCGATGCGCTGCGCGACAAGGTGCAGGGCCTGACCGGCGCTGCCAAGAGCGGCCAGGCCGGTCCCGACATCCTGATTCAGGAGGGCGTGCCGAGCTGCGAGCGCCTGAACGACGCCATGGCCGAACCGGTGGTGTTCATGATGGACCGCTACGTCGTTGGTGGTTTCTACCGCATCCACGCGCAGGGCGGCGTTGACGAGGAGGGCAGTGCAGCGGGATCGGACTTTGTGCCACTGGCGTTCGAACAGAGCACGCGCCTGCCGCAGCCGGGCAGCAAGCCCGGGGCCAGTGTCCCGAACCGTTTCTACATGTACGGGGTGGTGGGGCGTCTGGCCATGCTTGCTGCGAGCTACGAGCTGGAAGCCACCGATCCCGAAGCGGAACTCTACGAATGAGCCCGTCGCGGCCGGCCGCCTGGCGCAAAATGGCGTTCCCAATCTGAATGGAATCCCGCTTCGACAACAAGCCGGGTTAATCTGTGGCAGCATCCAAATCATCTCTCTCAGCGCTCACGCTGGGTGCCATCGGAGTTGTCTATGGCGACATCGGCACCAGTGTCTTGTACGCATTCAAGGAAGTGTTCGTCAGCGGGCACGTCCCCATTACGACGAACAACATTCTGGGTGTTCTGTCGCTCTTCTTCTGGACATTGACCGTCATCGTCACCCTCAAGTACGTGGTTTTGATCATGCGCGCCGACAATCATGGCGAGGGAGGTTTGATGGCGCTGCTGGCTTTGGCCTCGCAATCGGTCAAGAGCCGTCCGCAACTGCGCCGGGTTCTGCTGATGATCGGTGTCTTTGGTGTTGCTTTGTTCTTTGGCGACGGCATCATCACGCCGGCCATTTCGGTATTGTCTGCGGTGGAAGGGCTGGAAGTTGTCACGCCGGCGGCCAAACCCTATGTGGTGTCAATTACCCTGATCGTATTGGTGTTGCTGTTTGTCATGCAACGGCGCGGCACCGCTGACATTGGCAAGGTATTCGGCCCGATCATGGTGAGCTGGTTTGTCGTCATTGCCATGACCGGTCTGGTCCAGATCGTTCAGAACCCGATGGTCCTCCAGGCCATCCTGCCAAGTTACGCTTTCAATTTCACCGTCAATCACTATCGTTTGGCCTTTGTCACACTGGGCGCGGTCTTTCTGTGTGTGACGGGGGCCGAGGCCTTGTACGCCGACATGGGGCATTTTGGACACAAGCCGATTCGAATTGCGTGGTTCAGCCTGGTCATGCCGGCATTGCTGTTCAACTATTTTGGTCAGGGGGCGCTGGTATTGGCGCATCCTGATGCGGTCAGCAACCCCTTCTACCTGATGACGCCCGCCTGGGCGCTAGTGCCGATGGTGGCGCTTGCAACCGTTGCAACCGTGATTGCATCCCAGGCTTTGATCACGGGTGCATTTTCTGCGACCAAGCAGACCATTCAACTTGGTTTCCTGCCGCGCCTGTCAATTCAGCACACTTCCATCCGCGATACCGGCCAAATCTACATACCCGCAGTGAATTGGGTATTGCTGGCGGGTGTGATCGCTGCGGTTACGCTGTTTGGCTCTTCGACCGCTTTGGCGGCAGCTTATGGCATTTCGGTCAGCCTGGTGATGGTGATCACGACCTTGCTGACCTATTATGTGCTTCGTTTTGGCTGGGGGTATCCACTGCCTCTGTGTTTGGCTGCGACTGGCTTTTTCGTTACGGTCGACCTGATTTTCTTTGCATCCAATTCCCTCAAGATCGTGCAGGGCGGCTGGTTTCCGCTGGCGATGGCCCTCGCGATGTACACCGTGATGACGACCTGGAAAGATGGCCGGCGTCTAATGAATGACAAGTTGCGTGCCGATTCAATCGACTTGGCGAGTTTTCTTGACGCCGTGTTCGTCAGTCCACCGCTGCGCGTGGATGGGACGGCGGTGTTCCTGACCGCCGAGCCTGGCACGGTGCCCAATGCCATGCTGCACAACCTCAAGCACAACAAGGTGCTGCACAAGAACAACCTGTTCGTAACTGTGCGCAACCACGAGGTGCCGCGCGTTGGTCTGGACAAACGGCTGGAGGTTGAATCGCTCGGCCACAACTGCTGGCAGGTGATCGTCAATTACGGCTTCAAAGGCGACCCCGATCTGCCCAAGGCGCTGCAACTGATCAAGGGCCGCGGCTGCGACCTTGACCCCATGACCACCAGCTACTTCCTCTCGCGCGATATTGTTGTTCCGACCATCGGCGGCGGCATGGCGCACTGGCGCGAGAAGCTGTTCTCGCAGATGCACCACAACGCCAGCGCAGCGGCCGAATTTTTGAATCTGCCCAACAACGCCGTGGTGGAGTTGGGTTCGAAGATTGAAATCTGAAGCCGGAACTTGTCATTGCGGGCACCGACCCGCAATCCAGGGCGCGTGTGACCCTGTCGGGAGGCATGGATCCCGGGTCGAGCCCGGGATGACAAAAGGGAACAGTGCCGTGAATGGACCGGAAACGCGGAAATGGATTCCATGCGCTTCTTCAAAGACCTGAGCCTGTCGGCCTTCTCGGCCGGTTTCGTCGCGGTGCTGGTCGGGTTCACCAGTTCGGTGGCGATCGTGTTTCAGGCAGCGCTGGCCTTCAAGGCCGGCCCGGAACTGATCACCTCCTGGATGTGGGCGCTCGGCCTGGGCATGGGGTTGTGCACGCTGCTGCCTTCGCTGTGGCTGCGCAAGCCCGTGATGGTGGCCTGGAGCACGCCGGGCGCGGCGGTGCTGGCGACGGCCGGCCTGGCCGGCGGCTTCTCGATGGCCGAGGCCGTTGGCGCCTTCCTGCTGTGCGCCGTGCTGATCGCGCTGTGCGGCGTGACGGGCTGGTTCGAGCGCGTCATGAACCGCCTGCCGATGGCGATCGCCTCGGGTCTGTTGGCCGGCGTGCTGACGCGCTTTGGCATGCAGGCTTTCACGGCGGCCCAGTCCAACCTGCCGCTGGTGCTGATCATGCTGGCGACCTATCTGCTGGGCAAGCGGCTGGCCGCCCGTTATGCCGTGCCGCTGACCTTGCTGGCGGCCGTGGTCTTTGTCGCGGCGACCAGCGGTTTTAGCGCTGCGGGCATCAGCCTGGGCCTGGCGCGGCCGGTGTTCACGGCGCCGTTGTTCACGCTGGGCGCGGCCATCAGCCTGGCGCTGCCGCTGTTCGTCGTCACGATGGCCTCGCAGAATCTGCCGGGCGTTGCCGTGATCCGGGCCACGGGCTACGGCGGCGCGGCGGACGGCGGGACCGGTGAGGGCATTCCCGTCTCAAAAATCATCACGCTCACCGGCGTAGCCACGCTGCTGCTGGCGCCGTTCGGCGCATTTGCGCTGAACTTCAGCGCAATCACCGCGGCGATCTGCATGGGCCGCGAGGCGCACCCGGACCCCGAGCGGCGCTACACGGCGGCGGTCTCCTGCGGCGCCATCTACATGCTGATCGGCCTCTTCGGCGCCGCCATCACCGGCGTGCTGACGGCGTTTCCGAAAGAACTGATCGCGGCCATCGCCGGTCTGGCCCTGCTGGGCACCATCGGCGGCGCGCTGGCCACCGCAGTGCGCGACGACCTGCACCGCGAAGCGGCCATCATTACCTTTCTCGTCACGCTCAGCGGCGTCGTCATTGCCGGTGTCGGCTCGGCATTCTGGGGCGTGCTTGCCGGCGCATTGGCCCTGTTTGTGCAACAGTACGGCAAGTCGCATTTTTCTGAACACCGAACGCACTGAGGCTCAAGCGCACCATGAAACTGCTTTTCGTCACCGATCCGCTGGAAACCTTCAAGATCTACAAGGACACGACCTTCGCCATGATGCGCGAGGCGGAACAGCGCGGCCACACGGTGGCCGCCTGCCAGCCGCAGGACCTGATGTGGCAGCGCGGCGCGGCCGTCACGGGCCATGTGCGCGACATCGTGCTGACGGGCGACGCTACGCATTGGTTCGAAGTGCGCCAGTCGCGCCTGGTGGCGCTCAAGGAATTGGACGCGATCCTGATGCGCAAGGACCCGCCCTTTGACAGCGAGTACTTCTACGCCACGCACCTGCTGGAACAGGCCGAGCGCGACGGCGCGCGGGTCTTCAACCGGCCGCGCGCGCTGCGCGACCATCCGGAAAAGCTCGCCATCATGGAGTTTCCGCAGTTCATCGGCCCAACGCTGGTGACGCGCGACGAGGCCGACATCAAGCGCTTCCACGCCGAGCACGGCGACATCATCCTGAAGCCGCTCGACGGCATGGGCGGCATGGGTATCTTCCGCGTCGGCCCCGACGGCCTAAACCTGGGCTCGATCACCGAGACGCTGAACCGCCACGGCGCTCAAAGCCTGATGGTGCAGAAGTTCCTGCCCGAGATCGTCGCCGGCGACAAGCGCGTGCTGGTGATCGGCGGCAAGCCGGTGCCGTTCAGCCTGGCGCGCATTCCGCAGGGCGGTGAGGTGCGCGGCAACTTGGCGGCCGGCGGCAAGGGCGTGGCGCAGCCGCTGAGTGAGCGCGACCGCTTCATCGCCGAGTCACTGGGACCAGTCCTGCACGGGCGCGGCCTGCTGCTGGTGGGGCTTGATGTGATCGGCGACAGCCTGACCGAAATCAACGTCACCAGCCCGACCTGTTTCCAGGAGATCCGCGATCAGACCGGGTTCGACGTGGCGGCGATGTTTGTCGACGCCTTGGAGCAGGCGCTCGAGAACTGACAACCTGGCGCGCAGGCGGCATTGCTGCAGCGTGCGACGGCGCCGTCGACAAAGACCTTGAGTTCACCGGGCGCCATGGCGATCCAGTCCTCGTTGGTCGTGAGAGGCTCTGTCACGACGATCGCCAGCCGATCATCGGGGCCGTTGAGATCGGCCAGATTGACGTCGACATCCTCGTCCTTCAGGTGCACCTCGGTGAACGGGTGCTGGCGCAGCACGTAATGCAGCTTGGTGCTGGCGTGCGCCCACAAGGCTTGGCCATTGCTCAGCAGGAAATTGAAGGTGCCGAACTTGGCAATCTGCGGCACCAGTTCCGCGAGCGTCCGGCTCAACTCGTCGACGCTGGGCACACCGGCGTGCGATTTGTCCAGTTCCTGCAGCAGCCAGCAAAACGCGAGTTCGCTGTCCGTGTTGCCAACGGGTCTGAAACTGCCGTGCAGGTAGGGCGTGTAATCCTTCAGGTCGCCGTTGTGGGCGAAGACCCAATAGCGCCCCCACAACTCGCGCACGAACGGGTGGCAGTTCTCCAGCGTGACCGCTCCGACCGTGGCCTTGCGCACATGGGCCACCACGTTGTGGCTCTTGATCGGGTAGCTGCGCAGCATGTTGGCGATCGGCGAGGTCGAAGCCCCTTCCTTGTCGACAAAATGGCGCACGCCCTTGCCCGGTGTCGCGCCCTCGCCCTCGAAGAAGGCGATGCCCCAGCCGTCGGCGTGGTGGTCGGTACAGCCGCCACGCTGCGAAAACCCGGTGAAGCTCAGCGTAAGGCTGGCGGGCAGATGGCTGTTCATTCCAAGCAATTGGCACATGCTGCGAGTTTACTGCGCGCCACTGCTGTCATTGCGCCCAAGTTGTCGTTGCACCCCAAGTTGTCATTGCGGGCCTGACCTGCAATCCATGCAGCCGCGTTGCACCCGATCCCGCATCAACCGGGTTTTGCCAGACGCGTCCCGGCCCGCAACCGCCAAGCGGCCAGTATCGCCAATGCGCACAGGGCGGCCAGCATGTAGAAGGCCTCATCGAACGCCGCCAGGCGGCCCGGGCTGCTCGCGGGATTGCTCAGCACGTCGCCGTGCGCCGCCAGACGCCATTCGAGCACGATGCCGCAGACGCTGACGCCGGCCGCGCCGCCGAGCGTGCGCAGGAAGTTGATCGTGCTCGACCCCTGCGGCAACAGGGCCCGCTCCAGGCCACGCAGCGAACCCGAGTTGAGCGATGGCAGGATGAAGCCCAGGCCGATGCGCCCGACGATGGCCCAGGCCGTCAGCAGCCAGATGCTGGCGCTCGGGCCGACCGTGCCCATCAGGGCGAAGGACGTTGCCAGCAGGACCAACCCGGCGCTGACCAGCAGATGCGTCGGCTGCCGGTCCGCAAGACGACCGACCAGCGGAATCGTGATGCCCAACATCAGCCCGGCCGGCAGCAGCACGGTGCCGACATGCGAAGGTGACAGCATCAATCCGAGCCGCATGTAGACCGGCAGCAGGTAGGTGGAGCCGAACAGCGCCATGCCGTAGATGAAGGCGACGATGCTGCCCATGGCAAACGGGCGATGGTTGAATAGCGCCAGGTTCATCAGTGGCGGATCACCCTCCTGCGCCAAGGCGCGGCCGAGCCGGTGCTGGCGCATGACAAAGCCGATCATGGCGCCGAGCGCGGCGGCGAGCAGCAGCAGGGCCGTCGGATTCGCCCGGCCGTGCAGTTGCACCAGGCCGTTGAGCAGGCAGATCGTGCCGCCACCGGCGAGCAGCAGTCCCGGCCAGTCGAGCTTGCCGCCACGATTCTTCGCCAGCAGGCTGCGCGGTGGCGTGGTCGGCACGTAACGCCGCGCCAGCCAGAGCGAGGCCAGGCAGAACGGGACGACCATGAAGAAGATCGAGCGCCAGCCGAACCAGTCCACCAGCAGGCCGCCCACGCTCGGTCCGATGGCCGGCGCCAGCACTACGCCCATGCCGAAGATGCCGCCGGCGCGCCCCTGCTCATGCGGCTGGAAGGACTGCACGATGATGATGGCGGGGATCGGCTGCACGACACCGGCCGCCAGCCCGGCCACCACGCGCGCTGCCAGCACGAGCGAAAAATCCGGGGCCAGCGCGCCCACCAGGTTGCCCGCGAGCAGGACCAGCATGGTGCCGGCATAGGTGCGCCGGTAACCGTAGCGCGCCAGCAGCCAGGGTGTGGTCAGCATCGAGACCGTCATGGCGATCATGAAGCCCGAGGCCACCCATTGCGCGCGCTCCTGGCCCAGGCCGAAGTGGCGGCTCATGTCGGGCACGGCCACATTGATGATGGTCGAGGACATGATGGCCGCCATGGTGCCGACCATCACGGCCAGCAGCAGCAGCCAACGATACTTCTCGCCGTAGAGCGCCTGCAGTTCGGTCAGTGTGGCGCTCGGGCCGGGCATGGTTTTCCCCAGAATGGTTTGCGGATGATTTCGAGCATGATAGAGCCAATGGGGAGACGGCACCGTGCATACCAACTTCAATCTCAATGAGCATCTGGGCTCCGGCACCCGCAGCAACAAGATCGTCTCGGCCGCCGAAGCGGTGCGCCTGGTGCACGACGGCGACACGGTGGCCACGTCCGGCTTTGTCGGCATCGGCTTCGCCGAAGGCATTGCGATTGCGCTGGAGCAGCGCTTTCTGGAGAGCCAGCGCAACAGTGGAACCGGCAGCCCGGCGCAGTTGACCCTGGTCTACGCCGCCGGCCAGGGCGACGGCCAGAGCCGCGGGCTCAATCACTTCGGTCACCGCGGCATGGTCAAGCGTGTCATCGGCGGCCACTGGGGTCTGGTGCCGGCCCTGCAGAAGCTCGCGGTCGACAACGAGATCGAGGCCTACAACCTGCCCCAAGGCGTGATCTCTCATCTGTTTCGCGACATCGCAGCGGGCAAGCCCGGCACGCTCACGCATGTCGGGCTCGACACCTTCGTCGATCCGCGTTTCGGCGGCGGCAAGATCAATGCGCGCACCACCGAAGAGCTGGTGCGGCTGATGCAGATCGATGGCCGCGACTACCTTTTCTACAAGGCGTTCCCGATTTCGGTCGGCATCATCCGCGCCACGACGGCCGACCCGGACGGCAATCTCAGCATGGAGCGCGAGGCGCTCACCCTCGAATCGCTGGCCGTTGCGATGGCGGCGCGCAATTCGGGCGGCATCGTGATTGCGCAGGTCGAGCGCATCGCCGCGCGCGGCAGCCTCAATCCGCGCCAAGTCCGGGTGCCCGGCGTGCTGGTCGATGCCGTGGTGCTCGCGACCGAGCCGTCGCAGCACATGCAGACTTTCTCCGAGCAGTACAACCCGGCCTATTCGGGAGAGATCCGCGTGCCCGTTGAAACGCTGGCCGGCATGGGCTTGAGCGAGCGCAAGGTGATTGCGCGGCGTGCCGCGATGGAACTGCGCTCCGACAGCGTGGTCAACCTGGGCATCGGCATGCCCGAGGGCGTGGCCGCCGTGGCAACCGAGGAACATCTGATCGACCTGCTGACGCTGACGGCAGAGCCCGGCGTGATCGGCGGCATCCCGGCCAGCGGCATGAGTTTCGGCGCCGCGGTCAACACCCAGGCCGTGATCGACCAGCCCAACCAGTTCGACTTCTACGACGGCGGCGGGCTCGACCTGGCCGTGCTCGGTCTGGCGCAGGCCGATGCGCACGGCAACCTCAATGTCAGCAAGTTCGGCACGCGGCTGGCCGGCGCCGGCGGCTTCATCAACATCAGCCAGAACGCCAAGATGGTCGTCTTCGCCGGCACCTTCACCGCCGACGATCCCGATGTGCGCGTCGAGAATGGCCGCCTGCGCATCGTCAGCGAAGGCCGCACGCGCAAGTTCGTTCAAGCCGTCGAGCACCGCACCTTCAGCGGCCGGGAAGCGCGCCGGCGCGGCCAGCGCGTGCTCTATGTGACCGAGCGCTGTGTCTTTCGCCTGATTGATGACGGCGGGCAAGGCGGACTGGAGCTGATCGAGATTGCGCCCGGCATCGACCTGCAGCGCGATGTGCTGGCGCAGATGGACTTCCAGCCCGCGATCAGCCCCGATCTGAAACTGATGGACAGCGCGCTGTTTGCCCCTGGCAAGATGGGGCTGCGCGACCGCTTGCTGGCGACCCCGCTGGCGCAGCGCTTCGAGCTCGATCGCGCGCACCGCGTGCTGTTCATTAATTGCGAAGGGCTGGCGATCGACTCCCTGCACGACATCGTCGAGGTCGAACACACGATCGAGGGTTTGCTCGCACCGGTGGTGCACAGTGCGGCAGAGCGCGTGGCCGTGGTCGTGAACTACGACAGCTTCACGATTCTGCCGACACTGGTCGATGCCTATTCGGCCATGGTCCGGCGCCTGACCACGCGCTACTACAGCCGCGTCACACGCTACGGTTCCGGCGGCTTCCTCAAGGCCAGGCTGGAGGCCGGCAAAAAGGCGGCTGCGCAGTAGACGGGCTGGCGCCCTGACCACGGTCCCGGTGCCTGCGGATGGCGCCTTGGTCGTGCGAGAATGGCGCCAATTCAGGAATCATCCGTTGCAACATCGCGCCAAAATTTTCGGAATCGCCTTCGCTTGCCTCGCTTTCGGTGCGCAGGCGTTGACCCTGGGCCGTGTGCACGGCTCGGCGCTGATCGGGCAGCCGCTCAACGTGACGGTCGAGATCCAGCTCGACGCCGGCGAAGACGTCGCGGCCCTGTGCCTTGACGCCGACGTATTCCAGGCCGACGTGCGCCAGGATGCGGGCCGCGTGCGTATCGCCATCGAGCCGGCGACGGGAAGTGCGGCCCGGGTGCGGGTCATGTCCTCGGCCCTGATCGAAGAGCCGGTTGTGAGCTTCAATCTGCGCACCGGCTGCGGGCAGAAGACATCGCGGCGCTACGTCCTGCTGGCCGACCTGCCCGGCGAAGTGACGGCGCCGGCCGTGCCGTTGGTGCTGACCGCTGCCGCACCGGCGCCAGGCGCGACCCCGCTCGGACCCCAGTCGACAACTGCGGATACGGCGGCGCCTGTGTCGCCGGGTCCGGCGCTGGCACCCAAGGCGGTTCGGCTTTCATCCGCCAAGGCCGCCAAACCGGTCCAGCCCAAATCGCGTGTTCAACGCCGGGCAACTGCCAGAGGCGCCAAGGGCAGGCACCTTGCGGCGCGCCGGCGCAGCGCGGTGCCGCACAAGCCCGCGCCGGTCCTGGCCAAACCCGCAGCCGTGCCGGCCAAGCCGGCGGCGGCGCGGACAGCTGGCGCGCCGCGCTTGAAGCTCGATCCGCTCGAGGTGTTGTCGGATCGCGTGGCCAATGCTGCTCCCGAGGCGCCGCCGGCCGTGCCGGACGAGGCCGCGCGCAATGCGCAGAAAGTGCAGCAGCTCGAAGGCGATGTGAAGGCTTTGCGCGACTCGGCCGCGAAAAGCGAGGCCTCGCTGGCGGACCTGAAGGCTCGTTTGCAAAAGGCCGAGGCGGAGCGCTCCCCGGGCGTTCTGGTCTACGCTCTGGCCGCTGCGGCGCTGCTTGGCGTGCTGGCCGCGATCTTCCTCTGGCTGCGCCAGCGCCGCGCGCTTTCGCTGGCCAGCGATGAATGGTGGAACGGCGGCGCAGCCAATGCCGTGCCGCCGACGTCGGACGGTTTGGCTTCGCCGCCATTAACGGTGCAACCAACGGGCACGCGTGATTCGGTTTTCTCCGAGTTGATGGGCTCTGGCGCAGTGGCGGCCCAGCGCACTGACGCAGCGGCAGGCACAGCGTCGGGCGCAGCGGCCCGGACGGTGCGCAAGCTCCGATCCAAGACGGTGCTGCATGTGCGCCAGCGGGCGCAGGCCCTTGTTTCCAAGGGCAAGGTTGACGAGGCCGTGCAGGTCCTCAAGCAGCAGATCCGCGACAGCAAGGAGCCCAATCCCTTTGTTTATCTGGACCTGCTGGGGCTGTTGCATTCCCTGGGCCTGCCGGCCGATTTCAAGCAGAGCTCCCAGGATTTCAAGCTGCTGTTCAACGTCGAGGTGCCGGAGTTTGCGTCCTACACCGAGCAGGGCAGGGCCCTTGAGTCATATGCCGATGTGCTCTCGACCATCACTGCCCTGTGGGCCAAGCCGGAGGCGCAGACATTCATCGAAGCCTGCATCTTCCGCGACCCCTGGGCCGACAAGAGCCAGCCTTTTGACCTGGCCGCGTTCCGCGATCTGCTTCTGCTGCAGGTGATTGCCCAGAGCGAGTCGGACGTGACGCCGGACTTTCCCGAGCTGTCCCACAGTGCGCTGGCCGAATTGTCGGCGCACCCGCCGGCCCCTGCACCGGCGCTGGATCTGGACCTGTCCGAGATTGAAATCGCGGCGCCGCCAGCGGCAGTGCCGCGACGTTCGGACATCGACCTGACGCGCCTGATACCGGGCGACCATGAGCAGACGCTCACCGCCATGGCCCCGCTCGGCGGAAAATTGCCGCAGTCCTGATCGGCGCGGCTGCGCCCGGGCTTTCTACAATGCCCGCATGTCCTTCGAAACTGCACCCCTCGGCGCGCCCGAATTGCCGCTGCTACAGAACCTGAATCCGGAGCAGCGCGCCGCCGTCACCCTGCCGGCCGAGCACGCGCTGATCCTGGCCGGTGCCGGTTCCGGCAAGACGCGGGTGCTGACCACGCGCATCGCCTGGCTGCTGCAGACCGGCCAGGTCTCGCCCGGCGGCGTGCTGGCGGTGACCTTCACCAACAAGGCGGCGCGCGAGATGATGACGCGCCTGGCCGGCATGCTGCCGCTCAATGTGCGCGGCATGTGGATCGGCACTTTCCACGGCTTGTGCAACCGCTTCCTGCGCGCGCACTGCAAGCTGGCCAATCTGCCCTCCACGTTCCAAATCCTCGATACGCAGGACCAGCTTTCGGCCATCAAGAGGCTGTACAAGCAGTTCGGCATCGACGACGAGCGCTTTCCGCTCAAGCAGATGCAGTGGTTCATCGCCGGCAACAAGGAAGAGGGGCTGCGCCCGAACATGGTGGTGGCGCGCGATGACGAAACGCGCAAGAAAGTCGAGATCTACCAGTTCTACGAAGACCAGTGCCAGCGCGAAGGCGTGGTCGATTTCGGCGAGCTGATGCTGCGCAGCTTCGAGGTGCTGCGCGATAACGATCCGATCCGCGAGCATTACCAGCGGCGCTTCCGCCACATCCTGATCGACGAGTTTCAGGATACGAACAAGCTGCAGTACGCCTGGATCAAGATGCTCGCGGGCACCGGGGCCCACGGCTCGGTCGATGAGCAGGCCGGCTTCAACCCGACCGGTTGCGTGCTGGCCGTCGGCGACGACGACCAGAGCATCTACGCCTTTCGCGGCGCGCGCGTGGGCAACATGGCAGACTTCGTGCGGGAGTTCAAGGTGCGCCACCAGATCAAGCTCGAAGAAAACTACCGCAGCGGCAGCAACATCCTGGACGCGGCCAACGAACTTATCGCGCACAACAGCAAGCGCCTGGGCAAGAACCTGCGCACCAGCCGGGGTCCGGGCGAGCCGGTGCGGGTGTTCGAGGCGACCAGCGACTTTGCGGAGGCGCAGTGGATGGTCGATGAAATGCGCCAGCTCGTGCGTGACGGCATGCCGCGCAAGGAGATCGCGGTCTTGTACCGCAGCAATGCGCAAAGCCGCGTCATCGAAACGGCGCTGTTCAACGCCGCCATGCCGTACAAGGTCTACGGCGGTTTGCGCTTCTTCGAGCGCGCCGAAATCAAGAACGCCTTGGCCTATCTGCGCCTGCTGGAGAATCCGCGCGACGACACCAGCTTTCTGCGCGCCGTCAACTTCCCGCCGCGCGGCATCGGCGCGCGCAGCCTGGAGCTGTTGCAGGACGCGGCGCGTGCCAGCGGCTGCTCGCTCAGCGACGCCGTCAGCGGACTGTCGGGCAAGGCCGGCACCAACATCGGCGCCTTTCTGGCCGGAATCGACGTGCTGCGCGAACGCACGCAGGGCTTGAGCTTGCGCGAGATCATCGAGCTGGTGCTCGATCACAGCGGCCTGATCACGCACTACAAGGCCGACCGCGAGGGCGCGGACCGTGTCGAGAATCTGGAGGAACTGGTCAACGCCGCGGAAAGCTTCGTCTCGCTCGAGGGCTTTGGCCGCGACGCGGTGGCGCTGCCGATCGATGAGCACGCAGGCACAGCGACCGCCCTAACGCAGTCACCGGCTTCGCAGGGGCGCGATTTGAGCCTGCCGCTGATCGACCTGCCAGCGCCCGACGCCGAGACCGGCGAGACGCTCTCGCCGCTGGCGGCCTTTCTGACGCACGCCGCACTGGAGGCGGGCGACAACCAGGCGCAGGCCGGACAGGACGCGGTCCAGCTGATGACGGTGCATGCCAGCAAGGGGCTCGAGTTCGACTGCGTCTTCATCAGCGGCATCGAAGAGGGCCTGTTCCCGCACGAGAACTCGATGAGCGACCGCGACGGGCTCGAAGAGGAACGGCGTTTGATGTATGTGGCCATCACACGCGCCCGCCAACGCCTGTACCTGAGCCATTCGCAGACGCGCATGCTGCACGGGCAGACGCGCTACAACTTGCGCAGCCGCTTCTTCGAGGAGTTGCCCGAAGGTGCGCTGAAGTGGATAACGCCGAAGAACCAGGGGTTCGGCGTCGGCCTCGGTGCTGGTTCAGGATTTGCCGATGGCAACCAGGCGCGCGCCGGCCGTTCGTTCGGTCCTGATTATTCGAAATATGCGGCTGCCCCTGCGCCCGTCAGCAAAGCCGGTTCAGCCCACGGTTTGCGCGTCGGGCTCAAGGTGTTCCACACCAAGTTCGGCGAGGGCACGGTGCTGGCGCTGGAAGGTGTCGGCGACGACGCGCGCGCCCAGATCAACTTCCCGCGTCACGGCATCAAGTGGCTGGCCCTGAGCGTGGCCAAGCTCACGCCCGTACCCTGAACGAGTCGGTTCAGGGCGCAGTTTCCGGCGGCGGCTCGAATGTGTCGCGGAATGTGAAGTAGAGCGACGAGAAGAACATCGTCGCCACCAGCAGCAGGGCTGGAAACAGCAACTCGGCGGCGACGCTGCCGTTGCCCAGCAGCGCGGCGATGGTCGTGACGGCGATCACTACCAGCACCAGCACGGCCAGCCACATCACGCCGAAGATCGCATAGGCCCAGAAGTTGCGCAGGCAGGCCACCAGGCTGAAGAAAAGCCCCTTGAGCGGTGGCACATCATGCCAGTAGACCAGGGCCGGCGCATGCCAGAACAGCAAGGACAAGGGCATGTGCAGTCCGATGAAGACCCACATGGCGCCCTGGAACGCCGGGTCGAGCATCATCTCGCGCGTCGGCGTCGCCCCGCCCAGGTAGACGCGGGCGAAGTCGCCGCCGTCGACCAGCCAGGACACGGCCATCGCGGCCAGAAAACCCGTGGCATACAGGCCGCCCAGGATCAGCATCGCGCGTGCCTTGAGGTGACCGGCGCGAAATCCCGACAACAGCATGGTCGGCATCGGGAAGCGCCCGTTGCTTGCTTCGCGCGTGGCCGCCATCAGGCCCAGCGTGGCCGCCGGCAACAGTGTCATGGCGATGGCCAGACCGATATAGGGCAGCTGGCTGGCAACGGTCATCACGGCCATGAACATGAAAAACAGGCCGGCCAGTGCCAGCGGCTGTTTGAAGAAGGTCCGCATGCCCAGCTTGACCCACAGGATGCCGGTGCGGGCGGGAACAAGGTTCAGCTTCATGATGGGTTCGCGGTGTTGGCCGGCAGGCCGGGGTGGGTCGCGCGTGCGCGCAGCACGCGCTCGAAGTGCACCGGATCGTGCGCCTTGAGCAGACTGGCCGAGCGCGGCAGGTGAAAGTCCCAAAGCCGTGACAGCCAGAAACGCAGGGCGGCGCCGCGCAGCAAGGCTGGCAGCAATTCATGCTCGGCCGCCTGCAAGGGGCGCACAGCAGCGTAGGCCGACAGGAAGCTTTCGGTGCGCGCGGCGTGCGGCGTACCCGATTCGAGGTTGACGCACCAGTCGTTCAGGCAGACCGCGAGGTCGAACAGCCAGCTGTCGACACCGGCGAAATAGAAATCGAAGAAGCCGCTCAGAACCGGCTGACCGTCGCGCTCTTCGAACATCACGTTGTCACGGAACAGGTCGGCATGAATCGGACCCAGCGGCAGCGCGACATGGGCCGGCGTGGCGGCGATCCGGTTCTGGTAGCGCAACTCGCTCTGGATCAGCTCCGACTGCGCGCCGTTCAGATACGGCAGCACGGTGGGCACGGTCTCGTTCCACCAGGCCAGGCCGCGCAGATTGGGTTGCCTCATCGGAAAATCGGCACCGGCCAGATGCATGCGGGCCAGTGTCGCGCCAACGGCAGCGCAGTGCGCCGGGGTCGGATCGAGTTCGCTCTTGCCGCGCAGGCGATTGACCACCGCGGCGGGCTTGCCCTTGAGTTCGAACAGCAGTTCACCCTGCGCATTGGCGCTCGGGTCCGGCACCGGGATGCCGCGCTGCGCCAGGTGCTTCATCAGATGCAGGTAGAACGGCAGTTGCGCGAAGCTCAGCCGCTCGAACAGTGTCAGCACATAGTCGGTCCGGACCCCGTCGCGCTCGGCGCTGACGAAGTAGTTGGTGTTCTCGATGCCGCCGGCGCAGCCTTGCATGGTCGTGAGTTCGCCCAGATTGAGTTGTTGCAGCAGGGCGCTGGCCTCTTCGCGCGAGACTTCCGTGTAGACCGCCATGGATCAGAAATTCGCAATCTTCCAGCTGCGCTCGCCGCTGCCGGGCTGGACTTGATAGGCGGGCATGCCGCCTTTGGGCTGCACCACGATGCTTTTCGTTTCGCCGCCGACGCGCAGTTCATCGATGCGCGAACCCGCGTCTTCCACGCGGATGCGCTCGGTGCGCTGTTCGACCGGCGCCGCCGCCATTTTGCCGGCGGCGCTCGCTTCGCGCAGCGGCGTGGCGGATTGCGCCCAGGCGGCGCCGGCAGCCGCCAGGCAGAGGGTGAAAACAAGGGTCGCGCGCATGGGCTCATTGTAGAACCACGGCTATTGCGCCCGGCGCAGGCAAAATGCACGCATGAACGACTCCCAACCTAGACCGAAAACCCTGCTGCTGGTGGACGGCTCAAGCTACCTGTACCGCGCCTTTCACGCCATGCCGGACCTGCGCGCGGTCGCGGGCGACCCGGCCAGCGCGCCGACGGGCGCGATACGCGGCATGGTCAACATGCTGCAAAAGCTGCGCAATGACGTGCCGGCCGACTTCGCCGCCTGTGTCTTCGATGCCAAGGGGCCGACCTTTCGCGACGCGCTCTACCCCGATTACAAGGCGCATCGCTCGCCGATGCCTGACGACTTGCGCGCCCAGATCGAGCCGATCCATGAGGTGGTGCGCCTGATGGGCTGGAAGGTGCTCGACGTGCCGGGCGTCGAAGCCGACGATGTCATCGGCACGCTGGCCGTGACGGCGGCGCGCCAGGGCATCGAGGTGATCGTGAGCAGCGGCGACAAGGACCTGGCGCAACTGGTCAACTCGCACATCACCATCATCGACACCATGAACGGACGCCGGCGCGACGTGGCCGGCGTCGAGGCCGAATTCGGCGTGCCGCCGCACTTGATGGTGGACTACCAGACGCTGGTCGGCGACGCCATCGACAACGTGCCGGGCGTGCCCAAGGTCGGCCCGAAGACGGCGGCCAAGTGGCTGCAGCAATACGGTTCGCTCGACGCGGTGGTGGCCCATGCCGATGCCATCGCAGGTGCCGTTGGCGAGAGCCTGCGCAAGTCGCTCGACTGGCTGCCCACCGGGCGCCAGCTCCTGACGATCAAGACCGACTGCGATCTCAACGGATGGGTGCCCGAACTGCCGGCCCTCGATTCGATCGCCACCGGCAGCGAGGACGCGCCGGCCCTGCGCGCCTTCTACGACAGGTTCGGCTTCAAGGGCCTGGCGCGCAGCATTGCCCCAGACAAGCCAGCCTTGGCCAGCGAAGCAGCCCCGCCATTGCGAGCGCAGCGCGCCAACGCCGTCCCGCGCAATCAGGAGCCCGGGCTGTTCGATGAGCCGGAGGCGCCGCCGGTGCCTGTCTCCAGCGTCAGCAGCGTCGCCTACGACACCATCCTCACCTGGGACGACCTTGAGCGCTGGCTGGCGCGACTCGAAGCAGCCGAACTGGTGGCGCTCGATACCGAAACCACCTCGCTCGATGAAATGCGGGCCGAGATCGTCGGCATCAGTTTCAGCGTGACGCCCGGCGAGGCGGCCTACATCCCGCTGGCGCACCGCTACCCCGACGCACCGGCGCAGCTGCCGCGCGAGGCGGTGCTGGCGCGCCTGAAGCCCTGGCTGGAAGACGCCGGCCGAAAGAAGCTCGGCCAGCACATCAAGTACGACCGCCATGTGTTCGCCAACCACGGCATCGAGGTGCAGGGCTATGCGCACGACACCATGCTGCAGAGCTACGTGCTCGAAGTGCACAAGCCGCACGGCCTGGCCAGCTTGGCCGAGCGCCACCTCGGGCGCAGCGGCATCAGTTTCGAGGACTTGTGCGGCAAGGGCGCGCACCAGATCTGCTTTGACCAGGTCGAGATCGCCAAGGCCGCCGAGTATTCGTGCGAAGACTCGGACATGACGCTCGACGTGCACCGCGTGCTGTGGCCACAGCTGCAGCGCGACGACAAGCTGCGCTTCATCTACGACCTGGAGATCGCCAGCAGCGAGGCGCTGTACCGCATCGAGCGCACCGGCGTGCTGATCGACGCCGCCACGCTGGCCGCGCAAAGCCAGGAACTCGGCGTGCGCATCCTGCAGCTGGAAAAAGAGGCGCACGAACTGGCCGGCCAGATCTTCAACCTGGGCAGCCCCAAGCAGATCGGCGAGATCTTCTTCACCAAGCTCGGGCTGCCGGTGGTCAAGAAGACGCCGACCGGCACGCCCAGCACGGACGACGAAGTGCTGCAAAAGCTCGCCGAGGACTACCCGCTGCCGGCCAAGATCCTGGAACACCGTAGCCTGGCCAAGCTCAAGGGCACCTACACCGACAAGCTCGCGCAGCTTGCACTGCCGCGCACCGGGCGCGTGCACACGCATTACGCGCAGGCCGTGGCGGTGACCGGGCGCCTGTCCAGCAACGATCCGAACCTGCAGAACATTCCCGTGCGCACGCCCGAGGGCCGGCGCGTGCGCGAGGCCTTTGTGGCGCCGGCGGGCTGCGTCATCGCCAGCGCCGACTACAGCCAGATCGAGTTGCGCATCATGGCCCACATCAGCGGCGACGCGGCCCTGCTGCTGGCCTTTCACGACGGCATGGACGTGCACCGCGCGACCGCCGCCGAGGTCTTCGGCATCCGCACCGACCAGGTCAGCGCCGAGCAGCGCCGCTACGCCAAGGTCATCAACTTCGGCCTGATCTACGGCATGAGCGCCTACGGCCTGGCGCGCAGCCTGGGCATCGACAACACGGCGGCAAAGAACTTTGTGGCGCGCTACTTCGAGCGCTATCCGGGCGTGAAGATCTACATGGATCACACGCGCCAGAGCGCCAAGGAGAAGGGCTATGTCGAGACCGTGTTCGGCCGGCGCCTGTACCTGCCCGAGATCAACTCGCCCAACGGACCCCGGCGCAGCGGCGCCGAACGCGCCGCCATCAACGCCCCGATGCAGGGCACGGCGGCGGATCTGATCAAGCTCAGCATGGTCAAGGTGCAGCAGGTGCTCGACGAGCAGCAGCGCGGCACGCGCATGATCATGCAGGTGCACGATGAACTGGTGTTCGAGGTCCCGCTGGCCGAGGTCGAGTGGGTGCGCCATGAGATTCCGCGCCTGATGGCGGGTGTGGCGCACCTCAAGGTGCCACTGCTGGCCGAAGTGGGCTTCGGACCGAACTGGGACAAGGCGCATTGAGCGCGCCGGCCTGGTCCGCGCATGCTGCTACAATACATCTCGACGCGGCTGTAGCTCAGTTGGATAGAGTACTTGGCTACGAACCAAGGGGTCGTGGGTTCAATTCCTGCCAGCCGCACCAGTAAAGACGAGGGTTAGCGTGTAAGTACACGCTAACCCTTTAGTCTTTCTGGGCTAAAAACCTCGCTCTGGTTGCCGTTCGGTTGCCGTTTCTCTGGGTTTCGTTCGTAGTAAACGTCCTTACGTTACTGTCGTTACCCGCACTTCCTCACGTGCCTTGCCCCGGTACAGCCCCAAGTCAATGTCATTGAGCGCCGGAATCTTCGCGTAGGCGACGTTCCCAGCCTTCCAGTACCGAGTCACGCTGACCCCTGAGCCCTGCTCACGCGGGTGCTGTGCCAGAGCCACAAGCTCATCACGTGCCTTCGCCAAGGTGGCATCAGCAGCGTCAGTAGCCCGCTTGGCCTCAGCAAACGCCTGTGCCGCAGCCGTCCACGCTGAGTCACTGCGCTGCACAGTATCGGCGTCGGTGAGCGGCGGCGGTGTGTCACTGTCCATGAACGTCTGAAACAGGTCCCAGCCGCCACGGATGCGGTCCATCGCGCCATCGTCGCGCTCGACAGGCAGTAGCAGCCCCTGCGTGCCGTCGAACACCCAGAGGTGCGCCAGGGCAGCGCCAGACACCATCAGCTGATGCTGCACCTGTAGCTCGTACTGCGCCGGCACCTCGCCGACCTCGACTTCGTTCCACAGCACCGAGCTCTGTCCCTTGTACGGACACTTCACCTCCAGGATCAGTTGTCCGTCCAGGTCCATGCCGTCAAGGCTGGCAGAGTAAGGCCCGTCCTGGAGCACCAGCGGCTGCATAACAGCACCCGTCTGAGCCTCATAAGCGGCTCGCGCCGCTGGCTCCATGTCGGTACCGTGCTGCATCGCAGCCGTGGCCTTGGTCACAGACCTCCCGGTCTTGAGCAGCCAGAGCTGATAGGGCGACATCCATGGGCTCACACCCAGCATGGCCGCGGTCTCCGATGCGTTGCGCATCTTCAGCCGGTAGTCCAGCCACTCCTGGCTGCCCTGTGCGAGTTGAATGATTTTGCTCATGCTGCCCTCCGCTTTTCAAGCGAGCGCACCACACGCGAGAACTCGATGGCCGGCAGGTCCTTCAGACTGCCAACATTGAAGTGCTCCAACAACCGGCTCAGGTCAGTGCCGGTCTCGACCACGAGCTTGTGGATCGTGATCTGCTGTGGGCCGGTGATGGTCGGTCCGCTGCGGCGAACCTCGGCACGTGGCGTATGTAGTTCTGTCGGTTTTGTCGGCTCATCGTTGGCGCTTGCAATTTCATTTGATGCGACCGGAAGATCCTCGCCCCCATACACATAGAGCCCCAATCCATGTAGAGCGATTGCTTTTACAAGCGCTCGCTGTATGGATGTGTTGATGTCGAACGCGTTGGGCGACATGAGAGGGCGATTGCGCCCGTCGAGCACAGGATGAATTTGGCTCAGGGTCACGCCCTGAACTGTGACAGCCACCTCCACGAAGACACCTGCGTCGCAGGCCAAGTAGGGTAGTCCGTCATGGCGACGAACCTCCCAGGTCGCAGTCGGATCTGCCAGGCGCAGTTGCGCCACTGCGTAGGGCCAGGACAGGTAGCTGAAGCCACCTTTCTTCTCGATGTGTTCGGATACGTTGATGGCGTTGAGGGTGGCAAAGTAGTTGCCAGTAGGTGAACTCATGATGAAACTCCTTAGGTTGAAATGAAAACGCCCAGCTGAGACGAGCTCAGCCAGGCGTGGGGTGACGGGATGTGTAAATCAAACCCGACCAGCGCACATCCGCAAACGCTAGGCAGGCACCGACAAAACCGACAAAACTCTTGGTTACGGCAAGCCGTGTTCAGGCCAACGCCGGTACTGCGTTGACCTGTGTTGTTGCCTGTGGTGGCAGCAGGAAATCGGCAGCCTTCTGCGCCATGGACGCAGCGGTGAAGATCAGCCGCTTGTCCGACTTGAGCGCCTGTAGCCAGTGGGCGATGTAGCTGGCGTGCTGTAGCTCGCCCGGCAGCCCACAGTGGCTGCTCAGGAAGGCGGAGCCCATCTCAGCCACCAGCTCTTCCATTGCATACGCCTCAATGTGCTGGCGCCCCAGCAAGGGCCGGTTGCACCGGCTTGGGTGCCCGGTGGCATGCGTCAACTCGTGCAGCGCCACGTTGTAGTACCGACTGGCTTCAGGGAAGACCGCCGGCGAGGGCAGCTGAATGACGTCGTCACTCGGTCGGTAGAACGCCTGGTCACCACCATGGCGGATAGTGACGCCAGAACGGGTCAGGAGCTCCTCCGCAGCAGCGACAGGACTCCAGCCCTCCGGTGTGGCGTCAGGGGCTACAAGGCCCTCTGGCAGGCCTTCGACCTGGGCAGCGTTGAACACGGTAAACGAGCGCAGCAGCGGTATGACCCGGCGTGCCGGTTCATCGTTGGCGCAGCGGCTTGACTCCGCATCCCGCTCCAGCATCTTGAAGAACACAATGCCGGTGCCGGTCTCGCCCTTACGCACACAGGCACCCAGTGCCCGGGCTTGGCTGAACGTCAGCCAGCGGTTGACGGCGTAGCCGTGAGACATGGCCTGCATGTTCAGCAGGATGGTGTTGATGCCTCGGTAGGCCCGTGATGTGGCCAGGTTTGCCGGCATCGCGTTGCCAGGGGTGCGTGACCACGGGCAGACCCATGGCGGTGTACCGGCCTCCAGCGCGGTGATGATTTGATTGGTCACGACCTGATACAGGTCTTTGAATTGATGTGTCATAGCAAGCTCCAGATATAGGAAAGCCCCGGCGAGACGAGCTCAGCGGGGCTGGGGTTGAACAACGGTGGAAACTGATGTGGTCAGGCCGGCTGCACAGCAGCCCGTGTGAAGCGCGTGATGCGTGCTGACAACAGATTGAAGGCATCGACAGCAACGTCGAGCTTGTGGTCCGACAGCAACACGGTCAGAGCCGGGTGCACGACGTACTGGCTGAGCGCCAGAGACACGATGGCACCGATCAGCCAGAGCAGGAAGCTCAGGAACAGCCCGAGGGCTGCGGCTTCGATGATCCAGACGCAGGCAGATGCGACGGCTACGCCGACGGTGATGTCACCAGCGATGGTGGCAACCGTGCGGATCAGAATGTTGCGATTTGAGTTGGACATGGGGAACTCCTTCGGAGTGAGCGGGTTGAGGACAGATAGACGGAACAACAGGTTATTGAGCAGGCTGGGCCTGGGGTAGCGACGGGCATAGACCGTCTTGCGGCGGTAGGACGCCATGTCAGAGCTCCAGGCGCATGTAGCCGTGGTGATAGATATCGCCCTGGATGTAGCCGAACAGCCGCTTGGCGGTCGAGGTACCGAGGCTGGTCAGCAGGCCAGCGAAGGTCGCGGCCATGACACCGGAGAAGGTTCCAGCATGTATGGCCAGTACGACGAGCGTGACGCACACGTCGATCGCCATGTCATGGTTGAGGAGGCGCAGCATCGTGCGCCGAGGTAATTTAATGAATATGAAAACAAGACCAAGGAAGATGGCCAGACCAGTTTCGAACATGATGAACTCCTATGGGTACGGATCAAGGTGAATCCATGAAGCTCAAGCAGGACGTCGAGCCTCGCTCGACGTGGCTGTTGGACTTCGTGGCGTGGTGTCGTCAGGATTGATGACGCCAGCGATGACCGATGCAGACGCTGTACTCAGCGGCTGCTGGGAGTTCGGGGCTTAGGGGCCCCCTTTGGCCTGGGCAGGCAAACGGAATCCGAAGGGCCTACGGCTTTTTGCGCCCTGGGGGGAGGTGTCTCACGCGGACGGATGCGACACATTTATCGGGCAAGTCAAAAATTTTTAGAAAATTTTTCAAGACCAAATTTTGCTGGCAGGGCGGTGCGCAAAAATGGGGATGCCGGATACCAGCCCGTCGTCACTGGCTCTGAAGTGCCCTTATGCATAGCACCCAGTTGGACTAACCCGCTGACGCGTGAAATGGTCCGCTAACCCCGCAGGCCACCTCGGACTTCTCAGCACTCTCCTTTTGCAGGACGATGAACTTGCTGCTCGCAGCACTTCATCCCTTCAATCCGCAAA
>Ga0209697_10000642_pt1 | contig 57405 bp, 69 predicted proteins | sample AliMusrvi5mmetaG_FD_184115 | JGI IMG/M metagenome (GOLD analysis project Ga0209697, IMG submission 184115) | Freshwater lake bacterial and archeal communities from Alinen Mustajarvi, Finland, to study Microbial Dark Matter (Phase II) - Alinen... | ecosystem: Environmental > Aquatic > Freshwater...
AGGCCATTGCCAACCACCGGGCACTGGATAAAGTCATCGATGAGGTGCGCGAGATCACCCAGAAACTGATCCTGGAGACCCCGGAAACCGCCCAGATTTCCAAAAGCAGAAACCATCCCAAACCTCGCTTAACTTAGTGCCATTCGGGTCAGTGTGCATATTCTTGCAGTTTTGTGGAAAATGCCATGGTCTGTAGAGTCATTTTCCGGCCTGCCAGACGGTCTTGCCGGCGACGATGGTGGCGACGGCCCGGCCTTTCCATGTGTGGCCGTGGAACGGTGTGTTGTGCGAGAGCGAGGCGGATTGGTTTTTGTCGAACGTCCATTCGGCATCCGGATCGATCAGCGTGATATCGGCCGGTGCGCCGAGGCCGAGCGTGCCGCGGTCGAGTTTGAGAAGGCGGGCCGGCTCCGAGGTGTAGAGGGCGATGAGGCGTTCGAGCGGGATGAGCTTGCGTTTGTGGACAAGCAGGTCGCAGAACGCGGAGAACTCGGTTTCGAGGCCCGTGATGCCGAACGGTGCCTGGTCGAACTCGACTTCCTTTTCGTAGGAGGCGTGGGGCGCGTGGTCGCTGCACAGGATGTTCAGCGTGCCATCGGCGATGCCTTCCAGAATGGCTTCGACATCCTCCGGCGCGCGCAGTGGCGGGTTCATTTTGAAATTCGTGTCGAAGGCGGACAGTGCGGCGTCGGTGAGGGCGACGTGATGCGGGCAGACTTCTCCGGAGACCGGGATCCCGCGGGCGCGGGCCTCGCGCAGCAGGCGGACACTTCCGCCTGAGCTGATATGCTGGCAGTGGATCGGCGAGTTGCAGAGTTCGGCGATCATGATGTTGCGGGCCACGATCATTTCCTCGCCCATGCGGGGCCATCCGGGCAGGCCGAGGCGCAGGCTCCACTCGCCTTCATGCATCACGCCATCGCCGACGAGCGAATAATCCTGGCAATGATCCATCACCGGCAAGCCGAACATCCGCGCGTATTCGACCGCCCGGCGCATGACCTCGTGGTTCTGCACGCAATGTCCGTCGTCGGTGAGGGCGACCACGCCGGCAGCGAAGAGCGATCCGAAGGGCGCGAGTTCCCCGCCCTGGAGTCCCTTGGTGATCGCGCCGGTGCAAAAAACATTCACGCAGGCATGAGCTTTCGCCCGTTCCTGGATCCAGGTGATCGTCGCGGCGCTGTCGGCGGCCGGTGTGGTATTCGGCATCGCGACCACCGTGGTGAAGCCGCCGGCGGCGGCGGCGCGCGTGCCGGTGGCGATCGTTTCCTTGTGCGACTGGCCGGGTTCGCGCAGGTGGACGTGAATATCGATGAGTCCCGGCGCGACGACGAGGCCCCTGGCATCAATCGTCCCGGTGGCCGGTTTTCCGGGATCCGCCGCGATCTTCCCGTTCACGATCCAGAGGTCGGCGGACTCGTCGCGATTGTTTGCGGGATCAATGACGCGGCCGTTGGTGATGCGAATCGATTTCATGTCGGAAGTCCGGCTCCGCCGGCGCAGAGGTAAAGAACGGCCATGCGGACGGCGATGCCGTTGGTGACTTGTTGCAGGATGACACTCTGGTTGCCATCCGCGACATCGCTGTCGATCTCGACGCCGCGGTTGATCGGCCCCGGGTGCATGACGAGACAGTCCGGCTTGAGGCGCGCCGCGCGGGCTTTGGTGAGCCCGAAGAGAGAGACATACTCACCGAGGCCGGGAAAGTATTCCTTGCGCTGGCGCTCGTGCTGGATGCGGAGGAGGTTGATCACGTCGGCCTGCCCGATGACGTCGTCCAAGCAGTGGGCGACCCGCACGCCAAGCTTCTCGAACCCGTGCGGGACGAGCGTCGGCGGCCCGACCAGGGTGACGCGCGCGCCCAGCTTGAGAAGGCCGTGGATATTCGAGCGGGCGACCCGGCTGAAAAGGATGTCGCCGACGATGACCACGTGCAGTCCGGCGATGCGCCCGTGCTTCTCGCGCATGGTGAAGATGTCGAGGAGCCCCTGGGTGGGATGCTCGTGCGCGCCGTCCCCGCCGTTGATGATGGACGAATTCAGACGGTCGGCGAGGAAGCGGGGCGACCCGGCCGAAGTGTGGCGCAGGACGATAATATCGGCGTGGAGCGCCTGGAGGGTGAGGGCGGTATCCTTGAGCGTCTCGCCCTTCTGCAGGCTCGAAGCGGTCGCGGTAATATTCACGACATCCGCGCTGAGCCGCATGGCCGCAATCTCAAACGATGTCCGCGTGCGCGTGCTCGGCTCGACAAAAAAGTTGACGAGCGTCTTCCCGCGGAGGGCGGGAACTTTTTTCAGGCTGCGTTCGCCGACGCCCTTGAAGGCGGTCGCCGTGTCGAGGAGAAACTGGATTTCCCCGGCGGTGAGCTCGTCGAGTCCGATCAGGTCTTTGCGTTTCCAGACGTTCATGATTTTACAACACGAACCGAATCCGGCTCGCCGTCGAGGTTTGCGAACCGCACGCGGATTTTTTCCCCGCGGGCGGTGGGCAGATTTTTTCCGACATAATCCGCACGGATCGGGAGCTCGCGGTGCCCCCGATCGACCAGGACAGCCAGTTGGATGCTCGACGGCCGGCCGAACGAGGCCAGTGCATCCAGAGCCGCCCGGCAGCTCCTTCCGGTAAAAAACACGTCGTCCACCAGAACCACCGGGCGTCCGTCGAGATCGACGGGCAGGTTGGTGGGAACGAGGGCGGACATCCGGCCGCGGGTCGAGAGGTCGTCGCGATGCATGGAAACATCAAGAACTCCGACAAACGGGGAACTCCCCTCGATGTGCGCAATGTACTCTGCGAGCCGCTTCGCCAGCTCGATCCCGCGGGTGGGAATCCCGGCGAGAACGAGCCGTTTGATATCCGGCTGCTGCTCGACAATTTCGTGGGCCATGCGGCGGATCGCCCGCGCGATGGCCTCCCCGTCCAGGACGAGGGCGGTTTCGGGTTCGTTTGGCTGCGTTTTTTTCGGCATGGTTCTCCTTGGCGTCCTCTCGGGGACGCTTTAAAGGTTTCTGACTGTCCGACGGGGTGCCGGGATTATGCGGCCGCCGGGCGATCGGTTCTTCCCTGGTGCTTGCCGCGGTCGGTGCGCCAAGCGGAGCGGTATTTGACGATCCAATCCAAAAGGGCCCGTTCGAAACCGATATCCTGACCGAGCTTTTCGCTCTCAATCCATTTGTGGCGCAGGATTTCTTCCCGTTCGGCGAGGAATTCTTTGTAAAGAACGGAATTCTTCACGAGATCGGGCATCTCGTCTTTCGGGGAGTTCATTGGCGGCCAGTAGTCCTCAGGAGCCGACAAATGTCAAACGGTTTTCTGATTTTCGGCGGATGGACAACCGCAGGCCGGCTTGCTAGGTTTCCCGGACTATGAGTTCCCTTACCGCCGTGATCCAGGAAGCAGCCCAGAGCGGGAAGCTTCTGCGTTCTTCGTCCGAAAACATTCTGGGCCTTCTTTCCCGCAGTGCCTCGCCCGTTTATAAAGCCTCGGTCGGAGAACTCGTGCGCGCGGAAAACTGGAAGGAACTCGACAACCGGTTTTTTCAGACGCTGGCCTTCGGAACCGGGGGGCTGCGCGGGAAGACGATCGGCGCGGTGGTGACGTCCGTCGAGCAGGGCGCGCCGCAACCGCTCGGACGTCCGGAATTCCCCTGCGTGGGCACGAATGCCATGAATTCCTACAACATCAGCCGCGCCACCCAGGGGCTGGTCGGCTACGTGAAGGATCACTTCGCGAAAAGCGGACGCCCCGGAAAACCGGCGGTCTGCGTTTGCCACGACACGCGGTTTTTCTCGCGCGAATTCGCCGAGCTCGCGGCAAAAGTCATCACCGATTTCGGTTGCGACGCCTATCTTTTCGAGGGTCCGCGCTCGACACCGGAGCTGTCGTTTGCCGTCCGCCATGTCAAGGCCCAGGCGGGGATCAACCTCACCGCGAGCCACAATCCTCCGCAATACAACGGCTACAAGGTCTATTTTGAAGACGGCGGGCAGGTCGTCGAGCCCCATGCCACGGCGATCATCGACCGGGTCAATGCCGTCGGGAGCGAGGAATACCTTCCCGTGCCGGAGAGCGAACGCGGTAGCGTGATTCCGATGGGCGTCGCTGTGGACGAGGCGTATATGGCGCGGCTGGCCACGCTGCCTCTCGATCCCGATCTCATCCGCCGCGAGAACTCGCTCAAGATTGTCTACACCCCGCTGCACGGCGTGGGCGGCGTGATCATCAAGCCGATGCTCAAGCGCCTCGGTTTTCAGTGCGACGGCGTCGCGGCCCAGGAAGTTCCCGACGGTCGTTTCCCGACGGTCAAATCTCCCAACCCGGAAAATGCCGAAGCCCTGGGCATGGCGATCGCGCAGGCAAACAAAACCGGAGCGGATCTCGTGATCGCAACCGATCCCGACGACGACCGCATGGGCATTGCCGCGCGCGATGCCGCCGGCGAAATGCGACTCCTCACCGGCAACCAGATCGGCTCGATCCTCGCCTGGTATCGCGCGAGCCGGCATTTTGAACTCGGCATCCTCAATGCCTCAAACCGCTCGCGCGGGGTCATCATCAAGACGTTCGTGACAACCGATCTCCAGAAAGCGATCGCGGAAAAATTCGGCCTGCGCTGCGTCGAGACGCTCACCGGGTTCAAGTATATCGGCGCGAAGCTCGGAAAATACGAGGAGGCCATCCCGGCGGCCCTGCGAAAAAATTACAGCGACCTTTCCGAGGACGAAACCCGCGGGCTCCGGCTCGGGCATTCCAGCCTCTACGTCTTCGGCGGCGAGGAAAGCTACGGCTACAGCGCCTCGGATTTTGTCCGGGACAAGGACGGCAACAGTGCGGCGGTTCTCATCGCCGAGGCGGCCGCCTACGCCAAATCGCGCGACCTGACACTCCCCGGCCTGCTGGACGAAATCTTCGCGGAGTTCGGCGTCTATCTCGAACGCGGCGAATCGCTCACCATGGAAGGGGCCGAAGGCGCCGCGCAGATCCGCAAACTCGTCGATTCCTACGCCGCCAATCCGCCCGCCGCCGTCGGAGGAACGCCGGTCGTCGCAATCCGGAATTTTGCCACCGACGTGATCCACGACAGCGAAGGCGACCGCATCCCGGCCGAGGCCATGCTCATGATCGAACTCGCCGACGGACGCCGCGTCGCGGTGCGGCCGTCCGGCACCGAACCGAAAATCAAGTATTACCTGTTCGCGTTCCAAAAGCCCTCCGCCGAAAAAAAGTTTTCCGCCGCCGAACTCGCGTCCGTCAAATCCGCCGTTGCCGCCTCACTCGAAGGTCTTTGGCAGTGGCTCTCGGCGGATGCGAAGGCGCGGCTGGAGGCACCCTGATCGTTTTTCGGGAAGAGCGAACGGCTCGATCCCTCTTGTTTTGATTCTCCAACGCATATGAAAATTTCCCTCAACTGGCTGCGCGATTTTGTGGACTGCCGGATTCCGGCGTCCGAACTCGAATCCCTGCTCCGGCGCGCCGGGCTGGAAGTCGCCTCGATCGGGGAACGCGGCGCGGCCATTGACAAAGTCGTCGTCGCACAGGTTCTGGAATCGAATCCCCACCCGAATGCCGACCGGCTCAGCGTTTGCCGGGTGGACGACGGATCGGGCTCGCCGAGGCAGATCGTCTGCGGAGCGAAAAACTACAAGGTTGGCGACAAGGTGCCGCTCGCCCTGCCCGGAGCGGTTCTGCCCGGCGATTTCAAGATCAAGACCGGCAAGCTGCGCGGCGTCGAGAGCGAAGGCATGCTGTGCAGCGCCAAGGAACTCCGGCTCGCCGAGGATTCCGACGGACTCCTGATTCTGTCGCCGGACGCCGTGCCCGGATCTCCTCTTTCGGAAATTTTTCCCCCGGATTTGATTTTGGAACTCGAGATCACCCCGAACCGTGCCGACTGGCTCAGCCACCTTGGAGTCGCCCGCGAGATCGGAATCTTCACCGGCCTCACGGTGGCCCCCCCCGCAATCCCGGCTCCGGCGTTCGCTCCCGCCACCGACGCCGTTCGCCTCGAAGCCGCCGAATGCCCGTATTACACGCTTCGCCGGATCCGCGGTGTCAAAATCGGCCCGGGCCCGCAATGGCTCCGCGACCGCCTGACGGCTATCGGATTGCGGCCGGTCAACAACGTGGTGGACGTCACCAACTACGTCCTCTTCGAACTCGGCCAGCCGCTCCACGCGTTTGATGCGGCGAAAATTTCCGGCGGCCTGCGCGTCCGTCACGCATCCGAGGGCGAAGCCTTCCGCGCACTCGACGGCCGCGATTACAAGCTGCGCGCGGGAAGCCTGGCCATTGCCGACGACCGCCGGATCGTCGCCCTCGCGGGCGTAATGGGCGGCGAGGACTCCGGGGTGACGTCGGAAACGACGGACATTCTTCTTGAGAGCGCGGCATTTGATCCGGCATCCGTCCGGCGCACCTCGCGCGCGCTCGGACTTCTCAGCGATTCCAGTTACCGGTTTGAACGCGGGGTCGATCCCGAAATGATCGCGGCCGCCTCCAGCCGGGCCACGGATTTGATTCTGCGGGTGGCCGGAGGCGTCGCGGAGGAAACCACGCTCGAAGCCGGATCCCGCTGGGCACGCGGCACGGTCGCGCTTCGTCCGGCCCGCGCGCGCTCGCTCCTCGGAGTCGATCTGCCGGATGCCGAGATCGAGGAATCGCTCACCAAAATCGGACTTGAAAAAACTTTGTCCGGCAGTGCCGCGGCCTGGGAAATCCCGGGATTCCGTCGCGAGCTCCTGCGCGAGGCCGATCTCATCGAGGAGATCGCGCGCGTGATCGGCATCGGGCGGATCGCCCCGCGCACGGCGGCCGTGTTTGCGCCGGCTTCCGCTCCCGATGACGCCTACGACTTTGCGATGGGTGCCCGCCTGCGCCTTGTCGGCATGGGCTTTCATGAGGCCCGCACGAGCACGCTCGTCGCCGCGGCTGAAAGCGCGCGGTTCGGTCCGGCCGTCGAGATCAAGAACCCGTTCGGCGACGACCAGTCCCGGCTCCGCACCAGCCTGCTGCCGGGCCTTCTCTCCGCCCTCAGGCACAACATCGCCCTGGGTGCGGCAGCGATCCGGCTCTTTGAATACGGCCGCGTCTTCTCCCCTTCGGAGGAATCGCCGCGCCTCGCGCTCGTGCTCACCGGTCCCGTCGCAGACCCCACCTGGCGCGACGAAGCTCCGCGCACGGCGGATCTCTTCGATCTCAAGGGCGTGGTGCGCGGACTGGCCGACTTGAGCGATGAAGACTTTGTGCCGCTCGATCCCCCCCAGGAACCGTTCGGTGCCGCCATGGAAGTTTTCAAGAACGGACGGAGGATCGGCATTTTCGGAATCCTCCACCCGGCCGAGGCAAGAAAGCTCGACGCCAAAGCTCCCGTTCTCGCCGCCGAACTCGACGCCGCCGCCTGGCAGTCTTCGCTCGCCCGAATCAGAACTCCATCCCCTTTGCCAAAATTTCCGACCTCCACGCGCGACATCGCGCTGACCGCTCCGCTCCCCCTTCCTTTCGGAGACGTGCGCACCGCGATCCTCGCTCTGAACGAACCGTTGCTCCAATCCCTCCGCCTTTTCGATCTGTTCACGGACGCCAGCGGAGAAAAACTCCCCGCCGACAGAAAATCTCTCGCGATCTCCTTGACATTTCAATCCGCCGACCGGACTCTTACCACAGAGGAAGTCAATGCCGCCACGGATCGCTTGAAAACGGAATTGAGGGATCGGTTGGGGGTGGATTTCCGAGAGTAGTTCTTTCATAACTTTGCGATTATTGCGGCAGTGGCCTTCCGAGGCTCCGCCGCTCAGGATTTGCCCTTCTGTGTTCGCGATTAAACGGAGCAAACTCCCGGACCGATAATTAAAATCATCCCGGAGGCTTGGCTCCCGGCGCCATGACATGCCTTTACTGGAAGTCAGAGCGCAGGGTAAGCGGTCATCCACCCTCATACTGGGGAACGGGATATGCTTTGGAACGGCACAAGAGGGGCAAAATTTTTCACGACGGACAGCTCAACCGAGGCTGTCCGTTTTTTTTGCTTTTTATAAGAGAATCTAATGGCAATGGCCGGGCTGGCATGTTTGAGTGGTCGGGAGTATTTCTCGCCTTATGCGCAACCCGATCGACCCAAATGGTGAACGCCCTCTTCCACGGGGGATGGCCCTGATTACGAACTCGCTTTTGAACAAAGGCACGGCCTATTCCGAGGAGGAACGCGACTCGCTCGGACTGCGCGGCTTGCTCCCTCCGCGCATCTTCACCATCGAAGAGCAGTCGCAACGCGCACTCAAGAACCTGCGCCGGAAAACGACGGATCTCGAAAAATACATTTTCCTCTCGATGTTGCAGCAGCGCAACGAGACGCTTTTTTTCCGCCTCCTCCACGACCACCTCGAGGAACTGATGCCGATTATTTATACTCCGACCGTCGGACAGGCCTGCCTGGAATTCGGCAGTATTTTCCGGAGCCCGCGCGGTCTTTACATCACGGCGGACGACCGGGGAAAAATGCGGGAAATCCTGCGCCACTGGCCGAATACGGGTGTGCGGATGATTGTCGTCACCGACGGGGAGCGCATTCTCGGCCTGGGGGATCTCGGCGCTTTCGGCATGGGAATCCCGATTGGAAAGCTCTCGCTCTACACCGCGTGCGCCGGCCTTCATCCGTATTACTGCCTGCCGGTGGTTCTCGACGTGGGAACCAACAACGACACGCTGCTGAAGGATCCGTATTACATCGGCCTCAATCGCCGCCGGTTGCGCGGCGCGGAATACCAGGCCCTGACGACGGAATTCATGGAAGCGGCGCGGGAGGTTTTCCCGGGTTGCATGATCCAGTTTGAGGATTTCGGAAACGAAAATGCCTTCCGCCTTCTCGAGGAATGGCGCGGAAAAGCCTGCACGTTCAACGACGACATCCAGGGCACGGCCGCCGTCGCGGTCGCCGGAGTTCTGGCGTCGCTGCGCCTCAGCGGCGGCAGGCCCGCCGACCAGCGCCTCCTTTTCATGGGCGCGGGAGAGGCGGGCCTCGGCATCGCGAATCTTTTTGTCGAACACCTCGTCAGTCTGGGAACCGCCCCCGAGGTCGCCAGGAAGAGCTGCTGGTTCCTCGACTCCAAGGGCCTTCTCGTCGCCTCCCGCAAGGACGATCTGGTCGCGCACAAACGCCCGTATGCCCACGAAGCCGAATTCCTCCCCAACCTGCCGGCGGCCATCCGCGCCATCCGGCCGACCGCCCTCATCGGGGTCTGCGGCACTCCGGGGGTTTTCAATGCGGAAGTCATCGGCCTGATGTCGGAAATCAACGAACGCCCGGTCATCTTCGCGCTTTCCAATCCCACCTCGCGCGCGGAATGCACCTCGGTTGAGGCGATCACCTTGAGCGGCGGACGCGCGATTTTTGCGAGCGGCAGCCCGATGTCGGCGGTCGAGTACGAGGGCCGGCACATCGTGCCCGGACAGGGAAACAATGTTTATATCTTCCCCGGCGTCGGTCTCGGCGTGCTGGCCTTTCAGTCGCGGCATGTCACCGATGCCATGTTCCTCGCCGCCGCGCGGAAACTGGCCGAACTCGTCACCGATGACGAACTGGCCGAGGGCCGGATTTACCCCAAACTGCAAAGAATCCGGGAAGTCTCGCTCGCCATCGCTGTCGCCGTGGCGCAGGAAGCTTTTCGATCCGGGCTGGCCGAAGAGCCGCAACCGGTGGAGATCGAAGGCGAAATCCGCAAGCGGATGTTCCGTCCGGAATACGCGGATTACACGGTTTGACGGCCGCCTCTTTCCGCGCCGGGTTTCCCGGCCTTCGCAAAAAATCCGGGCTGGCGGTTCCTTCGTCCGGATGATAAACGGGGTGCTGCTATGCAGCTTTCCATGCGCACCGATTATGCCCTCCGGGCACTTTTCACTCTGGTTGAACATCATGGAGGCGCCCCCATTCCCATCGGCGAAATCGCCCGGCGCAATGATGTGCCCAAGCGCTTTCTTGAGCACATCATGCTCGACCTGAAAGAGAGAGGGTGGGTGCGGAGTGCGGCCGGAAAACGCGGCGGCTACTGCCTGAGCAAAAAACCCGAACGCATCACGATGGGGGAGGTTGTCCGGCACTTCGACGGATATCTCGCTCCGCTGGCCTGCGTCTCGGTCACCAATTACAAGCGCTGTTCCCAGGAACCGGTCTGCCGGTTTCGTCGCGTCATGCTCCGCGCAAGAAATATCGCCGCCGAGCTGATGGACTCCACCACCCTTGCCGATGTCATGGCCAGCCAGCCTGTCTCTTCCCACGAGATCAGCGGACTCTACGGGGACGGAATATAATTCCCGGAGGTTGCAGTCTCCCTCCGTTCTGCCATAGGATTTCCCTCCCATGCGACGCTGGTATTTCTGGATCGGGATTTTCTGCCTGCTGGTCGCCGGCTTGATTGCGGAACCGACAAGCAACCAGATCTGCTGCCGAATGGCGGACGCGTTCGACCAACCGGTGGGCAAGCCGGATGCGGAAGGATACTACATGTCCCGCGGTTTTCGTTCCTACCACCCCGGCGAAGACTGGAACGGAGTCGGCGGTGGGAACACCGATCTCGGCGATCCGGTTTACTCCATAGGAAACGGCTTTGTCACCTTCGCACGTGATGCCCGCATGGGTTGGGGAAACGTTGTTCTCGTCCGGCATGTCTTCGTGGAAAACGGGCAATTGCAAACGGTGGACTCGATGTATGCGCATCTCGATAAAATCCTCATCCGCGAGGGACAACAGGTCACGCGCGGCCAGCAGGTCGGCACGATCGGCACCAACCACGGGATGTACGCCGCCCACCTGCATTTTGAAATTCGCAAAAACCTTCGGATCGGCATCAACCGATCGGCCTTTCCGAGAGATTTGGTCAATTACTATCGTCCGGGAGCCTTCATCGCCCAGCACCGCAAAATTCCGGGATCCGAACGCAGCGCCATGATTGTCATCAACACTTACAACATCCCCCCCCTGTTCCCTTTCTCAAACAAGGGAGCAACCTTCCCCGCAAAAACGGAACCCGAGGAAAAGATGCCCTCCAGACAACCCGCGCATTCGGGGAAATTCCGCGTCAACCGGTTTGATCCCGACGGCTTTTGATGGTTTTCCCGGAAGTTTCGCGCCGATCCGGGATGGAGATCAGAGAAAATCCGCCATCTCGTGGAGCTTCGGATCCCGGCGGGGCCGGTTGGTTCTGACTTTTGCCGCGCTGTCCTGCCCGCCCGGTTCCGCTTCATCGGGCAAATCCATTCCGTCGAAAGCGTCGCCGAATTCCTCTTCCAGCTTTTCCGGATCTTCGCCGGCCTCAAGCCTGCGGATCATCTGCTCCATTTCAGCCGGCACCGCTTGCCCGGTCGCTTCGCTCATTTTTCGCATCATGCGGCCCAGCGCGCGCGGGTCGGGGTTGCTCTCGTCAAGGCCCGACATTTCGCGCTCCATCTCGGCCATCATCCGTTCCATGCGGGGGTCGGCGGGATCTGCCGCCGGGGAGTTCTCTTTCGCCCGACCGGTTACGGCAAATTGGGAGACCAGGCGTTCCATGCGCGCGCCCGGCTTGTCCGGGCACTTGGGAACCTTGCGGCCTTGCGCAAGACTCCGTGCAAAAAACGAGTAGATCCTGTTCGTATCCGGCGAGTAGAATTCGTAAATCGGCATGAGGAAAAATATACCGCGTCCCCTCTCTCGGCTACAGTCAAATCCTCGCTCTCACCCCGTTGCCAAAGGATGACTGACGTCGTGCATGACCGCCTGTTCGTTCACCTCGACCTCCCGTTCCATTCCCAGCAACTCAAGCAAAACCGTGACACGGGCGCGGGCGGGCATCACCTGCGTGACAACGGCGCGGATGCCTTTGAACGGCCCCTCGACCACCTGCACTTCTTCCCCCACCCTCACGGTGGTCGGAATTTCAACAGTCTCCCCATCCCCGATCACCGATCGGAGTTCCCGAATGATTGTCTCCTCGACAACGGCCGGGACGCCGCCGAACGAGACGACCGTGGAAATGCCGCTCGTGGCCGCCACCTGCCGGTGCAGGTCGGCATACGGGAACTTCGCGAAAAGATAGCCGGGAAACATGGCTTCGGTCACGCGGATCCGACCCGAAACACGCGCCCGCTCAAACCGCAGAAGCGGACAAAAAACTTCTATTCCCAACTCCGCCTGCAACCTCCGCTTGGCAGTCATCTCCTGCCTGGTGCGGGTCTTGATGCAATACCAAATGGGTTCGGCGCTTTCGATACGATTTATCTGGAATAAAGTTCGACGACGAGCTGCTCGTTCACGATCGGATTGATTTCCTGCCGGCTCGGAATGCGGACAACCGAGCCGCTGAGGTTGTCCTTGTCCACGAGAAGCCATTCCGGAACGTTGGCAATCTGTGTGAGTTCGACCCCCCGCTGCCCAAGCCGTTTCGATTTTTCCGACGCTTTCACCGCGACGACATCGCCCGGCTTGACGTTCATGGACGACACATCGGTCTTGCGACCGTTGACAGTCACATGCCCGTGGGCAACCATCTGGCGCGCTCCGCGAAGGGTTTTGGAAAACCCCATCTTTTGCACCACGTTGTCGAGGCGCGTCTCCAGAAGCTGGAGAAGAATTTCGCCCGTGACGCCACGGCGGGTGCTGGCAATCTGGAAATACCGGCGGAACTGCCGCTCAAGAACCCCATACTGGTGGCGCAGCTTCTGCTTTTCGGCAAGCGCGAGCGAATAGTCGCTCTGCTTGCGGCGCGATCCCTTCGGCCCGTGCTGGCCGGGAGGATAATTTTTGTTTTCGAATGCCTTCGGCGATCCGCTGATGAGCACACCGTAGCGGCGGCTGACTTTTGTTTTGGGTCCTGTGTAACGTGCCATGGATTAAATTTGAGATTTGAGATTTGAGATTTGAGATCCCCGGAGGATCCTCAAACGCGGCGTTGTTTCGGAGGGCGGCATCCGTTGTGCGGAACCGGCGTGACATCCCGGATCATGCTGACATCGAGGCCGATCGCCTGCATGGCGCGGACGGCGGACTCGCGTCCTGCTCCGGGGCCTTTGACACGAACCTCGACTTCCTTGAGCCCGTGGCCCATGGCTTGGCGGCAGGCGTCCTGCGCAACCATCTGGGCGGCGTAGGCCGTGCTTTTGCGCGATCCCTTGAACCCGCATTTTCCGGCGCTCGACCAGCCGATCACCGAGCCGCGAAGGTCGGTGATGCTGACAATCGTGTTGTTGAAGCTGGCCTGCACGTGGGCGATCCCCTGGATAATATTTTTGCTGCCCTTGGCTTTGACAATTTTGACCGGCTCGATGGCGTCATCCAGTGAGATGCTGATGGGTGCCGGGGCGGCCGCCGGGGCGGCTTCTTTTTTTCCCTTGGCGCCTTTCGCTTTGGGGGCTTTTGGCTTCGCTTCGGCGGCAGGGGCGGCCACCGCGGGAGCAGGGGCTTCTGCTGCGGGAACAACCGCAGGCTCAACCGCGGGAACGGCTGCAGCCTCAACTGCGGCGGGTGCCGCGGCTGCAACGGCTTTTTTCTTCGGTGCCGCCTTGGGCTTTTTTACTTCGGCGACCGGCTGGACGGTTGGTTCCGCCGTCGGTTCGGTGGAGGGTTCGGTGGATGGATTTTCTTCGGCCATGATCAGAGGTTTCTATGTTAGACTTTTCCCGTCTTGGCGTCTTTGCTGCGCTGGACGCCAACGGTTTTGCGCGGGCCCTTGCGGGTGCGGGCGTTGGTGGATGTGCGCTGCCCGCGAACCGGCAGGCTGCGGCGGTGGCGGATGCCCCGGTAGCAGTTGATGGCCTGAAGGCGCTTGAGATTGCCTTGCACTTCGCGGCGCAGATCGCCCTCGATCGCGATCTTGTTCGCGTTGATCGCATGGATGATCGCGTTGAGCTGCTCGGGCGTGAGATCCTTCGCGCGGGCGTTCGGATCAATGTTCGCCTGTTCGAGAATCTTCTTCGTGTTGCTCGGGCCCATCCCATAAATGTAGGGCAGCGAGGCTTCGATGCGTTTGTCGCCGGGAATATCTACTCCAAGTAAGCGTGGCATATTATTAATTTGAGATTTGAGATGGCCGGGCGTCAGCCTTGCTTTTGTTTGTGCCGCGGGTTTTTGCAAACGACGCGGACGACGTTCTTGCGGCGCACAACCTTGCACGCTTCGCACATTCTTTTTACGGAGGCTCTAACTTTCATTTTCTTTTGTATTGGTGAGGTGGAGAATTTTCGTTTTTGTGCCGGTAGGTGATCCGGCCCTTGGTCAAGTCGTAGGGGGACATCTCCACCATGACTTTGTCTCCGGGAAGGATGCGGATGAAGTGCAGGCGCATCTTTCCGGAAATGTGGGCGAGAATGCGGTGCCCGTTTGCCAGTTCGATTCGGAACATGGTATTCGGGAGCAGTTCGACAACCTTACCTTCTACTTCAATAGCGTCTTTCTTGGCCATGTCAATACCTCCGGTTGGTTGTCGGTAATCAGAACCGTGTGTTCAAAATGTGCGGAGGGGAGACCGTCCGCGGCAACGGCGGTCCACTTGTCGGCAAGGATGCGCACCTTCGCATGTCCCATGTTAATCATGGGCTCGATGGCGATCGTCATGCCGGGCTTGAGTTTCGGCCCGGAGGCGCGTTTTCCGAAATTGGGAACCTGAGGGTCTTCGTGGAGGTTCCGCCCGACGCCGTGCCCGACGAATTCGCGCACGACGCTGTAGCCGTTCCTGTGCGCTTCGGTCTCGACAAAATGAGAGATGTCGCCAACGCGGTTTCCCGGGCGCGCGAGATCCACGGCTCCCTGGAGAATTTTTTCGGTCACGGTGAGGAGGCGTTCGGTTTCCGGCTCGATAATGCCGACGGGCACGGAAGTCGCGGTGTCGCCGATCCATCCCTCGCGGAGGATTCCGACATCCATTTTGACCACATCGCCGTAGGCAATCCGGCGGGGCCCGCCGATTCCGTGAACAACTTCCTCGTTCACGCTGATGCAGATATGTCCCGGAAACTTCCGGTAGCCGAGAAAAGCGCTGCGAACCCCGGCCTGCGACATGAGTTGGGATGCGGCGTGATCGATTTCTCCGGTGGTCACGCCGGGAGCGACAAGTGTTGCCAGTTCGTTGAGGATCTCGGCCGCCACCTCGCCGGAACGGCGCATTTTCTCAATCTCGTGCGGACGTTTCAGAACGATCATGCGGCCTCCTTCGAAAACTCCGGACAGGCGCGCAGGGTTGGCAAACCGGGCAAAACAATAGGATTCTTCAAATGCCCGGTGCGAACGCTACTTGTGCGCCGCAAGATAAATCGTCACGCCGGCAATGACGAGGATTCCCAAGCCGGCATACATCCAGACCAGCGTCTGGTCGTCGATGACATTTCCCGAACCCAGCCGCCCGCGCATGTCGCGCGCGCCGCGGATCCGGCCTTTTCGCAGAAACCCGTCGTAATGGCGTTGCAGCAAATGCGTTTCCACCTGGCGCATCGTGTCGAGAACGACGCCGACAATAATCAGCAGTCCGGTGCCGCCGAAAAACTGGGCGGTCATGTAGGGAACTTTGAGCCCCTGGATCAGCATCTGCGGGAGCACGGCAATGATTGTCAGGAAGGCCGCCCCCGCAAACGTCAGCCGGGTCATCGTGTAATCAAGAAAATCCGCCGTTGGCTTGCCGGGACGCACCCCCGGAATAAACCCGCCATATTTTTTCAGGTCGTCCGCGATCTGAACCGGCTGGAACTGGGTGGCAACCCAGAAGTAACTGAAAAAGAAAATCATCACGGCATAGAATGCGTAATGCAGCCAGCCCATCATGAGCATGTCGGAAAGTTCCCTGGCCCAGCCTTGTCCGGGAAACGCCATTTTCAGGATCGTGGAAGGAAACAGCAGGATCGCCTGCGCGAAAATGATCGGCATCACGCCCGCATAGTTGATTTTGAGCGGCATGTATTGCGTCTGGCCCCCATAAACTTTCCGGCCGACAACTCGCTTCGCATACTGGATGCTGACCTTCCGTTGAGCCTGAGTGACCGCAATGACCGCCGCGATGACAAAAACCAGAAAGGCAACCATGAGCACCAACACAATGGGGCTCACCGCCGTCCGGGCCGCCGCTTCCGCCGCACTCGGAACAAATGTTCTCCAAGCCTGAATCAATCCGGCAGGCAACTGGGCCAGGATGCCGATGGTGATGATGAGCGACATCCCGTTGCCGATGCCCCGCTCGGTAATCTGGTCTCCGATCCACATCAGGAGCAGCGTTCCGGCCGTCATGGTGATCACCGTGGTGAACTCGAAGCCCAGCCCCTGCGCCGAAACAAGAGGAACCCCCATCTTGTTGATGGTTTCCATGATGTTTTGCAGGAAGGGATTCGCCTGAGGGCTTTCAAAGGAGCGGGCCAGAAGATAGCCCTGAAAAAAGCAAAGTCCGATCGTCGTATACCGGGTGTATTGCATGATCTTCTGGCGTCCGCCGTCCTCGCGGGCGAGTTTCCCCAACTGGGGGATGACGGCCGTCAGAAGCTGGAGCATGATCGAGGCGCTGATGAACGGCATCACGCCAAGCGAAAAAATCGCGCAGTTGGCCAGAGCTCCGCCGCTGAAAAGATTGAACAGATCGGCGACCCCGCCGGCCGACGCGGCATCCGCACGATCCAGAAACCACTGCCGCAACACCGCGGCATTGACGCCGGGCGTCGTGATGGCCGAACCGGCCCGAACGACAACGATCATCCACATCGTGAAAAGCACACGCGTGCGCAGTTCCGGAATCTTGAAGATGTTGGCGAATGCGGCGATCATCGGGAATTCAGATTTCTGAAGCGGCGGCTATTTCCCGTCCTTCGGGAGCGTCACTTTTCCTCCGGCTTTCTCGATTTTCTCACGCGCGGTGGCACTCACCTCGTCCACCTGGACAGTGAGAGCCTTCGTCAACTCCCCGCGGCCAAGAATTTTTACCCCGTCGAAGCGGCCTTTGACGAGGCCGGCCTTGCGCAGGGTTTCTTCGGAAACGGTGTCGCCAACCGAAAAGATTTTTTCCAACGAGTCCAAATTGACAACGCCGTAAAACGTCTTGAACGCGTTGTTATTGAACCCGCGTTTCGGCAGGCGGCGGTAGAGCGGCATCTGACCGCCCTCAAAGCCCGGACGAATCGAGCCGCCCGAACGGGCCTTCTGGCCCTTGTGGCCCTTGCCGGATGTTTTGCCTTTTCCGGAGCTTTCTCCGATACCGAGGCGTTTGCGGCGGTGCTTGGCACCGGGATTTGGTTTGAGGTCGTGAAGTCTCATCGGATCAGGCGGCTGCGGGGATGGCGTCTTCGGTCTTGACCCGGAGGGTCTTGCCGCGCAGACGGAAAATTTCTTCTTTCAGGCGGAGCTGGGTGAGGGCGGCAATCGTCGCCTGCACAACATTCGCGTGGTTGCTTGAACCGAGCGACTTCGCGAGGACATCGCGGATTCCGACCGCTTCGATCACGGCACGCACTCCGCCGCCGGCGATCACCCCGGTTCCCGGCGAGGCCGGACGGAGCAGGACACGTCCGCCACCAAATTCGCCAAGCACCTCGTGGGGGATCGTGTTGCCTTGAACGGCCACTTTGATCATGTGTTTTTTCGACGCATCGGTCGCCTTGCGGATCGCTTCGCTGACTTCATTCGCCTTGCCGAAACCGACTCCCACTTTTCCCTTGTGGTCGCCGGAAACGATCAGGGCACTGAAGCTGAAGCGGCGGCCACCTTTGACGACTTTGGCGCAACGGTTGATGAACACGACTTTTTCCGTCGTCTCCTTGGGTTCCTTCGGGGTATCCGAACGGGAATTTCTTCGATCTCTGCTGGGTTTCGGAGGCATGGGCGTCTTTCGTGTTTAGAATTCAAATCCACCCTCGCGGGCGGCGTCGGCCAAGGCTTTCACCTTGCCGTGATATTTGAAGCCGCCCCGGTCGAAGACGACTTTTGTGATGTTTTTGCCGGCCGCGCGTTCCGCGACAATCTTGCCGACCTTTTGCGCGCCGGCGACATTCGCCCGCACCTTCGTGCCCGAGCGAAGTTCGGTCTCGGTGGTATTGACCGCAACAAGGGTGTTTCCCGTCGTGTCGTCAATAAGCTGGGCCGTGATGTGGCGTCCGGAAAAGTGAACGCTGAGGCGCGGACGTTCGGTTGTCCCGGCGAGCTTTTTGCGCAGGCGGGTGTGGCGGAGTTTTCTTTTATCTGTGGCGGACATGGTTTACTGGACGGTTTTGCCTTCTTTGCGGCGGACTTGTTCCCCGACGAAACGAACCCCTTTGCCTTTGTAGGGCTCGGGCGGATAAAAGGCGCGGATGTCGGCGGCGCACTGGCCGACCACATGCTTGTCGATCCCTTCGATCGTAATCTTCGTGTTGTCGGCGACGGTGATCTTGATTTCGGCGGGAATCGGAAAAATGATCGGATGCGACTTGCCAAGATTCAGGTTCAGCGTCTTGCCCTGCACGGCGGCTTTGAACCCGACGCCCTGGATTTCCAACTCGCGCTTGAACCCCTCGTTGACTCCCGCGACCATATTGGCCACCAGAGCGCGGGAAAGACCGTGGAGCGCCCTCGCCTGCCGGGATTCATTGTCGCGAACGACCGCGACCTCGGTTCCCTCGACCTTAGCGTGGATTAATGCGGGGAGCTGCCATTGCAGCTTTCCTTTCGGGCCCTCGACCGAAACCGAGCCCTCGTTTGAGACCGCGACCTTCACCTTCGGAGGAAGGGAAATTTTTTTATTGCCGATGCGTGACATGATTACCAGATGTAGGCGAGCACTTCGCCGCCGACGTTTTGTTTGCGCGCCTCATGACCGGACAGAACCCCGCGGGGAGTCGAGAGGACGGCGATGCCCATGCCGCCGAGAACACGGGGGATTTCCCCCGCTCCGACATAGCGGCGCAGGCCCGGACGGCTCACGCGTTTCAGGCCGGTGATGGCGCTGGTTTTATTGACAAATTTCGTGCGGATTTTCAGTTCCGGATGCTTGGCTGCCGTCACCAGCTCACAGTCGGAAATGTAGCCTTCCTTTTTGAGGATTTTGGCCACCTCGCTTTTGAGCTTCGAGTAGGGCATCGAAAATTCGGATTTGCGGGCACCCGTGGCATTGCGCAGGCGGGTCAGCAGGTCGGCGATTGGATCATTCATGGCTGGTTACTCAGGCTGCGGGAGCAGCGGGCTCCTCCGCTTTCGGTTGTGCTTTTTTTGCTTTGTCGGAGAAAGGCATCCCCAGTTCGGAAAGAAGCGACTTGGCCTCTTCGTTCGTGCCCGCCGTGGTGACGATGGTCACGTCGAACCCGATGTTCCGTTTGATGCGGTCGAGTTCGATTTCCGGAAAGATGGACTGGTCGCTCACTCCGAGCGTGTAGTTTCCATTCCCGTCAAATGCGCGCGGCGACACGCCGCGAAAATCGCGGATGCGGGGAAGCGCGGTCTTGATCAAACGCTCGAGAAACTCATACATGATCCGCCCGCGGAGGGTGACCTTGGCGCCGATCGCCTGGTTGTCGCGCAGCTTGAAGTTTGAAATCGCCTTTTTGGAGGAGGTCGTCAGCGGTTTCTGTCCGGAGACCGTGGTCAGCTCGGTTTTGGCAATTTCGAGGGCTTCCTTCGTGTCGGGAGCCGAGCCGATGCAGGTATTGATAACAACCTTGGAGACTTTTGGAATCTGGTGGATGTTCGTGTATCCGTGCTTTTCACGGAGGGCCGGGATGACACGCGTCTTGTATTCGGTGAGGAGTTCGGGTTCTTGAGTCATGGCTGGAGTCGCTTGAAAGCGTCTTTATGCGGCCTTTTTCGGTTTCTTTTCGGAGGCCACTTTTTCAACGACCTTGACATTGGAAATATGGATCGGGCCTTCGCGCTCGATGATCGCGCCGTTCGGCTGGTCCTGGGATTTGCGCTGGTGCTTCTTGATCATGCGCACCCCTTCGATGATGACCTGTTTTTTGGCGGCTTTCACTTCAAGGATTTTCCCCGTGGCGCCGCGATGGTTTCCGGAGATCACCTGGACAGTGTCGCCGCGATGGACGTGAAATTTCGGTCTGCTCATAGAACCTCCGGGGCCAGCGAAATGATTTTCATGAAATTCTTCTCGCGCAGTTCGCGGGCCACCGGACCGAAGATGCGCGTGCCGCGCGGATTCATATCCTTGTCGATAATGACGATCGCGTTGTTGTCAAAGCGGAGATAGGAACCGTCTTCCCTGCGAACGGGCTGTTTCGTGCGGACGACGACGGCGCGAACCACATCGCCTTTCTTTACCGTGCCGCCGGACGAGGCTTCTTTGACGTTGGCGGTGATGATGTCGCCGATGCGGGCATCCATCGTCGCCTTGCCGATGACGCCGATCATCGTGGCCATGCGGGCGCCGGTATTGTCGGCAACATCAATTCGGGAACGTAGCTGGATCATAAGGGCGTCAGTGTTTGAGGATTTCGACCAAGCGCCAGCGCTTGAGGCGGCTGAGCGGACGGGTTTCCATAATGCTCACGCGATCGCCGATCTTGGCCTCGTTCTTCTCGTCGTGAGCGTGAAATTTTGCGACGTGCTTGGTAATCTTGCCGAACTTGGGATGAGGCACACGGGTGACCGTGCGCACAACGATGGTTTTATCCATCTTGTCGGAGACGACCTCGCCAACGCGGGTCTTGCGAAGGGCACGCTCGCGGGTCGGGATGGCAGTTGGAGTGGTGGTGGTTTCTTCGCTCATTTACTTTGCGGGTGGCGTCGCCGTTTTCCGGCTGAGGACGGTTTCGATGCGGGCGATGTTGCGGCGCAAGGCATGAAGCATGTGCGGCTTTTCAAGCTGGCCGCTCTGCTGTTGGATGCGCAGGTTGAAAACTTCCTCGCGGAGCTCGCGTTTGCGGGCCAGAAGTTCCTTGGCTGTGAGTTCTTTGATTTCGGCGATCTTCATGATGGAAATTACCCGGCGTGATGGCGGGCGATGAAGCGGGTGCGGACGGGAAGTTTATTTGCCGCGAGGCGCAGGGATTCGCGGGCGACGGTTTCGGAGACCCCGTCCAGTTCGAACAGGATATTTCCCGGACGAACGGTGGCCACCCAATATTCCGGCTGGCCTTTGCCTTTGCCCATGCGGGTTTCTGGCGGACGGGCGGTCACGGATTTGTCGGGGAAAATCCGGATCCAGAGTTTGCCTTTGCGTTTCATATTGCGGGTCAGCGCAACACGGGCGGCCTCGATCTGGGTATTCGTAATCCAGGCGCGATCAAGCGTCTGGAGTCCGAACTCACCGAAGTCAATATGGATATTGCGCGACGCGATTCCCTTGCGGCTTCCCCGCTGGGTCTTGCGATACTTTACGCGTTTTGGCATCAATGGCATGTCAGGTCCCTCCTAAAATTTCTTGTTGTCAGACCGCCGCGGTCGCGGGTTCGCGCGCGGGAATCGCGGCTTGTTTCTTGGCTTCGGCAAGCTCGGCTTCGGTCGGTTCTTGCTTCTTGCAAATCCAACACTTGATCCCGATTTTGCCGGCGACCGTCTCGGCTTCCGTAAATCCGTAATCAATCGGGATGCGGAGGGTGTGAAGCGGCACCTTGCCCTCGCGATACCATTCCGTCCGGGCAATTTCCGCGCCGCCGAGACGTCCCGAGGCGCGGATCTTTATTCCCAGCGCGCCCTGTTCCATTGTGATCTGGACGGCGCGCTTCATGGCGCGACGAAACGAGATGCGGCGTTCGAGCTGGGACGCCACGTTCTCGGCGACAAGCTGGGCGTCGAGGTCCGGGCTCTTGATTTCGACAATGTCAATTTTAACCTGTTTGCCTCCGGCCAGATCGCTGACCTCTTTCGTCAAGGTCTCGATCTCGCTGCCGCGCCGGCCGATCACAACGCCCGGCCGGGCGGTGTGAATGGTCACGCGGACGCTGTTCCACGCGCGCTCGATCACGATGCGTGCCACGGCGGCCTGCTTGAGTTTCTTTTTCAGGGCTGCGCGGATTTTTGTATCGGCCAGCAGGTAGTCGGAAAAATCCTTGCGCGACGCATACCAGCGCGATCCCCAGTCACGGCTGACCGGGAGACGGAATCCGATTGGATTGACTTTCTGTCCCATGAGTTATTCCTTGGACTCCGCAACCGGCGCGGAGGGTTCTATTTCGGCGGCGGGTGCCGCGGGTTTTCCGGGGGCTTTTTTGCTCCGGGGTTTTTTTGTTTTTGCCGCGGGCTCGCGACGTTTGATTGCAATTTCGTCGGTCAGGACAATCCGGATATGACTTGTCCGCTTGCGAATGGGGCCGGCACTTCCGCGCGCTTTCGGCTGGGATCGTTTGAACGTGGCCCCTTCGCCGACGACGGCTTCCTGAACGACGAGGAGGGCCGGATCGAGGTTGTTGTTATTCTCGGCATTGGCGATCGCGCTCTTCAGCGTCTTGATCACGAGCAAGGCCGCTTTTTTGGGAGTGAAACGGAGAATGTCCAGCGCCTCCGTCGCCGGAAGCCCCTGGATCTCCCGCGTCACTTCACGGGCTTTGAACGCCGAGATTTTTGCAAATCTGTAAATGGATTTTACCTGCATGTCGTTGTTTGTTGAAATTGATTATTGTTTGGCGTCCACCCGGAGGCGGTCGCCGCTTTTGACCGGATTTTTTTCCGATTTCAGATTTTGAATCACCGCCCCGCAGATCCGGTCGCGCACATCCACGACCCGCACGTCCGCAATTTTTTCACCATCCCGCATCACCTGGAATGGCATTCCGACTTTGACCCCGTGCTTTGCGCCGATGTTGGCGACAACCAGCGAGAGATCGTCTTTCACATCGACGACCAGGGCATCGGACATTGTGGCTTCGACGCCGCCCGCATCCGGTGCGTTTGGGGTTCCGAGGATTTCCCTTGTTTTCCGGATTTCGGTTTCGACGCTGACCCGTGCCTGCGGATTTATTCCCCCGGTGGTTTTGATGAGAATTTGTATGGCCTCGGAAAGCCGGACCAACTGGGTGACGGCATCTTCATTTTTCTTTTTGAGCACCCGGAGATCCCTTACAGCAGCCAACAGGCGCTGCCCGACTTTTTCGGGTTCCTTTTCGATTCCCGCGAGCCCGTAGGCGTCGAGTTTGAGCTGCAGATCAGCCGCCTGACGTTTGAAGATTTCCGCTTCGTTGTTGGAAAGGGCAAGGCTTTCGGTGAGCGCTTTTATCGAGGCGCGCGCCAACACAAGCCTCTCATCGAGACTGCCCGGGCCGGAGCCTTCGGGTTCAGGAACACCGATTTCCTGCCCGTTTGGGCCTGATTCAAAATCTGTCAAAGAGCGATTGTCCTTGGCTGGTGATCCGGAGACTCCCAGCAGGACGACGAGCGCTGCCGCCTTGGCGACAACCCTCATGGGTTTATTTGGTCACTTTTGCGGTGTGAGAACCGTGTTTCTTAAAGATGCGTGTCGGAGAAAACTCCCCCAACTTGTGTCCGACCATATTTTCTGTCACAAAGACCGGAATAAATGTCTTGCCATTGTGCACATTGAAAGTGTGCCCGACAAAGTCCGGGGTCACCGTGCTGCGGCGCGACCAGGTTTTGATCGGTTTCTTAACCCCGGATTCCACCATCCGGTCAATTTTGTCGAGAAGCTTCCACTCGACGAACGGGCCTTTTTTGAGTGAGCGTGCCATGATTAGTTCTTACCTTTCGCCTTGCGCCGGGTGACGATAAACGTGTCGCTGGGTTTGTGTTTGCGGCGGGTTTTGAAGCCCTTGGCGAGTTGCCCCCATGGCGACATCGGATGGTGGCGTCCGCCACCGCCTTTGCTCTTTCCCTGTCCGCCACCCATGGGGTGATCGACCGGGTTCATCACCATACCACGGACATGGGGACGCCGGCCAAGCCAGCGGGTGCGACCGGCTTTGCCGGCGGAAACGTTCATGTGGTCGGTATTGCCGACCTGTCCAAGTGTGGCGTAACAATTTTCGTTGATTTTGCGCATTTCGCCCGAAGCGAGTTTGACCAGCGCGAAGCCGGCTTCCCGGTTTGCGAGAATGGCGACGGTGCCGGCACTGCGAATGATTTGTCCGCCACGACCCGGAGTAAGCTCCACATTGTGAATCGAGGAACCGAGCGGAATGGCCTTCAAGGGAAGCGCGTTGCCGACCGTCGGTTCGGCCTTTTCGCCGGCGACGATTTTTGTTCCCACGGAAAGCCCGACGGGAGCCAGGATATACGCCTTTTCTCCGTCGGCATATTGCAGGAGGGCAAGACGGGCCGAACGGTTCGGATCGTATTCGATCGCAACAACCTCGGCGACGATGTCGCGCTTGCCGCGCTTGAAGTCAATAATGCGGTAGCGGCGCTTGTGTCCTCCGCCACGGTGCCGCATGGTCATGCGCCCCTGATTGTTGCGGCCACCGGTGCGCTTGATCGGCTCGGTGAGGTTTTTTTCCGGCTTGTCTTTGGTGATCTCGGCAAAATCCGGGAGCGCCTTGAACCGGCTGGTCGGGGTGAGGGGTCGGAAAGTCTTGAGTGCCATGGTCTGCTGATTTCTTAGACGATATCGAGTTTTTCGCCGGCTTTGAGTGTGACGATCGCTTTCTTCCAATGCGGACGGCGGCCGAAGTCGGCCTTGCGTTCCCGCTTTTTCTTGCCCGCAAAATTCGCCGTGTTCACGTCGGTGACTTTCTTTTTGAAGATGACTTCGATCGCCCGTTTGATCTGCAATTTGTTTGCGGCCGGGCTCACCCGGAAGACGTATTTATTCAGCTTCTCCGAGAGGAGCGTGGCCTTCTCGGTGAGCAGGATTGTTTGGATATGGTCGTGGACTTCGTTCATGACGCGAGCCTTTCGGAAATTTTTTCGAGCGCCGCTTTGGTGAGAACGATTTTGTCGTAGGCGAGAAGCTGCTCGGTGTTGAGATCCTCGGCGCGGGCAAGCTGGGCGTCCGGGACATTACGGGCCGCCTTGAATGTGTTTTCGTCGAAACCGGTCGAGACGATGAGTGTCTTTTTGGCTTTCTGTGCGGTCTCCGCAAGAAGCGCAACGAAGAGTTTGGTCTTGGGTTCGGCAACCGAGAATTTGTCAACGAGGAGAACGTCTCCTTCGAGGATGCGCGCGCTGAGAGCCTTGCGCAGGGCAAGCTTCTTCACGGCTTTGGGCGTGTTCTTTGTATAGTCACGGGGAAGCGGCCCGTGGGCCACGCCGCCACCGACCCAAACCGGGCTCGAAAAATAACCGGCCCGCGCACGGCCGGTGCCTTTTTGGCGCCAGGGTTTGCGCCCGGAAAGGTTGACATCGGCCTTGGTCTTGGCGCACGCGGTGCCGCTGCGACGGGCTGCCTGGATGGCCACGACAACATCGTGAACAGCCTGCTGGCCCTTGGCTTCATCTGTGATCAAATCGATTTTCGCCTTTTCTGCATCGGCGGCTGTAAGAACGGTGGCGCTCATGGTCGGTTTCTGTGCGAACATCGCATCGCGTCCTCTCGGGTGGAGAGGCATGCGTCCGCGATGTCGTTGTCTATATTCATTGTCAAAAAAGTTTCCCGCAGAACCTTCGGATCATTTTGTCAGGGGACAAAAAAACCACGCTCCGGTGGTTGTCGCGTTCCCCCGACATGGTGCGGGAGGCGAGAGAATATCGATCCGTCGTCGGGGGGCAAGATAAAAAAAGAAAAAACTTCAGATTTTTCCACGCCCCGCCGCGTGAAGCCTTCAGTAGCGGAACTTCGGTCCGGACGGCGACGGCTCCGAAGGCGCGGGAATCGTGTCGGGAACAACCTCGGGCTGGATCTTCAGATCCGGCGCGGGAGCACCGGGATTGGGAAGCGGCGTGTCATTCACTTGCGGCCCGGAATAGGCTTGTCCACGGGCTTTGCCGCCACTCCTGCGGGAGTCGGGATCCGGTTTGTCCGGGGTGGTCTGCTGGGGACGGGGAGGGGCGACCGCCATATTTTCATTGGCGACATACCCGGTCCTCGAATCCTCCAATTGGACGAGGCTGAACCCCATTTCCCGTCTGAGCAATTTCACCCTTGTCTGCCGGGGGAGCGAGGCATCCGCCCCGCGACTCTGTTCGGGACCGAGGCGATAAAAGCCCGTGAGGTCGCGAATGATCACATACTCCGGCGCCGAATCGGGCGCATAGGTTTCCATCGCGCACCCGCCAAGGAAAAAGCCCGTGAGACAAAGCCACGGTAGAAAAAACGCAGCCCGCCACAGTCGGACTGCCCGGCCGGAATCGTTTGTCCGTTCCTTGTTTCCGGGTGATTGGCGGTTCAATTTTTCACTCATCGGCCTGAAATATGACCGCTCGATCGGATTTCTGCAACAGTGTTGCTGTCGGATGTGTTTGAACTCCGACCGGCGGCTGCGGCGGGAATGTGGGGCCTCTGCGTCAATGATATTTTGTAAATCCATTCCCCTTGTGTAGGATGCGCATCCAGCCAGGATCTCGTTAAAGAGCTTCCTTTCCCGCTGATGCCGAAGCCAACAACAGCCATGATTTCATCCAGACTCCAGACTCCCCTTCCGTCGCATTCGACACGCCGGATTTCGGATTTTCTGTCACGAGGTACCCGCGCTGATCGCGTCATTCCCTGGCTTCTCGCGGGATTCGCCGTCCTCTATTATTCGCTCTATGCGAACGCCGGATTGAATCTCGGCGGCGAGGGAGGAACAGACGGCGTGGTGGCGATGCGTTTAATATCCGGCCAACGTCCGATTGTGGACACGTTTCTCGGCTACAATGTGCTGTGGTTCTTTCCGGTGGCGTGGCTGTTCGAATTCACCGGTCCGAACTACCTCGAACTTCGGTGGTATTTCTTCGCGTTCTGCACGACTTCCGGGCTGCTGACCTACTTCGTCGTTCACGGCCAGACCCGGAGCGCGTGGTATGCCGCAATTCCGGCGGTGATGGTGATCCTTGTGCCGGGGATGCAGTTCCGCAATTACATGCCGTTTCTGGGAATACTGAACGCGCTCCTTCTCACGCGGGCCTTTGTCCTGCGCCGGGAATCGTGGAGGACGTCCCTCGCTTGGATGCTGGCTGCCGGCGCCGGGCTGGGATTGACCTTTTTGTTCCGCATCGACCTCGGGATTTTTTGCACTCTGATCTTTCTGGGCCTTGCGGCTCTTTATCCCTTCGGGGAACGGGGTCGCTTTCTGCGAAGAACCGGATTGGCCGCCGCGGGCGTTGCCGGCGGACTTCTCCTGACCACGACGGCACACCTGCCGGTGTGGCACGACGCAAAAGCCCGCGGCTACGACCGCGCTTTTCTCGAACAATATACCGGATGGCTGGGGATGATCAACGCGGAGTTCCGTCGGCAAATGGACACCCTCGGAAAAATGGAAAGGTCGCCTGAGCGTCCGGGCACTCCCCCCGCCGCGCCGACATCCGCGCCAACCGCCACCATGCCGGAGCACAAGCCGCGCGCGGATTCGTGGGAGGATCGCGGCGCACTCTCCAGGACGCCGCTCTCGGGCGCGATCCGCGCGAAAAAGTGGACGGACAAATCGTTCGCGATCAGCACGTATCTTCCGCTCCTCATCTCCGCGATTGCGATCCTTGCCGGCACGGCCGGGCTTTTCTCCGCGCTGATCCGCCGGGATCCGGAAGCCAAAGAACGCTTCCTCTACCCGCTCACCGTGCTCGGATGTGCGCTCACCCTTTTTCCGCAATTCTATTTCTTCCGCCCCGATACCCCGCATCTTTCCGAAATGATGGTGCCGTTTCTGGCTGCGCTCGCGCTGTTCATTTGGGTGGCGGGGCGGCTGGCGCTATTTGGTCCAAAGGAAAATCGGAGCAGCCTCCCCCAGCATCCCATACAAGACGCGGGGCCGGCGTCCCCGGCGGCAGAGGCCCGGCGAAACAGCGGCCCGACTTTATCATCCCTGCCAGCGGAAGCTTGTGGGTCCGCTTCCTTTTATGAAAAGTCGTCGCACCAGCGGAGCCGCACTCTTCGCTATTGTGCGGCCGTGTTCGCGGCCCTCTGCGCAACGTCCGGCACGATATACTTCTCTCACGCGTTTCCGAAGGAATCCTCCGGTTCGATCGCGGCAAAAAAAAAGGCCACGCACGCATTCCGCGCACTCAATGGAGTGAACGTCAACGTGCGGGACCGTGATGCGGTCTGGCTGCCCAAGCTGAGAGATGCCATCCTGCGCGACTCCTCACCGGGCGAATATGTCCTCTGTCTTCCTTACTCCCCGACCATCAATTTCATGACCGACCGCCCGTCGCCGATGCACAATCTGTATGTGGACAACACCGTCGGAGAGGGGAAATTTCTGCCTTTCTTCATGAAGTTGGTTGCCGCCTCCCCTCCGGCCGTCATCGTGATCGATCAGCGGAAAATCAACGGCACCGAAATTTCACGGTTCCGAAATTGGGCACCGCAGGTCTACGGATGGCTCTGGAAAAATTACACTTTTGTCGGGCGCTACTCGCTCAACGAGGTCTTTGTGCGCCCGGGCAGGCACCGCGGTGAAATGGTGCCCGAGTTTGTCGAGGTTTCGGACTGATTGTCCCGCGGCCCCCGGCTCTTGGTGGGGCCGCGTTTTTTCAAGCCATTGAGGAACGCGGCCACATTCGCCCGATTTCCATGCCACTCGCGCACAAACCGCGCCGCCTCGGCCTGGGTTTCCGCCAGTTCTTCAGGCCGATCAAGCAGCCGACGAACCCCGGCGGCCAGTAACTCCATCTCATCGCCAGCGCAAAATCCCGCTTTAAAAACCTCGAACATGCCATCGGGGTCAACGCGCAACGAAGCGATGGCGGCCCGCCCGAGCCCGGCATGGATGAAGGTATTGGGCACCCCCTCTTCGGTCGAGGTGTTGACGAAAATCCTGGCGGCGTTGAAGTGGTTCTGAATTTCGCGATACGGCGCGCTCCCGACGAATTCCACGTTGCGCATCGCCAGCGCCCGGGCCCGCACATCGTCCCACAAATTCGGATCCTGCGGCGAGCAGATCATGCGGCAGCGCGCCGGGGGAAACCGTTCCGCGAGGTCGAGAAATTTCATCGGTCTCTTGACGGCATGACACCGCGCGACCCAGAGCAGATCGACGGTTTTTTTTCCGTCGGATACGAAGGCGGCCTGCTGCAGGAGCAGCCGCGTCACATCGCAATCCATTCCTCTTTTATGAAAAAGCCTCGCTTGGTGACGGGTGATTCCGAAGCGAAAATCCGAGAGAGGCAGCCCTTTTTCAAAAAGCAGTCCGCGAAACGGGTTCTCCCGCCGGAATCCCCCGTCAATCTCCGCATCCAGCGCGCAGACAAAGACCAACTTGTAGCCGAAAACGCGCTTGAGATGCCCGAGAAGAAAGAGCAGCGACGTCCAGCCATAAACAACGACAAAGTCGGCCTTCTCCTCCCGCAGCACCCTGAGGATTTTGGGAAGCGCAAACACGGTGTCTCCGAGCGCGCCCGTATCGAACCTCCCGGCCTTTCGCAGGCGTACCCCCTGGATCACCGCCCCATCGGTCTGCCCGGTTTCGGCTCCCAGGATCGTCGCCTGGTGCCCGACCGCCGCCAGCTCACGGGCAAGCAGTGCCACCTGAAGTTGCGAGCCGCCCGAGACGCGCGTGGATTCGGGATCCAGAGCAAGGTGCGCATGGTCGGAAAAAAAAAGGAACTTCATGCCGGTCGGGAGAATGGCCCGGAAGACGTGATGGCACGCGCCGGATTTCCCGCGACGACAGCACCGGCAGGAACATCTTTGACAACGACCGAGCCGGCTCCAATGACCGCTCCGTCGCCAACCCGTATGCGACCGATAAGAACCGCGTTGCACCCGATGTCCACATGGTCGCCGATCACCGGCACCTCGTCGGGAAGGCGCTTCATTCCGATGGTCGTGCAATGCCTCAGCGTGCAATGCGAGCCGAGAACCGCCCCGCCGTGAATGACCAGCGCGGTTCCGTGAAACAGCTTCAGACCCGGCCCAATCCTGGCTTTGTGATTGAGTTCGATCCCGAGCCCCCAGCCGATGAAAACCTCGTAGGCTGCAAGATACGGGTATCCCAGCCAGCGACAGGGCGCGGGCAGCCCGTAACACCATTGCGCCAGACGGAACATCACCAAAATCAACCGGCTCCGGATGTTTCCGGCATTCGCCTCCCAATCTTGCAGAATTCCTCGCTTCATTTATTCTCCCACAATCAAATGCGGATCACTTTTTATTTGCCGGAAAACTATCTGCCGGGCCCCCTGGATCAGGAAGCCTGGAAATCGGGCTCGATCCGCAATCTGGAGGAAAGCGGAAAAGTGGCCTGCGCACAATGCTGGATCTACCAGACGTGGATCGCCCTCTCGGCGGCGGGCATCCCGTGCGCGCTGTCTTCCGAAATCCCTAACGAGGGGATCCTGATCGCGCTGGCAGGTTTTTTTGACGACTCCTGGCGGCCGCCCGAAAACGTTTTTTTCGCGGATATTGTCGCCGATTTCCTTCCGCATCCCTCGGCGCACTGGCACATCGTCCAGAACAAGGCCCATGCCGCGCGGCTTCCCCGCTCTGTGTTCATGCCGCTCTGGCCACAACCCAACCTGGTGGCACGCGATCCCGCGCGCGGCGGAGTTTTCGAGAATGTTTGCTTTCTGGGCGACCCCGGCAACCTCGCTCCCGAACTTCACGGGCCCGCATGGCTGATGCAGTTGGAAAAAGCCGGCCTCCATCTCGACATCCGCCGCGCCGACCGCTGGCACGATTACCGCGATGTCGATTGCGTGCTCGCGATCCGGGATTTCTCCCGCTCCCGGCACCTTCACAAGCCCGCCACCAAACTTTACAATGCCTGGATTGCGAATGTCCCTTTCCTTGGCGGCAAAGACTCGGCTTATGCCTCTGACGGGCGGTGCGGAGTGGACTACCTGAAAGCGGATTCGCCCGACGCTGTCCTTCAGTACCTCAGGCGCCTGCAGGCGGATTCGGTTTTCCGAAACGCGCTCGTCGCGAACGGAGCGGAATCCGGCAGAAAATTCACGCGCGAAGCAACGTGCCGTCAATGGGAGCGGCTGGTAACGGAAACGCTTCCGGCCCATGCCAGCCAGTGGCTGTCGGGCTCAAAAGCCCACCGCTTCCTTCTCAAGACCACCCAACGCGCGATCGCCCGGCTGGATCGTTGCCTGAGATGACATTCCCCCTTGCCAGTGCTCTATCAGCCAACGGGAGACAAAAGCGGGATCGATGCCTCGGAAGCCGGAGCGTCCGCGTAGCGTCGTTCCAGAGGAAGCGCGTGCGGGCGCCGTCATTTTTCAAATAGTCCAGGGTGTGTCCGTCGTCATCGTAAAGCGTGTAGCTGGCATCCGCGCCCAACCCATCAAATCAAACGTGCCTTGCGGCTGCGGAACGAACAACGCCCAGCCATCCGCGCCGGTCGAAGCGGGAGCCATTCTCGCCAAGGCCGAACACGGGAGTGTCCATCCGAAATGAAAACGCCCCATCCGCGCCCTCGAATTGAAGTTCCTGCACAGGCGTGCCATCCGCGCGGCGGACGGTCATCGCCAGCGGATCACGTTTGATCTCAATCTTCAGCGGGCCGGCATCCACGACCTGCGGCGCATTTTGCACCAGTCCGCGCCACTTTTCTTCATGGGCAACCTCTACGAGCATCGGCGACGTTTGCGGGTTTGCTTCCGTTGATTTCGTTGTACGAGGCCATGACGGATCTGGCATTTCCCTCGGTGATGGCGTCCTTCCAGTGCGGGAGCCAGTATTCGTGCAGCATCCTTTCGCTAACTTGTGCAGAGAGGTTATTGCGGTTGGTCTCCACATTGTTGACGGCGAAATGTTTGATGGTTGAAGCCAGTTTGAGGTAGTGCGGGTCATCGCCTTGAAGCCCCTTGATGAATGCGACAGCCATTCGTCCGCAGAGGTAGGGCTCCTCGCTCCAAGCTTCTCCGTTGCGGCCCCAGTAAGGGTTGCGCAGAATGTTAATGACCGGCGAACGGTAGATCAGGCCATTCTTGTTTCCCGTAAATTGTGGATCGATGTGCCAGGCATTATAGATCGCACGGGCTTCGTCAGAGGTGGCATCGCCCACTTTTTGAATCAGCGCAGGATCCCAGGTGGCTGCCATTCCGGTGGGAATCGGGAAAAGGGTTGTCGGCCCGCCGTCTTTCCAGCGAACCCCGTGGAGGCATTGGTTCCAGTTATCGGATAAAATATGGAACCGGGTGACTTCCGGCCCGTTGTGGTTCAGGAGGGTGGCTTTTTCTTCGAGGGTGAGTTTCGAGATCAGATCCTGGACACGGCTTTCGAGCGGGGCATCCGGGTTCAGGTAGAGAGAGGTGGATTCATCAGCAGCGAAAGCGAATACTGCAGTGAGCAGAGAGGCAATGAGGGGAAGTTTCAAGTTGCTTCAGGATAAGTTGGTCAAGTGAGCGGATTTATAAAAAAATAATTACTCCACGAGTTTTGCGATTTCTGGGGTGATCGTCACCGGGCCGAGCAGGCCGGAGGGCAGGGGTGCGTCGCCCTTCTGCCAATGGTGCCAGGTCGTGAAGGTCACGCGGCCGGTCGGGCTGGGCTTGCCTTCCAGCAGCCATTGCGGCCATTTCTTCAGCGCCCCAGTGGTGGTCCATTCGCAGTCTTCCGGAAGCTGCTCATCGCCGATCAGACGGTTCGGCCAGAGGTTCGTGATTTTGATTTCGAGCGTATTTTTTCCGGGCTTCACCGCGCCGGTGATGTCGGCACGGAACGGCGGCTTCCACAAGATCCCGAGTGGCTTTCCGTTCACGAAGACTTCGGCAATATTTTTCACCTCTCCCAGATCCAGGATGAGCGAATGCCCGGCGCCCATCATCGCCGCCGGAATTTCCACTTCCTTCACGTAGGTCGCCGTCCCGGAAAAATATTTCACGCCCTTGTCCCCGTGCTCCGGCCAGGAGATGAGCCGAGGCAGGGAGACCTTCGCGGGAGCACCCCAGTTCGGCGGGAAATTCAGTTCCCACGGACCGGAGAGCTCAACGGGCTTGGGAACATCGCGAACCTCGACATGAAGCATCTTCCCGGATGATGTTTTGAGCTCGGCGGAGCCCGGAGAGGAAGCGCTCAGCGCGACTTTGCCATTTGCGCCGACCTCCAATTGCAACTCGGGCGGATTTCTTTTCTCCGGCACCGCGCTCTTCTTGTCAGCGCCGAAATATTTGGCCTCCACAATATGTTCGTTGCCATCCGCCTTCTTGCGGAAGACCACAAAGACCGAGCCTGTTGGATCGAAATCCAGCGGAACCGTCGTGCGGCCATTTTCTTCGCGCCATACCGCTGCCTGCTCGATTTTCCCTGTGTCGGGATGCCAGATTTCCGGCACTTTCCCGCTGACCCGGAACGTGCATTCCACCGACTCGAATTGCTCGCGCTGGTTGGAGACAAAATAAATATCCGCATCGCCATCCCGGCGGTGAATGAAGGCGATCGAACCGGGGGGCAAATGGCATTCGAAATCCGGTTTGATGTGCTGTTCGTCGAGAACTTGCACCGGAGTTTTGTCGGTGATGATGGCAGTAGCGGCAGCGATTTTCCGAATTTCCCCATCGCACGCAGGATAGCCGCTCAGCCCCGGAGAAGAGGTGGGTTTGCCGCCTACAATCACCGCCCCCGCATCGGCGAGTTCCTTGATTTTTCGCGCCGTCTCCAGCGTCATCGTTTTTTCGGAAGGCAGGACGAGGATCCGATAGCTCATGCCATCGGGCAGCACGAGGCGACGGTTCTTTACGGACAGACGTTTGAGGTCGGCCGCACAGATTGCATCGTTGTCGTAGCCGGGAAGCGTCGTGCAGGCCGGGGCATCGTTCGGCGCGCCATCGCCGACAAAAATGCAGGCATCGGCCACGAAGAGCCCCTGTTGGAGGAGGTGCTGGCTGCGAGCCATGTATTGGAGCCACGCGCGGCTCTGTTCCCACCAGGTCGTCGTGCGCTCGAACATTGTCCCGAACTTGCCCATCGTCATGCCGGGGAAGCGCGTCGGGCTTGTCCAAGGCTGCATCGCGTAGCGGTGGAAGATAAAGCGGTTCACGCCACTGCACCAGGCGAGGTCGCCTATGACTTTGAGGGCGAACGGGTCTTTCAACCACCTCCCCACCTCTGTCGGCGCGGTGAACGCCTCCGCTCCGACAAACTTCCGTCCGTACACGTGCGCAACCGAGGCCGCAACCTTGGCATGGCCGGGCGTGCGCTGGGTGGCCCAGAACTCGCTCATCGGGATATCCGCGTAGCTGCCATATTGCAGGTTGTCGGACGGGCTGTCCCCGTAGGGCTCCACGGAAAAGAGCAGACCGTTCTTATGTGCCAGCTCCGCGAATCCACCGGCATAGTTCTCCGCAAACAGATCCGCGATCGTGCGCCGGAAATCCCACAGAAAGCGCTCGGTCACTTCCGGGCTGTCCACGAAACGTCCGGAAAGCACCGGCAAATAGGGCACGAGGTCGTAGCCTCGACGCTTCTGGAATTCCTCGCGGAATTTTGGCGTCCAGTTCTGCGTGCCAACCTCGTAGCTGTCGATCAGCACGTTGTTGAGCACTTTCCCGGCGAGCGGCCCGAGCTCGGCGAGCAGCTTGGTCATCATCCCTTCCCAGTGCGCGCCGACCGCCTCCTTGCTCAGCTTGTCGCATTCAAGCCCCGTGCCCTCCCCGGGAGCGGGATGATTTCTGGCCCCGGTCGGCGCATGGCCGATCCGCAGAATCGTCCAATCCCCTGCCGGCACGTCCCAGCTCAGTTTTCCGTCCGCCCCGAGGCGGCTGCTCAAATCCACCATCTGCAGACGCGACAAAACGTCGTCCGCCGATCCAGTGGCGGGATCTTTTTTTACCCACGAACTCTTGCCACGTTTGTAAAACGCCTTGGCAGGCATATCCTCGATCGTGACGGACGGGGAAAACTCCAGCCCGGAGACAAGGAGGTGCATGGTTGGAGCGCTCACTCTCGTGAAGATTACACGATAGAATCGCGCGGAAACGGGGCTGAAAGCGACAAACGCGGGCTGGGTGTCGCTGGGCGGGATGGAAAAAGTCCCGATCGACCGAAACACTTTCCCGTCATCGGAGACTTCGATTTTCCCGCCACAAGCTCCCGCTCCAAAACCGCCCATTCTTCTGCCAGCGATAAGGCGCATCGAACGCGCCGTGTACGGCTGGGCAAACTCAAACTGGATGAACGACGGGGTGCCCGGCTTCGGCAGCGGCAGCTCAACCGTGGTATCCAGGTCGCCGTCGAACAAATGATTGCCCGCCTCGCCTTTGCCATTTGTCGTGATCTTCGGCGACAGATCCTGCATCCGAACCTTCTCCCCGCTCGGCGTGCGGAATGCCAGCACCGCGATATCGCGGTAAAAATCCACCTTATTTGGCGTCTTCGGCTTCGGCAGCTCCCCATCGAAGCGGACAGGGCCTTGGACTCGCTTTTCGCTGGTGACGACGAATTGCATCGCGTGCTCCGGAGTGTTCCACGGCCCGCCGCTTGAGGACCAGCCAGCAGCGTTTGCGACGCAGAGCTCGAGCCCAAGCCTGTCGGCCTCCTGCACTGCAAATTTCACCATCTCCCGCCACTCGGGGCTGTTGAACTTGACCGGCCCGGGTGGGATCTCGCAGGCAACCGTGACAATCTGCGCGCCACCGATGCCCACCCGCGCCATTGCCTCAAGGTCGGCAGTGATGCCTTCCTTGGTGACATTCCCATTCATCCAATGCCACCACGTGTGCGGCCGTGCAGATGGAGGCGGCGTCACAAAATTTTTGTCCAACTCGTCAGCGCGGGCCGGGGCAAACAATAGGAACGCGGATATAACCAGGGTGAGCGAATGTTTCATTTTCTGGGATGGGGTTTGGGAGGGATGTTTCTGCAATGAACGCAGAAACCCTGTGGAACTTTGAGTCACCCTTGCCAGCGCTCTATCAGCCAGCGGGAGACAAAGGAAGGATCGTTGCGGAATGCGGAGAGGATTTCTGCGAAGAAGGCCAACGGACGAGAAGAGACTGCGCCGGCAATCTTCAGGTGGTGGGCGGCCATCAGGCGCGGTTTGTCCGGGCTTTTCAGCGGAGCGATCAGCGAGGAGAAAAGCTCCAAAAACGGGCGACGGTCAGCGGGTGCCAGCCCCTCGCGGAACGAGACGAGAAGCCGGCGCTCGTCGGAATTCAGCGCTCTGCCGAACGAAGACACTTCCTGCCGCACAGAGACTTTCGTGGCTTCGTCAAACGCCGTCGCTCTCCCGACTTTGGACAAAGCCGTGGCGAGGTTGCGGTAGCAGACAAGGCGCGCGGGAAGGTTGGCGGATTTTTTTTGTGCGATGAGCCGTGTCCACAAGTCGTAGTCTTGGGAGATGCGAAAGCTTTCGTCGTAACCGCCGCATTCTTCGAGAACAACATCCTTGCGGAACATCACGGACGTGTGAAGAAACGGATTCAGCAATCCGGCAGTCCAACGAATGCTTGCTGCGGTCAGCGGCACATCCAGCAAACCGATGAGCCGGTCGTTGGAGTCGATGATCCGCCCGCACGTGCCGAGCAGGACAATATCCGGCTCGACGGTAACGCGTTCGAACTGGCGGGTCAGCCGCAGGGGATGGGAAAGATCGTCGGCATCCTGACGGGCGACCCAGTTCCCACGGGCCTCGCGCAATCCCTGGTTGAGACAGGGGGTCTGTCCCTTGTTTGTCCCATTGCGAATCAGGCGAATCCTGCGGTCTTTGGCGGCCCAGGATTCGACGACCTCCGCCGACCTGTCGGTTGAGGCGTCGTCCACGATGAGGAATTCCCAGTCTTGGAACGTCTGCGCGACAATGCTGCGGATCGAGGCGTCCAGATATTTGTCCGCATTGAACGCCGCCATCAGGACGGTGATTGCGGGCGGACGGTTATTCATCTTTTGGCAAGAAGGCCGACGAAAATCTCCCCGTGACGGGCGATCCATTTTCGGACGTCGAAAAGTTTTTCCGCGTGGGCGCGCGCGGCTTTGCGGGCGGACTCGAGGCGAGGGATGAGTGTTTGAACCGCCCCGGCGAGTTCCTCCCCGGAAGGAGTCAGCAACCGCGTCCAATCCGTGGCGGCGTCCACAAGGATTCCGCAATCCGCCCCGACGAGTTCGGGCATTCCCCCGCTGCGGGAGCCCACAACCGGACATCCGCTGGCAAGCGCCTCCACCGCCACCGTCGGACAGGGATCCATATATTTCGGATGAAGGACAATGTGGTGCGAGCGGTAAAGCCGGGCCGCCTCATCCTGCGAAAACGGCGGCAGGATCGCGACATGCGCCGCGAGCCCCAGACGCCCGATCAGCCCGGCGACTTCGGCTCCGCCGCCCTCCCACTGCAACCGCCCCGCGATCATGAGGGTGGATTCAATCCCGCCGCGGCGCAAAGCATCAAGACAATGGATGGCGGAAAAAACGCGCTCCGGATACCCGTGGGTGCCGAGCGTGAGAAGACGCAGCGGGGTCGCGGGCAGTTCGCTTTCCGGCGGGTGGAACTTTTCGAGATCCACCGGGTTGTAAAGAATTTCCGACGGAAGTCCGCACGGGCCAAGAAATTTATCGGCGGACGCGCGGCAGAATTCGCTTTGGTAGATGACGTAGTCCGCCATCGAGCGGAGGGCGCGCATCGGCTTGTTGATCCGCTCGCTTTCGCGTCCGGCCCAGGCAGGATACCCGACCCCATTCTGGTTCCACACAATTCGGATTCCGGATTTCCGGCAATGGGCAAAGAGGTCGCTGGCAAATCGGGGCTGCCTGCTGCTGACAGCGTAGAGAAGGCTGAACGCGTTTTCCGCACCGCCGAATGCCTCCCGGAGAGGAAGCAGTTTCACCGCGCCGCCATGAACCGGCTTTCCCTCATCGAGGACACCTCCGAATCCCACATGCGGACGGTCTGTGCGCCGGATCCGAAACAGATTTTTCCTCGCGGAGATCCGCCGCGGAAATTCCAGGATCGAGCGGAGGCCTTCGCGGATCTGCCAAGGGATGAAGGAGGCCAACATGGGAATCACCTTGAGGACGGCCTCTTTTCCCATCTCGCCTGCCACATGCGCTGAAGGCCCTCGGACAGCGGGAGAGCGGCCTGCCAGCCAGATTTCCGGCGCAATTTCGAGCTGTCGAGGACATTGGCCTCGACGTCAAACCTGCGCCGCGGAAGGATTTTTGTGCGCACGGAAATCGCCCGATCCGCCGCAAGACTCCCGAGCCTTTTGATGATCGCGGCATTCGACGTGCCCGTCCCGGTGCCGATGTTATAAATTTCTCCGTTATCGCCGTGGTCGAGCGCGGCCACGATCCCGGCGGCGACATCGGCGACGTGAATATAATCGCGGATCGCGCCTTCCGGCCCGTAGATCTCGATCTCACGGCCGTCAAGGATCAGGGCGATCGCCGTCGCGAGGAACCCTTGGCCCGTTCCCGCGCGCTGATCCTCCCCGTAGGCATTCGCCGGCCGCACCACGACGACCGGGAGCCCCGCCGTGTGGTGGAACATCATGGCATAGCGGTCGATGGTCAGTTTGGTAATCCCGTAAGGACTCACCGGCATTGTCGGGTGATCCTCCCGAATCGGAAGATCGTGAGTCGGCCCATACACGGTTCCCCCCGAAGAGACGACCACGACCCGGCTCGCGCCCGCATCAATCGCCTCTTGAAAAAGCCCGACACTGGCCGGGAGGTTGGAAAGCAGATCGAAAACCGGATCGTCGTAGCTCGTCTTCGGAACGGTGGAGTAAGCCAGGTCAATGACCTCGCACCCGCGCTTCAGAAGCTGCCGCAAAAGCGCGCGGTCGCCGTAGTCCCCGCTGATGTAGCGGCAGCCGGGTGCCAAGTCGCAATCCGCCGTTGCCCGCCTTCCCAGAACGACCACTTCGCGGCCCGATTCGCAAAGCAACCGCGTGACATGCCTTCCGATGAAGCCCGCACCACCGATAACCAGACACTTTTTCATGTTTGCAATAAAATCCCGAGTGCCCGCACAACCTCTTTCTGCGAGGGGATTCGGGCAAAGGAACGCAATTCCCCAGCGTTATTTCCTGCCGTTTCGACAAGATCGGCCGCATCCATCCCTCGGGAATAGCACATCCCCGCATGGAAGACCTGCTCAAAATAGGCGGACTCCTCGGGATAGACAACCGGACAACCGGCGGCCATCGCCCGCCAAATCCTGAGCGACGCATTCCGGTCGTCCTGCCCGACAACAAGAGTCCCGCGACAAGAAACCGGATTGTTCAGCGGAACCGCCAGAGCAACGGCCGCCTGCAAACATCCCGCCGCCCTCAAATTCAAAACATCCTGCACGGACGGCGCGACAAGAATTGCGGAGGGCACGAGTTGTTCCGGCAAAAATCCGGGCACGATCCACTGAAGGCTCCGGCGGTCGCCGGAAGCACGCCGCTCCGGCCAGCCGATAATCTCCGGGCCGGAACCTCCCTGATTGCAAACACGAATGCCGAGCTGCTCCAACGCACCCCGGATCACCCCGAGAATCTCGTCAAGGTCTGCCATCACTCCCGGCGTGTGGTTCCAAGCCACCTCTCGCGGCAGAGCCGGCTTGATGAGGCGGCGATGGACGGCGTGCCTGATCTGAAAGTATCGGCCGCGCCACACCGGAAAATGAGGCTTCCGTTTTTTTATTAGGAACGAAGGTCTTTCTGGAAGCGTGTGATAAAGGCGGCGCAACTCCCCGCGCATGGTCGAAGTCGTGTGCGAAGCTTTCCACCGCTCGAACTGCGGCGAGAGCGTCCTGTCCAGCGAGCGGGAACGCATATCCTCCAGCAGACGCGCGGCGGCTTCCGGCACTGTCCGCACCAGGGATTCCGGCTCCAAAATATCCCGCGCCACTCCGAGCGGAATGCTGAGTATTTTGCAGCGGCAGGCGGCGGCTTCCATGGCGGACTGTGGGCCTCCTTCCCATCGCGACGGAATGAGATAAAGATCCGACGCATTGTAAAGTTTGTTCAGCCGCGCACGGTCGAGGATGTTGACGCCGAAATCATCTCCGCCGACGCCGGCTTTTCCGACAAACGTGAACGGGATCCCTTCGCGGGTTAGTTCATTCCTCAGCCAGTGCCGCCGGGGTCCGGCGAGCAGCACATGAAACGTTGCCCCCGCATCGCGAAGCCGCTTCAAAATGGCGACGAGGAACTCCGGCGCCTTCTGCATCTTGGGAGTGTTCAGATCCGCCCCCTCGGAGTCGCGGTGGAAATTCGCGATCACGTAGCTGTTTTCAGGAATCCCAATTTCGCGGCGCAGCGCCTGCTTGTCAGGAATCGGAAAGAAAAGTTCCGGATCGATGGCATAGGGGATGTGTTCCACCGGGAGATGAAGCCCTTTGAATTGTTCAAAGGCCTCCCGGGAACGCGCCACCCAGAGATCGACTTGGGTCTGACCGACGGCAAACTCCGGCTGCTTGAGATAGAAAAATGGCGGGTTGTCCGCCTGGGCGATGACGAAAGCCTGCCTGAGAAGCGCCGGAGCCACCATGCCCAGGTTCTGCCAGAACGGCGTGTGGATCACATCTGCGGCGGCGGCATCCGTTTCCCGCACGATCCCGGCCAGCGCCGAACGGATTTGGCGGAGATCTTCATCCAGCGCCCAACCCATCCCGTCGCCCGGAGCGTAATAGACCTTAAGCATGAAGGAGGAGACGCTGCAAAAGATGGAGATAGGACGCCGACATCCTGCTTCCCGAGGGCGGGTCGGACAACAATTGGCGACGGAGCTCGGAAAGCCGGGACGAAAACTCCATGAGCGAAGCTTCGAGATCGCCGGAAATTTCCACGCCATACCGCCTGCCCTGCCCGACCGTTCCTCCGGAGTCCTTGTGGTAGAGCAGCGGCAGCCCGCACTGGAGCCCCTCCGCCACATGCATCGCCCCCGGCTCAAATCGCGAAGCGCTCACATAACCGTGACATTGGCGCAGGAGCCCGGCCAGAGCGGCACCGCTCGCCGGAGCGATTGTCCGTGCGGATTTCCATTTTATCTTCTCCGGCCAGCGCCCGATGATCCAGAACTCGACTTTCTCCCGGAGCTTCCGGGAAATGAGCTCGTCGATTTGCTCATAGACATCAAAGCCCTTGTTCCAGTTGTCCGACCAATGGTGCGTCACCAGCCGCAGCGGAGTTTTCCCATCGAACCGGTCGCCTCCAACCGGATGAAAAAACCGAGGGTCAGCCCCTGGCACGATGACCGAATGCGGCTTGGAAAGATCGAACCACTTCGAGGCGTGATAATCCCTCAGCCATTCGGACACAAAAACGGTGTGGTCGGCAACCCGGTTGCTCCGCTCGAGAAGGAGATCCATTTCGGACGTCTCTTTCCGGATATCGTTGTCATTGATCCGGTGAAGGCAGGGAATTTGCGGGTGTTTCTTTTTGAGGGCTTCGACCTCGTCGGCTCCAAATGTCGTGTGCGGGGAAAGTCCGGTATGCGTCATCACGACAACATCAGGAACCCGGCGCAAATCGAAAACAACCCTCCAACCGTTGTATTTGAGCCACCGCACGACCTGGGACGTCCACTGGTTTGCCCCGCCCCACGAGCCACCACGCGGGGGCAAATTGATCGCAACCGTGGCCACAGATGGAGATGAAAACAGCCTCCTCATACAAAAAACGGCGCCGTCGAAACGCTCACCCGCTCGCCCCGCGCATACCGCTCGCGTTTCCAATCGGAAATTTCCGGACATCCCGCCAACCGCCGTGCGAGGCGTTTGATCCGCCCCCTCCAGCCTCCGCGAAATGTTTCCATGATGTTTTCTCTTGCCGCGCCGGCTTGATCCAGGCTGCTGCGCGGCACGAAGCACGCGTGCAGACACCGCAGGGGCGACTCCTCCCACGAGTATTCCAACTGGAGCTGCCGCTTCTCCTGCCCGTCAAACCCTCTGCGAAATTCGGGTTTTCCTCCGTGCAACCGCTCGGGCGTATCGCCCTCCCAAGCGTCAATCGCGGCAAAGTTGTAAAGTTTGGTAATACTGCGGCTTGGCGGGGATGAAAATCCGGACGCATGGCCGCCCGCAATATCGAGCTGGTCGCAATGAAGCACGTTGCCAAGGATCATCCAATGCAAGTCAAACTCCCCGGCCAACAGCCTCCGGCGAAAGGCCCGCAATCCCTGCGGATCATAGAGTTCATCGCCATCCACACCAAATATCCAGGTGTCCGTCCCAATATACGGCTTCAGCAGATCATGGGATTCCCCCGGATGAGAAATGGCATGAAAAGCCGCTTTCCCGGATGGTTCGCCGGCAAGATTTTTGAGGATCCCGGCTGTTCCGTCCCCGGATTTGTGATCCACCAGCAAAAGCCGGTCGCAGAAGTCCCAGGCGTTCCGAACCGCCCGTTCCACAAACCGATCCTCGTTGCGGACCAGCACAATTCCCATGATTCGCTTCACGTCGGGCGATCCGCCATGCCTTGTGGACGAAAATGGTAGTTGGCATGGCTGTCATTGTGCGCGCGCCATGGAAGGGACTTGCCATCCACCACGACCCTGATCTCGTAGCCCAGCCCCGCCATGAAACGGATGGTTTCCTCCGGCGCGACAGCCTGGTTGTTGCGCGAAAAAATTTCCATGAATACGTGGGGCCGATAGCGCGAAAAAACCTCCCGAGCACCCGCAACAACCATTAACTCGGCTCCTTCCACATCGATCTTGATCAGATCGATCCGATCGAGCCGCGCTTCTTCCACAAGCCGATCCAAGGTTTTCATCGACACCATGACCCTGCGTTTTTCGGGAACACGCAGGTTGGAAATGAGGCTGCTGAAGGCGTCGTCGCTGCTGAGAATGAATTCGACATCGGTCTCCCGATCCCCCAAGGCCAAATCATAAACGGCGCATCGCGAAGCGAAGCCATTTCCCCCGACGTTTTGCCGCAACAAGATGGCGGTCTCCGGATTTGCTTCCACCGCCAACAAACGGAGGTCGTGCCGGAGGTTCAACCATCTCAGCGTGTGGAACCCGACATTGGCACCGGCATCAATCACCACGGGATTTTTAATGTCGCGAAGACAATCCAAACAAAAACGCGCATCGCTTTCCTCGTATTCTCCTCCCAAAAACACACAGCGGCCAGGCAGAGAATCGAACCGGTAGCGCACCTCCATGCCCGCGAACGTCTCGGTCACACAACCTGCGTCGTTAAGCCGGTAGCCAAGCACCCGTTGGAGCCAATCCCGTTTGAAGGGAGCGTCTCCAAAAAATCTCCTCAAATATTTCCGGGCTCTCCGCCTGAAAATATCCAGCGGCGAGAATCTCATCGCTTGTTTCCCAGCAACACCCAGAGCCAGAGGCCGCCGAAATTTTCGTCCCGCTCGGCCCGGATCAGCTTGTGAAATTTCCCCAGCAGGCTCACGACAAGATCTTCGGTGCGATCCCATGACACCGCCTCGAACGGGCCGGCTGTTCCCTTTTCCATGTTGATCCCAATGTCGTAAAGCAGGAATCCCTCGGGCTTCAGCACGCGGGCGTGCTCGGTCATCATGGCTTCGAGATCGAAGGCATGATCCACGCAGTTCGTGTAGAGGAGATCAAGGGAGTTGTCCGGCAGATCAAGCTTCATAAAATCTCCCGCGCGAACGATCCGGTTGTCCGGCCCCGGATTGAGATCAATCCCGTAGGCGTTATGAAAGCCGATGTCGTGAAGCACCTCGACCTCCGTCCCCTGACGCGCCCCGCAGCAGAGGATCGAGGCGTCCGCCGGGAGAAGTCCCCGCAGGTGCTTGAAGCGCGAGTAGAACTTCAGCCGATACTCGCAGATGTCCCAGTTGCTGAACCCGCCCTTCATTTTCAGCATCTCATCGAGCTTCTGCTTCTGGTGGGTCACGTATTCGTCGTAACTGGCGTAATCACGCCGCAGCACGTCTCCATCCTTTTCATTTTTCCAACCGCCCTCCCCATGGTGCTTCTTGCGCACCTCGTGCTTGTCCCGCTCGTGGACATATTTGGCATCCTGAAGGTTGCGCAGCTTCCGGATATAGCCGTAGCCGCCGGGAGTCAGAAGATGGATCGCCGTCTTCAACCAGAAACCCGGATGGATCGGACGGACAAGGGATTTTCGCAGATAGGCCATAAATCAACGTGATTTCAAACCAGAAAAGAAAAGGCGCGGCAATGTCATAAGAACGAACAGGGTTGCCGGCCCCTCAAAATACAGGTGATCGTATTTTGCGGGCCCGACATAATGACGGCAGATCGCATCCCGACGGCGCAGGATATTCCACGTGATTTCGTATTGCGGGGGCAGCGGCCCCCCGCGACCAAATGCGGAGGCGTTCAGCGCATACAGCGTCTGCTCAAAAAACTGGGGATGCCATGCGGTTCCCTCAAATGTTGCGAGGAGCTTCTCGCTCAGATCAAGACTGATGGCCTCCCCGCAGATACAAAGCAGCCCGCTGTTAAACCGCTCCCAGAGACGGATCCCGAGAGCGGATTCAATCTGCCCTCGAGGCAGGCAATAGACCTCTTTGATATCCTCGTTGTAGTAGCAGGCCCGCTCCCCGCTCCCCGCCCAGTCCAGCAGCAGGTCGGGGCGGCGGTAGAAAAAGAGATCCGCATCAAGGATCAGATATTTGTCCGACGGCGCAAATGCAATAGGATCGAAGAACTTAAGAAAAAGGTTGTGCCGGCTCCTGTTCCGAAGGCAGGCGGGATGGGCGGATAAAAGTTGTCCGGCCGCCTTGTCCGCCTCGGCTCTCGGGACAAACCGCACGCCCGGCAGCTTCGCTTCGATCCGTGCGCGGGCCCGCTCATCCACGGATCCGTCCTCGTGGACAAAGATCTTCCACCGCTTCCCGGAAAAATACTCCAGGCTCAAAACCGCCATCAGTCCCATCCGCCAAGTTTTTGAGGACACAAGGATATGGACGGAAACGGGGATTTCAGGACCTCCCGGTCTCCTTCCGGCGGCGATGACCAACGGCGCGATCATCCGCCAGCCGATGATGCGCAGAAAAGCCCGGACAGATTGACGAAGGGAAGCAAGCATACGATGACAATTGGAAAACTCAGGAGACTTCAGAAACAATCTTCCCTGGCTTTATTCCATGAGCTCAGCAGATCCTTCGAGCCCGAAACCCGAAGCCATTTTTCAAAATCCGCCTGAGGCCTTCCCTGCCTCATGCAACCGCTCCAGAAAATCGGGTAGGGTCCGGCATAGTGTCCGAATGCCCACAGCCATCTCCGCTCGCAGGCATCCCTGAGAGATTTCCCGCCGAGCGCCTTCGCGCCAAACAATCCGACATCCGCCAGAAAACGGTGCACCGCCTCAACCCGGATCACCGTTCGTTCGGGAGATCCGGAGGCGAGCCCGGACAAACCATGAACCCGGAAGCAACGGTTTGCCATGGCATCAATGCGGGGATCGCCGGGCACATCGCGATGGCGTTCAAAGTTCCACGGCGTTCTGTCCTTTCCCGAATAGCTTTCCATCCGGCATTCGAGCAATGTCTGCAAATCCTTCAGATTCCAGAGGGCGGGATGGAGCGAAAATTTCCACCGGTAGCTGGCCGGCGTGTGTTCCAAAAAATCTTCCTCAGGCCCCATCGGCTCCCCTTCGAGACGGCGATGCTGCCCATATCCCAGAAGGGCAATGGAGGCGGCATCGTGCTTCTTCGCAAGCTGCGGCAACCGGACGTTCAGATACCCGGCATGGCAGAGCCCGACCGGCGGGTGGTCGTCCAGAATCAGATACGCATGAGTGAACCCCTTGCCTCTGAGCCGCTCGACAGCCTGCAAGTTCACGCTCATCCAATCTGCGGCATCTCCCTCGAATCCGAGGCTGTCCTTATCGCCGACGGGAAGACCCCCGAACAAAACCGGCGGGTGGTTTTGCCACGAATTGCTGATCCGGTCGGCTGTCCACCTGGCAAGTTTCTCCTGTCTCTCAAATGTGCTGATCAGAATCGCTATCATCGAAAAATGAGCCGCCGGATTATGCCGACAACCGAAGGACTGAATGCACAGGCAGGCGACTGACCCAACGCCCGCAGTACCTCCGAGCAAGCCAGACCCGGATCGGAATCAAGACACGCCCAAGCACTCATGAGATAGGTTCTCGACAGAAATTGACGCTTCTCCCGCATCAGGCCCGGCAAGTTCCGGTTCTCAATGAGGTGATAGTAAGGGGAGAAAATCCGTTCCCGCTCCTCGAGCGCTTTGTGCCACGCAACAATCGTTTTGGAATCCGGCTGCCGGTGCTGGATCGCGAGCACTTCCGGGATGTGCCGGAAAGCAAAGTGTTCCGAGAGCCGCCACCAATATTCGTAATCAAGAGTTAAGTGAAGATCCTCGCGAAGAAAACCGATTTGCTCGGCCACCTTCCGCCGGAAAAAGACAGCGGGCTGGTGCAGCTTCACCTCGGATCTCCACCAATAAATAAAATCCAGACGCGAAGAAAACCGCGCAGACTGGAGCACCTCCCCCTGCCCATCGTAGTTAATCTGCCGGGCATCCCCAAAAACAACACTCACCCCCGGATCGGAAAACGCCCCGCGCAATTTGGCAAACGCACCCGGCGCATATTCGTCATCGGAGTTCAGCCAGCAAATAATCCCCCCCCGCGCGGCCGCCAGGCCTTTGTTGACGGCGTGCGATTGGCCGCGATCCGGCTCGGACACAAATTGCACATGCGGAAAATCCGCCACAACCCGTCTTGTCTCGTCGGTCGAGCAGTTGTCAAAAATCAGATGCTCAAAATCCGGATCGTTCTGGTTCACGACCGATTCGATACACGCACGCAAGAATTTCCCCTGGTTCCAACTCGGGGTAATAACACTAAAAAATGGCGTTCTCATTCTATTTTTTTAGCCACAGAAAGGCGCAAAGATTCACAAAAATCAGACCACCGCTCTCTCTTCTTTTTTCGCGCATTCTTGTGCCTCTTTGTGGCTATTCCTCCAGCGCTTTGGGGTCGACATTCAGCCAATCCGGTTCGGGATGGTGCCCGGCCAGCGAGTAAAGGAACGACCGCCAATGCCAGACGCCTGCGGACCTGGCCAGCCTTCTGAGGGGTTGGATGATTTCCGGGCAGCGTCGCCAAACGGCCTCGTCGAGGGCATCACGAAGAAAGTCAGCATCCGACGGCATCCAGCTCGCATCAATCGCATGATGCTGAAGCCATCCTCGCAAATCCCGCTGCGCCCGCTGCCCGCGAAAGATTCGTTTGGCGTGCTGGGAACCGTGTGAGGCCAGCCGCCAAGTTTTGTCAAGAACCACGGAATCACAGAAAGCCACCCGCTCCAAGCACCCGCATTTCGCCCAGTAATCGCGATCTTCCAGCGGCTCGTAGCCGGAGACAAATCCCCCGACTTTCCGGTGGAGATCCGCCCGAACAACCGCCGATCCCGGCGTGGCGATCGCCCCCCGCCTCAGTGTTTGTTTGGCGGGAAAAGGCGGATCGCCTGCCGCAAAATTAAATCCGTTCAGGCGCGACAGATGACCGGACGCGGCACGCTCGATCACCATTCCGTAGGCAACCCCGGCACCGTCCTTTTCCGCCCGATTCACGAGCCATTCCGTCGCCTGCGGCATCAGGATGTCGTCCGCATCCAGAAACAAAAACCATTTTCCGGATGCGGCTTTGGCTCCGATATTTCGCGCCCGTGAAACCCCTCCGTTGGCCACTTTGACATACCGGACGCCTTCCCCGAAATCCGCACAGACCGCATCGGTTCGGTCTGTGCTCCCGTCATCAATAACAATAATCTCGGCGGACCGCCGCGTCTGAACCAGACAACTTTCTATCGTCGCACGAATCCACCCGGCGCAGTTGAATGCCGGAATAATAATGCTCGTCTCGCTCATGCTCGATTTTTCCACCGGCGCCCCAGCATTTCCACGCCGTAGGAAAGTGCCTCCGCTGTCCACGCGCCCCACCCCATCAGCGGATTTTCCGCCAGTTCGGCCGCAGCCTCCCGAATTTTTTCTTGCCAGAAATCCGATGTCATCAGGGGAGGAACGGGCGGTGGGTTTGGATACTTCTGAAGAGCCGCCTCCAATAATTCCTTTGTGACTCGGCGGAAATCCTCCACAAAAAGGATCGGCAGATGCGCGAACGGTTCCATCGCCCGCGATCGAAGAACCACCGGAACTGCCCCGGCCAGCAGAGCTTCCCACATCCGATGGGTGTCCACCCCGTTTCCCGGAGGACACAGGACGAACCGGTGGCAGACCAGAGCATCGAGAAAGGCCACGTTGCTTCCACGTTCCGCTGGGGGCTGGAACGTGATCCAATCCCCCGCGCCGGGATGATCCCGGAAAAACTCAAATGCCGACTGCCGGTCTGCCGAGTTTGTTTCTGGACGGAAATTCACATACAGCCAGCGGTCTCGGGGCCTCCCCGCTGCACGCATGGCGGATATTTCCTCCGCCTGCAATGTCATGCCGGACTGCGGCGAACCCAACCCCAGCGGCAGCGGGCTCACGCGCGGATGCGAACAAGTCACGTTTGCTGCAAACCACCACGCCACATTGGCCGGGAGAAATTTCTGGCGAAACTCATCGCAGGGCAAGTCCCCCTCTCCGGTCACCAGGATGATCCTTTTTCGAGTCAATCGGAGCCGCTCAAAAAAGCGCGGCACCTCGTCAATCTTGCAAAAGACGACATCCCCCGCCCGGAACTCCATGTTTCCATGTGGCCCCTCGTCGCACCAGAAAACGGCATCGCACCATCCCCGCCAGGAATCGCCTGTCAAAATCCCCATAAAAAGACCTTGAGTCGTGTTACTGTTCGTGTAAGCATGAATGCATGAAAACCATTACGCTTGATGATGCGGCTTATGCTCGCCTCAAGGTCTGGAAGCGCGGCCAGAAAGAATCGTTTTCCCATGTGGTAAAACGGATCGTCCCTGAGCCCGGGACTCTCGGGGCCTTCTTGAATTTTATTGAGGCGAATGACACCGCTCATCTTCCAGGTAACGAAGTGATGGACACGTCCGCGAACAGCAGGATCGAAACAAAATCCGAGCCATGGAACTGATTGCGGACACGAGTTTTCTGGTCGGTCTTTGGAGAGGGCAGGCATGGGCGCAATCATTTGCCAGGGCCCATTTCTCGCGGTCGCTTGGTCTGCCGTGGATCGTCCAAGGCGAATTCTGGCACGGGGCTCTTCGCACGGGGCACGATCCGGAAAAGGTTCGGGATTTTCTTTCGATCGGGGTTCCGTTGAATGACCCGGAGCCGGTTGTCCCTGCTTACGCGCGGATCTGTGCCGCGCTTCAGGATTCGCCCACCTACCGGGCCATCGGGCAGAACGATCTGTGGATTGCCGCCGTGGCGATGACGTTTGCGTTGCCGCTCGTGACAAAAAACGTCCGTCATTTCGACCAAATCAAGGGGTTGCAGGTCGAGGCCCTGCAGGAAAACTAAGGGGCATGCGTTTTTTAGCCGCTGTTCTTTTGTGTCTTTTTGCGCCTCTTTGTGGCCATTTTCTTTCCTGAACCACATGCGTTTTCTCATTCCACTCTCAATTCGCCGCCGCTTGGGTGTCTGGTGGCATACCCGGCAGGCCGCACAAAAAAAACAGGCCCTGCTGAAGCGTCTGCAGGGCCATGGCACAAAGTGCAACGTGTGCGGTTGGGAGGGGCGCGCGTTTACGGATGATCATTGGCATCCGGGAACGATCTGCCCGATGTGCGGCAGCCAGGTGCGGCATAGAATGCTTGCCGCAGCATTTGACGGCATGAGCAGTCACCCCGGGCTCGATGACGAAACCCTGCTTGCCGGGAAACGCATTCTTCACTTTGCTCCCGAACGCCAGTTGCGCGAGAGGATCCGCCACGCGGCCTTTCGCTATACCAGCGCCGATTTCGACCGCGGCGATTGCGATCTCCGTCTGGATATCAGCGCCATGCCGCAGATCGAAGATGCCAGTTATGATGTCCTGATTGCCTGCGATGTGCTGGAACATGTGCCGGATGACACCTCCGCATTTCGTGAAATCCACAGGGTTCTCAAACCCGGAGGCACCGCGATTCTCAGCGTTCCGCAGATGGATTCCCCGTCACGAACCGATGAAGACCCAGCAGTAAAATCCGAACACGAGCGCGAGAGGAGATTCGGTCAAAAAGACCACGTCCGCATGTATGGGGACGATTTTCCGGATCGGCTCAAGGCTGCGGGATTTTCCGTTTCTGTCGTGGAAGCCCTGTCATTCCCGGCGCGAATCCAGTCGGCCCATATCCTCCATCCTCCGGCCCCGAGCACCAAACGCTTGGCGACCAATCAGAGGCGGATTTACTTTGCAAAAAAGAAAAGCGCCTGAAACATCTGCCGTCTGCAATGCATCAACCGCCGCAGTCTGAAAGTAAAAATGCAGGGAACCCTGATTTCACCGCGTTTTCGTCCAGCTTCGGCGAGAGGGGATACAATTTCCAAAGATCTTCCAGAGAGAGCAGAAATTCCCCCCTTTGATTTTCGGGAATAAATCGGTAATGCGTCGAAAGATAAATCGCAGGGCGGTATTTGGTCAAATACGGCATCATTGCAGGAAGAAGTTCCGACTCCCCGCCCTCGATGTCGATTTTGATGAAGTCGAAACGGGGAAGCTGCAAGAGTCGCACAGCGGAATCCCAGGAAAGAGTGAGAACATTAGCCGACTGGTCGTGCCGCTCGGGAGCATGGAGGCTCGATCCGCTCTGGCCCAGACAGGCCGCCATGGCCCCGATACGCCTGAGACCGTCCGCCGCCCCCAATGCCAGATGAAACGATGTGATCGCGCCGGGCGCGTTCAGACGGATGTTGAAAAGCAATCGCTCATAGGCGACCGGATCGGGCTCGAAACAGATGACGTGCGCACCGAGTTTTTGCGCGAAGATGGCCGTGGGCCCGACCCACGCGCCGATATCACAGTATTCCATGCCTGGACGTATGTGCTTTCTGAAGATTTTCAAAGTCTCCGGCTCCCAAGCACCGAAATAAGTGTCAATCCAAAACCAACTGTCGGCGGGATGCGCCTTGACGGGAAATCCCCCGATCAAAGATTCGATATGGCCCCGCCAGCGGATCCGTGCGGCATTCACCCGCTGCTTGAGACTGTTGAGCGCGGCTCTCATGACTGTGAATTTGCAGGATCTTCGGGAGCACCTACCCGAAGGGCCTCATGGCACCACCCGTCCCCCGTATTTTCCATGCCGCGATTGGTAAGATTTCCCATGGTATTCTATGAAAGCTGATCGAGAGTTCCGGAAAACTCATCATCCCATTTCAAGCCTCGCTCGAAACGGGCAAACAGTTCAACCACTCGTTTCCGTGACTCATCCTGGGTGAGGTTCCAAAAGCTGCCCTTGTGAACCCGATGATAATAGGATGTCGCTGGAAGAACTTCAAGAACTCCCCCCTGCGAAAGCCAGTGGTAATTCACCAGCATGACGTCGGCCACATCGCTGGCAACCCTGCCGATGGCCGAGACAGAATGGGCATACGCCTCGCGGTGAACCAGGTAGTTCCCGTCATTGATGATGTAGATTCGCCGGAGCGCACCGGACACCGTAAGCTCCGCCGCCTTTTCAAACCCGATCCTTAGCCCGGTGAATTCGTGGAAGGGAAAGCGCGGAAAGGCCCAGTTCGCGCAGTAGATAACATTGGCGACCGGGGCTTCGAGTGTGCCCAGTCGGTCAAGGTAGTGACGGAATGCCGTGTTGTCGCTGTCGAGAATCAACACCCATTCCGAGGAAGCCTTTTCGACACATTCAAGCTTCGTTTGCAAGGCTCCCAGATTCTGCTCCCGGCGGTGGATTTTGACGCGTCCGGACGGATCGATCCCGGCCACCGTCCGCTCCAAAGCCGCAAATTCGGAGGGATCGGAGCCGTCATCCACAATCAAGATTTCCTCAACCGCGGGGTGATTGAGGAGGTTGAAAAGCGGGCGGTAAATCAACGCTCCACGATTGAAATGAGGAATCACGACCGAAAACCGAAGGCATGCTTTCTTGCCGGCCCGACCGCTCCCTGCCTGACGACGGACATTGTCCGAAGTGCAGATCCGGGAATCGTAAAATTCTGCCGCGCGACCGAGAAGCCCCCTGCCAAACGATGACCGGATCAACCCGGCTGCATGGGATTTCATAGCCACAATAAGGTGCAAGGAGTCAAAAAAATAATGCAAAGATCAATCCGCGTGCGGCGGGTTGGAGACACTCCTCATAGACACACATGGAACACTTAATTCAGCTCGTAACTCACTACTTGGATATGCGGAATATTCTTGAAATGTTTCGGATTTCTGGTGACGAGGGCAACTCCCCGAGTAATGGCGCACGCGGCAATCCACAGATCAGGATAATCCGGAGCCTTTCCTCCCCTTGCCATTTTTACCCAAAGTTCGCAATACCGATCCATCGTCTGTTGATCGAAAGCCTGGAGCAAAAAACCACCGTAGAATGGTTTCAGGTCAGATAATGCGACCCCCTTGAAAAGAGCGCCCCTGGAAAATTCGGCCTGCGTGATCCAAGGAACCACGAGGGATGCCTGCCCGACTTTCTCCACAAGATCCGCAATCCGTGATCGCTTCGTCCTAAACCGCCAGAGGTCAATCAGAACCGTTGTGTCGGCAATCAACTCCATGTGGCGGAGAGTTTGTGGCGAGTCGAATGAACCATCCGCTCCAAATCCTCAAAATCCACATCTGAGAGTGCCGGAAGCGACTGCGCGGCCTCCACCGCTGCGCCGAGAGTCCCCTTGCAGGGAACCATTCGCTCGACCACCTCGGAAAAGGTTCCGCCGGTTTTCCAAGAGAGCAACCGCTGGTAAGCCGATTCTGTCAATGAGATCGTTTTCACATGATTCACGTAGCACAGAGCACAGCTCGTGTCAAGTGTTTTCCCTCTTCGTGGCCAAGCTTCGGTTTTTTCCCCGGTCATGGGCCGGAGATTTCAACGTTACATTGCCACAAAAAGGCGTGCTAAAAACGAAAGGAAAGCGGATTATCCGACAAACGGATCCACCACCTCTAGAAACCGAAACTTCCTGAAGTCCGCATCGGCCGTATAGATCGTCTTCACACCATTTTGTCGAAGAATTGTTGCCAGGTGCGCGTCCGGAACATGATTGCCGCGCACCGAAAAAGAGCTCGTCACTTCCTCGTATTCTCTCACAAATCCGGGCAGTTCGCCGATCACTCGAACCCGCGGGCGCGCGAGAAGACGACTGATGTTGCCCCATGCCACCGCCGGGCTAAGCGGATTCCTGAAAATTGCCGGATGAGTGGAAATCCGCTGATAAGCCATGATCGTAATCCAACTGAGGCAGATCAGGTCGGAACCCTCGACACGCTCGCCAAGAAAATCGACAGCCTTCCGGTAATACCTCGAACTCTCGTCTGACGCGTAGATCAGCACGTTGGCATCCAGGGAACTGCTCATTTCCGGTCAAGGAGAGCAAAAACAGCATCTTTGTCTGCAACGTCCACCCGAGCCCCCATGGACTGGGATTTCCATGCAAGCCTCCCGACTGGCTTGCCAAGCTTTTTCCGGCCGTGCAGGGCCTCCGCCAGCAATTCCGAGGCGACTTGACCGAGGGACCTTCCTTGGGCACGGCCGAACTCGCGCAACTCCTCCAGCACAGGATTCTCAATGTCTAATGTCGTTCTCATGATGATTGATGTTACCGCCAGCCGCATCAGATGTCAAATTGAAATCCCCTCAACAATCCGCTCCGCAAACTGTCTGTAATTTTCCCGGAACCTCTCCCGCGTGTGGACCGCCCTGACATGCTCATACGCCGCCCGGGCCCGCTTTTCGATCTCACTTGCGGGCATGCCCGCCACGGCGCGGCAGGCTTTTTGCACGGCTTCCACCGTCCCGGATTCGACATGGACGCCGAAATCCTCCAAGTCAATCGAAGCCTCCGTCGTGCAGATCGGAAGCATCCCCGCGTGCATGCAATGGATCACGCTTCCCGCTCCACCCTCGGCACTCGATGGATAAATTACGGCTGCATGGGTGCGGGCGATTTCCGCAAAAGCCGGAGTCTCCATATCAAGCCATCCGTGGAAATGGATATTCGGCGTGCACAGGAGTTCCTTTTCGTAGAGCCTGTAAAAGTCCTCTTCCTTTTCCGGTCTTCCGCAAACCGTCAGTTCGAGATCTGGCATTCCCGCAAAGGCGTCGAGAGCCAGATCGAGTCCTTTGTGCACCATGCCATAGCTGCCAACCCACAGGAACTTCTTGCGCGCCTTTTCAAAATCACGTCCCTGCGGCCACGGAAATTCATAGGCGGAGGAAATCGGCACGCGCGTCACAGGTTTTCCAGCAAAAAGAAACCTCTGCCTTGTGAACTCATCCCCTAAAACGACGATCTCGTCAGCGACCTCCACCCCGCGCGAGGGCTCTACCGACCGGCGAGGACACAGCGCAATACCCTTGCGGTCACGCACTCCTTGCAGACGCGAAAGCTCCGCGTGGTTCCAAAACAACCAATGCGGGCCTGTCGCATGAAGGATCCGCTTGCAATCCGGACTTAGCACCTCATGCCATCGCTCCAGATTTCCATGAATATCAATTGCAACCCGGCAGTCGGACGGTGGCACATAAGCTGTATTATTCCAATCGATGATTTCAACGCGGAATCCCAGATCTCGATAAGCCCCAGCCATGACAACCACTTCAAAAGCATTTGTATGCCCTCGCATTTTTGGCGAATCGAACCCTTCGATAAACGGCCATGTGATGTAGGAAATCGCCACGCATCCGCGGGCTTTGCCCTCAGGTTCCCGCCGAATAACGGCAGGCTTCCCCGGAACGAGCAGCGAGTAAATCCGTTTGAAATTTTTAACCATATTTGGACCGTGGATTCCGAGGATCCGGATGGAAATTCCGAGCGACTTAATCCCTTTTGGAGCCGATTTTTTACACCGGGTGCATCGTCGGCCAGCAACCACGCAGGGTGGGCGCGTGAACCCGCAGGGACGGGTTGTCGCGGATCCAGCCCGGCTCGCCATTCCCGTCCACGAACGCAATTCCGATGGGCATGTCGAGTTGTTCGTCGGCAAGGAGCGTCATCTCCTCCCGTGCCCGGTCGGAGACCGCGATCCATTCCTCCTTCAACGCGATGGGATCGAGTTGCCGGGCTTTGATTTTATCGAGTTCCATGGGGTCGATCCGGGCGAAGCGGATCATCATTTTAAGCAGGGAGAGCGGGTTGAACCCCGGATCTTTTCCGCAGGCGGCCCAGACGATGGCCTCGAGCGGATAGCGGCGGGACAGCTCAACCATATCAACATAGTCGCGGGTCTCCATGCGGGCGGAAAGCGCGAGCGCCTTGTTTGTCGCCATGTCGAAGAGGTGGAGCCGCCAGCCCAGGAGTTCGTCGGGCACGACGGGGAAAAACCGGAAGGCCGAGTCGTGAGCCCAGTCGAGTTCGACCTGCGACGCCCCTCCACGGACGCGCGCCTTGCGGAATGAGGATGGCTTCGACCACTCCTCGTTGAGCTCGATCTTTTCGACAAGAAATCCGGCGGCCTCGAGCGCAGCGACGTCCTTCCCGCTGGCCGCCACAAGGTCGTCAACGGATTCATGAAAAACGTCGAAGTCGCGGGAATAGCGGGCCGACTCGTCCGGCGCGTTGAGCACAAGGCCACCAGCAAAATGGCTGGCCTCCGAGCGGTTGGCCGTCAGCACGGCAAGAACGTCTTTTTGAAACGGAGTTAGAGGCATCTCGCGAGTTCTTTTGCGGCCGCCCAAGCACGCTTGTCCCCATATTCCCGCAGGTGTTCGACCACAAGCCGCGCATCGTCCACATGACGGACACGTGCCTCCGGGTGCCAGAACCAAAAGCAGCCGGGAAACGCATTCACCAACTCCGCGGCAAACGCCACAGCATCCGGCGAAGCGGGCGACCGGTCGGGATTTTCGGCAATCAAGCGTTCGGCTTTCATGGTGGCAATCTAATTCAAAACCCAAAGGTCAACAAACCATTTCCTATTTCTCGTTTTCCGAATTGGCCAGTGGATTCCAGACGCGCGTGAAGGCAAACTCCTTGAAGTGCTTCACATTGACCGTGGCGAATCTCTCAACCCCGTGATGCAGCAAGGTCAACGCAAGGCGCACATCAATAATGTGCCGGAACCCAGACCTGCTCGAAGCGGCGTAATTCCACAATTGACAGGCTACAGCCGGATCATAATCCACACACCGCCATGACGGATTTTTCTTCAGGGCACAGCAGTATTCGGCGGCCTCCTTCGCACTGTAGGGTTTCCTGAATACCGCAGGGTTCCGCAGTTGCATGTAAAGCTCCACCAACACGAGCTCGCAAAGAACAAAGGCCTCCTCATTTTTTACTCCATGAAAAAACTCCCGCGCTGGAAGATGGTGAGGCGAGTCCGGATCCGCTGCGTGGATGAATAGATTGGTGTCGGCTGTCAGCATGCTATCTTGACCGGCTTCGTTTCTCGATGGCTTCCGCCTCGGCACAAATCTCGGAGGGATCGGCGAGATGCCCTCCACTTCCCCGGAGGACAGGCATCGTCCACTGTTTCCGCTTCTCTGTCAGCTCCGGGCATGTCCGCACATACGCCTCCATCCCGCGTCGAACCAGCTCGGCGAGCGACCAATCGCGCTCACCCGCGATACGTTTCAGATGTCGGAACAATGGTTCAGGAAGTTGAATTTGCGTCCTTGTCATGGCGTCAATATGTTACTACCATCAATGTGATGTCAAATTCAATGATTCGCCACCAGGCTATCCAACGCGCAATGCGCGCCTCATCCTGAAGACAGCGCCCTTCGCCTGCCTCAGAATGCGATCCGCCACCGGCTCTCTTACGGAAATCTCTCTGAGGCTTTCTTCCCTTACGCAGCCCTCGGCTCTCGTCCCTCGATTCTCGTCCTCTCCGCCTCGTGTGGCGTCAATAATTCTTTTCCACATGTAGTCCGGCATCCAGCTCATGTTGCAGGTGAGCATTCGAACGAATTGCCCGGTTTCCTTTTTCTTGGTGAAAATCGAGTCCCCATCGGTCCAAAGCCGCTTGATGGCCGTCTTTCCGAGCACATTTTCCGGTGCAACCTCGAAATCACCGACGAAAACAAGCGCGTCGTCGAACGCCTCGCCGTCAATGACCTCCGAGGCCCGGCGCACGGCAATCCCCCGCCTCCGACGAAACTCGCCGAAGGCATCCATTTCATTGAACGCCAGGCCAGCATGCGTCCTGAGCCTTTCACGCTGCGCATCCAGATAAGCCGGATCCTTGAACAGCTCAATCATGCAGCGCGTATAGCGATCCACCAGATCGCGCGAACCAATCCATCCGTTCAGACATTCTCCACGGCATTGGGCGGTCGCCTCGACGTCCCTGAACCGGCTCTCCCTCACTCCCAGCGGCGCGAGGATCAGAGTGTCACTGTCAAAAGTCCAAAACGCATCGATCCCCTCGTGCAGGAGAAACTCCTCGATCAAAAACCATCTGCGGAAAACAAACTTGAGCCAGGCCTCGATCCCACCGTGTTTGTTAAATCGATGCCTCGCACCCTGGATGACCTGAAAAATCTTTTGAAACTCCAGTTCCTTCTCCCCGCCAGCCATGGTCTCGAAA
>Ga0209697_10000643_pt1 | contig 57260 bp, 53 predicted proteins | sample AliMusrvi5mmetaG_FD_184115 | JGI IMG/M metagenome (GOLD analysis project Ga0209697, IMG submission 184115) | Freshwater lake bacterial and archeal communities from Alinen Mustajarvi, Finland, to study Microbial Dark Matter (Phase II) - Alinen... | ecosystem: Environmental > Aquatic > Freshwater...
CATACCGACCTTTCGCGCACGTGCGCAAAAGGCCATAAGTCTGACGCTCGACGTTCAAATCGAGACCAGACTGGAATGCCGAATTCTGCAAGCAAATCATTAACTTACGAAGCCCTGATGTGAGAACATTGGGACACTACTGACTCGGAATAGATCTTGAATGGCGTGAGCCCGTGGCCTTCGACGTAGGCATCGGGAAAGACGCCTGTGGCAATTGAAGCGAGCAGCAGGACGCTGAGCAAACCGAAGCCGGCGTGAACATAGCCGGCGCTCACCTTGCGCCGCAGGAACAGCGGTGCGCTGAGCATCATCGCCGCTTGCAGATAGCGCGCCGCAATCCACAGCTGCGTGGCCGCGTTGGCGCCGACCACCGTCAGCAGGCCCATGTCCTTAAATGCCAGCGTGTGCACCACGTCGATCACGGCGCACCAGCCAACGCCGATGGCGATGTAGATCAGGAAATGGTGCTTGGTGAATTGCCAGGATGTCGATGCCACCATCAGCGCGGAGAGCGCGATGACGATCGAGAAGCCCTCGGCCAGCACGTGAAACGCCAGATAGTTGACGAGCAGGCCCAGCAGACAGAAGCCAACGAACAGCGCGGCCGGCAGCGCCGCGCGCAGCGCGCCACTCATGGTGATGGCCGCGGCGTCCAATTCGTCGATCGGCGCCGCCAGGCCGTTCAAGCCCACCTGAATCACATTGACCTCGCAAGCCTTGGAACCGGCTCCCCTGACTCGCTGACTATACCGTAGGCTCAGCCCGTTCGACAGCCCCTCCACGTTTTGCGGCGTTCGATGGCCCGGCCCTTGCGTTGCTGACCCGCAGATTGACGTGCCCACACGGGTCATGGATACTCCGGGCTCCGCCCTTGAACCGTCGCTGTTGTCAGCGCGCTGCACTGTCCCCATGAACACCCCCTCCAACGCCTGGCTGCATCGCGCGGTCGCCCTGATCGAAGCCGATTACCAGCGCAGCGCCGACACGCACCTGATTGCCCTTTCGCTGCCCGCCTTCGCCAGCCACGGCATCGACCTCTACCTGAAGGACGAGTCGACGCACCCGACGGGCAGCCTCAAGCACCGGCTGGCGCGCTCGCTCTTTCTCTATTCGCTGTGCAACGGCTGGCTGCGCGAAGGCTCGACTGTGGTCGAGGCGTCGAGCGGCTCCACCGCGGTGAGCGAGGCGTATTTCTCGCGCCTGCTGGGCCTGCCCTTCATCGCGGTGATGCCGCGCGGCACGTCGGCCGAGAAGATCGCGCTGATCGAGTTCTACGGCGGGCGCTGCCACCTGTGCGAGGGCGCAGCCCAGGTCTACGAAATCGCGCGCACGCTGGCCGTGCAGACCGGGGGCCACTACCTGGACCAGTTCACCTACGCCGAGCGCGCCACCGACTGGCGCGGCAACAACAACATCGCCGAGAGCATGTTCAGCCAGATGGCACGCGAGCGCCACCCGGTGCCGCGCTGGATCGTGGTCGGCGCCGGCACCGGCGGCACCAGCGCCACCGTCGGCCGCTACGTGCGCTACCAGCGCCACGCAACGCAGGTCTGCGTGCCCGACCCGCAGGGCTCGGTCTTCGGCGCCTACCACCGCAGCGGCGACGCCAGCCTGACCGGCCCGGGCTCGCGCATCGAAGGCATCGGCCGGCCCCAGGTCGAGGCCAGTTTCATCCGCACGCTGGTGGACCGCATGCTGGAGGTCAGCGACATCGATTCGGTCGCCGCCATGCGCGTGCTGGGCGAACTGCTCGGGCGCCGGGTCGGCCCTTCCACCGGCACCAACTTCATCGGCATGCTGACGCTGGCCTGCGAGATGCGCGCGCAGGCTCAGCAGGGCTCGATCCTGTCGCTGCTGTGCGATGCCGGCGAACGCTACCTGCCGACCTACCATGACACGGCCTGGGTGCAGCAGCAGTTCGGTGACTGCGGCGCGGCCGAGCAGCGCATCAAAATGCAACTGGCCTGAGCACGGGATGGCAAGCCCTCTGCTGCGACGCCATTTGCTGGCTAGCGGCCTGTGGCCTGTGCTCGGCATGCCAGCCGGTGCGGCACCGGGTGCGCGGCAGGAACTGCGATTCCCGCGCGACCTCGGCGCGCACCCGGAGTTCGGCATCGAGTGGTGGTACCTGACCGGCTGGCTCAGTGCCGGCAGCGCCACGCAACAAGCGGCGTTCGGCTTCCAGCTCACCTTCTTTCGCTCGCGCGTGGCCGCGACACAGGGCATGGCATCGGCCTTTGCCGCCAAGCAGTTGCTCTTTGCCCATGCCGCCGTCACCGATCTGAAAGGCGCGACCATGCTGCACGACCAGCGCATCGCGCGCGAGGGCTTTGGCATCGCGCAGGCGAGCACGGCAGACACCGATGTGGCCCTGCGCGACTGGCGCCTGCAGCGCCGCGCAGCGCACTACACGGCGGCGGTCGGCGCCACCGGTTTTGACTTCGCGCTGAACCTGAGCGAGACCCAGCCGCTGCTGCTGCAGGGCGAGCGCGGCCTCTCGCGCAAAGGGCCGCAGGCCGAACAATCAAGCTACTACTACAGCCTGCCGCAGCTGCGGGCGCGCGGCACGCTGCGCATCGGCAAGCAGCAGCACGGTGTGCAAGGGACTGCCTGGCTGGATCATGAATGGAGCGACACGCTGCTGCACCCGCAGGCCGTGGGCTGGGACTGGATCGGCATGAACCTGTTCGACGGCAGCGCGCTGACCGCCTTTCGTCTGCGCGACAAGGATGGCAGCGCGATCTGGGCCGGCGGCTCGCTGCGCCGCAGCGGCGCAGTGGTGCGCGATTTCGCGGCGCACGAAGTCGCCTTCGCGCCGCAGCGGCGCTGGACCAGCACGGCCACACGCACCGACTACCCCGTCGAGTGGCGGGTGCAGACACCCGGCGCCAGCTACACCGTCAAGGCCCTGCTCGAGAATCAGGAGCTCGACAGCCGCGCGTCGACCGGCGCCATCTACTGGGAAGGCCTGAGCGAGCTGTTCGACAGCAGCGGCAAACTGGTCGGGCGCGGCTACCTGGAGATGACCGGCTACGCCAGTGCGCTGCGGCTCTGAGCGCGCTTCAGTGCGCGCCGGCTACGGCGTCGGCCGCATCGGCGCCGGCCTTCTTCGGCCGTGACAGCCAGACCACCGGAATCAGCATCAGGAAGATCATGGCCGAGGCGAAGAACACGTCGTTGGCGGCCAGCGTGTAGGCCTGTTGATCGATCATCCGGTTGACCTGGCCGAGAGCCTGCTCAGGCGTCATGCCGGCATTGCCCAGGCCGCCGAGCACCTGCATCGCCGTGGCGCTGCCCTGGTTGATCGACTCGGCCAGTTGCGCGTGGTGCATGGCGGCGCGGTCCTGCCAGACGGTCGTGGCGATCGAGGTGCCGAAGGAACCGGCGACGATGCGCACAAAGCTCGACAGGCCCGAGGCGGCCGGAATCTTGTCGGGCCGGATGCCCGACAGCAGGATCACCGACAGCGGAATGAAGAAGAAGGACATGGCAATGCCCTGGATCACGGTCGGCACCATCATGGTGGTGAAATCGGCCTGCGTGTTGAAGTGCGAGCGCATGGTCAGCACCAGAGCAAAGACGCAGAAAGAAAAGCTGACCAGGTAACGCGGATCGAACTTGCTGATGTTCTTGCCCACGATCGGCGACAGGATCATGGCAAACAGACCCACGGGCGCGAGCATCATGCCGGCGTCGAACGAGGGGTAGGCCATGAACTGCTGCAGCCACAGCGGCAGCAGCACGACGTTGCCGAAGAACAGGCCGTAGCCGACCGAGATCGCGATCGTGCCCGACCAGAAGTTGCGCCGCAGGAACAGGCGCAGCTCCACCACCGGATGCTCCTCGGTCAGCTCCCAGGCCAAGAAGAACAGGAAGCCCACCAGCGCCACCACGCCCAGGCCGATGACCAGCGGCGAGTGGAACCAGTCAAGCTCCTTGCCCTTATCGAGCATGATCTGCAGCGAGCCGACCCACAGCACGAGCAGGCCCAGGCCCACGCCGTCGATCGGCAGCTTGTGTGTCATGCTCTCGCGCTTGTGGTAGATGGTCCAGACCATGAAGGCCGAGAGCAGACCGATCGGGATGTTGATGTAGAAGATCCAGGACCAGTAGACGTTGTCGGTGATCCAGCCGCCCAGCAGCGGCCCGAGCACGGGCGCCACCAGTGTCGTGAGCGCCCACAGGCCCATCGCCAGGCCGGCCAGCGCCGGCGGGTAGCTGCCCAGCAGCAGGCCCTGCGACAGCGGAATCATGGGACCGGCGACAAAACCCTGCAGCGCGCGGAACACGATCAGCGTCGTCATGTTGGGCGCCAGGCCGCACAACCACGAGGCCAGCACGAACATCAGGATGCTGGCGATGAACAGGCGCACCTGGCCGAAGCGCTGCGACAGCCAGCCCGTCAGCGGCAAGGCGATCGCATTGGCCACGCCGAAGCTGGTGATGACCCAGGTGCCCTGGTTGACGCTGACGCCGAGGTCGCCGGCGATGGCCGGCAGGGACACGTTGGCGATCGATGAATCGAGCACGTTCATGAAGGTCGCCGCCGACAGGGCGATCGTGCCCCACAGGCGCGCCGATCCCTGCAGCGGCGGGTAATGCGCGAATTGAGCGGTGTCAGCCATGGGCGCCGGGCTTACTTGTGCGCGAGGTTGGCAGCGATGATCTTGCGCACCTCTTCGTCGGCGCCGTTGCCCAGTGCCTCATACACCGTGGTCTGCACCAGCGCCGCCTCGCGCGGCGCATCGGCCAACGCCTTGCCACCCTGCTGGCTGACGTCGACAGTGGCCTCCATCGACAGGCCCACGCGCAAGGGGTTCTTCGCCAGCTCGGCCGCGTCCAGCGTCACGCGCACCGGCACGCGCTGCACGACCTTGATCCAGTTGCCGGTGGCGTTCTGCGCCGGCAGCAGGGAAAAGGCCGAACCGGTTCCCATGCCCAGGCCGGCGACCGTGCCCTTGTACTCGACCTTCTTGCCGTACAGGTCGGCGGTCAGGTTGACGCTCTGGCCGATGCGGATGTTGCGCAGCTGCACTTCCTTGAAATTGGCGTCGACCCACATCTGCTTCATCGGGACGATCGACATCAGCGGCGTGCCGGCGGCCACGCGCTGGCCGAGCTGCACGCTGCGCCGCGCGACATAGCCTTCGACCGGCGCCGGCAGCGACATGCGCTGCGTGGCGAGCCACGCTTCGCGCACCTTGGCCGCCGCCGCGAGCACGCTCGGATGGCGCTCGACGCTGATGCCATCGGTCATGGCCTGGTTGCTGACCAGCTGTTCCCTGGCCACCGCCAGCGCCGCCTGGGCCGCGGCCAATGCGCTCTTGCCGTTGGCAAGCTGGGTCTGCGCGTGGTTCAGGTCTTCCTTCGACACCGCGCCGTTCTTGACCAGCGACTGGCGGCGGTTGAGGTCGTCGGTCGCGCGCGCGATTTCAACCTGCGCCTTGGCCACATCGGATTCGCGCAGCGTGATCTGCGCGCCCAGGCTGCCATTGTTGGCGTAGATCGTGCGCACCTGGCGCACCACCTGGGCCAGATTGGCGCGCGCCTGGTCCAGCGCCACCGTCGCGTCGGTCGGATCGAGCCGCACCAGGGCCTGTCCCGCCTTCACGTAATCGGTGTCGTCGGCCAGGATCGCCAGCACGGTGCCGCCGATCTGCGGCGTGATCTGGATGACATTGCCCTGGACGTAGGCGTTGTCGGTCGATTCATAGTGGCTGGCAACCAGCCACTCGTAAGCCGTCCAGGCCAGGCCCACGACGACGACGATGCCGGTGAGCGTCAGCAGGATCTTCTTGCGCGCCGGGTTGCCGGCAGCGCGCGGGCTCGGGGTTTGAACTTCGGGTGTTGTCATGGTGGTCAGATTTCAAAGAGGGGATGTGACAGGTTGTTGTGTGGTTCTTGCAGGCAGCTCGGCTCGGTAACCCCCGCCGAGTGCGCGCATAAGGGCGACCTGGGTATCGAGGGCGCGCGCCGCGAGGTCAACGCCCAGGCGGCGCTGGTTCAGGACCGCGGTCTCGGCGCTGAGCACCTGCAGCAGGTTGCCCAGGCCCGCCTCGTAGCGCTGCACGGCAATCTCGTAGGCGCTCTCGGCCGAGGCCTGCGCCTCGCGCTGCGACTGGCTCTGGCGGCCGATGGCCTGGCTCGATGCCAGCTGGTCGGTCACCTCGCGCACGGCGTCGAGCACAGCGGCGTTGTAGCTTTCGATGGCGCCATCGAGCTCGGCCACCTTGCCGCGCAGATTGGCACGCAGACGACCGCCGTCGAACAGCGGCAACCGCAGCGCGGGGCCGACGCCCCATTGCTGGCTGCCGGCGTCAAGCAGTCGGTCCAGCCCGATGCTGGAGACACCGACAAACGCGACCAGGTTGATGTTGGGATAGAACTGGGCGCGTGCCGCGCCGACGTCCTGCGTTGCGGCCTCGACGCGCCAGCGCGCTGCCGCGATGTCGGCGCGCCGACCGAGCAGGTCGGAGGGCACATGCTTCGCCGCTGCGATGGGCTTGATGGCCGTGCTGGCCGGAATCTCGAGCACGAGGCTCGCGCTGGTCTGTCCGAGCAGCGCGGCCAGGGCGTTGCGACCCAGCGTAAGCTGCTCCTGCAGGGTTTCGATCTGCAGCCGCGCATCGGGCAGGCCGCCTTCGCTCTGGCGAAGCTCCAGGCTGGTGTCCAGACCCGCATCAACGCGCTGGCGCACCAGGTCGAGGGTCTGCGCGCGTTGCGCCAGCAGGCGCTGCGCCACGCGCACTTGCTCGTTGAGGCGGATCAGTTGAAAGTAGGTGCGCGCCACGTTGCTGGCCAGCAGCGTGCGCGCCGCGGCGGCATCGGCCTGCGCTGCGCGCGCCGCGCCGAGTGCCGCCTCCAGCGCGGCGCGGTTGCGGCCGAAGAAATCAAGCTCCCAGCTGCCGCTGAACTGCGCGGTGCCGGTCTCGTAGATGCCGCCGGCGAGCGGCGGCGGATACAGACCGGTGGCCGTGAACTGCTGGCGCATGGCATCGACGCCGACACCGATCTGCGGCCCACCCGCGGCGTCCGTGATATCGGCGCTGGCCTGCGCGCGCGCCAGCCGTGCCTGCGCCACCTTGAGGCTGGGGTTGCTGGCCAGCGCGCTGTCGATCAGGCGATCGAGCTGCGCATCGCCGAACTCGCGCCACCATTGCTCCTGCACAGTCGGGGCCGTGGCGCCATCGGCGCCCAGTCCGAGCGCGCTCGCTTCTATGCGTGCGGCATGCGGCTGGCTGTCGGACATGCCGGCGCAGGCCGACAAGGCCAGCGCGGCAGCCAACGGCAACGCGGCGCGCCTGAAGAAGGCGCGCGCTGCGGCCGGTTGCGAATCAAGCCTCATGCGGGCCTCCTGGAAGCGATTGGGGTGGGTGTGGCGGCTTGGCGGGTGCATTGGCGAGCATGCGCCGCAAAAAACCCTTCAAGGTCTCGAATTCCTCGGCCGAAAAGCCGGCCAGCATGGCGTTCTGGGCACAACTGAGCACCACCGGAATACCAACCGCCGCTGCGGCGCCCTCTTCGGTCAGTTCGATGTTCACGACACGCCGGTCCGCAACCGAACGCACGCGCCGGCACAGGTTCTTGGCTTCGAGCCGGTCGAGCAGGCGTGTCATGGCGCCGGCATCGAGCTGGCAGCCGCGCGCCAGTTCGGCCACGGTCGCGCCATGGCCCATGTGCAGCTTGAGCAGGGGCAGCCATTGGGCGCTGGTCAGGTCGCTCGGTTCGAGCTGGCGCTCGATCTCATGTGTCAAGGCTGACAGCACGCGCCGCATCAGGTAGTCGACGCTCTCATCCGGGCGGTAGCCTTTGGCGCGATAGAACGCAGGGACGCTTGTTTTCGGCATAAGGTCGCAGATATTATTTGCTTAGGCAATTAATGTCAAGGCTTTGTTTGTACCGGCAACAGCTTTTCAGGCTTTTGGCTACACTTGCCTTCATGCCCTTCACCACACCCCGCCCCGATCCCGCCAAGGCCTCGCCACGATCCCTGTCGGGCCTCAAGCCCTTTCTGCGGCCCTACCGCGGGCGCATTGCGCTGGCGCTGCTCTTCCTGGTGCTCGCTGCGGTGGCGACGCTGGCGTTCCCGGTCGCGCTGCGCAGCCTGATCGACGGCGGCCTGGTGCAGTCCGACAAGGGCGCGCAGGTGATGGCCTTGCGCGAGCATTTTGTCGCGCTGTTTGCCGTCGCCACGGCGCTCGGCCTGTTTTCGGCGGCGCGCTTCTACATGGTGAGCTGGCTCGGCGAGCGCGTCACGGCCGATGTGCGCAACGCCGTCTACGCCCATGTGCTGCAGCAAAGCCCGGAATTCTTCGAGACCACGCAGACCGGCGAGGTGCTGTCGCGCCTGTCCGCCGACACGACGCTGGTGCAGACGGTGGTTGGCTCATCGCTGTCCATGGGTCTGCGCAACAGCGTGATGGGTGTCGGCGCTCTGGCCATGCTGATCTGGACCAACCCCTATGTCATGTTCCAGGTGCTGGGCATCCTGGTGCTGGTGGTGGTGCCGGCGCTCTGGTTCGGCCGGCGCGTGCGCAAGCTCTCGCGCGCCAGCCAGGACCGCATCGCCGATTCCAGCGCCATTGCCGCCGAGGTCCTGAACGCGATTCCGGTGGTGCAGAGCTACACCGCCGAGGCGCGCGAAGCGGATCGCTTCACCGCGTCGACCGAGAACGCCTTTGCCACCGCGGTGCGACGCACCAAGGCGCGCTCGGTGCTGGTGGCCTTCGTCATCATCGCAACTTCGGCGGCCCTGCTCTGGGGCCTGTATCAGGGCACGCAGGCCGTGATGGCCGGGCGCATCAGCGCCGGCGATCTCGGGCAGACGGTGATGTACGTGATCATCCTGGCCAGCGCCTTCGCGATCCTGGGCGAGGTCTATGGCGACCTGCTGCGCGCGGCCGGCGCGACCGAACGCCTGATGGAACTGCTGGGCAGCCGCTCGCCGATCAGCTCGCCGCTGCATCCGGTGGCCGCACCCTTGCCAATCGCCGGCAGTGCGGTGCGCTTTGACGACATCGTCTTTCATTACCCGTCACGCCCCAAGCAGGCGGCGCTGAGCCACTTTTCGCTCGACGTGCAGCCGGGCCGGACGGTGGCGCTGGTCGGGCCCAGCGGCGCGGGAAAGAGCACCGTGTTCCAACTGTTGCTGCGCTTTTACGACCCGGCGTCGGGGCACATCGTGCTCGACGGCGTGGCCACGCGCGACATGGCCTTGCATGAACTGCGCGAGCGCATCGGCATCGTGCCGCAGGACGCGGTGATCTTCTCCAGCAGCGCGCTGGAAAACATCCGCTACGGCAAACCCGGCGCCAGCGTCGAGGAGGTCAAGGCTGCCGCGCAGGCGGCCTTTGCCGACGAGTTCATTCGCGCCCTGCCCGAGGGCTACGACACCTTCCTGGGCGAGCGCGGCGTGCGCCTGTCAGGCGGCCAGCGCCAACGCATCGCGATTGCCCGCGCCATGTTGAAGAACCCGCCGCTGCTGCTGCTCGACGAGGCCACCAGCGCGCTCGATGCCGAGAGCGAGCGCATGGTGCAAGCCGCGCTCGAGTCCGCCATGCAGGGCCGCACGACGCTGGTCATCGCGCACCGCCTGGCGACCGTGCAGAAGGCCGACCTGATCGTGGTGCTCGACCACGGCCAACTGGTGGAACAGGGCACGCACGCCGAACTGGTGGCGCGTGGCGGCGTCTACGCGGGGCTGGCGGCGCTGCAGTTCAACGCCTGAGGTCAGGCCAGATGCCGCAGCTCGCGCAGCGCCACCGAGACCGGCGCCAGATCGGCAACCTGCGTGCTGATGTCGGCCAGCAGGCGGCACAGGCGCTCGATCGCGGCCCCGTGCTGCTCACGCCAGACGCCCGGTTCTTCCTGCCTGGAGAGCAGGCCGCGCGTGATCTGGCTGGCGATCGAGTAGACGTCATCGCGCGCGCTGCCGCGCGCCTGCGTCTGCCACAGGGTGTCGGTCGGCAGGCGGTTGATCTGGCCGCGCCAGCCCGGCAGATCGAGCGCGGCGTCGACACCGAAATAAGTCCGCGCCGCCTGCTCCAGGCCGGTGCCGGCGTGCTGCGCCAGATCGGCCAGATCGAGCGCCGGGAAGATGAACTCCAGCGCCGTCAGGCTCTGCGCCAGCGCCGCCTCGACTCCGGCCTGCACCAGCGCGTCGCTCGCCTGCTGCCAGCGCGCATTGGCGCTGGCCGGCAGCCAGTCCGCCAGGTGTGCGCGCAACTCCAGCGCCGCCGGCCGATACCGGTTGATCAGGGTCGGCAGGTCGCTGCCCTGCGCGCGCACCCGCAGCATCCAGCGCGAGGCGCGCTGCGCGATGGAGATCAGCTTGGCCAGCAAGTCGAGCTGCAGCGTGGCATCGACCCGGTAGTCGAGCGCGTCGAGCTGGTCCCATAGCGGCTCCAGGTCGAAGATCTCGCGCGCCAGCGTGAAGGCGCGGATCACGTCGGCCGCGGTGGCGCCGGCCTCGGAGGCGATGAAGTTGACAAAGGTGGCGCCGGCGCGATTGACCACCGTGTTGGTCATGTAGGTGGCGATGATCTCGCGCTTGAGCGGATGCGCGGCAATGGCGGCGCCGAATTTCTCGCTCAGCACGTGCGGGAAGTAGGCCTTCAGAACGCGGTTGAAATAAGGGTCGTCAGGCAGGTTGCTCACCAGCAGGTCGTCGTAGATCGACATCTTGGCGTAGGCCAGAAGCACCGCGCTTTCCGGCGGCGTCAGGCCGGTCTTGCGCGCACGGCGCCGCGCGATCTCCTCATCCGTCGGCAGGAACTCGATGGCGCGATCGAGCCGGCCGTGGCGTTCCAGCCATTGCAGCAGGCGCTGCTGGCCGTCGAGCAGATAGAACGCGCGGTGATCGGCGATGTCGAGCGCCTGCGTCTGGTAGTAGTTGTCGGTCAGCACCAGGTGGCCGACTTCGTCGGTCATCGAGGCCAGCACATCGTTGCGCTGCTTGAGCGTCAGGTCGCCGGCCTCGACCACGCTGCCGAGCAGGATCTTGATATTGACCTCGTGGTCCGAGCAGTCGACGCCGGCCGAGTTGTCGATCGCATCCGAATAGATCAGGCCGCCCTTCTGCGCGAACTCGATGCGGCCGCATTGCGTGCAGCCGAGGTTGCCGCCTTCGACGACGACCTTGCAGCGCAGCTCGTTGCCGTTGACGCGGTAGGCATCGCCGGCCTTGTCGCCGGCCTGGGCATGCGACTCGAAACTGGCCTTGACGTAAGTGCCGATGCCGCCGTTGTAGAGCAGGTCGACCGGCGCCAGCAGGATGGCGCGCAGCAGTTCAACCGGCGCGAGTTCGCGCGCCTCAATGCCCAGCGCCGCGCGCGCCTCGTCGCTCAGGGTGATAGACTTGGCGCTGCGCGGGTAGACGCCGCCGCCCTTGGAGATCAGCCGCTTGTCGTAGTCGTCCCAGCTCGAGCGCGGCAGCGCGAACAGGCGCTCGCGTTCCGCGAAGGACTGCGCGGCGTCGGGACTGGGATCGACGAAGATGTGGCGATGGTCGAATGCCGCCAGCAAGTGAATGTGCTCGGACAGCAGCATGCCGTTGCCGAACACATCGCCCGACATGTCGCCGATGCCGACGACTTTGAAATCGGTCGTCTGCGTGTTGAGCGAGCGGGCGCGGAAGTGGCGCTTGGTCGATTCCCAGGCGCCGCGCGCGGTGATGCCCATCTTCTTGTGGTCGTAGCCAACCGAGCCGCCCGAGGCAAAGGCGTCGTCGAGCCAGAAGCCGTACTCGGCCGAGACGCGGTTGGCGATGTCGGAGAAGCTGGCCGTTCCCTTGTCGGCCGCCACCACCAGATAGGGGTCGTCGCCATCGTGGCGCACGACGTTGACCGGCGGCACCACAGCACCCTTGACGAGGTTGTCGGTCAAGTCGAGCAGCCCGGCCAGGAACAGTTTGTAGCAGGCCACGCCCTCGGCGGCGTAGGCGTCGCGGTCGCTCGCCGGCGGCGCATTCTTGAGCACAAAGCCGCCCTTGGAGCCGACCGGGACGATGACGGTGTTCTTGACATGCTGCGCCTTGACCAGGCCCAGGATTTCGGTGCGGAAGTCTTCACGGCGGTCCGACCAGCGGATGCCGCCGCGCGCGACCTTACCGTTGCGCAGATGGATGCCCTCGACGCGCGGTGAATAAACCCAGATCTCGAACAGCGGCTTGGGCTCGGGCACGCCCGGCATCTCGCGCGGGTTGAACTTGAAGCTCAGATAGGGCTTGTGCGCGCCGCTGGCCGTTGCCTGCCAGACGTTGGTGCGCACGGTAGCGAGCACTGCGGCGTAGAACTGGCGCAGGATGCGGTCTTCGTCGAGGCTCACGACAGCGACCAGGTGCGTTTCGATCTGCTTGGCCAGAAGCGCCTGACGCTCCTTGTTGTCGTCCCGCAGCGCCGGATCGAAACGGGCTCTGAACAGCTCGACGATGGTCTGGGCGATGCCGGCATTGTTGTTCAGCGTGGCTTCAATGTAGCTCTGGCTGAAGCCAAAGCCAAGCTGCTTGAAGTAGCGGGTGTAGGCGCGCAGCACGGCGATGGCGCGCGCGTCGAGCGTGGTGCTGAGCACCAGCTTGTTCAGGTCGTCGCTCTCGACCTCGCCGCGCCAGGCCTGGCAAAACAAGGATTCAAAGCGGGCCTTGACAGTGGCCAGGTCGGTGCTGACGGGCAGCTGCAAGCCAAGGTCGTGGATCCACAGCGCCGCGCCGCCGGCCTCGATCTGATATGGGTGTTCGTCGAGCACGCGCGCGCCCATGCGCTCGAGCACCGGCAGTGAATCCGACAGCGTCACCTTGGCCGTGTTGTAGATCTTGAAACGCAGCAACCCGGCGCTGGCATCGAGCGGCCGATAGAGCTTGACCGCCAGCGGCCTGCTCGCATTGAGCGCGGCCAGCAGGTCGGCGTCTTCCGCGCCTTCGGCGGCGGAAAAGTCTTCGCGATAGGCGGTCGGAAACGCGCCAGCAAACCGGTGCGCGAGCAGCAGGCCCGGTCCCTCGCCGTGGGCGCGCAGCAACTCGTTGCTGCAATCGTCCTCCCAGCGCTGGGCCAGCCTGGCCACGCGCGCTTCGAGCGTGGCCAGGTTGACGCTTTGCGGCGCAATCGACTTGGCGCGCACCAGGTAATGAATGCGGGCCTGCGGGCTGTCGGTCAATGTCGGCGTGAATTCGATCGACTGCCCGTCGAGAGCTGCCATCAGTTCGTTGCCGATGCGGATGCGCAACTCGGTGTTGAAGCGCTCGCGCGGCACAAACACCTGGGCTGATATGAAGCGGCCAAACGGATCACGGCGCAGAAAAACGCGCGTACGCTGGCGTTCCTGCAGGCGCAGGATGCCGATGGCGTGCTCGGTCAAGGTGGCGGCATCGATCTGGAACAGTTCGTCGCGCGGATAAGCATCGAGAATCGCCTGCAGCGCCTTGGCCGCATGGCTGTCGGGCACGACGCCGGCGCTGGCCATGACCTGCGCTGCACGCCGGCGCACGCGCGGTATGTCGCTGACCAGGGCCGAGTAGGCGCTCGACGTGTAGAGCCCGAGAAAGCGCACCTCGCCGATGACCTGGCCGGTCGCATCGAAACGTTTGACGCCGATGTAGTCGAGCCAGGCGGGACGGTGCACGGTGGCGCGCGTCATGGCCTTGGTCACCAGCACCAGTTCGGTGGAATCGATCAGGGCAACGGCTTCGGGCGGCAGGCGGGTCTCGCTGGTCTGCACCGCCCCGCGCAAAATGCCCAGGCCGGAATCGGGCTGCGCGATCAGGCTGACCTGGTCGCCGTCGCGCTGCAGGTCGTAGTCTCGCGCACCGAGAAAGGTGAAGTGCCGGTCCTGCAGCCAGTGCAGGAAATCGATGCCCTCCTGCTGATTTTCCGGGGAAAGATTCGACTCCTTGGCCGCGGCGCTGATGGCCTTCAGGCGCGCGAGAATGGCGGGCCAGTCCTGCACGGCGGCGCGCACATCGCCGAGCACCCGCGTCAACGCATCGGCCAGCGCCTGCTGTTCGGCGGCGCCGACAATGCGGTCGCATTCGACCAAGATCAGGGATTCAACGGGGTCCGTATTGCCGGCCTCGGCGGCGCTGGCCGCATTGCTGGCGCGAGCGATCCTGCCCTGGGCGTCGCGGCCCACGCTCATCAACGGATGAACAATCCAGTGAGCGGTGCGGCCGGAGCGATTGATCGCCATGGTGACCGAATCCACGAGGAACGGCATGTCGTCCTGCACGATCTGAACCACGGTGTGCTCGCTGACAAAGCCGTCCTCAGCGAGCGTCGGGTTGAACACGCGCACCCGGGTGCTTTGCGCCGCGCGCGGCGTATCGAGCAAGCGCCAGTGCGCATTGGCGATCGCGTAAAGCGTGGCCGTGCTGCGGGCCGCGATCTCGTCGGGATCAGTGTTCTCGAAGTAGGCGGCAATGAAGCCGGCCTGCCGGCTGGCTGCCGGTCCCGCATGTTCCTTCAGGTAGGTGAGCAGTTCGCTTGATGGTGTCGTTGTCATTTTTTCCTCTTGTCTCCTCGGTAAGAATCCGGGTTCAGGTCACTGGAGTTGTCCCTTGAGCGCGTCGGGCAGCGGCAAGGGCAGCACGGCGATGCCCTCCTCGATCAGCGCGTCGGCCTCAATCGACGTCGCACGACCGCGAATGCCGCGCTCGGGCGCCTCGCCGTAGTGGATGCGGCGCGCTTCTTCGGCAAATTGGGTTCCGACATCGTCGGTATTGGCCAGAACGCTGCGTGCCAGCGTCATCCAGGCGGCCTGCAGCGCCTGTGCGCAGGCCATGGCAGGAGAGGCTTGCGCCGAGGGCTCGTCCTCGGAGTGGGCGGCGCCAAGATTGAGTCGCGGCGCGCTCAGCCGCTTGGAAATCGATGCGTCGCCGCAGACCGGGCATTCGATCATGACCCGCTCACGCTGCTGCAGAAAATCATCTTCATTCGCAAACCAGCCTTCAAACAAGTGCTGATGCTGACACTGAAGGTCCAGAACTTTCATGGCGCGATTATCCGGCGATATCCTGCTGCAAGGCACCGTGCCACGTTAATTCCCAGGCGCCCGACAGGACGTTTTGCAGCCACAGCGCCGCCGCCAGGGTCTTGCCATCGGTCACCGTGCCGTCGCGGCACCACAGCAGCAATTCCGCCGGGGTGGCCGTTACCACATCGAGGAACTCGCCCGGATCGAGTTGAGGCGCTCCCGCTGTCAGACCGCGGGCAAACCAGATCTCGATGAACTCGTTCGAATAGGAAATGACCGGATGCAGCACACCGGCACGCGCCCACTGCGCGGCGCTGTAGCCGGTCTCCTCCTGCAGTTCGCGCTGCGCGCAAAGCTGCAGTTCTTCTGCCGGATCGCGCTTGCCGGCCGGAAACTCGATCATCACCTGGCCGATCGGATAGCGGAATTGACGCTCGAGCACCACGCGCAGTTCGCCGGCGGCGTCCTCCAGCAGCGCAACGATCATGACCGCCCCTGGATGAACGATGTACTCGCGGGTGGCGCTGCTGCCATCGGGCAAGCGCACCGTGTCGCGAAACGCGTGAAGCAATCGTCCCTTGAAAACCTCCTGGCTGGAGGTCTGCTCCTCGATCAGGTGCAGGTCATCCATGCGAGTGTTGGGGCATGCGACGCACAGTCGGGCTTACTGGCGTCGGAAGGTGAACCGGGGCGGGCACTGGATGCCGCGCCTTGGCGGCACCTAGCATCCAGGCAATCAGGTACCCAGCATCTGCACCACGGCATTGGCGCACAGCACCATCAGGCCGCCCGGGACCAGGCCCAGGATCAGCACCAGGGCGCCGTTGATGGAGAGAACCACCCGCACGTCGAGCGGGGCCGACACGGTGCTGGCGGTGATCGGCTGGTCAAAGTACATGACCTTGACGACGCGCAGATAGAAGAAGGCACCGATCAGGGACATCGCGACGGCAAACACGGCCAGACCGATTTGGAAGGTCTGGCCTGAAGCGATCAAGGCCTGCAGGACCGAGAGCTTGGCGTAGAAGCCAACCATCGGCGGAATGCCGGCAAGCGAGAACAGGCAGATCGCCATGACCGCGGCGTAAAGCGGGCTGCGCTGGTTCAGGCCGGCGAAATCGGAGATCTCCTCGCTCTCGAAACCTTCGCGCGCCAGCAACAGGATGACGCCGAAACTGGCCAGCGTCGTCAGCACGTAGGTGACGACATAGAACATCGAGGAGCTGTAGGCATTGGCCGCCGAGTTGATGTTGCCGTTGACCACGCCCGACATCATGCCCAGCAGCACGAAGCCCATGTGCGAAATGGTCGAAAACGCCAGCATGCGCTTGAGGTTGGTCTGGGCGATGGCCGCCAGATTACCGATGATGAGCGAGCCGACCGACAGCACCAGCAGCATCTGCTGCCAATCGAGCGCCAGCGGCAGCATGCCTTCAACCAGCAGACGGATCATGATGGCAAAGGCTGCGAGCTTCGGTGCGCCACCGATCAGCAAGGTCACCGCCGTCGGCGCGCCTTGGTAGACGTCCGGGATCCACATGTGGAAGGGCACGACGCCGAGCTTGAACGCGAGGCCGGCCACGATGAAGACCAAACCGAAGATCAGCACCTGGTGGCGGATCTGGCCCGAGTTGATGGCCTTGAAGACCGCATTGATGTCGAGCGAGCCGGTCGCGCCATACATCATCGACATGCCGTAGAGCAGGAAGCCCGATGCCAGGGCGCCGAGCACGAAATATTTCATCGCCGCTTCAGTCGCGACACCGTTGTCACGGCGCAGGGCCACCAGCGCGTAGCTGGCCAGCGTCAGCAACTCCAGCCCGAGGTAGATCACCAGGAAATTGTTGCCGGAGATCATCACGAACATGCCCAGCAGCGAAAAGATGCCCAGGCTGAACAACTCGCCGCCGCGCAGCATCGTGCGGTCCGCAGCGTAGGGCCGGCCGTAAACCAGGGTCACCATGACCGCCACCGTGGCAAAGCACTTGAGCCAGTCGCCCATCTGGTCGCTGACCACCATGTTGCCGAAGCCGTACAGCGTCACGCCGCTGCTGGCGTAACTGGCCTGCAGGACCGCCACGACGCCGAGCGTCAGCAGGGTCATCACGTAGGTTGCCGTGCGGCGCGCGCTGTTCACGGCCAGATCGGCCAGCGCAATCACACAACCCATGACGAGCAGGATGATTTCCGGGTACACCGAGATCCAACTGAGTTTATCGATCATTTTCTGTTTCTCTATTCAAGGCGACCAGTTCAGGCTGATCAATTCAGTTTGGACAGCGCCACATGCTTGAGCAACTCGGTCACCGAGGTTTGCATCACGTCGGTAAACGGCTTGGGATAAACGCCCATGTACAGCACGGCAGCGGCCAGCAGCAGCATCACCAGGAATTCTCGGCTACTGATATCGAGCAGTTCCTTCACGTGCTTGTTGGCCACCGGCCCGAGATAAACGCGCTTGAACATCCACAGGGTGTAGGCGGCGCCAAAGATCAAGGCACTGGCAGCGGCAAAACCGAGCCAGAAATTGGCCTTGACCGCGCCCAGGATCACCATCCACTCGCCGACGAAGCCGGCCGTTCCCGGCAGGCCGCAATTGGCCATCGCAAAGAACAGCGCAAAGGCGGTGAACTTCGGCATCGTGTTGACCACGCCGCCATAGGCCGCGATTTCACGCGAGTGAACGCGGTCATACAGCACGCCGATGGAGAGGAACATGGCAGCCGAGACAAAGCCGTGCGAGATCATCTGCACGATCCCGCCCGAGACACCGAGGTCATTGAAGATGAAAAAGCCCAGGGTGACAAAACCCATGTGCGCCACGGATGAATAGGCCACCAGTTTCTTCATGTCCTTTTGCACCATGGCGACCAGACCAACGTAGATCACGGCGATCAGCGACAGGGCAATCATCAGCCAGGCCCATTCGCGCGCGGCATCGGGCGCGATCGGCAGCGAGAAGCGCAGGAAACCATAGGCGCCAAGCTTGAGCATGATGGCGGCCAGCACGGCGGAGCCACCGGTGGGCGCTTCGACATGCACATCGGGTAACCAAGTGTGGACCGGCCACATCGGCACCTTCACCGCGAAGGCAGCAAAGAAGGCAAAGAACAGCAAGGTCTGTGTCGTGCCGTCGAGCGGCAGTTTGTGCCACAGCGCAATATCAAAACTGCCACCGGACTTGGTGTAGAGGAAGATCAGTGCAACCAGCGTCAACAGGGAGCCGAGCAATGTGTAGAGGAAGAACTTGAACGCGGCGTAGATTTTGTTCGGCCCGCCCCAGATGCCGATGATCAGGTACATCGGAATCAGGGTCGCTTCAAAGAACACATAGAACAGCATGCCGTCCAATGCGCAGAAGACGCCAATCATCAGTCCGCTCAGGATCAGGAAAGCGCCCATGTACTGGTTGACGCGCCGCGTGATGACTTCCCAGCCCGCAATCACGATGACAACGTTGATGAACGCGGTCAGCAGCACGAACCAGAATGAAATGCCGTCCACGCCGAGGTGGTAGTTGACATTGAAGCGCGATATCCAGGTCGTGTTCTCGACGAACTGCATGGCAGCGGTGCCGAGCTTGAAGCCCTCATACAACGGCAGGGTGACAAGGAAACTGACAACGGCTCCGATCAAGGCAACCCAGCGCACAGTGCGCGCCTGATCGTCACGACCGAGTGCCAGCAGCACGACGCCAAAACAAATTGGTGTCCAAATAGCCAGGCTCAACAATCCCATTTTTCTTATTCCTAATCAGTTGGGTACAGAGCTTGCCGCATGCGCGACTTCGGTCTGTCCCGCAATGTCATTATTTCAGCCATACGAAGTAGGTCATGAGCACAAAAACGCCCAGGATCATCATGAATGCGTAGTGGTACAGGTAACCGGTCTGCGCCCGGCGCACCACCCCCGATACCCATCCGACTACTTTCCAGGAGCCGTTCACCAGCGTGCCGTCGATCACGTATTCGTCGCCGCCCTTCCACAGGCCGGTGCCCAGCGCACGCGCGCCACGGGCAAGCACGTTTTCGTTGAACCAGTCGAGGTAATACTTGTTCTCAAGCAGGGTGTAGACCGGCATGAAGGTCTTCTTGATCGCTGTCGGCAGCGCCGGATTGATCATGTACATGTAGTAAGACGTTGCGACTCCGGCCAGCGCCAGCCAGAATGGGGCGGTGCTCAGCGCATGCAAGGCCATCTGGACCGGGCCATGGAAGGCCTTGGCCATCTCCTCCAGCGCAGCGTGCTTCTCGGAGTCGATGAAGATGGCGCCCTTGAAGAACTCGCCATACAGCATCGGACCAATCGTCATGAACCCGATCACGACCGACGGGATCGCCAGCAGGATCAGCGGCACGGTTACGACCCAGGGCGACTCATGCGGCGCGTGGACCTCGTGGTGGCCGTGGTGATCGCCATGGTGATGCGCGTCCGGGTTTTGGTCAAAGCGCTCCTTGCCATGGAACACCAGGAAATACAGGCGGAAGGAATAGAAGGCCGTGACAAAGACGCCGGCCAATACCGCAAACGAGGCAAAGCCGGCCGCCGGCAGGTGGCTCTCATGGACCGCCTCGATGATACTGTCCTTGGAATAGAAACCAGCGAACAGCGGTGTGCCGATCAGCGCCAGCGAACCGAGCAAGGATGTGATCCAGGTGATCGGCATGTACTTGCGCAGGCCGCCCATCCAGCGGATGTCCTGGTTGTGGTGCACGCCCATGATGACGGAGCCGGCCGCGAGGAACAGCAGCGCCTTGAAGAAGGCGTGCGTCATCAGGTGGAACACCGCGACCGAATAAGCCGACGCGCCGAGCGCCACCGTCATGTAGCCGAGTTGGGACAGCGTGGAATAGGCCACGATGCGCTTGATGTCGTTCTGGATGATGCCTAGGAAACCCATGAACAGCGCTGTGATGGCGCCGATCGTCATGACGAAGTTCAGGGCCGTCTCGCTGAGCTCGAACAGCGGCGACATGCGGGCCACCATGAAGATACCGGCCGTCACCATGGTGGCAGCGTGGATCAGGGCCGAGATTGGGGTCGGGCCTTCCATGGAGTCAGGCAACCAGACATGCAAGGGGAACTGCGCTGATTTGCCCATGGCGCCAATGAACAGGCAAATGCAGATCACCGTGACCAGCATCCAGTCGGTTCCCGGGAAGCTCAGCCTGGCCAGTTCCTCCGCCTTGGCAAAGGCTTCGGTGTAATTCAGGGTGCCGGCAAACGCCGCGATCAGACCAATGCCCAGGATAAAGCCGAAGTCACCAACGCGGTTGACAAGGAAGGCCTTCATGTTGGCGAAGATCGCACTGGGCTTGTTGAACCAGAAACCGATCAGCAGGTAGGACACCAGACCCACCGCCTCCCAGCCGAAGAACAGCTGCAGCATGTTGTTGCTCATCACCAGCATCAGCATCGAGAACGTGAACAGGGAGATGTAGGCGAAGAAGCGGTTGTAGCCCTCGTCTTCTTCCATGTAGCCGACGGTGTAGATGTGCACCATCAGCGAGACAAAGGTCACGACGCACATCATCATGGCTGTCAGGCCATCGACCAAGAAGCCGATTTCCATTTTGAGCCCGCCGACCACCATCCAGGTGTAGAGGGTCTCATTGAAGCGCGCGCCGTCGATGACCACACTTTGCAGCGTCATGGCGGAAAGGATGAAGGCTACAAGCACACCGAGGATGGTGACCGAATGCGACATACGCCGACCGATCCAGTTGCCGCCGAACTTGGTGCCGAGCACACCGGCCAGGACAAACCCGACCAAAGGTGCCATCGGCACAGCCAGAAGTGTCGAGATGGAAAGGGTTTGACTCATCTTATTAACCCTTGAGCGTATTGAGTTCGTCCACGTTGATGCTCGACCTGTTGCGGAACAGGAGCACCAGAATGGCCAGGCCGATAGCCGATTCAGCGGCCGCGACGGTCAGGATGAAGAACACGAAGATTTGTCCGTGCAGATCACCCAGGTAATAGGAAAAGGCAACAAAGTTCGTATTGACGGCCAGCAGCATCAACTCGATCGCCATCAACAGAACGATCAGGTTCTTGCGATTGAGAAAAATGCCGATCACAGACAGCGCGAACAGCATGGCGCCGAGCGCCAGAAAATGTCCAAGGGTCAAGCTCATGCTTTGTTCTCCGCAGTTTGGGCAGCGGCTGGGGCATCGACCAGCCTGACCTGCGTGCTCGCCATTTTGATGACAGCCATCCGGTCCTTCGCCTTCACCGCGATCTGATCGGCTGCATTCATCTGCTTGCTGTCCTTGCGCTGACGCAGCGTCAAGGCAATCGCGGCGATCATCGCAACCAGCAGGATCGCGGCCGCAACCTCAAGCGGATATAGGTACTGGGTGTAGAGAAGCTTGCCGAGCTCGCGGGTATTGGAGAAATCGCGCGCCGCCTGACCGACCAGAGCCGTCGCATGCGGCTCCTCGTTGACCCGGAAACCGCCCATCAGGACCGCAGCCATTTCCAGCACGATCAGCACACCGACGATGGCCGCCAGCGGAAAGTGCTTCCAGAAGCCCTGGCGCGCACCCTCGGTATCGATGTCAAGCATCATCACGACGAACAGGAACAGCACCATCACGGCACCAACGTACACCAGCACGAGCGCGATTGCGAGAAACTCTGCCTTGAGCAGCAGCCACAGCGCGGAAGCCTGGAAGAACGCGAGCACCAGATACAAAACGGCATACACCGGGTTGCGCGCAGTGATGACCCGAAAGGCGGCGAATAGCAGCACGATCGAGAAGAAATAGAAGAGACCGGTCTTGACGTCCATGTGTCGTTACTTTTTTAGATGGTCTGAGGATTGGATGTACAGCATGGGTGGCTAGCGGAACTTGGCATCAGCCGCCCTGGCCGCCGCGATCTGAGGCTCATAGCGATCACCCACTGCCAGCAGCATGTCTTTGGTGAAATACAGGTCGCCGGGGTTCTCGCCGTGGTACTCGAAAATCGGGGTTTCCACGATCGAGTCGACCGGGCAGCTCTCTTCGCAGAATCCGCAGTAGATGCACTTGTTGAAGTCGATGTCGTAACGCGTCGTGCGCCGTGAGCCGTCGGCCCGAACCTCGGACTCGATGGTGATCGCCATCGCCGGGCAAACTGCTTCGCACAGCTTGCAGGCAATGCAGCGCTCTTCGCCGTTTTCGTAGCGGCGCAACGCATGCAGACCGCGGAATCGTGGCGACAGCGGCGTCTTTTCTTCAGGGTACTGGAGCGTGATCTTGCTGCGGAAAGCGTACTTGCCCGTGAGCGCCAGGCCCTTGAACAGTTCGCTCAACATGAAGCTCGAGAGAAAGTCCTTCAGCGAAAAGGCACTTGCAGTCGATGCTTCAACAGAACTTGAGGTTGGGGTAGTCATAGACAACTCGAATTACTTCCAAATATTCCAGGAGGTCTGCATCCAGGCCCCGACCACCACCAGCCAGACGAGGGTGACTGGAATGAATATCTTCCAACCCAGGCGCATGATCTGGTCATAGCGGAAACGGGGGAATGTGACCCGCACCCAGATGAACATGGTGACCACGAAGAACGCCTTCAGGCCCAGCCAAATCCAACCCGGAATCCAGTCCAGCGCCGCGACCGGTGACAACCAGCCGCCGAGGAACATGATGGAAGTCAGGACCGAGACCAGCCAGATATTGGCGTACTCGGCCATCTGGAACATGGCCCAGGCCATGCCGGAATATTCGACCATGTGACCGGCGACGATTTCAGACTCACCCTCGACGACGTCGAACGGGAGCCGGTTCGTCTCGGCCAAGCCGCAGACAAAGTAGATGACAAAGATCGGCAGCAGCGGCAGCCAGTTCCAGGACAGGAAGCCCAGACCGATTTGCGCAAACTGGCCTTTGCCTTGCCCGCTGACGATATCGGTCAGGTTCAGGCTGGCCGACACCATGAGCACGATCACGAGGCAGAAACCCATCGCGATTTCGTAGCTCACCATCTGTGAGGAGGCCCGCAGGGCGCCCAGAAACGGATACTTGGAATTGGAAGACCAGCCGGAGATGATCACGCCGTAGACTTCCATCGAGGTAATGGCCATCAGGAACAACAGGCCCGCGTTGACATTGGACAGCGCGATATCGGGACCGAACGGAATGACAGCCCAGGCCACCATGGCCGGCGCCACGGTCATGACCGGGCCCATGTAGAACAGGAGCTTCTCGGCCGCAGCGGGACGCAGCAGTTCCTTGGTCATCAGCTTCATCGCATCGGCGATCGGCTGCAGCAGACCCCAGGGTCCGACCCGGTTCGGGCCGAGGCGAATCTGGATCCAGCCCAGCAGCTTGCGCTCATAGAGCGTGGTGTAGGTCACGGCACCCATCACCAGCATCAGGACGGCCGTGATCTTGACCAGCGCCCAAGCTACCGGCCAAGCGAGATTGACCCACCACGAAGCGTCGATCAGGCCCTGCCCCAGAGCGAAAATGGTATCAATCATGCCGTCACCTCCTGCGCTGGGGCATCGCGTTTGGCGTCAGCCGTGAGCTGCAGACTGGCAGCGCGGCGCACCAGGCCGTCGAGCGCATAGATGCTGGCGACCACCGGGGCCACCGCAGCTGGCGTCAGATCCACGCTTGCCTGCGTTGCGTTGTTCAAAATCCTGGCCGGCAGCTGTGATTCGCCGTTGCCCGGCAAGCCACAGACCTGCGCGAGCACCTCTTGCGAGGACTCGAAGTCAAAACCGGGTACGCGGAGCAGATTGGCCAGCACGCGCAGAACTTTCCAGGCCGGGCGGGTTTCACCCAAGGGCTTGACCACCGCATGGAAGCTTTGCACCCGACCTTCGGCATTGATGAAGGTCCCCGAAGTTTCAGTGAAAGGCGCAATCGGCAGCAGCACGTCGCTGAAAGCCATGTTCGCCTTGAACGGACTCAGGCTCACCACCATCTCGGCCTGTTCCAGCGCTTTGCCGGCCGCAGCGCCCGCGGCCGAGTCGAATTCCGGCTCGTTGTTCAGCAACAGCACCGCCTTCAAGCCGCCGGCGAGCATCTGCGCGGCGTTCAAACCATTGGCACCGGGCAGCGCCGCCGCCAGTTGTGCGCCAACCGTATTGGCCGCTTCCGTCAGATAACCGACCGTGGCGCCGGTCTGCGCGCCAATCCAGTTGGCCAGCGCGAGCAGGCTCGATGCCTTGGCGTGATGCGCAGCCGCATTGCCAAGCAGTATGACCTTGCGCTCGCCCGCGAGCAGCGACGCCGCGATGGCTTTGGCCGCTTCGCCGGCATTGCCCTGGGCTGGCGCGGCCACGCCCTTGGCTGCGGCGACGGCAGCAGCGACATCGGAGAGCGCCTGCACCCAGTTGGCACTGTCCGAGAGCAAGGTATTCGCAACGGGCATGGCCCAGTTCGGCACTGCCGACGCGATCGCATTGACCACGGCGCCCTTCCGCGCGGCCTGGCGGATGCGCTGCGCAAACAAGGGGTGATCCTTGCGCAAGTTGGAACCAACGACCAGGACTGCCTGCAACACAGACAAGGACGCAATCGAGGTACCCAGATAGCGGATGCCTTCGATGGCCGGGAACTCGGCATTGCGCAGACGGTAGTCGATGTTCGGGCTGCCCAGACCGCTCATCAGCGAACTGGCCAGGAACAGCTCTTCGAGCGTGCTGTGCGGACTGACCAGGGCACCGATCGCAGCGGCACCATGGTCGGCCTTGATCTGCTTGAAGCCGTTGGCAACGTACTCCAGCGCGGTCTGCCAGTCGACGTCCTTCCAGACACCGCCCTGCTTGATCATCGGGCCGGTCAGGCGATCGGCACTGTTCAATGCCTCATAGGAGAAACGGTCGCGGTCGGCGATCCAACATTCGTTGACAGCCTCGTTTTCCAGGGGCACGACACGCAAGACCTTGTTGTTCTTGACCTGGACGATCAGGTTGGCGCCGGTCGAGTCATGCGGACTGACCGATTTGCGCCGCGACAGTTCCCAGGTGCGGGCGCTGTAGCGGAAAGGCTTGCTGGTCAGTGCGCCGACCGGACAGGTGTCGATCATGTTACCCGACAACTCGGAGTCGACCGAGTGGCCGACAAAGGTCTCGATCTCGGCATGCTCACCACGGTTCGACATGCCGAATTCCATGACGCCAGCGATTTCCTGGCCGAAGCGGACGCAGCGCGTGCACTGGATGCAGCGACTCATTTCCTGCATCGAGATCAGCGGCCCCACATCCTTGCCAGTGACCACGCGCTTTTCCTCCTCGTAGCGCGACGCGCCGCCGCCATAACCGACGGCGATATCCTGCAGCTGACATTCGCCACCCTGATCGCAGATCGGGCAATCGAGCGGATGGTTGATCAGCAGAAATTCCATCACGGACTTCTGCGCATTGATCGCTTTTTCGCTCTTGGTGCGCACCACCATGCCGGGCGCGACGGTTGTCGCGCAAGCCGGCATCGGCTTGGGCATCTTCTCCACTTCAACCAAGCACATGCGGCAGCTGGCGGCGATGCTGAGTTTCTTGTGGTAGCAGAAATGCGGAATGTAGGTGCCGGCCTGTTCAGCCGCATGCATGACCGTGCTGCCTTCAGCCACGTCTAGCTTTTTGCCGTCGAGTTCAATTTCAATCATCTTGTGACTCGCTCAGACGTAGGCCGGGACCATGCAGGTCTTGTGCGCTACGTGGTATTCAAATTCAGGACGGAAATGCTTGAGCATGGCCCGCACCGGCATCGCGGCCGCATCGCCCAGCGCGCAGATCGTGCGTCCCATGATGCTCTCGGCCACGTTATCGAGCAGGTCCATGTCGTCGGGGCGCCCCTGGCCGTTTTCGATCCGGTCGACAACGCGATACAGCCAGCCCGTGCCTTCGCGACACGGTGTGCACTGGCCGCAGGACTCGTGCATGTAAAAATAGCTCAGGCGTTGCAGGCTCTTGACCATACAGCGGCTGTCATCTAGGACGATGAGCGCACCCGAGCCCAGCATCGAGCCGGCCTTGGCGATGGAGTCATAGTCCATCGTGCAATCCATCATGATCGAGGCCGGCAGGACCGGTGTGGATGAGCCGCCGGGAATCACGGCCTTGAGCTGGCGCCCCTTGCGCACCCCGCCGGCGAGTTCGAGCAGCTTGGAGAACGGCGTGCCCATCGGGATTTCATAATTGCCCGGCAATTCGACGTCGCCGCTGACCGAAAAAATCTTGGTGCCGCCGTTGTTGGGCTTGCCGCATTCCAGATAGGCCTTGCCGCCATTGCGGATGATCCATGGCACGGCAGAAAAGGTTTCTGTGTTGTTGATGTTGGTCGGCTTGCCGTACAAGCCATAGCTCGGCGGAAACGGCGGCTTGTAGCGGGGCTGGCCCTTCTTGCCCTCGACCGATTCCAGCAAAGCGGTTTCCTCGCCACAAACGTAGGCGCCGTAGCCGTGAAATGCGTGCAGCTGAAAGTTGAAACCGCTGCCCAGTATGTTGTCGCCGAGCAAGCCCGCTGCGCGCGCTTCGGCCAGCGCTTCTTCAAAACGCTGATAGGTCTGGAAAATCTCGCCGTGGATGTAGTTGTAGCCGGTGCCGATGCCCATCGCATAGGCGGCGATGATCATGCCTTCGATCACGATATGCGGGTTGTATTGCAGGATTTCACGATCCTTGCAGGTGCCGGGCTCGCCTTCGTCGGAATTGCACATCAGGAACTTCGGGCCCGCGAACTGGCGCGGCATGAAGCTCCACTTTAGACCGGTCGGAAAACCGGCGCCGCCGCGTCCACGCAGACCGGACTCCTTCACCGTGGCGATGACCTGCTCGGGCGTCAAGCCCTCGCTGCCGTCCTTGCCGAGAACCTTGCGCAGCGCCTCGTAGCCACCGCGTGCCAAGTAGTCCTGCAGATGCCAGCTGCTGCTGTTCAGTCCGGCCAAAATCTGCGGGTTGATATGACGCCCGTGAAAACAGGTCTGCGCGCCGTTCGATTGAAATTGGGCCAGAATTTGTTCAGCCGTCATCATTTGTCCCCCGCAGCGCGCAGGCCATCGACCAGCTGGTCCAGCTTGTCATTGCTCATGAAGCTGCACATCGTCTGGTCATTGACCAGCAGCACCGGTGAATCGGCGCAGGCGCCCAGGCATTCACACTGCTGCAAGGTGAACATGCCGTCCGGCGTCGTCTCGCCCATGTGCACGCCGAGCTTGTGCTCAAGGTGCTCGAGGGCCCGCCCGCCATCGCGCAACTGGCACGGCAGATTAGTGCAGACATTGAGCTTGTACTTGCCAACCGGTTTCTGGTTGTACATGTTGTAGAAGGTGGTGACCTCGTGCACGGCCATCGGCGCCATGCCAAGATAGTCTGCCACCAAGGCTTCACTCTCCGTGCTGACGTAGCCGAGTTCCTGCTGGACGATGGCCAGACAGGCCATGACCGCAGACTGCTTCTGGTCCGCCGGGTATTTTTCAACTTCTTGAGCGAAGCGCGCTTTTGATTCTTCGGAGATCATCGATCAACTTCCCCAAACACAATATCCAACGAACCAATGATGGCCACCGCGTCGCCAATCATGTGCCCACGTCCCATCTCACCCAGCGCCGACAAATGTACAAAGGCCGGGGGACGGATCTTCATGCGGTAGGGTTTGTTGGCCCCGTCGCTCACCATGTAAATGCCGAACTCGCCCTTCGGATGCTCGATCGTCGCGTAGGCCTCGCCCTCGGGGACGGCAAAGCCTTCGGTGAAGAGCTTGAAGTGGTGAATCAGTTCTTCCATGTTGGACTTCATGGATTCACGGTTCGGCGGCGCAATCTTGTGGTTGTCGGTGATGACAGGACCCGGATTGACGCGCAGCCAGTCAACGCACTGCTTGATGATGCGGTTCGACTGCTTCATCTCTTCCATGCGCACCAGATAGCGATCGTAGTTGTCGCCGGTCTTGCCGACCGGGATGTCGAAATCGAGCTGGTCGTAAATCTCGTACGGTTGCTTCTTGCGCAGATCCCATTCGATGCCAGAGCCGCGCAACATTGGGCCGCTGAAACCCAGATTGAGGGCGCGTTCCGGCGTGACAACGCCGATGCCGACGGTGCGCTGTTTCCAGATGCGGTTATCGGTCAGCAGCGTGTGGTATTCGGCCAGATAAGTCGGGAAACGCTGCGTGAAATCGTCGATGAAATCGAGCAGGCTACCCTGGCGATTGCGGTTCAGGTTCTCGGTCGACTTGGCGCTGCGGATCTTGTTGGGCTGGTGCTTTGCCATGGTGTCGGGCAGATCGCGGTAGACGCCGCCGGGCCTGAAGTAGGCGGCATGCATGCGCGCGCCGCTGACCGCCTCGTACATGTCGAGCAGGTCTTCCCGCTCCCTAAACGCGTACAGCATGACCGTCATCGCGCCGCAGTCGAGCGCGCCCGCGCCAATGCACAGCAGATGGTTGAGCAGACGTGTGATCTCACAGAACATGACGCGGATGTACTTCGCGCGTATCGGCACTTCGATGCCGAGCATCTTTTCCAGCGCAAGGCAATACGCACTCTCATTGCACATCATCGACATGTAGTCGAGACGATCCATGTAGGGCAGCGCCTGGATATAGGTCTTGGTTTCAGCCAGCTTTTCGGTGGCGCGATGCAGCAGCCCGATGTGCGGATCAGCGCGTTGAATCACTTCGCCGTCGAGTTCCAGCACCAGGCGCAGAACGCCGTGCGCAGCCGGATGTTGCGGCCCAAAATTGAGGGTGTAGTTTTTTATTTCAGCCATGACCAAAATGCCTAATGCACGCCTCCGTAATTTTCTTCACGGATGATGCGCGGAGTGATTTCGCGTGGCTCGATCGTGACCGGCTGGTAGACGACGCGCTTTTGCTCGGCGTCATAACGCATCTCGACGTGGCCCGACACCGGGAAATCCTTGCGGAACGGGTGGCCGATGAAACCGTAGTCGGTCAGGATGCGGCGCAGATCCGCATGCCCTTCGAACACGATACCGAACAAATCAAATGCCTCGCGCTCAAACCAGTTGGCAGAATTCCAGATGTCGCACAAGGATTGAACGACCGGGAAGTTGTCATCCGGCGCAAACACCTTGAGCCGCACGCGCTGGTTGAGGCTCACCGACAGAAGATGGCACACGACGCAAAAGCGCAAGCCGACTTGCGGCTCGTCCTTGTACGTTGAGTAATCAACCCCGCACAGGTCCATCAACTGCTCGAACCGGCAGCCAGGGTCATCGCGCAGGATCTTGGCCGCCTGCAGATAATCGGCGGCATCGACGAAGATCGTGAGTTCGCCCAGACGAACAAAACTGCGCTTGAGCAGCGGGCCCAGGGCAGTTTCAACACTGGCCTTGGTGGCCTCGGGAGTTACAGCGTACGTGGTCATCGCCATTCCTTCAGGTGCGTGCAATCGTTTGCGTGCGGCGAATCTTGTGTTGCAACTGGATGATGCCGTAAAGCAGGGCTTCCGCGGTGGGCGGGCAGCCTGGCACGTAGATATCGACCGGCACGATGCGGTCACAACCGCGCACCACGGAATAGCTGTAGTGGTAATAGCCACCGCCGTTGGCACAGGAACCCATCGAGATCACCCACCGTGGCTCGGCGATCTGGTCATAGACCTTGCGAAAGGCCGGCGCCATCTTGTTGCACAGCGTGCCGGCAACGATGATCAAGTCCGCCTGCCGCGGGCTGGCGCGAAAGACCTCGGCGCCAAAGCGGCTGATGTCATAACGGGCCGCGGCGGACTGCATCATTTCGACCGCACAACAGGCCAGACCGAACGTCGCAGGCCAGAGCGAACCGGTCTTGGCCCAGTTCATCACCGTGTCGTACGTGGTGGTAATGAAACCTTCTTTTAATACGCCTTCAATCATTGCGTCATTCCCAGTCAAGGGCCCCTTTTTTCCACATGTACACAAAGCCGATGACAAGAATGCCGACAAACTCCATGATCGCCCAGAACCCCACTGCGCCAATCTCCTTGAGCGAAACAGCCCAGGGGAACAGGAACGCAATTTCAAGATCGAAAAGGATGAACAGAATGGCTACCAGGTAGTAGCGCACATCGAACTTCATGCGGGCATCTTCGAAGGCTTCGAAGCCGCATTCGTAAGGAGAATTTTTGGCGGGGTCGGGACGATTGGGTCCGAGGATGTATCCGAGAACCTGAGGGGCGATGCCTACAACTAAGCCGATCAGGATGAACAAGAGGACTGGCAGGTACTGATCAAGATTCATCGGTCGATTCTGATCCAAGTTGGCGCTTGCTGCTTTGATCCACATCAAGCATGTCTATCTGGTGCCGTCGGCGAGACTCGAACTCGCACAGCTTTCGCCACTACCCCCTCAAGATAGCGTGTCTACCAATTTCACCACGACGGCGGCTTTCAGATGTCTGGATTGCGTGAGGAACCAAGCGGTTTTAGCTTTCAAGACAGCGTGCAGTTTACCCTGAAAACACGCTGTTTCCCGACGCAGTTGCTCAATATCGGCAGCAATTATTTGGACGGAATTTGCGCTGCGCCGGATGCGGGCAACGCTGGCATGACCGCTGCCGGAGTCGGTGCCGTCACGGGCGCGCTTTCAAGCACGCTGCCGGAACTTGCCACCGGGCGCGCAGCGCCGAAATAAGCGAGCAACAAGGTGCACGCAAAGAACACCGTCGCCAACACGGCGGTCGTGCGCGACAGGAAATTGGCACTGCCGCTGGCGCCGAACAGGCTGCCCGATCCGCCGCTGCCAAAGGCCGCGCCCATATCGGCGCCTTTGCCATGTTGCACTAGGATTAAGCCGATCATGGCCACGGCTGCGATCATCTGAACAGCGAGAAGAATGGTCAAAAAAACACTCATGAAATACTCCTAAATTGGTAACAGCCCGGCCTTGAAACGAGTCAATGGGCCGAGGCAATGATCGACAGAAAATCGGCAACCTTGAGCGCGGCGCCACCGACCAGGCCGCCATCGATATCAGGTTGCGCCAGAAGCTGCGCGGCATTGGCCGCATTCATGCTGCCACCGTAAAGAATGTGAATGCGATCCGCGTGCGCCGAAGCTGCGCGTAATTGGGCGCGCAATACCGCGTGCACTTGCTGCGCCTGCTCGGTGCTGGCGGTCTTGCCGGTGCCGATGGCCCACACCGGTTCATACGCGACCACGACCTCGCTGATGCAGTGACCGTTGGCATGGATGACGGCCGCGAGTTGGCGTTTGACCACCTCGTCGGTCTTGCCGGCTTCGCGCTCGGCAAGGGTCTCGCCAACACACACGATCGGCGTGATGCCACAGGCCAGCGCACGCGCGGCCTTGAGCGCCACCTGGGCATCGGTTTCGAAATGGTACTGGCGCCGCTCCGAGTGGCCGACCAGCACATGGCGAACGCCGAACTCGCGCAGCATCGCGCCGGACACTTCACCGGTGAAAGCACCCGCCTCGTGTTGCGACAAATCCTGCGCACCCAGGCTGATGGCGCTTCCGGCCAGAAGGCTCTGGCACTGCGCCAGGTAGACAGCCGGCGCACAAACCGAGACCTGGCAGGCGGGCGAGCCCAAACCAGCCAGCAAGCCTTTGATCAGGCTCTCGTTGGCCGCCAGACTGCCGTTCATCTTCCAGTTGCCTGCAATCAGCTTATTCCTCATGCCACACCCCACGTCAGAACAATTTTTCCAATATGCCGGTTCGACTCCATCAGCGCGTGCGCCTGCGCCGCATCCTGTGCCGCAAACGTGCTGTGAATCACCGGCTTGACGCGCCCCTGCTCGATCAAGGGCCACACGTGCTTCAGACACGCCTGCGTGATCGCCTGCTTGAACGCCACAGGTCGCGGCCGCAACGTCGATCCTGTCACCGTCAGACGACGCCGCAGCAGCAGTCCGGCATTGAAGTCGCTCTTGACACCGCCCTGCACTGCGATGATGACCAGGCGACCATCCTCGCGCAGACACTCGATCTCCTTGGCCACATAGCTCCCGGCCACCATGTCGAGAATGACATCGACGCCCTGGCCCGCAGTCAATCGCTTGACCTCTTCCTGGAAATCATGCATCCTGTAATTGATCGCATGATCCGCACCCAGGGCCAGGCACGCAGCACACTTTTCGTCGCTGCCAGCGGTTGCAATCACCTTGGAGCCCATCGCTCTGGCCAGTTGAATCGCCGTCACACCAATGCCACTGGTACCGCCCTGCACCAGCAAGGTCTCGCCCGGCTGCAAGCAGCCACGATCGAACACATTGCTCCAGACCGTGAACACTGTCTCTGGCAGAGAGGCCGCCTCGACATCGCTCAGACCCCTGGGCACCGGCAGGCACTGGCCCACAGGTGCCACACAATACTGCGCGTAACCGCCGCCACTGACCAATGCGCATACGCGGTCGCCGAGCGCAAGGCCGGCCGCAGCGAGCGCCTGCGCATCGCCCTGCTCGATCACGCCGGCCACTTCCAGACCCGGAATATCCGAGGCGCCAGGCGGAACCGGGTAGTTGCCCGTGCGCTGCAGCACATCCGGGCGATTGACGCCGCTGGCCGACACGCGAATGAGCAACTCACCGACACCCGGCACCGGCATCGGACGTTCGCCCGGACGCAAAACGTCCGGCGCGCCATACGCAGTGATTTCAATAGCTTTCATGGTCATGTGCTTCACGCGCACCCGTACCGAGGGCACGGGAAACGCTCAAGCGTGGTTGTCCGGGCCACCCTGATTCGGGCGATCCAGCAGCACCTTCATGGACAGCTTGATGCGGCCCTTTTCGTCCGTCTCCATGACCTTGACGCGAACGATCTGGCCTTCCGACAGGTAGTCGGAAACCTTCTCGACGCGCTCATGCGCGATCTGGCTGATGTGCAGCAGGCCGTCCTTGCCCGGCAGCAGATTGACCAATGCGCCGAAGTCCAGAATCTTGGTGATCGGGCCTTCGTAGATCTTGCCGATTTCAACTTCAGCCGTGATCTGCTCGATTCGGCGCTTGGCTTCTTCAGCCTTGGTCGGATCGGTCGCAGCGATGGTAATCGTGCCGTCTTCATCGATGTTGATCTGCGTGCCGGTTTCTTCCGTCAGCGCACGGATCACCGCGCCACCCTTGCCGATCACGTCGCGAATCTTCTCGGGATTGATCTTCATAGTGAACAGGCGCGGCGCAAAGTTCGACACTTCGGTCTTGGCCTCAGCCATCGCTTCCTGCATCTTGCCCAGGATGTGCATGCGGGCTTCCTTGGCCTGGGCCAGTGCCACCTGCATGATTTCCTTGGTGATGCCCTGGATCTTGATGTCCATCTGCAGAGCGGTGATGCCGTTGGTGGTGCCGGCCACCTTGAAGTCCATGTCACCCAGGTGATCTTCATCGCCCAGGATGTCGGTCAGCACGGCGAAACGGTTCTCTTCCTTGATCAGGCCCATGGCGATGCCGGCGACATGCGCCTTGATCGGCACGCCGGCGTCCATCAGCGAGAGGCAACCGCCGCAGACCGAAGCCATCGACGAAGAACCATTCGATTCGGTGATTTCCGAAACCACGCGCATCGTGTAGGGGAAATCTTCCTTGCTTGGCAACACCGCCACCAGAGCCCGCTTGGCCAGGCGGCCGTGGCCGATTTCGCGACGCTTCGGTGTGCCGACCCGACCGGTTTCGCCGGTGGCGAAAGGAGGCATGTTGTAGTGCAGCAGGAAACGGTCTTCGTACTCACCGGCCAGCGCGTCGATGCGCTGTGCATCGCGCTCGGTGCCCAGTGTGGTCACCACCAGCGCCTGCGTCTCGCCACGCGTGAACAAGGCCGAACCGTGGGTGCGCGGCAGCACGGAGTTGCGGATTTCGATCGGACGCACGGTGCGCGTGTCGCGACCGTCGATGCGTGGTTCGCCGGCCAGGATCTGGCTGCGCACGATGCGCGCTTCGATGTCGAACAGCATGCCTTCGACCTTGACGCTGTCGAACTCGACGCCGTCGAGCTTCAGGTCCGCCATCACGACGGCATAAGCCTCACGGCAGGCGCGCGTGCGAGCCTGCTTGTTGCGGATCTGATAGGCGGCGGCCAGTTTGTCGTTGGCAATGGCGCCAACCTTGGCGATCAGGAGTTCATCCTTGGCCGGGGCTTTCCAGTCCCATGCCGGCTTGCCCGCATCACGCACCAGCTCGTGAATCGCGTTGATCGCGATCTTGCCCTGCTCATGGCCGAACACAACGGCGCCAAGCATGATTTCTTCGCTCAGCTGCTTGGCCTCGGATTCGACCATCAGGACAGCCGCTTCGGTGCCAGCAACCACCAGGTCGAGCACCGAGTCCTTGCGCGCGGTCTGACCCGGATTGAGCACGTATTCACCGTTGATGTAGCCCACGCGGGCAGCACCGATCGGGCCGCTGAACGGGATGCCGCTGACGGACAAGGCCGCGCTGACAGCAATCAGGGCCGCAATATCAGCATCGACTTCAGGATTGAGCGACAGCGTGTGCACGACAACGTGCACTTCGTTGAAAAAACCTTCCGGGAACAGCGGACGGATCGGGCGGTCGATCAGGCGGCTGGTTAGCGTTTCAAACTCGCTGGGGCGGCCTTCACGCTTGAAGAAGCTGCCCGGAATCTTGCCGGCAGCGTAGGTCTTTTCGAGGTAGTCCACGGTCAGGGGGAAGAAGTCCTGGCCGGCCTTGCCTTCGGTCTTGCCAACCACGGTGGCCAGCACGACGGTGCCGTCCATGTCGAGCATCACCGCGCCATTGGCCTGGCGTGCGATCTCGCCGGTTTCCAAGGTGACGGTGTTCTGGCCCCATTGGAAAGTCTTTGTGACTTTGCTGAATATGCTCATTATTTTCTCCTGGTCATTTTGGGAAGTGCGGGCCACTTCGCCTGAGCCCGGACTCAGCATCACAGAACACGATGCCATTCCAGAGAAATTCGCTCTGAACCCCTCTGGAATGACACAGCTTCGCTCCGTTTTTGCCTGATCCGAAGTAAAAAACGCCTGAGCTAGGAACCTAACTCAGGCGTTCATCATTCAATTGAGGCTTACTTGCGCAGACCCAGCTTGGTGATCAGCGCGGTGTAGCGGTCAGCATCCTTGGACTTGAGGTAGTCCAGCAGCTTGCGGCGGCGGCTCACCATGCGCAGCAGGCCGCGGCGACCATGATGGTCCTTGGCGTGCGTCTTGAAGTGCGGCGTGAGTTCGTTGATACGGGCCGTCAGCAGGGCAACCTGCACTTCGGGACTGCCGGTGTCGCCGGCCTGGCGTGCGTTGTCCTTGACGACAGCGGCTTTGATACTGGATGCGATCATGTCTATTTCCTGTTGAGTGTGAACTTGCGTCAGGCGCTGGAACTGCCCCTGACGTGCGCTTGTGCGAGTTGCAAAGCCTGCTGATTATAACCAAACCCCTGCCAACGCCCTGGAACCGCGTCTGAAACACAGAGCCGCTACCCGATTCGCCATCAGGCCTGCGCGTCAAGCCACGGCCGCAAACGCGCCACACCCAGCACCAGCCGTTGCGGCTCTTTCGATGCAAAACACCAGCGCAGCCAGCCGCGCGCCTGCGGCGCGAACGCCTCTCCGGGTGCCAGGCCCAGCCCGGCCTCGGCCAGCAGACGCTTGGCGGTTGCCAGCGAATCATCAAAGCCGGGCAGCTTGAAGAACGCGTACATGCCGCCGCGCGGCATCGCCACCCGCACGCCGGGAATCGCCTGCAGCAGAGGCACCAGCGTGTCACGGCAGATCTTCAGATGCGCCACCACCTGCGGCGTCACCTCGTCGGTGCGCTGCAAGGCGACGATGCCGGCACGCTGCGTGAAAACACTGGCGCACGAGGTATTGAACTCGATCAGCTTGCCCATGTGATGCGTCATGGCCGGCGGCATGACCAGCCAGCCCAGCCGCCAGCCGGTCATGAGAAAGCTCTTAGAAAAGCTGTGCACCACGACCAGGCGGTCCTCTGGCGTGGCGAGATCGAGAAAGCTCGGCGCGCAGCCGTTCGCGCTGGGTTCGTAGTACAGCCGCTCATAGACCTCGTCCGCCAGTATCCAGGTGCCGGTCGACCGGCAATGGTCCAGGATGCGCTGCTGCACCGCCTGGTCCAGCGTCCAGCCGGTGGGGTTGTTCGGCGCGTTGATGATCAGGACCTTGGTTGAAGATGTCACCGCCGCCAGCAAGGCACCGAGGTCCAACATCCAGGCACCATCCACCGGTGTCAGCGCCACGCATGTGACCCGTGCGCCCATGATCGCGGGCTGTGCGGTCAGATTGGGCCAGACCGGCGTCACCGCCACCACCTCGTCGCCCGCATCGACGAGTTGCTGCACGGCCAGCATCAGGGCGTTGACGCCGCCGCTGGTCACCGCAATGCGCTCGACGCCAATCGGCCCATGGCGTGCGCTCATGTAGTTTGAAATTTCCTGGCGCAGCTCGGGCAGCCCCAGGTTGTGCGCGTAAAAGGTCTCGCCTTGCTGCAGCGAATCAATCGCCGCCTGCCGAATGAACGCGGGCGTCACCTCGTCGCTCTCGCCAAACCAGAAGGCCAGCACGTCGTCGCGCCCCATGCCGGCATTGGCTACTTCACGGATTCTGGATTCTTCAAGGTTCTGGATAACTTGGCGCATGGTGGACCTGATCGATCGGTTGATTATTTGACAGGACGCTGCATGCTGCAGGTGCTGGGCTGCTCGGCATCGGTGGCGGCAATGGTCTTGACCACACGAAAGCCGTAGCCCGAACCTTCAACGTCAAACTTGACGCCGGGTTCGCCTTGCCGGTCCATCACGCCGACAACCAGAGGCTGCTGGAATTGATGGTCAAGCGCCCGCATGCGGCCGGTTTGGCCGGCGAGCGTGACCTTGGCATGCTCCAACGCGCTGGCGACGGCAAACGCATCGGTGGTGCCGGCCTTTTCGATCGCCTGCGCCAGCGCGGCCATCATCAACTGCATGCGAAGGTGAACGTAGTCGTCGGCCGGCTTCGGAAAGCGCTGGCGGAAAGACCGGTAAAAGTCCTCGCTAGCGACATTGGCAACGTTGGGCAGCCAGTCGGCCACGGCCAGCACCTTGCCGATACCGGCATCGCCCATGGCCGCCGGCGCACCCAGCGCATTGCCATAGAACGTGTAGAACTTGCCCTTGAAGCCGCCTTCCCTGGCGGCCTTGACCAGCAGCGTCAAATCATTGCCGAAATTACCGGTGATGACGGCCTGGGCACCACTGGCCTTGATCTTGGCTGCATAGGGCAAAAAGTCCTTGATGCGCCCCATCGGGTGCAACTCATCCCCCACCAGTTGCACATCGGGGCGCAGACCGGCGAGCTGACGTTTGGCCTCCCGCGCCACCGCGTGGCCGAAGCTGTAATCCTGGCCGATCAGGTAGACACGCTTGAGCGCGCGATCATCCTTGAGCACCGCCATCAGCGCGCTCATGCGCATGTCGGCGTGGGCATCGAAGCGGAAGTGCCAGAAGCTGCATTTTTCGTTCGTCAGAACGGGATCGACCGCCGAGTAGTTCAGGAACAGCACACGCTTGTCCGGCGCACGCTCGTTGTGCTTGTTGATGGCGTCGATCAACGCAGCCGCGACGGATGAAGAATTGCCCTGCACGATGAACTGCGCGCCGTCGTCAATCGCCGCTTTGAGCGCTGACAAGGCCTCCTCGTTCTGGCCTTTGCTGTCGTAGCGCTCCAGCAGGAGCGGCTGAGCAGTGCGGGTCCCGGTCAACTTGACGCCGCCGCCTGCATTGACGCGCTCCACAGCCCAAGTCAGGTTGCGCAGCACGGCCTCGCCGGTGTTGGCAAACGGGCCGCTCAGGCTCTCGATCAGCGCCACCCTGATCGGCACCGGTTCGGCCCGGACCAGGCCCGGCGCTGCAGCGCATAGCGCCAGCAGCGCCAATTTCAAGGCCCGGCACAAAAGAATAAACATGAAAACTTTCTCTTGAAAACAGATGCATTGCGCGCAGATTGGACACAAGCGGCGCTTCGCGTTGAACGCCGCGCAGTGTACAAGGAGTCACACCATGTTTTTTGCCACCACCCCCGTCGGCCTGCGTCATCCCGCCTATGCAACTGCGGGGCGCTCGCTTGAGCGCTTCCAGTCCGAGGCGCAATTGGCCGGTCACCGCACGGCATGCTCGATCGAGCAGGACGAGAAGTCCTTCACGCTGCGCTTCGACGTGCCCGGCATCGCCAAGGACCAATTGATCATCGGCATCGAAGACGCGATCGTGCGCATCGAGAGCAAGGAAGGCGCGCCACGCCAGTACAAGTCAGCCTACGAGCTGCCACAGGACATCGACGCTGCCAGCAGCGAAGCGGCCCTTGAGCATGGTGTACTCACCCTCAAGCTTGCCAAGCTTGTCCCTGCCAGCCGGGTAACGACCCTGACCATCAACTGATTCGCGGCAGCACGGCGCTGGCAGCTCACGCTCACCCCGGCCCTGGCGGGCATCTTTTCAAAGCAGTTGCAACGGCCAGCGCGGTTTGACGTCAAAGGCGTAGACCGCGCTGGCCGTCTGCTGTCCCGACTGCAGACGCATGGCGGCGGCCATCGCTATCATGGCGCCGTTGTCAGTGCACAAATGCATTTCCGGGTAGTGCACCCGCACCTGCCGTTTGGCACACTCGGCATTGAGTTGCTCGCGCAACTTGCGGTTGGCACCAACACCGCCGGCCACCACGAGGCGCCGCATGCCGGTCTGCGCCAGTGCCGCGATCGACTTCTTCACCAGCACTTCCACAATCGCCGCCTGCGTTGAGGCAGCAAGGTCGGCGCGCACAGTCGTCGGCAGTTTCTCCAGTTCGCAGCCTTGTGCAGCCGCGAGCTTTCTGGCCTGCACCATCACGGCGGTCTTCAAGCCCGCGAATGAAAAATCGAGATTGCCGCTCTTGAGCAGAGGTCGCGGCAGCGCGTAGGCGGACGGATTGCCTTGCTCGGCCAGGATGGCCAGGGCCGGTCCGCCCGGATAGGCCAGGCCCAGCAACTTGGCTGACTTGTCAAACGCCTCGCCCGCCGCATCATCGATCGTCTCGCCAAGCAGGGTGTAGCGCCCCACCCCGTCGACCCGCATCAATTGCGTATGGCCACCCGACACCAAAAGTGCAACAAACGGGAACTCGGGTGGATCGGCGCTCAAGAATGGCGACAGCAAGTGACCTTCCAGATGATGGACACCGAGCACCGGCTTCCTCAGCGCGGCACCGAGTGCGCAGGCCACGCCTGCGCCCACCAGCAAGGCGCCAGCCAGGCCGGGGCCGCGGGTGAAGGCCACGACATCGATCTCGGCCAGTGTTCGTCCGGATTCGCGAAGCACCTGTTGTGTCAGCGGCAAGACACGACGAATGTGGTCGCGACTGGCCAGTTCGGGCACGACGCCGCCATAGGCCTGGTGCATGTCGATCTGGCTGTACAGCGCATGCGCCAGCAGCCTCGGCAGGTCGTCACCGTGCAGCGCGACCAGCGCCACGCCGGTCTCGTCACAGGAGGATTCAATCCCCAACACCTGCAGGGTTTTTGCCATAGGCGCCGAGTGTAGGTGAAGCCTGCGCCGCGCAGGCACCACCGCACCGGCAACGCGCGCATGCCGAAGGTGGAATAATTGCGCTTTGATCCTTTAGGAAAGCTGAGATGAGCGACACACAACAACGAATCGACACACTGGTCAAGGGCAACGACGTGGTGCTGTTCATGAAGGGCAACGCCAGTTTCCCGCAATGCGGTTTTTCCGGCCGCGCGATTCAGATCCTGCAGGCCTGTGGTGTCAAGCCGGACGCCGTGAAAACGGTCAATGTGCTGGAAGACGCCGAAATTCGGGCCGGCATCAAGGAGTACAGCAACTGGCCAACCATTCCGCAGCTCTATGTCAAGGGTGAGTTCATTGGCGGCTCGGACATCATGATGGAAATGTACGAGAGCGGCGAGCTGCAAAAGGCCCTGGCCGGCTAGACCGCCGATCGGCAGCGCGCGGGATCAGGCCGGACCCGCTCCGGCATCCCCGCGAAACTCCCATCGCCTTTTGGCAGCCAGCACGGCCTGCGGGTACGGCGATTGGCCGCGCGAGCCGTTATAGCGGCCGAGCGCGAGGAAGAGGTCCCCTTTTTCACGGTCCAAGTAATGGCGCAGGATGACGCAACCAAAGCGCAGATTGGTCTGCAGGTGAAACAGCTTGCCGGAATCACCGTCTGCCAGCACCCGGGTCCAGAACGGCATCACCTGCATATAGCCACGCGCCCCGGTACTGGAGACGGCGAATTTGCGGAAGTTGCTTTCCACCTGGACCAGCCCGAGCACCAGCGCCGGGTCTAGACCGGCGCGTCGACTCTCGTACCAGAGGGTTTGCAGGAACTCCCGGCGCACGTTCCAGTCGGGCTTCTGCTTCCTCAAGCGGCCGCTGGCATTGCCCAGCCAGCGCAGGTAGCGCAGGCGCGATTCGGTGTCCGCAAACTCAGGCACCGGCGGCGCGTCATCGGAAACAGCCGCACTCAGCGCACTGCGCACCGAATCCGCGAGCGGCTCCTCGATCTGGTTTCCGGCATGCGCCGGCGCGGGCAAGGACAACGATCCCCAACCCGCCAGCAGCGCCAGGAGGCCATGTCGTCTTAAGAACATCTGCGCGACCCCGCCGCATCACGCTTTCAAACGGGATTGCAGCAAGGCAAAAATTTCCGTGACTGCGATCAGCGTCGGACTGGTGTCGCGCCGCTGCTGGTATTCGACCTGCCCGTCCTTCAGGCCACGGTCCCCGATGTTGACGCGGTGCGGCACGCCGATCAGTTCCCAGTCGGCAAACATGGCGCCGGGGCGCTCGCCGCGGTCGTCCAGGATTACATCCACCCCCGCGGCCAGCAAGTCGCCGTACAGTTTCTCGGCAGCCGCCTTGACCTCGGGAAAACGATCCGGGCTGATCGGGCACAGCACCACGGTAAAGGGCGCCAGGGCGTCGGGCCAGATGATGCCGCGCGCGTCGTGGTTCTGCTCGATCGCCGCCGCCGGCAGACGCGTGATGCCGATGCCGTAGCAGCCCATCTCCATGAACTGCGGCTTGCCGTTGACATCGAGGAAGGTAGCGTTCATCGGCTTGCTGTATTTGGTGCCGAGATAGAACACATGGCCGATCTCGATGCCGCGCTCGATTGTCAGCAGCCCCTTGCCATCGGGTGCAAGATCACCTTCGACGATGTTGCGCAGGTCCGCCACGAGCAGTGGCTCCGGCAGATCCCGGCCCCAGTTGACACCGGTGATGTGAAAGTCGGGCTCGTTCGCGCCGCAGATCCAGTCGCTCATGACGGCCACGTCGCGATCAACCACGATATTGACCGGCTTTTGCAGGCCGACCGGGCCGAGATAGCCGGGCTTGCAGCCGAAGTGATCCTCAATCTCGGCCACCGTGGCAAAGCGGAAACCGCCAAGCCCCGGCAGTTTGCCGACCTTGACCTCGTTCATGTCATGGTCACCACGCAGCAGCAACAGCCAGATCTGCGTCTTGATGATTTCGCCGCCAGCGCCAAGGGTGTCCGTCGCCAGCACCAGCGACTTGACGGTGTGCTGCAGCGGCACGGCCAGCAATTCGGCCACATCGGCACAGGTGCTCTTGCCCGGTGTCGCAGTCTTCGTCATGGCTTGGCCCGGCGCGGCGCGTGGCGCGCTCGGTGCCAGGGCTTCGGCCTTCTCCATGTTGGCCGCATAGTCGCTGTTCGGACAGTACACGATCGCGTCTTCACCGGTGGCGGCGATGACCTGGAATTCCTCGCTCAGATCGCCGCCGATGGCGCCGCTGTCCGCAGCCACCGCGCGGTAGGTCAGTCCGAAGCGGTCGAAGATTCGGCGGTAGGCCTGCGCCATGACCTGGTAGCTGGCTTTGGCCGAGGCCTGGTCGCGGTCAAAGCTGTAGGCGTCCTTCATGATGAATTCGCGCCCGCGCATCAGCCCGAAGCGCGGACGGCGCTCATCACGGAATTTGGTCTGGATCTGGTAGAAGTTCCTTGGCAACTGCTTGTAACTCTTGATTTCCTGACGCGCGATATCTGTCACGACTTCTTCGCTGGTCGGCTGGATCACAAAGTCGCGCTCATGACGATCCTTGAAGCGCAGCAGTTCGGGCCCATTGGTCTCAAAGCGCCCGGTTTCCTGCCATAACTCGGCCGGTTGCACCACCGGCATGGTCAATTCGACCGCGCCGGCGCGGTTCATCTCCTCGCGCACGATCGCCTCGACCTTGCGCACCACGCGCAGCCCCATCGGCATCAGCGTGTAGATGCCGGCACCGAGCTTCTTGATCATGCCCGCGCGCATCATCAACTGGTGGCTCACTACTTCCGCATCCGCAGGCGCTTCTTTGAGGGTGGAAATGAAGAATTGGGAAGCTTTCATGTCAGTGCTCGGGAAATATAAACAAGGGCTATACCTCTTGATGCACGGCGCTCGCTGTGCATAATGGATACAGTTTAAAAATTGGGGTTTGATTATGCTTGACCGGGACGGCTTTAGGCCCAACGTCGGCATCATCCTGCTCAACCAGAAGAATCAGGTGTTCTGGGGCAAGCGAATTCGTACGCACTCCTGGCAGTTTCCGCAGGGTGGCATTGATCGGGGCGAAACCCCGGAGCAGGCCATGGTCCGCGAACTGCACGAGGAAGTGGGGCTCCTTCGGGAGCATATTCGCATTGTTGCCCGCACCCGAGACTGGTTGCGCTACGAGGTGCCGGACAGATACATCCGACGCGATGCGCGCGGTCATTACAAAGGCCAGAAACAGATCTGGTTTCTGCTGCAAATGCTCGGCAACGACTGGGACCTCAACCTGCGTGCGACCGACCATCCTGAATTCGATGCCTGGCGCTGGAACGACTACTGGGTTCCGCTGGACGCTGTTGTCGAGTTCAAGCGCGGCGTATACGAAATGGCCTTGACCGAGCTGGCGCGCCATTTGCCACGCAATGAATACCGGAACCGGTTCCTGCGGCAAGGCATGCGACCGCAAGAACAGGATGCGGGCGCCGGGCAAGCCGGCGTGCTGGGACACGGCATGGAGCTGCCACCGGGCGGCAGTTTCGTGCCCGATATTCAATGCAACCAAGACTCCGACCGACCGCAAGGAACGCATGAAGTTCAATAAATCAGTCGCGATGGGATTGACGCTGGCAACGCTTGGCGTTGCAGCCCAGCCGGTAACCGATCCGGACTGGAAAGAGTCTGCAGCACCGCCACCGCCGGCATTCGACGTGAGCCGATTGATTCCGATTGAAATGCCGAGCTATGTCTCCCTGCGCTTTGGCGTCGATCCGGCAACACTGTCCATCACGCCGGATGGCATCGTCCGCTATGTCGCGGCAGCCAAAGGCAGCACCGGATCGATCAGCGCCATGTACGAGGGCATTCGCTGCGCCACCGCGGAGGTCAAGACGTTCGCCCGCTTCGCATCGAATGGTCAGTGGACCTTGGTTGCGGACCCGCAGTGGCAAGACTGGAACGGCAATCTGCCCTCCAAACATGCCATGGCGCTTGCCAGACAAGGGCTTTGCGAAGGCCGGTCAACCGCCGCCAGTTCCGTGCCCGCCATTGTCAAAGCGCTGAAGAACGTGAATCCCCACCCCTTCTGAGACCGGCACGGGCTGCGACATCCGTGCGGCGGACAGCTTCAGCGGGTCAGCACCAGATTGTCCCGGTGCACCATCTCCGGCTCGGCGGCATACCCCAGCAACTTTTCAAATTCGCTCGAAGGCTTGCGACAGATCAGTCGGGCCTCGACGCTGGCGTAATTGGCCAGGCCGCGCGCCATCTCCACGCCCTCGGCATCACGAATGGCGATCACGTCGCCGCGTGAGAACTCACCGGTCACACCGGTCATGCCGATCGGCAAGAGGCTCTTGCCCTCGTCGCGCAGTTTTGCTGCCGCGCCGGCATCAACCAGCACCGAACCGCGCAGTTGCAGGTGATCGGCGATCCACTGCTTGCGGGCCTGGGTCTTCTGCGTCTGCGCCACCAGCAAGGTTCCGATCGGTTCGCCCCGGCTCAGGCGCAGCAGCACATCGGGTTCGCGTCCCCAGGCAATGACCGTCGAGGCGCCCGAACCGGCAGCGCGTCTGGCCGCCAGAATCTTGGTGATCATGCCGCCACGGCCCAGGCTCGAACCGGCGCCGCCAGCCATCGCTTCGAGGGCCGGGTCGCCAGCCTTGGCTTCGTGCACGAATTCGGCAGCCGGATCCTTGCGTGGATCGGCGCTGTAAAGCCCCTTCTGGTCCGTCAAAATGATCAGCGCATCGGCCTCCACCAGATTGGCCACCAGCGCGCCCAGCGTGTCGTTGTCACCGAACTTGATTTCGTCGTTGACCACCGTGTCGTTCTCGTTGATCACCGGCAGCACGCCCAGTTTGAGCAGCGTCAGCAACGTGGAACGCGCGTTGAGGTAGCGTTCGCGGTCGGCCAGGTCGGCATGCGTCAGCAGCACCTGCGCGCTGCACAGTCCGTTCTCGCGCAGCTTCGTTTCGTACATCTGTGCCAAGCCCATCTGGCCGACCGCGGCGGCGGCCTGGAGTTCATGGATCTCGTGCGGTCGCGTGCGCCAGCCCAGACGCTTCATGCCTTCGGCGATGGCGCCGCTGGAGACCATGATGACCTCGCGCCCGCCGCGCACCAGCAAAGACAGTTGCCGGCACCACTCTCCGATCGCGTTCTCGTCCAGCCCGCGGCCTTCGTCGGTCACCAGGCTGGAGCCCACCTTGACGACGATGCGTCTGGCATCACGCAACACTAGCGAGACATTCTTCATGGTCAATTCCGGCTGGGACAATCCTGCGCTTACCGCCAACAAGCCGTCACGGCACCGACGGCGAATCCGGCGCAAAGCGCGGGTCCACGGCTTCGGGTTCCTGCTCGGATTTTTGCTGTGCCTTCACGTGCTGGTACACGGTCTTGATCAGGGTGTCGCAGCCTTCGCGCGTGAGCGCCGAAATCTCGAACACCGGACCCTTGAACTTGAGCCGCTTGACAAAGTCCTTGACCAGCGCCGCGCGCTCGTCCAGCGGGACCATGTCCAACTTGTTCAGGACCAGCCAGCGCGGCTTGGCGTACAGCGCGGGATCGTATTTCTTGAGCTCGTTCACGATCGCCTTGGCCTGCGCAACGATGTCAATGCTGTCGTCGAAAGGCGCCATGTCGATCACGTGCAAGAGCAGCCGCGTGCGCTGCAAATGCCGCAGGAACTGATGCCCCAGGCCGGCGCCCTCGGCAGCGCCTTCGATCAGGCCGGGCAAGTCCGCAACGACGAAACTCTGTTCCGGTCCGACCCGCACCACGCCGAGATTGGGGTGCAGTGTGGTGAAGGGGTAGTCGGCAATGCGCGGACGGGCGTTCGAGATGGCGGAAATCAGCGTTGACTTTCCCGCGTTGGGCATGCCCAGCAGGCCGACATCGGCCAGCACCTTGAGCTCGAGCTTGAGATTGCGCTTTTCACCGGGCCAGCCAGGCGTCTTTTGCCGCGGCGCGCGGTTGATCGCGCTCTTGAAGCGCATGTTGCCAAAGCCGCCGTCGCCGCCCTTGGCGATGGTGATGACCTCGCCCGGCTTGAGCAGTTCGAACAGCACCTCTCCGGTTTCGGCATCCGTGATGATGGTCCCGACCGGCATCTTGAGCGTGATGTCATCGCCGGCGGCGCCGAACATGTCGGAGCCCATGCCATGCTCGCCGCGCTTGGCGTCGTAACGGCGGGAAAAGCGGAAATCCACGAGCGTGTTGAGATTGGGGTCCGCGACGGCAAAGACGTGGCCACCGCGGCCGCCGTCACCCCCGTTGGGACCGCCAAATTCCTTGTACTTCTCATGCCGGAACGAGACGCAGCCGGCCCCACCATCTCCGGCGGATATGTCGATAAAGGCTTCGTCAACGAACTTCATGATTTCTTTCCATTGGCCAGTTGGGGACAGAGCTGACTTGCTACGCATGGTTGCGGTCTGCGCCGCAAGTTCCTCCAAACAAAAAACCCCGCGCAGCGCGCAGGGTTTCAATTGGAGATGTTCAGCAAATTAAGCCGAAGTCACGCTCACCGTATGCTTGTTCAACGGGCCCTTGGTGGCAAACGACACATTGCCGTCAACCAAGGCAAACAAGGTGTGATCCTTGCCGATGCCGACATTGGTGCCGGGGTGGAACTTGGTGCCGCGCTGGCGGACGATGATCGCGCCTGCGCTGATCAACTCACCACCGAACTTCTTCACACCGAGCATTTTGGGCATCGAATCGCGCCCGTTTCGCGTAGAGCCGCCGCCTTTTTTCTGTGCCATGACTCTTGCCCCTTATGCAGAAATCGCACCAACCAGCAGTTCGGTGAACTGCTGACGATGTCCTTGACGTTTTTGGTAATGCTTGCGACGGCGCATCTTGAAGATGCTGACCTTGTCGTGCTTGCCGTGAGCCACGACCGTGACACTCACCGTTGCGCCGGACACCAAGGGCGTGCCGACCTTCAGTTCAGCGCCGTTTCCGACCGCCAGAACCTGATCAAACACAATCTCTTGGCCTACGTCCGCAGCAATCTGTTCTACTTTAATTTTTTCGCCAGCAGCAACCCGATATTGCTTGCCACCGGTTTTTATGACCGCGTACATGTTGACCTCTTGAATTTAACTCCGCGAACGAATTTTCACAGAGCCCGGTACTATACCACAGCGTGAAACCTTCAGCCTCCGGCGGCGGCGGCCGGAATTTCCGGCAGTCCGGCTTTCTATAATCCCGTCAAACAACCGAATAACTGTCTTGCAAGTCAATCCCTCCAGCACCGCCCCGAACCTGGCCATCATCGCGCAGGATATGCGCGAGGTCGATCAGGTCATCGCCTACCGCCTCAACTCGAGCGTGCCACTGATCGGTCAGGTTTCGCGCTACATCATCGCCGCCGGCGGCAAGCGATTGCGTCCGGCCCTGCTCCTGCTGACCTGCGGCGCCCTGGGTTACACCGGTGCACAACGCTTCAACCTGGCTGCCGTGGTCGAGTTCATCCATACCGCAACCCTGCTGCACGACGACGTGGTGGACGACTCCGCCCTGCGACGCGGCAACGCCACGGCCAACGAAACCTTCGGCAACCCGGCCAGCGTTCTGGTCGGTGACTTCCTGTACTCGCGATCCTTCCAGATGATGGTCGATGCCCAGAACATGCGCGTGATGCAGGTGCTGGCCGATGCCACTAATATCATCTCGGAAGGCGAGGTGATGCAGTTGATGAACATGCACAACGCCGGACTCGACGAGGCGGGCTACCTCCAGGTGATCCGCTCCAAGACGGCAAAACTGTTCGAGGCCAGCGCCAGGGTCGGTGCTATCCTCGCTGACAGCACGCCTTTGATGGAAAGCGCCTGCGTCGACTATGGGCAGGCGATTGGCACCGCGTTTCAGATCATCGATGACGTGCTCGATTACACAGGCGAAGCCGCCGTCATGGGCAAGAACCTCGGCGATGACCTGCGCGAAGGCAAAGCCACGCTGCCCCTGATCGCAGCCATGCAGCGCGGCACGCCCGAGCAGCGCGACATCATCAAGACCGCCATCGAGTCGGGTGGTGTCGCCATGCTCGATCAGGTGGTCGAAATCGTCAGGACCACCGGGGCACTGGATGTGGCCCGGCTCGCGGCGACCCATGAAGCCCAGCGCGCCATCGCCGCCGCCCGACAACTTCCGGCCGGACCGCATACGGAGTGTTTGATACAATTGGCGCAACAGTTGCTCGAACGTCAGTACTAAGTCCGCAAGCGTGCGGCAATCAAGATTTCGGAATGTGGCGCAGCCTGGTAGCGCACTTCGTTCGGGACGAAGGGGTCGGAGGTTCGAATCCTCTCATTCCGACCAATAGGTCAGATAAAGGCCGCTAACGACATACAGTTAGCGGCCTTTTTCATTGGGGAATCGCTCGGTTACACTGCAACGGTGTACATAGACCGATATTGACTGCCAACACAAGACCGGGGAACAAACCGGGGAATGATTCCGATTTTTCGAGAAATTCTGAATTGTGTTCCCCGGTTTACCCCCGTTCTCCAATAGGAAATGCAATGTTGACCGACGCCCAATGCAGAAACGCCAGTTGCCCCGCAGACAAGAACCGCCATCGCCTGACCGACGCGAATGGGCTTTATCTGGAAATTAGCCCGGCCGGGTCAAGACGCTGGTTTTGGAAAACCTACACCCTAGGAAAAGAAGGTCGCATGGCGCTGGGAAGTTATCCGGCAGTGACTTTGACGGCGGCGCGCAAGGCAAGGGATGCAGCAAAGCTGCAAAAGTCCGAGGGAGTAGACCCGGTGCAAGCACGCAAGATAGAAAAGCTCAAGGCCCTGACACCAACGGGCGACACATTCAAAGCAACGGCAGAAGAGTGGTACGAGCTCAAGCTCGATAGTTGGAGCAGTCACTACGCCATCCGCGAAAAACGCAATCTCGAAAAGGATCTGTTCCCATTTCTCGGGGCACGACGTATCGGAGACGTTGAGGCCATCGAATTACTTGCCACGATACGCCGAGTTGAGGAACGTGGCGCTTTAGACGTGGCACACCGGGTACTGACCACTGCAGGGCAAGTCTGGCGCTACGCGGTGGCCACTGGGCGTGCGGCGCGCGATATCAGTGCGGACATCAAAGGCGCACTCAAGCCACATCACGGCAAACACTTCGCAGCCATCACAGAGCCAGTCAAACTTGGGGAATTGATCCGGGTTATCCGAGATTACCAAGGCGGACCGATTGTGCGTGCAGCGCTTCAGCTAGCGCCGCTGCTGTTTCAGCGACCAGGCGAACTACGTGCAGCAGCATGGGCTGAAATTGATCTTGATGCGGCGATCTGGACTATTCCGGCAGCAAGAATGAAACGGCGCGTTGATGGCAAGAAGAACGGTGACCCTCACCTGGTTCCCTTGCCAACACAAGCCATATCCATATTGCGCAAGCTCCAACCGCTGACCGGCAAGGGCACTTTATTGTTCCCCGGTGAGCGCAGCCACGACAGGCCGATCAGTGACAACACACTGCGGGCGGCATTGTTGACGCTAGGGTACGGACCCACGGTACAGAGCGTGCATGGATTCAGGGCAACGGCACGAACCATACTGGCCGAAGTACTGGACTTTGACCCGTTAGTTATTGAAGCCCAGTTAGCCCACTCAGTGAAAGATGCCAATGGGCGCAGCTATAACCGCACCACTTACCTCAAACACCGCGCCACCATGATGCAGCACTGGGCCGACTATCTGGACAAACTGGCAATCGGTGCTGTGCAACCGATTTAAAACGGCGTGTTGGCATAAAGCCCCGTGAATAGCCTATACTTGCACAACTTTAAGTACAAGTTAATAAAGGCCATCGGATGAGAATTGTCACCTATTCGGAAGCGCGTAGTTCATTGAAATCCGTACTCGATACGGTGCATGAGGATGCTGATGTGACCGTCATTAGCAGGCGCGACGGCGCTGACGCTGTGGTGATGTCCTTTGACCACTATCAAAGCATCATGGAAACCATGCACCTGTTATCAACCCCAGCGAATGCAGCACATCTAGCCAAGTCAATTGCACAGCACAAGGCTGGGAAGGCAACACGCCGCGAGTTGGTCAAGCCCTGAGCTTTATGCGGCGCGCTATTCGCTTTACCCCGGCAGCATGGGTTGATTACACCTACTGGCAAGGGCAGGACAAAAAGACATTGAAACGCGTCAACACCCTGATAGAAGCGGCCGCGCGTGATCCCTTCTCCGGCATCGGCAAACCCGAGCCACTGTTAGGAAACATGGCGGGATATTGGTCACGGCGAATTGATGACATACACCGTCTGGTGTATGCCGTGGATGACGCCAACTTTGACGTCATCGCGTGCCGCGGGCATTATGACGATTGAAATGGTTGCGCCAGTTTCTATCCTGGCGAAATGAAAGGCCAAATGGCACAGTATCTGAACTTTGAAGAAGTCGCTGCCGAATTAAAGTGCAGCCTTGCAAAAGTCCGCCAGTTGGTCCTGGAAGACAAGAGTCTCAAAGCAACCCGTATCACCCCCAACGGCATGGTCTTGCCGCCGTCAAGTCCGGACGATTCTCTTGTTTGCAATCTTGATTTTACGAGTCATGTGAGCGATGCGGGAGCGATAAGCGCCGACGATTATGGCCGCGACGCCACTGGCAAGACAGTCCTCATACAGACACTGGATGCTGGTTTCTTGCGTATCGAGCGCGCTGACCTTGACATGTTTATCACGGCCAGCGACTGGTACACCAAGACCAAGATCGGCCTCCCAACAAGTTCTGCCGGTCCGTGGCCCTGGGGCGCACACCACACCGAATTATTGGGTCACCTTGACGCGGCTGCGCAGAAATTCTGGGTCCACTACGACCCAGCCAATGCAAAAGCCACCGCTCCAAAGAATGACACTGTCGTCAACTGGCTCGAAACCGAGCGCAGGGTGTCGCACACAGTGGCCGTCGCCATGGCAACGATCCTGAGAATTGACGGTCTGCCGACGGGGCCGCGCAAATAGTTATCCGACCCCAGCAAAGCCAATGAGAGCGCGGCTTTGTCGGGTTGTCCGGGGTGAATCGACCCCAGGTTATATGGATCAATCCACCCTATTCAGTATCCCCAGCCAGACCTAAATTCACCCCACTTGCTGCACGTCGCAGCAACAAGCGCCAGATGGCGATAAGGGGATTCAGGTATGTCTATTTGGAGATTGCCGGCCGTTAAGGCTGAAATGGGGCACCGCTCAGATGCCAGCATATATAACGCCATCAGGGCCGGACTGTTCACAACCGGTGTCGCCATTGGTCAACGCTCACGCGGCTGGCCCAGCGATGAAGTGCAGGCCATCAATGGGGCTCGCATAGCAGGCAAGACCGAGCCTGAGATCCGGGAACTGGTTAAGCGCTTGCTCGCCAAGCGCAACGAACTGGCCCTTGGGTAGGAGATAACCATGACCAGAAGCAGTAATGGTGGAAACTACCCGCGCGGCGCAGCCATCAGCGCCCATGGCTTGTCCTGTGGCTCCAGCGTATTGATATCGGAAGACGCTTTCATGGGGCGTGCCGTACGCAGACTCCTTAATCGCCAAAACAACCGAGCGCTAGGCAAATTGGCTGCAAAGTCCAAAGCGGTAAAACCAGGCAAAGCAAAACGACCGGCTGTACCAGCACAAAAGCAGTCGGCCATCGGCGCGAATCCGGATTCGCAGTGAGCCTGGCGCTAATCCAATTCTGGGCACCCAGGGCACAGTCCTGGGTGCAGAACAGAACAGCCTCACCTCGGTACGGAGCAAGCCTGTGACAAACCAAAGCCCAAACACGGCGCTCAACGCACCGGGGGCAAGTCCATGGGAATGGGACCAGTTTGATCTCATCCTCGGACTCGCCGAAGATTTGCTGCCGGTGGTTGCCCGCGAGGGCGCCATCTCTCCCGACAGCAAAATCGCACACTGGGGCAAGACGCCCAGCGAATACAACGGACGCGGACAAATTCGTGGCATATTGGCCTGGCCTCAAATGCATGCAACCAATGCACAGATCGAACATTGGCGAAACCAGGGTGACTACGGCATCTGCGTGCAGACCCGCACCGTTCGTGGGCTTGATGTCGATATCACCGACGCTGTATTGGCTCAAGAAGTGCAAGCCTTCATCGCACAAACCCTGAGACTCAAATTGCCGCGACGCCACCGCAGCAATTCCTCAAAATTCCTTCACCCGTTTGCGCTCAAGGGCCAGTATGGGAAACGTGTCATCCATGTCGGCGATGATGAAAAAATTGAATTCTTGATGAACGGCCAGCATTTCGTCGCCGTCGGAACCCATCCAAGTGGCGCACGCATTGAGTGGGATGGCGGACTTCCTGTGCAGATTCCTGAGATCACGCCAGCGCAGTTTGAAGCCCTATTTGCGGCGTTGCAGGAACGCTTTGGAATCAAACCGGCCAGCACCAGCAACGCTGGCACCCGCATCAAGTCGCAGCACCTGGCCATAGAAGACCGCGCGGTAGCCTACTTGCAAGCGCATGAAATGATCCTGGGCGAGCGTGACGGTGGACTGATGGTCGAATGCCCATGGAACGACGAGCACACCATGGGCGATGTCGGTGATGGCACCACCATCTACTACCCGGCTGGCGCCAACGGTATGTCCTCACCCGGTTTCAAGTGCTTGCACGGCCATTGTGATCATCGCAAGTTTGTCGATTTCTACCAGGCCATCGGCTATCAGAATGACAGATCCGATGAATTCGAAGACATGAGAAATCTAAATCTCAGCCCCGATGATCAAGCCGCCAACCAGAAATCGTTGCGCCTGAGCAGACATGACATCCTTGGCATCATTGAACGCAACGACCTGATTGGAATGGAGTCCAAGGACCTCATTACCGCCGTGATCGCCGAATTGGTTAAGGCCAGGCTTGACAACATTGATGAGGAAGTCGTTTTAAACAGTCTCAAAGCCAACGCCAGCTGCACCCTGGGTGCGCTGCGCAAAGATCTTACATTGGCCAAGCGCAAGGGCTTGGAGCATGGACAGCAGCGAGTCAGTACCGACTACCCTGTAACAACGGCCAAGGCACTGGTGGGTCACTGCTACACGGTAGAGGCCGAAATCACGATCCGACGCTGGCAGGAGGAGTTTCTGGAATGGGACGGCATGTGCTACCGGATTGTCAGCAGTGAAGATGTGCGGGCCAAGGTGTACAAGCTGTTTGAGAAACAAGGCGTTGAACTCAATGGCCGTGTTCCGGTGGACAACACGCTCGATGCGCTCAAGGCGGTTGTCAATGTTCCGTCGTCGTTGACCATGCCGGCCTGGCTTAAGGGCGATCCACCCCAACCGGTCAATGAGTTGATTGCTGTGCGTAATGGTCTGCTGCACGTGCGCTCCCAATCCCTGTTTGAGCACAGCCCCAGGTTCTTTAGCACCGGCTCGGTCAATGTCAGGTACGAGCGCGATGCGCCAACTCCCGTGCACTGGCTCAAGTTCTTGCAGGACGCCTTTGTTGATGACCGGGAAACGATCGACGCCCTGCAGGAGTGGTTTGGCTACCTGCTGACCCAGGACACATCACAGCAAAAGGGGCTCATCTGTGTAGGCCCCAAGCGCTGCGGCAAAGGCACCATCGCCCGGGTTCTGCGTGCCGTCCTGGGTGACCACAACTGCACCGGGCCGAGTTTGGCGCACTTGAGCAGCCCGTTTGGGCTCGAAGACCTTATTGGCAAGTCCTTGGCGCTGATATCGGATGCTCGCGTCAGCAAGTCCGCTGACCTGCAGTCGATCAGCGAGAACCTGCTGCGCATTACTGGCGAAGACGCCATCAGCGTCGCACGCAAACACAAGAGCGATTGGGTCGGCAAGCTCAACACCCGGTTTGTGCTGCTGACCAATCTATTGCCTGGGATTGTTGACGCTGGCGGCGCCGTGGGGTCGCGTTTCATTGTGCTGCAGTTCACGCAATCCTTCTTTGGACGTGAGGACATTGGTCTGACCGATAAGCTGATGACCGAGCTGCCCTCCATCCTGAATTGGGCGCTGGACGGTTTGCAGGCGCTCTTGGCGCGCGGCGTCTTCATGCAGCCCGCCAGTGGCCAGGCAGCGGTGCAAGAGTTCATCCGCAAGACCACACCAATCCTGGGTTTTATCGGGGACTCTCTGATTTATGACGCTCAGGCCTGGGTCTCAAAGTCCGTGCTCTATGAGGCTTACCAGCAGTGGTGTGTTCAAGAGGGGATGAAGTTCACCAACCAGAAGAACTCATTCTTCGGTGAAATCTATGCCAACTGTGATGGCCGGCTACTGCCTTACGAGCCCCGTGGTGATGAGGGCAAGCGATTGAAGCTGATTCGTGGTGCGAGATTTGTGCCAGGAGTGGCTGAACGATCCGGAACATGGGAACGCAATTTCGAAGGCGTGATTGGTCAGATTTCCACGAACGTGGACGACTGTGCGGATTTGGTCTGAATCCGTAAAAAATAACCTGGCGTGGGTGGCGTGGGTGGCGTGGGCTAAAACCCATTGCAGGTGTCCTGTAGAAAAAATATAAGGCCATGGCAGTAACTGCAATACCGAATTCAAAACACTATATTTTTTTGACTGAGTACTGCAATAGGTTTTAGCCCACGCCACCCACGCCACCCACGCCAAGCGGAGTTTCGAGCCTTCAATTTGAGTTGCTTACGTGCAAATATTTGCATACATGTATTGCTTTGCAGATTAGGGTTTCTGAGCACATAAGTCTGCGTGCAAATTTCAACGCGCAGAATTTGACCTGTTCCCATAAGCGTTGCGGCGAACACCATCCCCCGACTCGCGTCCAGAACATCACCAGCAAGCGCCCCAACGGTTTTTTCGGTCCTGCACAGCAGCCAAATGCCGTTGACTCCGAAGCGTTTCCTATGAAACTTTCCAGAACAAAATCTTTCTGGAGATACTCATGTCAACGTCCGATGGTTCCCAGTCGATTACGCGTTCGCTTACCGCCATGCAGGAAATCTTCTGCCAGGAATACTTGGTGGACCTGAACGCATCGCAGGCCGCCATGCGCGCTGGCTACAGCACCAAGACTGCATCCCGGATCGGCCCCGAGCTCCTTGGAAAAACTTGGGTCGCTGCTCGCATCCAGGCTCTGATGAACGCCCGCTCCAAACGCATCGAGCGCAAGGCCGATGACGTTTTGAAGGATCTCCAGTTGGTCAAGGCGGACGCCATGAAACAGGTGATCGATAAAGATGGCAACAGCCTGATGGCCAATCATGCCGGTGCGCTCAAGGCACTTGAGCTCGAAGGCCGTCATCTGAAGATGTTCACCGACAAGATGGAAGTGACCGGCGCCAATGGTGAGGCCATCAAACACACGGTGGAAATCACCTATGTCACAGCCAAGCCGCGATGAATGAAATCCACATCAACCCCCAGTTTCCGCAGGTGCTCGAACCGTTGATGCGTCCCATGCGCTACAAGGTTCTCTATGGCGGTCGCGGTGGTGCCAAGTCCTGGGGTGTGGCCAGAGCCCTGCTCATCGCCGCCTTCGGCACGCCACTTCGCGTTCTGTGCGCCCGGGAAGTTCAGAAGTCCATGAAGGACTCTGTTCACCGGCTGCTCAGAGACCAGATCGAAGAACTTGGCTTCTCCGAGTTTTATGAGGTGCTCGATACCGAAATCCGGGGCAAGAACGGCAGCCTGTTCCTGTTCTGCGGTTTGCAGTCCCACACAGTTGATTCGATCAAAAGTTACGAGAGCGTGGACCGCTGCTGGGTCGAGGAGGCTCACGGGGTTTCAAAGCGCAGCTGGGATGTCCTGATCCCCACCATCCGCAAACCTGATTCAGAAATCTGGTTGACCTTGAACCCCGACATGGATACCGATGAAACCTACGTCAGGTTCATTGCGGCGCCAAGTCCTGATACCTGGCTGTGTGAAGTCAACTGGCGCGATAACCCCTGGTTTCCGGAAGTCCTGGAGCAAGAACGGATCAAGGCGCAGGCGCGTGACCCGGAAAGCTATGAGCACATCTGGGAAGGCAAACCGCGTCGGGTGGCTGAAGGCGCCATCTACCGCCATGAGATCGATGCTGTGTTCAAGGACGGTAGGGTCAGACTGGTTCCCTATGACCCGATGCTGCCGGTGCACACCGTCTGGGACCTGGGGTGGAACGATGCCATGACCATCATCTTTGTGCAACGTACCCCGATGGACGTGCGGTTGATCGACTACATCGAAGACAACAATCGCACCCTGGACTGGTACGTTGCCGAGTTGGAACGGCGTCCGTACCGCTTTGGCACGGATTACATCCCGCACGACGGCCGGACCAGAAACTTCCAGACCGGAAAGAGCACGGAAGAACTGCTGGGTGAGCTCAAGCGCAAAACGCATGTGTTGCCCCAGACCAGTGTTGAAGAAGGCATCAAGGCAGCCAGACTGCTCTGGCCACGTTGCTACTTTGATCAGGGTAAGACGGCCCGTTTGCTGGAATGCCTGAAACGCTACCGGCGCGATGTCAATCAGGCCACCAATGAGCCAGGGGCCCCACGGCATGACGAGTACAGCCATGGAGCGGATGCCTTTCGGTATCTGGGCCAGGCCATTGATCTGATGAGCAATGCTTCCAACAACGGCATTGGCGCCTTCAAGCAACGCACCCGCAACTGGCGGTAGGTATGCAGGTGGGCGTGATTGCCGCCGCGATTACGTTCATGTTTCTGAATTTGGATTCTCTATACCGGCCGGTGGCCAACTGCTCCTTGGTGCCCTTAGCGGTAATAGAGAATTCGGATTGACCTCCCCGATTGCGGTCATTGCTTTCGGCTCCAGACACCAAGCCGAAACACCAATTCCTGCTCAAACGTGAGCGGCGAAACTTTCGGTACGTTTGGTACGACGTACCTTTGGGCAAGTGCTTGTCCATCCGAGACAAGCGAGCCACACGGTTTTCGGAATGGGTTTTGCGCCCGACAGGTAATAGTTGAGCATCCGCCTTGAAATCCCCAGTGCCGACGCGGCACGTTCTTGGGTCAGACCATGTTTGTCCATCCAACCCCATAGCCGTTCATGACCAATGCCGCCAGACTGCTCGATAGCAATGTTGCGCAGATTGTCTGCGGCCAACTCCAGATCGTCATCAATCCAAACCACATAGCCACCACGTGCATCCACGCGCGCGCTACTAAATAGTGCGGTGTCACGCAGCGCGCTCAGCGATGGGTAGGCGTTGATTGTGGGGCCAAGGTCAACATGAAAAGTGCTACCGTCACCAAAGGTGACTGCCAAACCGGTTGGCTCAAGCACGGTCAGGGTTGTAATGGTGTGGTGTGGGTCATGAATCATGGATTGCACTCCGTAAAAACTTGTGTTGCATAGGCTCGATTGGCCTTGATCCAGCTCAGTGCATCGCTAATGTCGGACTCACGCAGGGTTCGACTGGTCATGGCCAATGTGGTCAGATCAACCAATGCATCCCTGCGATCTGTCATGACCACATGTACATGGGGCGGACAATGATCGGGCACATTGACTCGAATGCTCATATTGGCTAAACGATGAAGGGTTGGCATAGTCAGATTATTGTGCAACTATTGCACAATGTCAACGGGCATTTTTGTGCCCGTTCCCGACGATGATTTTCTCGAAATGCTCTCCCGTTAACCGACATTGGACGTTCCATTCGACCTTTGTGGAGCGTCGCTCATTTAGCCTGTTGGCTCTCCATGAAGCTGCCGCCCGGTTGGCGGCGGCCAATCCACATTGCTGACGCTGGCGGCCGAGACCCAGTTGACAGCAGGGCAGCGTTGAACTAAACCGCTATGCGGTGGTAGGTCCTCACAGGCCACCATCGCGTTTTTGTTTGCTGTGGTGCTTGCGCACACGGGCATAGAGGTGAAGCCTTGGAGGTGGGGAATTTCCCCCGCTTTCAA
>Ga0209697_10000645_pt1 | contig 57186 bp, 42 predicted proteins | sample AliMusrvi5mmetaG_FD_184115 | JGI IMG/M metagenome (GOLD analysis project Ga0209697, IMG submission 184115) | Freshwater lake bacterial and archeal communities from Alinen Mustajarvi, Finland, to study Microbial Dark Matter (Phase II) - Alinen... | ecosystem: Environmental > Aquatic > Freshwater...
TGGTGGTATTTATGCAAAAATACGACAATTTGATTTGCCGCCGCCAAATTATTACTTGATTATTTTATAGTCTGTTATCACTATGAGATCAGGAAATCTGAATTTATCCAAATCGTTGTGTAAATGTTCCAAATCGTTGTATAAATGTTCCAAATCATTGTGTAAATGTTCCAAATCGCTGTGTAATTTATCCAAATCATTGTGTAAATGTTCCAAATCGCTGTTTAAATGTTCCAAATCGCTGTGTAATTTATCCAAATCGCTGTGTAAATGTTCCAAATCACTGTGTAAAAGTTCCAAATGACATTGTAAATGTTCGAAAGGGAATTGTGAATATTCAAATGGCAATATTTAATGTGATTTATCGAATATTAAATAAGTTTTTGGCATAAGGCAAATGTATTTTTGAATCTGATTTACAATCTAATCTATTCAAATCATGCGAAGTCTTGTTTTGACTTTCATTTTTGGCTCCTTCCTTTTATTTTCATGCCGCTCCGTTCAACAGGCATCCAACCAGGTTAAAATAGGAATGTGTGCTGATGCACATCTTCCAACCATGCATGACGCAGATTTTAGGATTAATACTTTTATAGACGAAATGAAAGCTACAAATCCTGACTTTATCATTGACCTGGGCGATTTTGCAGAGGTCCCGGATACCGCTTACTATAGAATATGGAATACCTTTCCGTGGGATAAATTCCATGTGATTGGCAATCATGAGATGGATGGGGGCTACACGAAAGAGCAGGCGCTTGAAGTAAGAGGAATGAAAAGTTCGTATTATACGTTCGAAAAATGCGGGTTTCACTTTATTGTACTTGACGGGAATGATCAGAAAGATGAAACTGTAAAAGCGTATAAACAGTTTATTGGGGCAAAACAGATTGAATGGCTAAAGGATGATCTGTCTAAATCGGAATTTCCGGTTGTTATATTTTCTCACCAGGGTCTTGTTTCATACCATGGCGCTGAAGAAGAATATGGAATCGAGAACGGGGAGCAAGTGCGCAAAGTCATCGAAGATTATAATTTGATGAATCCTACAAGAAGAGTAATTGCCTGTTTTAACGGGCACACGCACTGGGATTTTGTGGACAAAATAAATGACGTCTGGTATATTCACATCAATTCGATGTCGTACAACTGGCTTGGAGAATCATATGCAAAAGTCAGGTACAGCGATGAAATTGATAAAAACTTCAAATGGATCAAATATACGGCTCCTTTCAAAGATCCTTTGTACACAACAATTACCATCTCGACGAAAGGCTGGATTAAAATTGCAGGAAAAAAATCGGAATGGGTGGGGCCTTCGCCGTTTGAACTTGGTTATCCCGAAAGGATGAAAAAGTATATCCGGCCAGCAATCACCGCACGAACATTGAAGTTTAAAACGAAATAATATGCGCTATAAAATGCTGATAGGTTTGTTGATATTGGTCTCTTGTACCACATCTGAATCTTATTTAAAAGAGATACAGGTTACAAATGATATTGCAAAGAATCACGACCTCGACAACAACGATAATTTTTCACCCGATGGGAAATGGCTCGTTTATGATACACGGAATGGTCCTGGCGGAATCGGCGGAAGTCCTTCTGTAGAGCGGGTAAACATCGAAACAAAAGCAACCGAAGTGCTTTTCGAAATTCCCAATAATAATGAATATGGTCCCGGAGCTGGTGCTGCAAGTTATCATCCCACCGAAAACAAGGTGATTTTTATTCACGGATTACCCATTTGCACTAAAACGAATCCTTATCAGCAATGGCGCCGTTCGGGTGTGATTGTAAATGACAATCAGCCTAATGTTGCCATCAATATGGATGCAAGAGATGTCACATTCCCATTTACACCGGGCGCATTGCGCGGAGGTACCCACCGGCACGAATGGAGCCGCGATGGAAAATGGGTGGGCTATACCTATAACGATGCCATTATGAAAAAACTGGAAGATTCAACCGGTATTAAATGGAACTTGCGCACCGTTGCTGTTTCAAATCAGCAACATCAGGTAATCGTTGACAAAGATGAAGCTGGTGAGAATGTGGCAGGGGCATGGTACAGTGCCGTTGTCGTGCGGGTCGTTCCCGATCCGAAACCAGGCAGTGACGAAATCAGCAACGCCGCTTCCGACAGTTGGATTGGGACAAATGGTTATTCGAAACCTGACGGGTCAAAGCAAATGGCGAGGGCATTTATTGGAAAGGTGAATGATAAGGAAGGGAAGCCTGTCGATGAACTTTTTGTGGTAGATATACCAGACTCGATCAATGTTCCGGGAGAATATGGTCCGCTCGAAGGAACTAAGACATCATTTCCGATGCCTCCCAAAGGAACAGTTCAACGCAGGCTGACTTATACCGCAAACAGTAAATTCCCAGGTTGCGAAGGAGTTGTCCGTTCTTCGTTCGACGGTAAGCAAATCTCTTTTTTAGCGAGGGATTCAAAAGGGGTTCAGCAGATTTTTCTGATTTCCCCTTTTGGTGGAGAATCAATTCAGGTTACAGAGCATAATTCAGATGTTCAAAGTGGCGTAAGATGGAGTCCGGATAATCAATCGATTGTATATGTCTGGGATAAAAGTATCTTTCTTTGCAAAATATCAGATCAGCCATTTGAGAAAAGAATTAAAAGGCTTACAGCAAAAACAACCGATGCCCCTTCAAATATAGTTTGGTCGAACGATGGAAAGACAATTGCCTTTAACCGTTCTGTTTCTATAGAAGGTAAGAATGATCAAATAAAGCAGATCTTTGTTATTAATCTGTAAACTAATAAATAAACAATGTGTAAGTTGACCCGAATAATATTTATCTTACTTCTTATAACAACCTGTCAAAAAGTTTTTTCACAAAACAAGATTGATATTTTGACGGCTCCTGCTGGCAATAAATTTACTGAAATAAAGATAGGCGGCACTACAATTTTACCAAGCGGGCGTTTTGCAACCCCGGCTGGCGATCTGATTCGTATTACTAATGATCCATTCGGAATGGCAGTTGCCCCCGATGGCAAAAAAGCGGTAACACTCCACAATGGCGTGTTTACAATTATTGACTTGCAATCGTTGGAAACTACAAGAGTTCCAAGCTACGATAAGAAAATCAAATCACCTTTATCACATGGATCATTTATGGGAGTGGCTTTTGCCGGTGATTCAAAAACAGTTTATTTGAGTGGCGGTGATAATGGCGCAGTTATCAAATACGATATTGAAGGTTTAACCCGCCTCGATTCGATTTCATTAAACGGGATTGTAGACGGCGTTGATTTCAATGACAGTTTTACTTCGGATCTTGTGCTCAATGAAACAAACAATGAATTGCTTGTTTTAGACAGGGGTAATTTCAGAATGGTGCGTATCGATTTGACAAATGATAAAATTACAGCATCAGTTAAGGTGGGTCGTCAGCCTTTTGGCCTGACATTGAGCCCGGATAAAAAAACAGCTTTTGTGGCGAATGTAGGAATGTATGATTATCCGATTATAAAAGGTGCTACTCCCGAAAATTACGACTCCAAATTAATTTCGCATCATCCATATGGTGATAATACAAAAGAATCGATCAATGGGACCAAGGTTGAAGGACAAAAAATTCCGGGGGTTGGAAGTCCTTTGAATCCAGATGCCATGAGTGTGTTTACGATCGATCTGGCGACAAATAAAGTGATGGATAAATTCAAAACAGGCCATCAGATCGGGCATATGATCGAGGGTACTGAAGTCGTAGGTGGTGCAAGTCCGAATTCGATTGCCGTTGGCGAACAGTTTGCTTACGTTTCGAATGCCACAAATGACAATATCTCCATCATCGATTATAAGAATCACCGCCTTATTGGCGATATTCCAATACTTGTTGATCCCCGGATCGATAAATACCGTGGGTTGTTACCTTTTGGACTCACATTAAGCAAAGATGAGAAAACACTCTATGTTGCATTATTGGGTTTCAATGCCATTGCTGTCATTGATGTGGATACACGAACCACGAAGGGTTTAATTCCTTCGGGTTGGGGACCTACACGCGTTAAGTTATCCAAAGATGAAAAGGAGATTTATATCATTACCTGCCGTGGGTTTGGTGCCGGGCCGAATGGTGGTCAGGGATTTGTCGCTCCGCCGCAGGGATATTACATTGGCGATATTCAGCTGGGGACTTTTCAGAAAGTAACCATGCCTGATGCCGGACAATTAGCCACTTATACAAAACAGTCGGTTGATAATACCTTTAAATGTGTTAGTGTGACAGATGATGCTGAAAACCCATTACCTGCTTTACCCGGATTGCATGAATCACCCATCAAATACATTGTATATATTACCAAAGAGAACAGGACATATGATGAGATTTTTGGTCAATTGAAAAATGCAACCGGCGATAGCACCATTGCCAGGTTTGGGGTGAACAATGAATACACCTTGCCCGACTCGCTGAAAGGGAGGTTTCCAAACCTTAAGATCAGTCCAAATCATCACAAAGTTGCCAAACAATTCTCTTTCTCTGATAATTATTATTGCGACAGCGATGCTTCAATCCATGGTCATCACTGGATGATGGGTGTGATTCCCAACGAATGGGTGGAAGCTAATTCGAGCGTGTCAAAAACTGCCAAAATCTTTTCAAAAGCATCGGGCAGACGTTATCCTGGTACAACCGGCAGTATCGATCCTGAAGATTATGCCGAAATAGGCGGACTTTGGGAAGCGCTCGACCGCAAGAAGGTCGATTTTTACAACTTTGGGGAAGCCAATGAAACAGCCCATGTTCGCGAGGAATGGTACGACACAAATACTGGTGCAGCTCATGGTGTAATGGTCCCCATGCAAAAGGCATTGTTCAAAAGAACAAGTCATAATTATGCGGGATTTAATACAAATATCCCCGATCAATACCGGATGGATCAGTTCGAGAAGGAATTTACCGATAAGTGGATCAAAAGCAAAGAGAAGCTCCCTTCGTTACTTACGATGCAGGTTCCTAATGATCATGGAGCAGATATTCGTCGTGAGGATGGTTATCTCTATCCTTCTTCATTTATGGTCGACAATGATCTGGCGGTTGGGCGGATCTTACATTTCCTGTCGCGCACCAAATACTGGAAGAATATGCTTGTGATTATTACTGAAGATGATCCCCAAGGAGGTGTCGATCACATCGATGCGCATCGTTCAGTATTAATGATGGCTGGTCCTTATGTGAAAAAAGGGTATGTTTCGCATACTCATGCCAATTTTGGATCGATCCTGAAAACAATCTATAACATTTTGGATGTCCCTTACGTAAATCAATTTGATGTTACGGCTTCATTGTTACAGGATTTCTTCACACCAATTGCTGATTATACACCTTACACATTGGAGTTGCATGATTCGCGCATATTTGATGCTGAAAAGGCGATGAAGAAATACAATCGCACCATCGATTGGCGTAAAATTGAGAAGGGACCCGATATGGATGACGAAGATGTTGAACGTAAAGTGATTTACAGAAACAAGTATGATAACGATGCAGAACAACGTAAAGCACTATACAAAAGTAAATAGCAACTTATTCTCTTAAGCTTAAATATAAAAGACCATCAATTTATGAAGACCTTTTTTAAAATACTTGGTTCAATCTTGCTTATTCTGATCATTGGATTATTGTTCTGGTTTCATTCGAATCTGAAAGACCGTCATCCAGGTTATATAGCTGATCTGAAAATATTGAATGCAAAACCAAATGCCTTAAATGCCGGATTTGCTGCTTTTCCTATTACTCCCGAAGTTCCCGACAGGTGGATCGATAAAAACAAAGATGCAGAATATCATCCCGAAGATGGGGACACATTTACTGATGGCAATGGGAATGGCGTTTTTGATGGTGTGTGGATTGCCGGATTTGGAAATAGTAGAGCAGCCAACGGAATTCATGATGATACCTGGGCAAGAACAATAATTATTGATGATGGAAAAACACGCTTAGCAATCGTAGTACTAGACGCTATCGGTTTTATGAACGATGATGTGATAGATATAAGAAGTCGTATTCCTAAAGAAGCGGGAGTTACATATGCCATTATATCCTCTACACACACGCATGAAGGGCCTGATTTATTAGGACTTTGGGGAGATTCCCATTTTAAAAGCGGTGTCAATAAGAAGTATATGGAATATGTGAAAACACAAACCATTAAGTCGATTCTGGCGGCAGTAAAAAACATCCGGCCTGCAAGGTTGGAAGTTTCGCAAGACCTCACAGGTGCAATTCCTTTGGCAATTGATACGAGAATGCCAGAGGTGTTTGATTCAGGATTGCGGTTAATTAAAGCCATTGATAAGGAAAATGGTGCAACACTGGGATCATTAATCGCCTGGGCCGATCATCCTGAAACTTTGTGGAGCGATAATTTGCTGGTCTCCTCCGATTTTTGTCACTATGTGCGTGAAGGAGTTGAGAAAGGAGTCTTTAAAGGTGATAGTCTGGCAAAACCAGGGATTGGTGGCGTGGCTGTTTATATCAATGGCGCAGTTGGGGGACTAATGACCACCCATCCCCGATTGGCAATAAAAGATCCTTTTACAGGAGAGGAATTTAAGGAACCAACTTTCGGAAAAGCTGCGGCACAAGGGAAACAATTGGCGCTGCTTTCATTGAATGCGATGGATCATCCCACTGAGAAAATTGATTCTGCCGGAATTTCTTTGGTCGTAAAAACTGTTTTCATTCCTATTAAGAATTTGATGTTTGAGCTTGGTACAACACTTGGTGTCCTCGATCGTGGAACAACCGGATGGATGAATATGCGGTCTGAAGTTTCTGTTTTCAACATTGGACTACTCTCGTTTGCAACCCTGCCAGGTGAAGTTTACCCCGAAATTTTGAATGGGGGAATTGAGGCGCCCGAAGGCCAGGACTATAAAATTGCGCCCGTTGAGGTACCTGCAGTCCGAGATATGATGCAGGGAAAATACAAGTTTGTATTTGGTCTTGCCAACGACGAAATTGGCTACATCGTTCCTAAAAGTCAATGGGATGAAAAAGCCCCGTTTACCTATAAAAAGGATGGGGCTCCTTACGGTGAAGGAAATTCAACAGGACCTGAAACAGCTCCCATATTGCACAAAAATCTGAAGGAAATGCTTACCATTTTGAATGGGAAATAAATTCGGATATAAAACGATTAGATAATTTGGCAATTTGAAAATGAGAAATGAGGATTTTATATTTGCAATACCAAGACACTGAAGGGGCCAAATATTAATAACTCTGGGAGAGAGAATGAAGCGAGCGTAACCAAGGGTCATCAGAATGGCAAATGAAAGGCACATCTGCAAAGCTACATGGAAATAACCCGGCCTTATGCGCCGCAAAACGAAACTTTAGAAGAGGAAAACTTTAATCGAATCAATGATTAACTTATGAAATCCAAAATACTTAAACGCTTTCTTTCCGGTTTGTTAATTATCTTCCTTTTGTGCTGTCTGCTGATGGTCACCCCAAGGATTTGGTCAGCTTTAAATCCGGACAAACCACCTATTGGTTATCATTATTTGGCGCCCACTTACCTGGCAATAAAGATAGGATTGGAGGAGATGATCAACAAAACTCCGGCAATTCCGGCTGATATCGAAGAAATTAAAAACATTGAATACAAAAACATTAACGGTAAATCGCTTCAGTTAGATCTTTATAAACCCCGAAACCTGACTAAGCCGGTTCCATTACTGGTATTTATTCATGGTGGCGGATGGAGTGGAGGTGAACGGGCTGATTACCTTGTTTACCTGGTTGCTTTTGCTAAAAAGGGATACATCACTGCCACCGTTTCATACCGGTTGCTGAAAGATGGTGTTTACCCGGCTTGTGCCGAAGATATTACCAATGCAGTCCAATGGTTTTACAAGAATGGCAAGAGCTATGGTTATGATCCGGATCGGATTGCCCTGATTGGAGGTTCTGCAGGGGCTCATCTTGCACTTCTTGCTGCCTATGGATGGAAGAAATCTGGAATGAATTCTGATTCGATGGTTTCTGATACAATACATCACCGGATAAAAGCAGTTGTTGATATTTATGGACCGACTGATCTTACAACCGAATTTTCAAGGACCAATTCGACAGTAACTTCATTTCTTGCGCATACTTATCAGGAAGCTCCAGAGCTCTTTACAGAAGCATCTCCCATTGATTATTTGAATAAAGGTAATCCTCCGACGATGGTTCTACATGGAACCTCCGATAAGACCGTTCCGATCAGTCAATCCGATCTGTTAAAAGCCAGACTTGACAGCCTTGGAGTTCCAAATGTTTATTATCGGGTTCCTTTATGGCCACATACAATGGACATCATTCAGCGTGTGAATCGTTTTTCGGAGGAAAATATGACCAGATTCTTTGAAAAATATCTGAATTAAACATCAATTATTCGAAATAGATTTTCTGCACTTAAACTAATTTTAATCATCCAGAAACAAATGAAAATTCTAAAACAGCTGCTCTTTAGTCTTCTGATTGTCTTGGTTGTTTGTTCTCTACTTTTGGTTACACCTCGGATATGGTCTGCTATGAATGCGGATAAACCTCCTGTTGGTTATCATTTTTCGATTCCGGGTTATATTGCTGTTGGAATCGGATTGGAAAAGTTGATCAATATGACTCCTGAAATTCCGGCAGATATTGAGGAAATTAAAGATATTGAATACAAGAATGTCAATGGGAAATCACTTCAATTGGATATTTACCGACCTAAGAATATCAATAAACCTTTGCCTCTGCTCGTCTTTATTCATGGAGGAGGATGGAGGAGTGGAAAACGTTCAGATTACCTGGTTTACACATTAGCGTTTGCAAAGAAGGGCTATATGACGGCCACTGTTTCATACCGGTTACTCAAGGATGCACCTTATCCTGCATGTGCCGAAGATATTACTGATGCTGTTCAATGGTTTTACAGTAACGGTGAAAAATATGGCTATGATCCGGATCGGATTGCACTGATTGGAGGTTCTGCGGGTGCGCATCTTGCACTGCTGGCTGCTTATGAGTGGAAAAAACCAAACGATACCATTGATAGTATTGGTAAAGTTGGACCCCGGCATCGGATAAAGGCTGTCGTAGATATCTATGGTCCCATTGATCTTACAACCGAATATGCACAAAATCAGGAACTGGTCACTACTTTTATGGCACACTCCTATAAAGAGGCTCCAGAACTTTATAAAGAAGCATCTCCTATCAATTACGTTGATAAAAACGATCCTCCTACGATGATCCTTCATGGAACCTCTGATGACCTTGTTCCAATTAGTCAGTCGGATATGTTAAAAGTTAAGCTTGACTCACTTGGTATCCCGAATGTCTATTATAAAGTTCCATTATGGCCGCATGCCATGGATGTTGTTCAGCGTGTCAACGACTATTCACAATTAAAAATGAATGATTTCTTCACAAAATACCTGAAATAAACGCAAGTATATGCAACAAAGAAAGATATATCCCTGGATCGTAGTTGGTTTATTGTGGGTTGTCGCACTGCTTAATTATATTGACCGGCAGATGCTTTCTACAATGAAACCATCTATGATGATCGATATTGTCGAATTGGAAACGGCGGCCAATTTTGGTAGGCTAATGGCTGTATTTCTTTGGATTTATGCATTGATGAGTCCAGTTTCAGGTATTATTGCAGATCGTCTCAACCGAAAATGGCTCATTGTGAGTAGTTTATTCATATGGTCTGCTGTTACATTGCTCATGGGTAACGCAAAAACATTTGAACAGCTTTATATATTACGTGCGATAATGGGTGTAAGCGAAGCATTTTATATGCCGGCTGGTTTAGCGCTCATAGCCGACTATCATCAGGGGAAAAATCGTTCGCTTGCAGTGGGAATTCACATGACAGGAATCTATCTGGGGCAGGCATTGGGGGGATTCGGGGCAACAATTGCTTTCAACTTCTCCTGGCAAACTACATTTCACATTTTCGGCCTTGTTGGCGTTCTTTACAGCGTGATCCTTATCCTGTTTTTAAGGGAGAAAAAAGCATACACGATCGCACCTGAAAAATCACGCTCTATTGTTAAGGGATTTACCGAAGCTTTTAAGGGGGTAGGAGTGCTATTGGGGAACCATTCTTTTTGGGTCATATTGTTTTATTTCTCGGCACCAAGCTTACCTGGTTGGGCAACAAAGAACTGGCTTCCTACGCTTTTTTCAACCAATCTTCATATCAACATGGAGCAGGCAGGACCATTATCAACCATCACCATCGCGATGTCTGCCCTTATCGGCGTCCTTGTTGGTGGAATAATATCTGACCGATGGATGCAACGAAACCTTCGCGGACGCATTTATACGGGCGCTGTCGGTTTGGCCATGACAATTCCAGCAGTTATGCTATTGGGATTTGGTGGAAGTAGTTTTGCAGCTATCTGGTGCGGTGCATCGCTTTTCGGTTTGGGATTTGGTATTTTCGATGTAAATAACATGCCGATCTTGTGCCAGTTTGTCTCTCCGCGTTTTCGTGCAACAGGATATGGATTGATGAATATGGCAGGTATTTCAGCCGGCGCTTTGATTACAACAATTCTGGGCAAATCTGCAGATTCAGGCAATTTAAGCCGCGATATTGCGATGCTGGCGGGTTTTGTTGTTGTAGCCATAGTATTCCAGTTGTGGCTTTTGCACCCAAAAACTGCGAATAAGACAAGTGAATAGTTTATCTTTTTATTCTTAGGACATTAAAAAAACTTCATAATTGAAATGAAATTGGGAGAAGTAAATTTCGGAGAATCAATTGTAGCGGCAACGTTTCGTTTGCACATATAAAAAGTAATAGGAAACAATGTGGCTTTTTTTGAGTAGAAAGCAATAAGGATTATCAACAATTTTTATAAACGTAAAATTTAAGAAAATGAAAAAAGTACTATTCTTGACCGGAGATTTTACAGAAGATTATGAAACCATGGTTCCGTTTCAGATGCTTTTAATGGTTGGTTACGAAGTTCATGCTGTTTGTCCTGAAAAGAAAAAGGGAGAAACCATCAAAACAGCCATTCACGATTTTGAAGGTGATCAAACATATGCCGAGAAGCCAGGACATAATTTTGCATTGAACTACAGTTTTAGTGATGTTAAAGTTGAGGATTATAGTGGATTGGTCATTGCTGGTGGCAGGGCACCTGAATATTTAAGACTCAACCCGAAAGTGATTGAGATCGTGAAATATTTCTTTTCAGCAAACAAGCCGGTTGCTGCAATTTGCCATGGTATTCAGATTTTAACCGCAGCCGGTGTTGTAAAAGATAGGAAGTTAACCGCTTATCCTGCTGTTGGACCAGAGGTGACATTAGCTGGAGGCGAATTTCAGAGCATTCCAGTTGATGGAGCCTATGTCGATGGTAATCTTGTTACTTCGCCTGCCTGGCCTGCCCACCCAAGTTTTATAAGGGAATTCTTAAAAGTGATGGGTGCCAAAATTCAGATTTAAAAGTTCACGACTAATAAAGAAAAAGCCTTTGCAATTAATCAATTGTCAAAGGCTTTTTTAAGTTTTAATTCTAAGGATTGAATCGGAATGAAGGAAAAAATCACCTATTATAAGTACGTATTGATTTTCCTCTTCAGTCTATCCCGCAAATAATATAAATACGCCTGCAGCAAGAGCAGCACCCAGCATTGGACCAAGTATAGGTACCCAACTATACTTCCAGTCGCTATGGCGCTTGAGTGGAATTGGCAACAGATAATGTATGATACGTGGACCAATATCGCGGGCAGGATTAATGGCATATCCAGTGGGTCCGCCCAATGACAACCCAAGTCCAAGTACTACAATAGCCACCGGCAAAGCATTGATCGAACCAAGTCCGACTTCGGGGGCAGCCATATAAAGTACTGCAAGGCAAAGTACAAATGTGCCGATTGCTTCTGTGGTTACATTGTACCAGTAACTCCGGATATTTGGAGAAGTGCAGAAAACCGCCAGTTTTGAATCACCATTTTCGGTTACATCAAAATGCTTCTTATATGCCAGCCAAACGAGGAAAGCGCCAAACATGGCTCCGAGTGTTTGTGCAAGGAAATATTCAGGCATCAGGGAGGGAGAAAATTTATGTGCCATAACAAGAGCAAGCGTAACAGCAGGATTCAAATGGGCACCACTATAGGGTGCAGCAATCGATACACCTGTAAAAACACCAACTGCCCAACCAAATGTTATCACAATCCATCCGCTGTTGTTCCCTTTTGTTTGATTAAGAACTACATTCGCTACTACTCCACCTCCAAACACAATAATAACGGCAGTTCCAATAAATTCAGCAAAAAATGCATTCATAGTTTAATGTTTATGCGTTTAGTTAATATAGTATGTGTTTCATTGTTTTTTTTATCTGAGTGATAATACTCAACTTAGAACTTGCTTCTTAAAACTCAGGATATAACTATTCATCTTCTAAACTGTATCATCCGCCCATGCTTTGGCAGCATTTACAGCTCGGTGCCACCCTTTTATCAACGTATGATTCTCTTCAGCTTCAATTTTGGGTGAAAAAGTGCGATCGATCTGCCATTGCTGCTTTAGATCGGCGATATCGCTCCAGTAATTAACTGCCAGACCGGCAAGATAAGCAGCTCCCAAAGCAGTTATTTCAGTGATTTTGGGACGGACTACACACACCTGAAGCAAATCTGACTGTATTTGCATGAGCTGGTTATTTACTGTAGCCCCGCCATCCACGCGTAATTCACGGATGTCTATCCCTGAATCGTTTTGCATGGCCAACAATACTTCCAATGTCTGATAAGCAATGCTGTCGAGCGCAGCGCGAGCAATATGTGCAGATGTTGTACCCCTTGTAATGCCAACGAGTGTTCCGCGAGCATGTTGGTTCCAATGTGGCGCGCCAAGCCCGGCAAAGGCTGGAACGAAATAAACCCCATCACTGTCTTTTACCTTAGCCGCAAGTTTCTCGATATCCTCTGATTTCTTAATAATTCCCAATCCATCGCGTAGCCACTGAACGACAGCTCCGGCAATGAAAATAGACCCTTCAAGTGCATATTGGGTATCATTTCCTATTTGCCAGGCAATCGTTGTGAGCAGTTGATTCTTTGATGTTATTGGCTTATTCCCGATATTCATAATCATAAAGCAACCTGTGCCATATGTGTTCTTTACCATTCCGGGTTCGATACACATTTGTCCGAACAACGATGCCTGTTGGTCGCCGGCAATTCCTGCTATTGGGATACCATAACCAAGCTGACCAGACGTTTTGCCATATATTTCGCTGGATGACCTCACCTCCGGGAGCATACTCGCAGGGATATTGAACATCTTGAGTAATTCCACATCCCACTTCAACGTATGTATATTAAAGAGCATGGTCCTTGAAGCATTCGTAACATCTGTGATATGCAGTTTCCCACGCGTAAGATTCCATACTAGCCACGAATCGATTGTTCCAAAGGCGAGTTGTCCATCTTCTGCCAGTTTCCTTGTACCTTTTACATTATCCAATATCCAACGAATCTTAGTGGCAGAAAAGTAAGCATCAATGATCAAACCGGTTTTATCGAGAACAGTAGGGCTTTGTCCGTCATTCTTTAGCTGGTCACAAAAATCTGCCGTACGCCGGTCCTGCCACACAATCGCGTTATAAACTGGCTTTCCGGTCCTTCGGTTCCAGACTACAGTTGTCTCGCGTTGGTTGGTGATACCAATGGCCGCAATATTTGCCGCCTCAAGTCCGGCTTTTGTGATTGCTTCCACAGCCATACCTGCTTGTGTTGACCAGATTTCATCAGGATCGTGCTCCACCCAGCCAGGTTTCGGATAATACTGGGTAAATTCTTTTTGAGCTACTGATACCGGAAGACCGTTTCGGTCGAAAATAATTGCCCGGGAGCTTGTGGTTCCCTGATCTAATGCTAAGATAAATTCTCCCATATCCTTCTAAATATAGTTTTTAACCAATTGATTGTATGATTCTATTTGCTCGTCCTGCCATTTTGCATCGTATCCAAATTCCCGGGCCATTATAGCAGCAACTTCTGTGGCAATTTCTAAACTTGCACCTGCATTCTTGAATAAAGCCCTGGTTCTACGTGCAAGCATATCCTCAATTGTCATCGGCATTTCATTTCTGCAAATCCATATGATCTCAGCCTTCGTGTATGGAAACCGCGGATCAATCGGGATTCCAAGTTTGGGATGTTCGTGTATTAATTTTTCGATTTCAACGTAATTGTCACCATAAATATATAACCGATTGGCAGAATATCCATTCGTAAGCGTTGTGAGCTTAAGTTCTGCGGTTATGCAACTCCTCTTAACCAGTAATCCTGCAACTATTGCCTTATCGATTGTCTCTTCCGCCATTCTGCGATAGGTTGTCCATTTTCCACCAATAATAGAAAGTAGTCCTGATGGTGCAAGTGTGATTTTATGTCGTCGGGATATGGCCTTTGTGGAACCAGGTTTATTCGGATTGGCTGCCAGTGGACGTAATCCCGCAAAAGCGCACAGGATATCTTCGCGCCGGGGGGGCCTGATGAGATATTTTTCAGTATTTTGAAGGATAAAATCGATCTCAATTTCCTGTGGGACCGGCTCGAGGCTTATTGTATCAAGTGGCCTGTCTGTTGTCCCAACTACAACAACATCATGCCATGGAATCGCAAACAACACCCGGCCATCGTCGGTTTTTGGAATCATTATCGCCGTTTCACTATGAAGAAAAGATTTATCGAGAACGATGTGCACGCCGCGGCTTGGTTTTATGGTTGGCGCTGCTACCGGATTATCCATTCGGGCAATATCGTCGGCAAATACACCCGTTGCATTGACAACAAGCTTAGCTTTAAAGTTGAATTCCTCGCCTGAATTAACTTCTTTCGCCTTAACTCCGTTGATTTTGCCATCTTCATTCTTTGACAAAGCAATGACTTTGAAATAATTCAGCACAATACCTCCTTTTTCAGCACACGTCTGAGCAAGTGCCACTGCCATTCGCGAATCATCAAATTGTCCGTCGTGATAAACGACACCGCCAATCAATCCTTTTGGATTTAGCATTGGCAAACGCATAAGGGTTTTTTCCTGGCTTATGAAATAGGATTTTCCCATACTTAATGGCCCTGCAAGAAGATCATAGAATTTCAGTCCTACCGTATAGACGAATGCATCCCATGAATTATAAATCGGAATAACGAATTCCTGATTGTAGGTGAGATGAGGCGCGTTTTTAAGCATTAGCCCGCGTTCGTGCAAAGCTTCAACAACCAGTGCCAGATCGCCTTGCGCGAGGTATCTTACGCCGCCGTGAACCAGCTTAGTACTGCGCGATGAGGTGCCTTTTGCAAAATCAGATTGTTCGAGTAAAAGCGTTTTATAACCGCGTGAGGCAGCATCAAGCGCTACACCTAGACCAGTGGCACCTCCTCCAATGACTACAATGTCCCATGTAGTCTCAGATTGTTTTCGAATTTCATCAATAAATATCTGGCGTTTCATCGGTAGATATTTTAGGTTTTATGGTTTCCGCATGTGCGGGAGAATACCCCTGGTCGCTACAATTTTTCATTGCGAATTACAGTTTTCCAGGTATGTTATCAGCTGTTTGATTTATTTAATAATAGTACGATTTAGATTTTGAAAATACAAATAAATCGGATAGCAAATTAAGATTAATTTTTAGCTCAACGAAAGGGTTGCTTTTTTGTGATATCAACTCACCCATCTTTCCCCGAATATTCATAAAGTGAACAGTAGTTATGGCAGGTTGAAATCTACAATTTAACCTAAGATTTGTACCTTGAAAATTTTGCGTAAGGCACAAAAAATACTGCTGACCAACTACAAATTTTATCGATAGCAACAATATGTTTTGGCATCGTTATTGTTATATTAATTAACGCAACCTGCTAAATAAAAACTCTGATTTCACAAAAAAAATCCTGGCTACTATGAAACGAAACCTCTTCCTGATTTGCTTGTTTTTTCTGATTAATTCAATTCCAGCTTTCGCTCAATCTTCTGGTTTCGTGGATGGTAAGGTAATCAATTCCGTAACATTGGAACCTCTGCCATTTGCGACTATTGTAGTAAAAGATAAAAGCTTAGGCGTCTTTTCAAATGCTGATGGCGACTTTAAAATAGCCAATAATGCAAAATTTGAGTCCGATAGTTTGATTATCACCTTTGTAGGTTTCAAACGACGTGCAATCTCTTTTAAAAATTTAAGTGCGGATAGGGTCAATAAGATCTACCTAAAGCCGGTTAGCCTCGAAATCAGTGAGGTTAAAATTGTGGCTTCTCGAAAAATGATCAATCCGGAAACCATTATCAGAAGGGCAATAAGAAATATAAAGAAGAATTACTCTGTCATACCGTTCAGCTATGTTTCGTATTACCGGGATTATCAGAAAAAAGACAGAAGTTACATCAACCTTAACGAGGCTATTGTTCAGACACTTGATACCGGATTTAATAAACTGTCCACGTCGAATAAATTCAGGTTGCTGGATTTCAGACAAAATATGGATTTCCAAAGGTTAAATGTTTCTCCGTTTTATGATAACATTGATAAACAGGATATTGACAATCCAAATAAGTTTATTAAGAATGGAACATTACCCGATCAGGGGGGGAATGAGCTTCTAATTCTGATGGTTCACGATCCAATCCGGAACTTCCAAATCAATACCTTCTCATTTGTAAATACATTCTCAACAGATTTTATATCAAATCATCTTTTTTCAAAGATAGAGTCGGTTTTTGATAATAATTTGTTGCTCTACAAAATTGGTTTTATCTCGAAGCGTCCTGTGACAGGAGACTCCTTAGCGGTTTCCGGTAATATTTATATACAACCTGAAGACTATTCTATTCACAAGTTTGAGTATTCAGTTTCATATTTGCTGAAAGGAAACGTGAAAAAGAAAATGTTTGATGTTGATATTGAATATGGTCGCGAAAATCCTGCGAAATCTTTAATGGGGCTCAAATACATTTCTTTTAATAACATATTTAATGTGGTTGACCAGGCTGATACTACCTTTTTTAAAGTTGTAAAATCTTTTATAGAAAAAGGGGATCTTTCAAACTCGACTTTGATTGTTGAATTCAATCATATCCCCAATGTTGAATCTGCCATTAATAAGGAAAACTATGAAATATTGCTTGGGGGTAAGAACGCACAAATTATAAATATTGGTGTTAAGGGGAAAAACGCAATTATCAAAATTAAACCTGGAAAAACGGATGATCGAATCAGGCCAAAAATCGAAGTTGGTGTCAGAAACATTAAAGACATTAATGAGAAAATTCTGAATAAGAAGCAGAATTTAGAATTTTATCAATACCGGGAATTGTTTGTTCAGGAGTATAATAAACCCTTACCGTTCAAGGAGAGTTGCTATCTGAAAAATGTGCCTCTTATAAAGAATTGCATTTCGAAATATATGGGCGATCAAAAATATTGGATGAATACGCCAATCAATACGGATAACCTAAACATGTCGCAAAATGGATCTTCTATAGATTCTAATCCAGTTGCATTTGGAGGAATCGCGACAGCAGAAAGTGCTCCTGATAAGTTTCCGGGAGTTATTCCACCAGAACCCGTAACCAGTGGTAAATCAGTTTCAGGATTTGCAGGTCCTGCTATCGCAAAATACCTTGCTTCCCGGCAAAAATCCAAAGGCAGCGATCAGTTATTCGTCCAGCTTGACCGGAATATTTACAAACCTGGAGATACCATTTATTTCAAAGCCTATATAAGGGACAGGTTTACAGGCATTTTCGAGACAAAAAGTGTTTCGATGTACGCCCTGCTTTTTAATGAAACTAAGGCAATGACTGACAGTTCCCGTTTTAAAATAAGTAATTCTTCCACGTCCGGCTGGATGGCAATTCCTGAAAAGGCGGAATTTGGTAAATATCGCTTTGTTGCGTTCACAAGCGACATGCAGAATTACGATCCTGCTGATGCATTTCAGCTAGACCTTTATGTGAAAAAACGAAGCAGTAATCCGGATAAGATTTCAATAACCTTTCATAAAGAGAAATACTTTCCCGGCGATACGCTGGAAGCCACCATAAAAATAACCGATCCGATCGGGAGTCCGGTCAATGAGCAAAAATTAACCGGCATTCTTTCATCGGGTCAATATGTCAGAGAATCGGATGAAACACATACAAACAAAAACGGTGAATCACTGATCAGGTTTATACTGCCTGACACAATTACAACTCAACCGAGGTTTAAAATTACGACCAAACAGAACACCGGTAAAGAATCACTTATAAAGGATGTTGCGGTTCCTTACGAGGACCCGTATTTCGAATTGAAGTTTTTACCTGAAGGAGGTACCTTGATTAAAGGAATCGGACAACGGATCGGATTTAATGCTACAAATTTTAAAGGCGAGCCTGTGTTTATTGAAGGATTGTTAAAAGATAGTTTAGGATCTGTGCTTGACACCATCAAGTCAGGAACTTATGGTTCGGGGTCCTTTTTGTGTACTTCTCAACCCGGATTATATGTGGAACTAATAAAGGGAGGCGGATCAGAAAAGAAATGGCCACTTCCTGTTCCGGCGGCGAAAGGGATATCACTTTGTGTAATGCCCATCGACAACCGTTCATTTGCCATTGAAATTCAGTCAAATAATTACAACGGTGAACCGGTAATTGTTTCGGGTACAATGAACATGACCCAGGTTTTTTCGCGTGAAATCATATTAAGCAAAAAGCAACGCATTGTGATCGATACGGATCAACTACCGTCAGGTGTTGCCAACATTACGTTGTTTGATAAAGAACTAAGGCCAATAGCCGAACGATTGTTTTATGTAAATAGCGATAAACACCTCAAATTTAATATCAAAACGGACAAAATTTATGAGCACGGAAAGGAAACGGAGGTTGCCATTTCGGTCACTGATGGACAGGGAAATCCGGCAGAAGGATTCTTCTCGATTGCTGTTGCGGATTCTGTTAAGGGGATTGATCCCGGATTATTTACCCCCGGAATTGAATATGCTTTCAATTATTATCCACACTTTCAGCGTAACCTGCCTCCGAAAGTATTGGTCAAAGGACTTGAGAATATGACAGATGAAGAACGCGATCTGCTTTTAATGGTTTATGGATGGAGCAAATTTAACTGGGACTTTACAACGAAACTGGGAGAGGATAAACAGCTTGCCAATTACGATTTGCTCAATATGCGAATCCTTTATGCCTTGAAGAGCCACAGGGTTGACAGGAGCCTTGATCTTGTATCACTTGAAGGACCATCAATCAGGCATCTTACAACCAATAACCTGGGAGAGATTTCATTGCCTTTGGATTCCCTTCCGGACATCACGCGATCCGTAACTTTAATGCCGGATGTAAAAAACAAAGACAGGGCCAGGGGATCTATGCTAAGTATTCCATACAATGAACAATACTTCAAAAGCAACAAAATCTTTATTCCGCAGCCTGGAATTCTATCCGATGAATACAACATCATTCTTCCTTATCAGAATACCTTACTTGGAGAAAAAACAATACAACTTCCGGAGATAACGATTGAAGGACATGCAAGTGAGAAGAAAGTTTACCATGATAAATATGAAGAACGTTATCAAAATAAAAATGTCATAAGTTTGGACCCGGAAATTCTCAGGACGTCCTTTAATTTGAAATCTGCAATGATTAGGGCGAATTTGGGAATGGGTGGATTACTTATTGTATTAGATGGTCAACCTTTATATAATCAGTCATTTGACTATATAGAAACAATACCTATGAGTGAAATAACCTCCATTACTGTACTTAACGGCAAAGGAGGATTTACCATGTATGGAGAACAAGCGAAACATGGCGTAATCTTCATTACAAGAGACCAAAATTCCTCACTTATCAAAGTTCGAACGAAATGGGTTTCACAAAACGTAAAAGACAAAATGCTCGTGCCCATTGATATCTATCGTAAAACGATTGAATACTACAACCCCACCAAATTGGATGCTGATGCTGATCCAATAATTCAGAATCGTGCTACCATTTTATGGAATTCGGAAGTTTATTTTGATGGTAAAGAGCCGGTTAAAATAAAATATAACAATCTAAATCACAATGGTCCGGTCGTAATTACAATTAATGGGGCATCTGTCAATAATTTGGTTGGAACCGGAAAGGCAGGTTACCTGGTTCAGTAAATTAAGCACTTCCCAATGTCCAAAAAACTACTGCGAAAGGTTAAATATAACGCGGGCTCTTAAAGTAAGGCCAGGCTGAGAGGGGAGTTCTCTTAATGCTTCGGGGTTCGATAACGGGCTGCGAGTTGCATAGAATACGGGTCCTCCTGAAACAGAAAACGACATCCTTGAATGATTGGTAGTCATATTGAGCGAAGGTCCTATCAGTAATTTTGCGCCGCCCTCTACTTCATCATTTTCCCAAAAACCTTCGAGGTCTTCACCAACTGTTTCAAATCCGCCATACAGTTTGCCTAACAAGCAGTAGTGAAATCCTAAGCTCGTAATAACATCAATATTATCCCTGTTTTGGGCAAAAGCTTTTTCAATAAGTATATTTCCGCCAGCTTTCCAGCGCGGAGCATCGTAGGAAACTGTAATCCGGTTTAACAAGGATTTCACATTGTTATAATCCCTGCTTACACCTAAACCTATGCCTAATCGCAAGCCCAGGTTTTTTTTGCCTCCAATAAAATCGCGTAGGATTTCTGCCTGTTGAGCACTGGATACATTGTCGTTGGGGCGAAAACCCAAAGCAGTATTCGCATAGAAAGTAAACTTCTTTCCCAGATATCCTTTTATCGCAAATTGTTGTCCAACACCGTCGTAACCAAAAGGGCCGGAGACTCTTTCTCCATAACTTGTTGAATAATTCAGGCTCCATGGTAAATCCTGTGGAGTAAGTGTGGTCACCGAAAACAAGAAAGGCTCAGGTGTCCTTTTTGACAAATAAAGCGGATTTTCATCAGGGATTTGTGCCTTTGCTGCGGCTCCCATTAAGAAGGCAACCAGAAAGGTTAGGATTTTTTTATTCATTAATATGGATTTGGCTTTATTATAGCGAATTAATTAACTCCTCCATTAATTGATTAATAAGTGTCTTTACAGTTACAATTTCGGTACAACGATAGGCATTCGATCCGGCAAATACAAACGCGTTGTTTAACCGCCCTTTTGAAGCATCGGTCAATACTTTGGCGATACAATAGGGGGCAGTGCGCGGATTGCATGATCTGAGGCAGTGGTGTGGGCATCTGAATGGTATTGTTTCACCTTTGGTTACTCTTTTGGTAAACTCATTCAGAATAACCCTGCCAGGCAAACCGACAGGACTGTGAATAATGGTGATATCCTCTTTTTTAGCAGTGATATAGGCTTGCTTAAAATCGTCATGAACATCGCATTCATCCGTGCAAACAAATCTTGTTGCCATTTGAACACCCGATGCACCTAACGTTAAGAATTTAGCAATGTCATGTCCGTCAAATATACCACCGGCGGCAATAACCGGAATCGCTTCTTCGAGTGTATTCACATAATCAACCAGTTCGATGGTCAGTTGTTCGAGTTTGGGGGTTTTATCATTGACTACATCATCGAAACCGAACCCAAGATGTCCACCAGCCATTGGACCTTCAAGAACAACGGCATCAGGAACTTTATTGAAGTTTTGCTTCCACTTTCGGTAAATGATGTTGAAAGCCCTTGCAGAAGAAACAATCGGAACCAACTTAATATTTGAACCAGCGGTCTGTTTGGGAAGATCCAGCGGAAGCCCGGCTCCACTAATGATCATATCGACTTTTTCTTCAACACATACTTTCACAAGCTCTTCGTAGTTCGAAAGTACCGTCATCACATTTACCCCAATTATGCCATTTGAAAGTGAACGTGCCTTTCGTATTTCTGCCCTTAAAGCGTTGTTGTTCAGATCAACAAATTCGGACATTGCAGCATCCTCAAAAGCACCCAGGCCAACACTTGCAATAACACCTGCACACCCCTCATTTGCAACCGCCGAGGCAAGCCTTGAACCGGAGACTCTTACTCCCATACCTCCCTGAATGATAGGAGGATTTATTTCCAGATCACCAATTTTAAGTGATGGAATTATTTTCGTTGTCATAATTTTTCGTTTGAAATTCCGGTTTTAATTTGTTGATATGGAATTCTCACGAATATTATTTAAACACAAATCTCCCGTTTTTTGTTCGGACTATTTTTTCATTCTTTAAGATTGATTCTACTTTTCCGGAAGAGGACTTTCATTGATCAACTTGATTGCCTCATCTTCATAAATACTGCCGGTCATTTCGCCGAGCGAAGTACGGCTTACGTAGTTATAGCGATCAAAACCACCAAAATCCTCCTTCGTAAGCATGTAACCAAATGCATCATTTGTAAGACCGAAAAGAAATGGCTGATCGCTCTTCATTTTTCTTTTGACATAGAACCCAATGTTCGGTAAGGCTTCGCCGGGAATAGTTACCACCTGTGCCTTGCCGATATTCAGAAGGTTCAGTCGGGTTGCGACGGAAGAAAAATCACTATTCTTTGCTGCCTCTTTAGCCAGTGGTGAATGCCTGAAGACAAAACGCATTATTTCTGAATCGATCGGGAAACGGATTATTTTCGATGTGCAATAGATTGCCGGATTTTCCTGAACAGGAACTGGTTCAATAATTCGCAATGCTTCGTCGGCCATGAGATTTCCAATCCGGATACACTCATCCCAGTCGTTGGCTTCTTTGCCATTTTCGCGCCTTGTATCCGCTGTAACCATTCCTCCCTGTGCACTGTTCATGAAAATAGCCATTCCCCCCACTTTCGATTCAACCCGGTCATACAATGGCCCGCATAAATCGGGACTTATTAATTTGCGGTCTGTGCCAAGGATTTCCGGATGTGTGGCATAATTTACCAAGGTTACAATTGGTTTTCCTTTATTCGGGCCGGACGTTGCAATCGCTTGTATAACACCCATACGCGGATCATATAGTTTCTCTGCATAGTAATTGTAAGCTATCTTTCCCTTTGCTTCAGCTACTGCCGTTTTGAGAGTGGCCGGTTCTAATTTTGATACGGCTTCGTTCACTGCATCAGCTATTTGGATAACACACCAGTCGAGATATTTGAGGTCGGCACCTGTATTTCCCTTTTCATCCGTAAAACCATATGCATCAGGACAGCTATGGGCATGTGTTGCGCCAATCAGTATATTTTCAGGAGCAATACCTTTGATCAATTTGCGTGAACGGTCGCCCAGGTATGCAGGCCAACCTATATTGTCGACACTTACTATGGCAATTCTTGTTGCCCCTTTTTCCAGAACAAAGGCACGGACGGTCAGTTCACCTTTAAATCCGGTAGGTATTTCAGGTGTTCCCATTCCACCTGAGATCGGGATCAATGTCTTAGGTGTTATTTTCCTCATTGCTGCACCAGCCTTGAATGTCTGGGCATTGAGGTTTACTGCAACGATCAGCGAAATGAGAACTGATATGAATGGTTTTAAATTCATAGTATAATATTTTAATAAATATATAGTGGATTTGAATAAAGCCATGGCACGAATTTTCCGTTCAGTTGAATGTGCATCTCGATCCGGTAAGCCCCTTTTTCGATAGGTCCGGCCCATGTGTATTGATAACTTTCATTTGTTGAAACATTAACGGTTTTGCCGTCATGTATAAGTCGGAACTGACCTGGAAGCGGAGAAACTGCGTTCAACGATTTGACCTGATTTATTTTAACAGAATCTCCCATAATTCCGTTTAAACTATCTTTTTGATTTTTTGAATAATACACGAATCCTTTGGCATCACCAAGACTCTTAAAGGCAGTAAAAAGATGTCCCTTTTTGAGATGATCACCTAGTGAGGGTACTGTAAGTGTGTCTGCAAGAACGTAGTTCGTAATATAGTTAAAACCTTCTTTGTAAGTATCAACCATCCATTTGAATATCCATCCGCTTTGATCGGGTTCGTTAAAAAGCCATTTGTTCCAGATTTTCACCTCCATTGTATCGATTGGATGAGCGTTGGGTCCAAACCATTGAACACGACCATCCGGCAGATAACGAGCCCTGAAATTCTGGTTCTCGTGAGAATCTACTGCCGAAAAGCCTACGATCTTTCTTCTGATATTCAATGAATCCCAACGCGCCAAAATGGTGGTTTGTTCATTGAACATTTCGCGTAAAGCCCACGGGCGGTATTTATTGCCATTCACGATAAAATTGATAATCACAAAAGGTAGTGATTCATCTTTTGTATCTGTATGAAAATTATAGATTTCCATTCCCTGGTAATAGGGATTGGCCCAATTGTGAGGCTCTTCGGTGTGTGCATAAAAGATGATCCCACCTTTGGAAACAATATTCCTGGCTACAGTATCTTTATCAACTCTCCAATCGATGATAGTCGAATCAAGCGGCCAGGTGTCAAATCCCTGCTTTTCGCTGCCGGGTTCAATCAGAACTCCATCGTATAATCCTTTGTATCCTTTTGGAATGGTGTCGATATCACCCCGAGGATGATCGGTCAGGAATATAAAATCGATGCCATCACTTTTGGCTGCCGGTAGGATGTCGTTTAATGTTCCTTTACTGTCGTGCGACAAATAGCTATGCACATGTAGTACACCACGGTAAGTGTTCAGTTTTGTCAAGACAACTGGTTCTTTTCGGAGCTTTTGAAATGCATTTACCTCTTTTTCAAGCAGGGGATAGGTAACCCAATAACGCCATACAGGAGAAGCAAAGAGAATTATCAGCGTGATCAGCATTAAACCCAAAATTGAAACAAGCAGGTATTTTATTGTTTTTTTAACCATTTGAAAGAATCCCCTGGAAAGTGTTTAAATTTTAACAGGTTGGATTACTATTTCAGACATACGATGGATTAGATCCACTGTGTATTCACCCATATTGGGGCCAAACCAACCCATCAGTTTCGATTCATATTCATCAAGATAAAAGTATCTTCCCGGAATTACGTACCCCACATAACTGCCGTTGAAACTTGAGACGTTTGCATGAAATCCTTTTGCTGCAAGGGCATTCTTGATCTGAAGGGCATATTCGCCGCTAAAATCACAGGGAGTTGTAATCCAGACAAGATTTCCAATTCTTAAAGTCTGCAAATAAGCATTTTCCGGAAGTGGCATTAATTTTTTACTTAACCAGGTTGTGAGATTGATTTTAGTCGTAGCCCTCATATGGTATTCCGGCAATTGCAACTTTAAAGATAATGCGGAGAATGTAACGGTGTTGTTGAGCAGCGTTTTGGGTAAATATGTGTTCAGGCTGTCCGCAAGTGATTCGCCAATCAGTTTTGGTTTATCAAATCCGTTACCTTCACCGGAAGGACTTTGGCTTCCTACCGAACCTGCAAAAAAGAGGGCAACATTGGCTGACGTTTGCTCCATTTTCCGCTCCCAATAACCCGGATAATCGGCACTGATTTCCATATTTCCTGATCCCATTGTAGTTGAATGAGCAGAGAATGAGCCAATTATTGCTTTCTTACGCCCCGTTTGTTCAACGGTAATAAAACTGAAATCATCGTTTTTGGTGCCAGATTCACCAATAAGGCGGTTCCTTGTATAGAAAGCAGCATTGAAACTACCGGAACCTATCCTTGCCGGATGCAGATCTGCAATCGCCGATGTGACAGCTTTTGAGATTTGAAGAACAAGCCATTTTTCAAGATTTTTATTCTCTTTTCCTGCAAATTGTTCCCCGACAAAACCCGGACCCCAGGCACCCAGGCTTGAATGGGTGTGAGTTGCAGAATAGTAAACCTGATCGCGCCGGATTCCTTTTACTGAAAGGACAAATGTTACAGAATCGATAATATTAGGGGGCATGATGAGCAAATCTGCTCCCACGAGAACAACGGTTTGCTGATTGACTTTCAGCGCAATTGCTTTAATAAAAATACTGTCGTGAACACCTGTAGCGGCTTTCCCTTTGCGTGCCCCAAATCCTGCCAAAGGAACCTGGCTAAATTTACCTTCCGAAATGTTATCGCCGGAATTGTTCAGATTTGGCGTGATGCTTACCTTTGCAAAACCGGCCTGCAGTGAGTCATTTACAATAACCGTCGTTTTCTTCAAACTGTCGAGACGCGTACAAGTGTTTTTATAATAAGCACTTTCGAAATAAGGCGTTTGGTCAACTGAACCTGTGAGTATAAAAAATAAAACAGTCAGTAAAACAAGGATGGTTACAAGGACGATTCCAATTTTTTTTATCATTTTTTGTTTTTTCAGGATAATTAAAAGCGTCTAAATCGTTGAATGAATTAAAATTAGTCTGAGTTTATTACTGGAACGAAAACCTAAAGTTGTCACTGATTTTATCCGCTGTTTTGTAGACAACTGCTTCAGAAATATACACATTCGCACCCTCGGCTTCTACTCGTTTTTCGCCTTTAACAACGACCCGAACGGTGTGTTTTCCTTCCGGAAGGTTTGTAATCAGGTATAAATTTGTGTTGCCTGGTGACTGATGGGAATAGTTAAAGTAACAGTCAATGGTTCTTTTCATTTCTCCATCTACGTAAATATCGGCTTTTCCACAGTTCCTGTCCCAGTTTCCAGCGATTGACGCGCCAGTTCCCTCAAAAGTGAAAATAGCCTCATCGCCAGCATTGGCACTAAATCTTGATTGTGGAATGTTATGATCCTTGGTTTTAGTTTCCCACTTCCCTTTAAAGTCCCATCCTTTATTTTCGAATGGTGTTATGCGACGATCGAAAACAACTTTAGGAAATGATACTTCAAGAACGCCCGGCCTCGGAGTCTGTAATTTAATTTTCAATTCCTTATCAGTGACTTCTCCGCCGTTCTTCACGGTAAGTTCTTTCGCATACTTTAAGGTATTTTCAATTGTCTTGTTAAACGTATAGTTTGTATTAATAAAGGTTGAATCACTGATGGCTAAAACATGTTCTCTGTATTCTTTTGGGAGTGCGTTGAAGCCTTTAACTACACCTAATACACCCATTGCATTTGCAGGATTGCAATCTGAATCCTGACCACAACGTGTAGCGATTTCCATTGTTTTTAAAGGATCTCCCTCACCATAAAGCAATCCCATCACAATATAGGCTCCATTGAGTTTAGCATCAATATTATAGGAAGATCCGGCACCGCACATATCCTCACCGGCCCATTTCCCTTCCAATTCTTTCCAGGCAGCACGCCAGTTAGTAGGATAATGTTTGTGAAGAAGCAGGACGTCATTGACAATTTTTGAGTAATCGCTTTCTGCGGGAAGTGAAAGCAGCGCTTTTTCAATGATTTTCACCATATCATTCTCAAAATAGGCTTCCGAATAAAGTGCCGCAAGAAAAACTCCTCCATAGACACCATCTCCATAATTCATGATATGACCGATTTTGTTTGCTATTTGATTGGCAGTCTGGGGCATTCCGGGGCATATTAATCCAATATAATCAGCTTCTATCTGAAAATCAATGTCATCAGCATGAGCGTTAAACTCGGGACTTCCCGACTGAGGAGGGAAAATACTATCGAAATAGTTTTTCCTGGACTGAACATTGGCATGCCATAGCTTATAACCTGATTTTGCAAAGAGTTCCTGGAATTTTTTGGCTGGTGCATCAATGCCATATTGGTCCATCGCCATCATAAACGTAAGCTGCACATAAATATCATCTTCGGTGAGCGAAAAATTGACATCTGACGGCTTCCATTTGATGGTATCTTCCAATGTGAATCCATGTGCTACAAATTCGGTCGGTCCTCCGTAACTTACACCAATCATTTTTCCTGCCCACCCTCCGGCGATTTTATCTTTTAAAACTTCAACCGGGATTGAACGTCCGGCAGTACTTTTAGTTTGGCAAGATGTAAAAAGCAGTGATATAAGCAATACAAAAAAATAGATAAAGGTGTTTTTCATTCTGTATGATTTAACGGCAAGTCGGACCTTCAAACTTTTACTTTTGAAACGAACCAAAAAGTCAGCCATTCATTTAATGATGGCTGCTTTTTGTAACGGGAAATTTATTTTTTCACGAGTGACAGCTTCTTATCAGTTGAGACAAACATGCGTGTACTTTGCGTAAAATCGTCACCGCTTAAAGGGGCTTTGTATTTTAAATCGACATAAAATGCTCTAAATCCTGATTCCGGATATTTGATTTGGACAGTGATCTCTGCTTTGTTCGCAGCGTTAAGGCTTTTATCAAACCACTTTTCATCTCTAAAATCCTGATCTTTAGAGTCGGCGCTCCACAGGATGGCGTCTATCAGGAGTCCAGGGGTTGATTTTATTTTTAATGTAATAACTCCGTTGTTTTCCGAAACTGTGTAATCACAGATCGGGTATTTCCCATTTGTGACCGTTGTTCCTAAAAATGCACTTAAAGTGGCAAAAGCTTTCTTTTTATCACCAAGGTCATGAGCGGCATTTGGAGTGTAACAAATATGGTTATTACCTGGAATACTGTCGATGTAATTTTTAACAGCATCGGCTGGCCAGTAAGGATCATTGGTTCCCATGAATAGCATTTTAGGCATGGTCAACGTTTTCCGGTAAGAGTAAGGGTCGATCATCCGTGTAAGATCATTTCCACCAGGTGTCCCAAGTTGTTGCGCTATACCAAGTTTTACATAGTCTTCGATTTCGATACTGTAATCTCCCCAAACAACTTTTTGATAATCAATGTTTACCGGCATATTCAATACATCAATAACCATTGGGCCAATCGCTTTCACACGTTTGTCATTTGCGCCTGTTAGCCAGGTTGTCCATCCCCGTTTTGAAGCTCCTGAAACTATAAAATGGCTAACTTTTCTTTTGATCTCCTTTTTAGCAAATTGCTGAACGGCATCCATTGCCCTGATGGCACTTTTAGTCATCGGGAACAGCAATGGCCATGTGAAATCATGATCTCCCAGGTACTGGTGAAGTGTGTAAGAAATCAGGGCGTCTTCTGTCAGATCACCATATAATGGCTGATTCGGTACCTGCCAGAGTAAAGCAACAATCGTCATATTTGTCTTAGCAACTTTTGACAGGGAGGTAGTGAGATCCTCATCCCATTTATGTTTGCTCGGCTCTCCATTTTCGACATGACCACCGGTGATAAACAACAAGGCATCGTTATATTTCAATATATCAGGTACAATGACAAACATCTCATGTTTCCAGGTGATGGTTCGCCATTGTTGAGACGTCAGTATAATGCGATAGATTGTAACGCCACTGTCCATGTGTTTTTTATCCTGAACTTCATATTTGAAAGATTTGTCAGAATTATGCAGGTAAGCCTGAAGCGCAGTTTCAGGGGTAATCGGCTTTTGCGGAGCCGCCAATGCAATTGCAGCAGAACAATACAAAACCAGGATAAGGGAAAAAACTTTCTTCATTTCAAATTTATTAAAGATATTTATAAGCAATTAAGCAGGGATATTCTGAAAATATCTCCTGCCTAATTGTGTTATTTGTTAATTCTGCAAACGATTTGGTAATTACTGGATTAACCACATTTTAGAGAATTCAGTATCGCCTTTATCCAGTTTGCCAATGGCCGTCTGGTAATTGGTGGCGTTGTTGGCCATTTCCGTTTCAGGATATCTGAAGCGTAACGGGAAGGGGTGAAGACCATTTATTAATTCACCGTTTGTTTCCCAGGCTGGAAGTCTGGTTCTCCGATGGTCAGCATATGCTTCAACACCCATGAGGAAATGTCCGAGCCATTTCTGCAATGCAATCTTCGCCATTTTTTGTGTATCTGTTCCAGCAGTTGGAAATTTAGCCCTGCTGTTATTGAAATAGGTTCCAGGGATTGTTACACCCCACCTGCTGGCAGCAAGTGTTACACCGCTTTTATAATAACTCTCTGCATTAGCTGAAGGTATGTAACCCTTTACAGCCGCTTCTGCCAATAAAAACTGCACTTCATCTGACTGTAACATACAAGCTTTCAGTAGTGCATGTGATTTATCATTGAGGAGCTTCGAGAATTTAGAGATTTTATAGTTGAAAATGGTGGTTGGGAAGTCCCAGCTTCCATTGGCAGCCAACACATTTTCATACATCCCGGCTGTATATCCCGAATAAAGCGTCAGCGAATCTACAATGAAGCTGGCAGCAGCTTTTATTCCTGCTTTGCTCCGGTCGATATATTCATAAGTTGAACTATAGGTATAACCATTAGGGTCAGTTGTGTTTACAACCATTCCATTGTCACCTGCAACATTCGTCCATGGCTTTTCGATCGGTGCTACCCAAACCTTTAACCTGTCGTCGTTTAGTGCTTTCAGACTATCCACCAATGTTTTGCTGGGGCGATAGATCATGAAGTTGTCACTATATCCGTCGTATGACATTGGCCAGTTGTAGGTTCTGTCACCGGCGAGATACGCAATAGAAGCATTATCCGCTACAGTACTCATCAGCGGAAGTGCAGCAACAGCTGCGATTTCAGCCGCTGCGGCAGTGAAGTTTTTACTGGCTCTCATCAATAACCGAAGGCGAAGAGAGTTCGCAAATTTGATCCATTTGGTTTTATCACCACCATAAAGAATGTCGTAGGTTTTATCAATTGGATCAGTGCCAGTTGACAGTAAGATAGTAGCTTCCTTTAAGTCCTGAATCAAAGCCGGATAAATGTCCTTCTGTTCATCGAATTTTGGGAAAAGAATTCCATCCTGACCACGTAAACCTTCGGTATAATAGATGTCCCCATACAAGTCCGTAGCAGTTGACCAAAGCAAAGATTTAAAGATCAGGAAGATTCCTTCATAACTTTTTAATCCGAGCTTATGCACATCAGCGATAGCTGCCTGTACCAATTTGATAGGTGGTGTTATCCCATATAAATCATCTTTTGGTCTTGTGAAGCTCTTATGAATATTATCTTCGGAACTTCTGTTTCCCTGCATGTATTGTGTCGTTACAGAAAGCGTCCTGTTTCCTACGCCCCCTTCGTACTGATAGGCAAAGGCAGTTTGCTGGATGATTGAAGATAGTAGCAGGTTCGGAGTCGCGGACTCTACTGCATCACGCTTTTGTAACAACTCATCCTGTCGGAGCAGCTGTTTTTGACAAGCTGTTAAAGCGAAGAGTGTCAGGAGTAATATTGATATCTGTTTTTTCATAATAGCAATGTTTTAAGCATTAAAAATCAAACGATACTTTGAAACCATACGAAGCAATGGAAGGTAAGGCCTTTCCAACGATTCCCTGATTCTGACCGATCCCTTCGAAAGCGGATTCCGGATCGACGTATTTATCGGCTTTGTTCCACTGGAAGACATTTCTTCCCACAAATCCAATCACCACATTTTCAACTTTCAATTTTGAGGTGAGGCTGTTCGGTAATGTATAGTCGAAAGTGATCTCTTTCACCTTGAAGTTGGTTGCATCGCGGACAAGTGATTGCGGGAAACTCCAGTATTGCGCTCCTAAGATCAAACCAGGCAATGCATAGAATGTTTCCAGCGGGTTTGCACCATTCACAATATAGTCTGCGTCGTTTGAAGGGTTTCCGCCTGGTTTTAACCAAACTCCCTGAAAGTAAGAAGCATCGTTAATTGGGGTAGGTGTTCCGTACATCGCATAAGTGGCAACTAAGCCTGCCTGTTGAGGGTATGGCATTTTACTGGCATCCGGCCAGGGCAAACCACCTGTTTCACCATCGCGTCCACCGACTGTCCATGGATTTGGCCCGTTTACTTTATCACCAATGGTCAGCAATGAGTGACCATCTGTGACAGCACGACGTTCGATGTCGGAGATATATTTACCTCCTTTACGAAAACTGCCGACAATCCCTAATCTGAAGTTTTTCCATTTTACAGATGAATGTACACCCATAATAAAATCGGGATTATAATTGCCAATTGCCTTGCGGTCTGCTTCAGCGTTTGAATATTTCCATTCACCATTATCGTCAAGGACAATCATTCCGGCATATTTACTTGTGGAAGGCATGGTTGTGAATACTTGGTGTGCCCACATCGTTCCTATTTTTTCGCCAACTGCTAAACGAAGGTCAATATTGGGACCGTTTCCATAGAAGGTTTGTCCGGTAGGTACATACTCTTTGGAGAGTTCAGTAATTTTGGACTCGACTTTGCTGAAGTTGAAGCCTATATCCCAGTTCCAGTCTCTCGAACGCACAGGAACCAAATTAAGTGAGACTTCGTATCCGTTTGCTTCGACAGTTCCAATATTGGTTAACATACCTCCATAACCAATACCAGGTGAAGTTGGTATTGATCCCTGTTGATTTTGGTGCACTTTTTTATAAACAGTAAATTCAGCAGAAATACGACGATCGAGAAGTGCAAGATCAAAACCACCTTCATAAGAAGTTGTAACTTCCGCTTTGATATTCGGATCGACAAGCGTACCACCGATATTTAAAATTTTGGTATTCCCGTAATCGATCGGAGCAAAGCTGAATGTATTGTTACTTCTGGGTGTCCCGATTCCATGTCCAACCTGTGCAACACCAGCCCTCAATTTAAACAGGTTGATAATTTCAGGAAGTTTGAAAGTAGTCGAAGGTAACCAGCTCAATGAAGCTGATGGATAGAAATGGTGGTTTTTATCTTCTTCAAGAATACCACTCATGTCATACCGACCCGAAAGGTCCATGTAGATCTGGCTGGCATAGCCTACCTGTCCTGTTGCATATCCACTCTGCGATTTCCCGATTCCCCAGTTATTACTGGCGGTCATTGTTCCTGCAACGGCATTGCTCAATGAATAATCATTTACCCTTACCAGCTTTTCAGCATTCGCCGCATAGCTGTAAGAATTACTGTAGGCATAGTTATAACCTGCGGTAGCATTGGTGTTGAATTTCCCGAAATCTTTGTTCCAAACCAGCATCAAGTCGTTTTGTACGCTGAGCCCGTTCCCTTGATTGACCGAATACTTACCATCCCTCTCATTGCTATCCTCAAAATCCTTGGCTCTTTTATATTCGTAATTGTCTCCACTATAGTCAATACCGGTACGGGCTATGAATTTAAGTGGTTTGATAATCTCATAATCCAATTGCACTTTGCCAAAGAAGTTATCTTTCCGGTAAGTGTTAATTTCCGAATAGGCGTACATGTATGGATTATTTAGCATAGGTGTACCGTCTGGTTTATAATAAGGTGCATTTTGAAGTTGCCCTTCAAAACCCTTTTTCCAAACTGTTTGCATCTCTTTAATTGGCTGAAGAGATCCGAGAAATTTCATGGTCAGATCTTCGATTACCTGGCTGTTGGACGAGGTTTTATTGGGTGTATATTGGCCCATGTAATTACTGTTTACCGAGATCTTTAATTTCCGGGTGATGTTATACTCTGCACTCAGGTTCGTATTTATACGATCTGTCTGGTTATTTGGCATAACACCAATATTGGACATTTTACCGATCGAGAAACGGAATGCACCTTCCTTGTAATTCCCTGATACACTCACGTTATAATTGCGTGTAGCACCGGTCTGCATAAACTGCTCTAAACGGTTTTCTTTTGTAGCGGCAAAAAGCTTGGTCTCAATCCGCTGCGTGTCTGTATTGTAGGCATCAATTGTTGCTGTGGTGAAATCGGCGAATTTTGCGCCCCAGTCGTAACCCGATGTATAAATGGATGAGGCACGAATTCCATCACCATATAGCTGCTGAGTGGCGAAGAAATTATAAGGTTTATCCCATACCAATGAAGTATTGACAGATACTCCAATTCCTCTTTTCCCGCCTTTACCTGACTTGGTTGTGATCATGATAACGCCGTTACCTGCAGCCGAACCATAGAGGGCACCAGCACTTGCACCTTTCAGCACAGAGATGCTCTCAATGTCTTCCGGATTTAATTGGGATAGAAGGTTACCAAAGTCAGCACCATTCCTGTTCTCAACTGCTGTAGTTCCTAATGGAATACCATCTACCACGAAGAGAGGCTGAGCTGACATTGTAGAATTTGAAATATTCAAACTGGTTGCACCACGAATAGTGACAAATACAGAACCTGAAGGGTCGGAACTTGACTGGGTAAAGTTTACTCCGCTCACACGACCATCGAGTGATTTGATTACATTCGATCCGGCGCTCTTGGTGAGTTCAGCCCCTTTTACTTCGGAGACAGAATAGGCCAGCGATTTTTTCTCCCTTGAGATACCAAGTGCAGTTATTACTACCTCATCCACGCCAATTGCAATGGGTATGAGGGAAATATCAAATTTTCGCTGATTACCGACATTCACTTCTTTGCTAGACATTCCAACAAAGGAGAATACCAATGTCGCATTGTTAGGTGCCGAAATTGAAAACTTTCCGTCATTATCGGTGATTGTTCCGTTTGTGGTTCCTTTAACGACTACACTTACGCCAGGCAAATACTGTCCTGTGTCATCCTTGACACTTCCTGTTACAGCGTTCTGTGCGAAAAGGTTGTGTGTCATCACAACGAAGAAGCACAGCAACATTGCTTTAAGCATTTTTCTTTTCATCATAAATAATTTTTGTTAGTTCTAATGATTGCTAATACTTGAATTTAATTTATAGGTTTTATTTTATTCGGGAAGGGCTTAGCCCTTCCTGAATAAATGATTTAGGGTACCACTTCAAAAATCACTTTCAAAGCGAAATTTGGTTTGCCAACTTGCCCCGGAGGAGGTATTGCAGACACAAAGAGATGAGCCACCATTTGGGTATCAGATATCTGATCGATAATACATTCACTCGTTGAATCAAGTATACCAAGAAATCCTCCATTGGTAAAACTCAGGGTCATTACATTTGAGTAAGTTACGTCAGATGCATTTGCACCGTCGGGTGAGGTGGTAATAGTCAGGTTTTTACCTTCATTAATTTTGAAGGTTGCACCTGCCGGCGAAGCGAAAGGTTTGGCATAAGTTAACCCTGAACCTCCTGCATTACCAATGTTTGGAATTCCGTGTAAAGCACAGTATACATAGCCCGCGAAGATTCCTCCACCATTTGGATGAATGGTTAATGTACCATCCGTCTTAAACTCGAATGTATCATTGTACACTGCACTTAATCCAACTGCTGCAAGAATACCTCCCGGATACGTTTTATAGTTCGGAGTGAAAGTTGCAGTTGCAAAATCTATAATAAATGCAGGCGCATTAATACTTATCCGCCACTTCCTTGAGCTTGGTGCAGAAGCTTTTCCACCTGTAAGATATTCCAGTTTTGTCTTTGCTGGTATTGTTATTTTATTTGTAACAGTTACCTCTCCGCCAGGACCTTTAATGGTTAGCGAGACGGTAAAATCAACAGGAACAGCAACCTGGGAATAGGTATGGACCGGAGCTTTAAGGGTATTGATATAGCTGCCATCACCAAAATCCCATTCATATTTACTGTCGCCAGTCACCACAGCCGTGAAGGTGACTACACCACCATCTATTTTGGCTGTAAAAGATGCTGTCGGTGCAGGGTTGTCTTTCTTGCACGATTGAAGGAGCATCATTCCCATACAAAATAAAAAGCACACGAAATGAATTTGTTTTTTCATAGTTGATTAATTTAGATTATTAATAAAGACTTTAGTTAAAAGTCAACATTTGCCCGAAATGGTATATAAACAACCTTTCTTCCATCAAAGTTTAGAAATATAAGAAGTTAATACATGTTAAATTTTGTCTTAATTGCATCAAATATTCACACAAAAATCCCTTAAAATCAAATGTTGGTATAATTGTCGTTAATATTTAATTACAATCGTGTTAAAGATCCATTACATTTTGCATAACATCTGTAAGAAACGAAGTGAATCGGTTAACTGTGGAACTTATGTTTTTTGGCGTTGTAATGTGGGGTGTGGAGAATTGGATATTGTAATGAATGTTGCTGCTTATTAGTTACTGGCAGACTTGCCTGCTAAAAATCAGGGGTTATAATAAATATTAAAGGGTTAGGGCTAAATAGTTCGAACGATCATACCGGATGTTCTTTGCTAATTGCCAATTAACCATTGCATCAGCCATTTGAACGCTGGTTCCAAATTTTATCCACATGATCCGTTACAAAGCTAAATTTTTTCCAATTTAATGTCCATTTCCCAAACCGCTGATAAACATTGAAAACTGATCAGGATGGAAATTCATTGTGGTGTATTATTGTTTTTTTTAGTTAAAAAAGCATCAGAAAAAGATGCTTTAAATTAGACACTCCTCATTAGCTATTCCTAATATTGAGCAATAAACTCCAATCGAAATTCTAATGAATATGACACCCTTCAAAAACGTCTTAAAATCCGGAAATGTTGCACAGCGCGTATTCATCAGCAGTGTTTTTTGGACCGTTTTTCTTACAATACTGTTTCTAATTTTTAACAGATCGGTTAAAAGGATGCCTGATGTATGGATCGCACTTCCTTTCTTTATCGTGTTGTACTTTTTCTTTTTCTTAATCGGAAAGGAAGAGATAACGGTCCGGATGAAAGGATGGATCGGTTCGGATGTACGGAGAATGCTGATTTTTCCAATTCTGCTTTTGCTTTTGTATTCTTTATCTATATTACTAAATGGTCAAAATCCTTTACAGGGTACACTTGGTTTGGTTCCCTACCTGGTTGTTTTTCCGGTACTGTACTACCTTGCACGCAGGCATCGTGATCAAAAAATCGATTGGATTGATTTTACAGCCTTGATGATCTTTCTGCTTCTAACAAATTATATCAAAGTTGAACCTTCCGGAAACCTACCTTTTACCGGTAAAGATTTCGGATCTGTTTATAAGATGGCCCTTATTTTGATTGCCGTCTATTCTTTTGGAACCCTCAGGGGATTGGATAATATTGGTTTCGTTCCTGTTTTAAACTTTAAATTCCTTTGGATTGCTATTTGGGTTTGGTTTGTTTTCTATCTGTTTGTCGTCATAGTTGGATATGGTGTTGATTTTATAAAATATGTCGGACATGAATCGATTACACAAGGACTGCTTTATAAAATCGGACTTACCCTTGTTGTTACCTACTTAAATACTGCAATCTTTGAGGAACTGTTTTTTCGTGGGATTTTGCAGAATATGCTCACAAAGCGGATTGGACAAGCGAAAACATGGAGAATATTTTGGCTTTGGGGATTAATAATTTCAATACCGTTGGCATTGCTTGTCGGATATACTTTAAAAGGAGGCATGCAATGGTTTCCTGCCCTGATGGTACTCCTGATTTTTATTGCTGCTTACTTCATCGAGCAGGCCGGCAAAAACAATTCTGGTGCTTATACAGGTTTGGCTATAACAAGCGCCCTGTTTGGATTAGTTCATTATCATTCAGGAGCAATTATTTACATTGGGTTCGCATGTGTTGCCGGATGGGCATATGGCTATACTTATATCAAAACAAAAAATGTCTTTTACAGCGCAATTGTCCATACCCTTGTCAATAGTTCTGTACTTATATTTGGATTGGAATTTGTGAAATGACAAACCTTAAACTTGATATGACGAAATCAACCAAAATCCGGAAAATACTTAGATATCTCCTGATTACCTTTTCTGTTATAACATTCCTGTTTTATTTTGGCTTTGAATTGCCATTTCGTGGCATTCCGTTTAATTCACAAAGAAATGGAAATCCTCCTCTTACACCCGCCTGGGCATTGGAATGCTGGCTTTGGGAGGATGATGTTAATACAGCGGAAAGGGTTGATACACTATTGGAAGGTTACGCCAAATATGATATCCCTGTGCGTACCGTTATTCTGGATAGTCCATGGAGTTTGCGTTACAATGATTTTGAGGTAGATACTCTTCGTTACCCAAAACCCGCAGTATGGTTTAAAAAAATGCAGGACAATGGATACCGAGTGATACTCTGGATGACGACAATGGTGAACAGTAATAGCCAGGATACCCGTTTTACCGAATCTGAAACATGGTTCAATGCGGCCAAGGAAAAAGGTTATCTGGCAGGTAAAGGTGATCAGATTAGATGGTGGAAAGGGAAGGGGGGCTTTATCGATTATACCAATCCTGAGGCTGTTAAATGGTGGCGTCGATTACAAAAAACGGTTTTTGATTATGGCATTGACGGATGGAAACTTGATGGTACCGCTACACTTTTTTATACATTGTTTGGTCCGGTACCGCTTTTTTGTAAATCAACACATGATGGATTGATGACAACACGCACTTACATGGATCATTATTACCGGGATGAGTATCAGTATGGTCTTTTGCAGAATCCTGAATTTGTTACTATGTCACGTTCAATTGATCGCTGGTATCATCCCGAAGGATTTGCCCCGATTGATGCTTCACCTGTAAACTGGGTTGGAGATCAGAAACACACATGGGAATCAACAGGGGAAATATCGGAAGAAGATAAGCAGAATAAGGATATTGCCTTGGAAGGCATTGATGGTATTGAACTTGCGATTCAGAATATACTTGCGAGTGCAAATGTTGGGTATAATATAATAGGTTCGGATGTAGCTGGCTTCTCTGGGAATGTGATACCTCCGAGGCTTTACATTCGTTGGACGCAGCTTTCTGCTTTCTGCGGATTGTTTTTGAATGGAGGACACGGCGAAAGGGCTTTATGGAAAAGGTCGCAACAGGAGCTTGAAATTATCCGAAAATTTTCATGGCTTCATACTGAACTTGTTCCTTATATGTACACGTATGTGGTTAATGCACACAATGGAGGGAAAGTGCTTCAACGGACCGTTGACGGGAAATACCAATACTTGTTTGGTGATCAATTTTTGGTGGCCCCTATTTATAAAGATCAATTGAAGAATAAGGTTAAATTACCTGAAGGAAAATGGCGTTATTTCTTCAATGATAAGGTTGTCATTCAGGGGCCGGCTACTTTAGACCGTGATTTTCCGCTTGATGAATTTCCGGTTTATATCCGCGAGGGGGCCATTATTCCAATGGATATCAAGCGCGATTATACGGGAATTGGTGATAAAAATTCAGATGGATATTTAACCCTACTCATCTATCCGGATGGAAAGAACCAATTTACGGTCCATCATCCCGATAAAAGTGGGAGTACTAAAGTAGATTTTGAAGAGAACCCTGAGCAATTAATCGTCTCTCTTGAAGGTATTCATAAACCTGTTATACTTACTATTAACCTTGTGGCAAAACCTATGAAAGTTGAGTTAGATAATGGTCTTCTTTTGGATTCAGTAGATTATAATTTTGATGGCAAGCGAAACAAGTTGATCATTAAGACTAAAAGCTATAACATCGGGATATATACAATTTATAAATGACCTCAATTTGTTTTATGTAAATACCAGGATAAAATATTGCATCTTAACTTCCTTTTATTATGGCCATATTTTCTTCGCTATTTAAGTAAAGGTTGTATAACTCTGCTATAATGTTTCTGTAATAAACATTACAGCGATATTACACAAACATTACAGAAACCCTATACAAACAATGGTTTTGATAATATAAAAACATATTTTAAACACGGGGTAAATCCCGCCCGGGGTTGGACGAGCTTTAAATTTTGTGACATTTTATTGCAATTTGTAGGTTGTTTTTGTTTTTGATAATTCGACATCAATTTATTAATCTCATTACCTAAGCGTTTTTATATCAAGTATAAAGTTATTACTATTTTTTTTAGAGAAAATTATTTAGAAAGAGTATATATTGATGTAATTATTGATTTTTAGTGTTGAAACATCAAAATATGTGCATATTTTTACATTATAGTGAACTAATTAAAATCGAATGCTTTATGGAAAACAAGCAAGCCTCATTTTATGAGGAAGTCAGGGGTAGTGGAACCTCCCGCAGAGATTTTCTTAAGTTTTGCACAACAATGGCCGCTTTCCTTGGATTAGAATCCAGTGGTGTTGGTCAGATCGTTAAAGCGCTTGAGACAAAACCCAGACTTCCAGTTATTTGGTTCCATTTTCAGGAATGTACGTGTTGCAGCGAATCATTTATCAGGGCTTCACATCCAATTGTTGCCAATATTGTTTTGGATAAGATTTCGCTCGATTATCAGGAAACACTTATGGCCGCTTCCGGGTTTCAGGCTGAGGATGCATACAAATCAGTGATGGCAAAATATCCCGGAGAATACATTGTAATGGTTGAAGGCTCAATTCCGACAAAGAATGAAGCCTACTGTTGCATTGGAGGACGCAGTGCAAAACAGATTCTTGAGGAAGCTGTTAAAAACTGTAAGGCAGTTGTTGCCTGGGGAAATTGTGCTTCATCAGGATGTGTTCAGGCTGCAAGTCCTAATCCAACAGGTGCAAAACCGGTTCACAAAATAATCAGCGGTAAGCCCGTAATAAATGTTCAAGGCTGTCCGCCAATTGCTGATGTAATGGCAGGTGTGGTTGTTCATTTACTGACGTTCGACCGTATTCCTCAATTGGATGAACTTAACCGTCCTAAAGCTTTCTATTCACGTCGTGTTCACGACACCTGTTACCGTCGTGCGAATTTTGATGCCGGATTATTTGTTGAATCGTTCGATGATGAAGGGGCAAAACGTGGGTATTGCCTTTATAAGATGGGATGTAAAGGTCCGGTCACTTATAATTCATGTGGAATTATTAAATGGAATGATGGAGTCAGTTATCCAATACAATCGGGTCACCCATGCATTGGATGTTCCGAGGCGGGTTTCTGGGACAACGGTCCATTCTATCAACATTTGCCGAGCATTGCAGGATTTGGAATTGAAACCACAGCCGATAAAATCGGACTTGGGCTTGGAATTGCTACTGCCGTGGGTGTTGCCGGACATGCCATTGTAACCAATATCCGGAAACAAAAGGAGATCACCAATGCTCCCGAGATTAAACTTAAATCAAAAACCCCTAAAGAATAATCGCCATGGCTGAAAGAATCGTAATAGATCCCATCACCCGAATCGAAGGTCACTTGCGGGTTGAGATTGAAGTTAATAACGGAATAATAACCGATGCCTTCAGTGCCGGAACAATGGTGCGTGGTATCGAAACAATATTGAAAGGGCGCGATCCGCGTGATGCATGGGCTTTTGTGGGACGTGTCTGTGGCGTTTGTACTTCAACACATTCGCTGACTTCTGTCCGGACTGTTGAAAATGCACTGGGTATTTCAGCGCCTCCAAACGCTGAATTGATTCGTAACCTGATGGCAAATGCGCTGTTTATCCAGGATCATGTCGTACACTTTTATGTGCTTCATGCCCTTGATTGGGTGGATGTGGTTTCTGCACTGAAAGCTGATCCTGCAGAAGCATCAAGAATCGCACAAAGCATATCTCCCTGGCCAAAAAGTTCGGTGGGTTATTTCGCTGACATTCAGAAACGGTTTAAAAACTTTGTAGAAAGTGGCCAACTGGGCATTTTCGCGAACGGATACTGGGGACATTCTGCGTATAAACTGCCACCTGCTGTGAATCTGATCGCAGTTGCACATTACTTGGAAGCGCTCGAATGGCAAAAAGAAATTGTAAAGGTTCATACGATCTTTGGTGGGAAAAATCCGCATCCGAATTACCTTGTCGGAGGCGTTCCCTGTTCAATTAATATCGAGGAAGCGAATGCCGTAAATGCTGAACGGCTTGCAATGGTTGGTAAACTTTTTGAAGATGCGAAGACCTTTGTCAACCAGGTATATATTCCCGATTTACTGGCAATAGCTTCCTATTATAAGAGTGATTGGGGCGCTATTGGTGGAGGTTTGACAAATTACATGTCTTTTGGCGATTTCCCTGCAAATGGTTACAATAATCCTGAAAGCTTTAAGATGCCGAGAGGTGTGATCTTAAACCGCGATCTGAGTAAGATCCATGAGATCAAAGCTGATGATCCGGAACAAATTCAGGAATATGTCAATAATAGCTGGTACGATTATTCAAAAGGAGATAAAGTCGGTTTGCACCCATGGGATGGCGAAACAAGCCTCAATTATACAGGTCCGAAACCTCCTTATGAACATCTTGATGTTTCGAAAAAATACAGTTGGGTGAAGACTCCGAGATGGAAAGGTTACCCGATGGAAGTTGGTCCGCTAGCGAGAATGCTGGTTGGATATGCTTCCGGAAGGGCGGAATACAAGGAAGTAATCGACAGCACTCTTAAAGCATTGAATGTCCCTGTTGCCGCATTGTTCTCAACACTTGGAAGGACAGCTGCCCGTGGACTTGAAACCAAACTTGTGTGCGACTGGGCGCTTGAATTTTATCAGCAGCTCTTGTCTAACATTAAGAATGGTGATGCGCGAACAATGAACAATGTAAAATGGGAGCCATCGACATGGCCGAAACTTGCGAAAGGTATTGGAATGGTAGAGGCTCCGCGTGGTGCATTGTCTCACTTTATTGTTATAGAAGATAAGAAAATTGCCAATTACCAGTTGGTCGTTCCCACTACATGGAATGCTTCTCCGCGTGATTTGCAGGGTAAAAGGTCGGCTTTTGAAGAATCGCTCATCGGAACACCCGTTGCAGATCCAAAAGTGCCGTTGGAAGTACTTAGGACGATTCATTCCTTCGATCCTTGTCTTGCATGTGCAGTGCATGTATATGATGAACACGGGACCATCATTCATGATCTTAAAACTTATTAAGCCATGAGAAGCAGAACTATCCCCATGCGTGAGGTATATGTATGGGAATTTCCTGTAAGGGTGTACCATTGGGTCAATGCACTTTGCGTTACAGCATTGTGCATTACTGGTTTTCTGATTGGTAACCCGTTTTCATTTATGAACGCTACCGAAGCCTATTTTAACTATTGGTTCGGAACCGTGCGATTCATCCATTTTGTATTTGCGTTTGTGTTTTTCTTCAATTTCCTGTTTCGGATCTATTGGGGATTTGTCGGAAATGAATTTTCGCGCTGGTATAATTTTATTCCGCTTAAACGTTGCCAATGGAAAGAAATAGTAGCTGTAATCAGGGTTGATATTCTTCAGGTTACCCATAAGCAGGTCGATTCAATTGGTCACAATGCGCTGGCAAGCCTGATCTACTTTATTACTTTTCTGATCTTTCTGTTGCAATGTCTTACAGGGTTCGGCATGTATTCTGCAATGAGCAAATCTTTTCTGCCAAAACTCTTTGCGTGGATTGTTCCTTTCCTTGGTGGCGATATGCACGTGAGACAACTCCATCATATTCTGATGTGGGGGTTTATCCTGTTTGCAATTGTACATGTTTACCTTGTTTTTTATCACGATTATATCGAACGAAGAGGAGTCACTTCCTCTATGATTGGCGGATGGAAATTTATTGAAGAAGACGTTGTTGAACGTCACGATGCACAATCGGAAGATTGTCCAAAATCTTAGTATTTACGACTAAACTTTAATTTTGACATTGTCACAAAACAACATCCTCGTACTCGGGATAGGAAATATATTGCTCAAAGATGAAGGCGTGGGAATCCATGTTGTCAGCACGCTTGAAAAAGAAGGCTATACGGAAGCCGACCTGATGGATGGCGGCACAGGTGGGTTTCATTTGCTTGGATTTATACAATCGTACAAAACTGTTGTCCTCATAGATGCATCATTCGATGAGTTTTCTGCTGGACATATCAGGGTACTGCACCCGAAATATGCTAAAGACTTTCCGTCACAATTAAGTGCGCACGAGATTGGCCTCAAAGACCTGCTCGATGCCGCATTTTTATTGGGGAATATGCCCGAAATCCGCCTTGTAGCCATTTCAATCAAAGATTTTCAGGAGTTAGGATTGGATCTTTCATCTAAAGTAGAGGCTGCTATTCCTGAAGCCATCAAACAAGTTAAAGCGTTGGTGGAGGTGCTTAAAAAATGAGTTTAAAAATCAAAAATTGATGACCAGTCATTCGGGATTGTGCCATCTTTTCTTTTGAAAGGTATTATCAATCCTCACCGCTTCCTTTAAAAGTTTCCTGATTGGTTTGTCATCTATTTCTTCTGGTGACAGGTATATTTTATAAAAGATCTGTTTGTTCGTTCCATGGGTCAGGAAATTGTCAATATCATTTAATTTATTGCCATACCAGAAGCCAAAAAGAACCCCTTTTTTGATGCCTCCCCGTGGTATTGCTGATGGCCAGATAATACAGATCCCCTTATTGCCATAGAAGAAGGGAACATTGTAAGATATCTTCTCTTTGCAGTTGGAGGGCAGTGCTTCCCGAACGATTTCTCTTAATACATCCACCATGATCCTTTCATCTTCGGGGAGCATCGCAAATAAATCAAGATAAGTTTCGATTTTCATTAGGTGTTTAATCCCTTTTTTAAAACTTCTGAATAGATTTGGAATTTAGTAGGCGCGGATGCTAACAATGTGTCACTTGACAATGATTTTTCCCGAAGAAATTCAACTGGTATTACCCCTGTTTCCCCAGCCATTCATACCAAAGATCCATCCCTTCACCTGTTTTTGCGGAGACTGTGATAAACTCCAGCTTTGGGTTAATTGAAAGGGCATATTTGATTGTCTTTTGGGTATCGAAATCCACATATGGGAGCAGATCCGATTTATTGATCAGGCAAAGGTGAGAGGTCTGGAACATATACGGGTATTTCAATGGTTTATCGTCCCCTTCGGTCACACTGATCACAACCACCCGTTTAAATTCGCCAAGGTCAAACAGCGCAGGGCAGACAAGATTTCCTACATTTTCGATAAAAAGGATAGAATTGAACTCCGGTTCGAGCTTTTTCAGCGCGGACTCCACCATGCGTGCATCCAGATGGCATCCTGAACCTGTGTTAATCTGGATAGCGGGTGCTCCTGACTTTTCAATCCGGTCGGCATCGAGCAATGTTTGCTGATCACCCTCAATTACCGCGATTTTTCGGACAGGAATCAATGCCTTAATTGTTTTTTCGAGGATGGTTGTCTTGCCCGAGCCCGGGGAACTTACAAGGTTTAAGCAAAGAACTTTCCTTCCTTCGAAAAACCGCCGGTTAAGCTGCGCCAATTTGTTATTTTCCGAAAGGATATCCATGTTGAGGCTGATCACTTTGTTTGTTGTATGATCGTGAGAATGGGTATGGGTTACACCATCATGCTCATGCGTATGAGGATGACCATGTTCATGATCGTGATCATGAGGTTGTTCATGTCCATCGTGATATTTATGATCGTGATGATGATCTGGTTCAATGTCTTTGTGACGGTCGTGTATTTTAAAATCATCTGATTCGCCGCATCCACAGGTTTCGCACATCGCTTTATTCTTTTAAGTTTACTAAAAAACTAAGTTGAACCCGCTTCGGGGTTCCTGATTATGGATATTTCACCAGCCGTTGTCTCAAAAGTCATTTTAAACCACAAGGTACACAAGGTTCACACAAAAGTCACAAAGCTAAAGCTATATATTTCTGATATTTGTGAGCTTTGTGAGGATCCTTTGTGATCCTAGTGGTTAATCATTTTCTACTTTTGAAACAACATCAATTTATATTTAAGTACTTCTGAATTAAAATCCTAAAATAGTCATTTTATTCCACCATCAGCGACACAACCCTGAATTCCTGGCCTCCGGTTATTTCAGAGGGGAAGCATTCACATTTTGGACAGGTCGCCATCCGGTGTGTCATCTCAAAATCAGCAGCACAAGCAATGCATCTTCCTATTCCGGGCGTCCTTATTATATTTATCGAGGTATTCTCGAGTATTGAATCACTCACCAAAAGCCCCAGCGCCGACTCAAAGGCATCTGCCTCCACGCCACTTAGATCTCCCACTTCGATTGTGATCTCTTGTATCGCCGTTGCACTGTTTTTCTCCGCCTCCCTTTGGGCAAGTGAGATCACTTCGAGTGCCATTGAAAATTCATGCATACTTTTTCGTTTAGCAAATTCGTGGTAACTGGTCGCCCGACAGCGTATCGATGATCCGACGTCCACCTGTTTCGTTCTTCAGCACTACTTTGCCCGGATAATCACTTACAATCCGGCCAATAATCGCGCTGTTCTTTCCGAGTTCGTGGTACTTTAATCGTTCCAGTATCTTTAATCCCTCGGTTTCGCTGGCAACAATGAGCACTTTCCCTTCATTCGCAATGTGCAACGGATCAAACCCCAGCACTTCGCACATGGCTTTTACCCCTTTGGTAATTGGTAAGGCCGCTTCGTTAATTTCAATCCCCAGGTTTATTTTTTGAACAAGCTCATTGAGTACCGACGCCACACCTCCGCGTGTAGGGTCGCGCATAAACTTAACAGTCGCATTATCGAGCAGGTTTCGGATCAGATGATTGAGTGAAGCGCAATCAGATTCGACCGTAGTCTTGAAGTTAAAGGATTCCCTCGCATTCATAATTGCCATTCCGTGATCGCCAATCGTGCCGTTGATGATGATCACATCGCCGGGCTGGATATTAAGCGCTTTACTGATGTGAAGATCCTCCTTTTTGATGCGTCCTATGCCTGCAGTGTTGATAAACAGTTTATCACACTTTCCTTTGTTCACCACTTTCGTATCTCCTGTTACAATCAACACACCTGCTTTTTTAGCTTCGTCAGCCAGTGAGGCGACGATTGTTTCAAGATCCATGATTGGGAAACCCTCCTCAATGATCATCGAGACGCTTAGGTAAAGTGGTTCAGCGCCTGAAACGGCAAGGTCATTCACCGTGCCACAAACGGCCAGTTTTCCAATATTTCCTCCCGGAAAAAATAAAGGGTCAATCACAAATGAATCAGTTGTAAAGGCAATCTGATCTGAACCGGTCGTTAAGATTGCGGCATCAGTTTGTTCCTTCAGAATGGGGTTATCAAAATGGCGGATAAATACCTCTTCAATGAGCTTGTGCATGAGCTGACCGCCGCTTCCGTGCCCCAACATTATTTTATCTTCGCTGTTCTTCATACACGGTATTTGTAATAGGTGGCACACGTCCCTTCTCCCGAAACCATACATGCGCCAACCGGATCGGAAGGTGTACATTTTTTTCCAAATAGCGGACAATCGACGGGTGTTTTTAATCCCCGCAAAATTTGTCCGCAGAGGCATCCTTTTGGTTCTGCAGATGCCGGAACTTCAACATTGAATTGGACTTCTGCATCAAAAGCTTTTAATTCTTCACGGATTTTTAAGCCACTTTTAGGAATCATTCCCAATCCCCGCCATTGGTCATCCCTTAATTCAAAAACTTCCTCCAATATGCGTAATGCGGTTTTGTTCCCCTCGGTATGAACCACGCGCTGATACTGGACTTCTACCTTCGGAGTGCCCGATTCTATCTGTATAACGAGCATCAAAATTGCCTGCATCATATCGACCGGTTCAAATCCCGAGACAACAACACCCAATCCGCACTCCGTTGCGAGTTCTTCAAAGATCATTGTTCCCGTAATGGCGCTCACATGTCCCGGAGCGATAAATCCATCGATCTTTACCCCCTCTTCAACTAGCGCTTTCATCACGGGAGGCATTACTTTGTGAGCGCTTAACACAAAGAAATTCTTGATGTTTTCCTTTTTTGCCTGAAGGATTGCTGCAGCAGTCGCAGGAGCGGTTGTTTCGAATCCGATCCCCAGAAAAACGATCTTTTTTTCCGGATTTTGTTTGGCAATTTCCAATGATTCGAGTACCGAATAGACAATCCTGATATCACTTCCGTTGGCACGCTCTTTCTCTAACGTAGTGTATGAACCAGGTACCCTGATCAAATCGCCATATGTTGTAATGATGACCCCCGGCAGTTTACTGTAGGCCATAGCTGTGTCAATGAAGTGCTGATCGGAGACACAAACAGGGCAACCCGGACCGGAAATCAGGTGAATATTCGGAGGCAGCAGCGAATGAAGTCCAAAGCGGTGAATGGCCATCGTATGTCCGCCGCAAACTTCCATAAGGACAATCTCTTTCGATGATATCGCTTTCAGTTTTTCGGCAATCGAAAGGATCAAATCTTTTTTTCGGTATTCATCAATGTATTTCATTCGGTAGACTTTAGGGGATTAGACTGTAGGCTGTAGGGTTTAGGCTGTAGGTGATTAGACTGTAGGCTTTAGGGGGAAAGGGGTTTAGGGTTTGCGGAGGGAACGGATAAGGGCGGCAATAACCTTTTCAGTTTCTGTGAATTTCTGTTCGTAAAAGGGAATATCTGTATCACCTGTATACCCTAAACGTACTGCTAATGTAAATTGATAGTGACATTCTTTACATGATCCAAACGAAATTTCAAGGAACCGGACGTATTCTGTCTGACTTTCGCGTGCACATCCTTCAACGATATTCGAAGCTGCAGAAACGGCAGACCTTCTCATCTGTGAGGTTATCCCATAGACCTCTTCTTTAGGAAATCCTTTCGTTACCTTGTACACTAACAAAGCCATTTCGTCCGCAAGTTCAAATGCCCTTAGTTTTGTGTGGTCTCTCATTTTCTTTAAGTTTAATAGTTCTGGTTTTATACTCAATCTCCTCTTCTTAATGCCTAAAGTCTTCAGCCTAAAAGTCTAAAGCCTACAGTCTAAAGCCTATAGCCTAATTTTCTAAAGAAGTTCTCGTTTAATCTTCTAAAAAATAAGTCTTTAGGTGATTAGACTGTAGGCTTTAGGGGGAAAGGGGTTTAGGGTTTGCGGAGGGAACGGATAAGGGCGGCAATAACCTTTTCAGTTTCTGTGAATTTCTGTTCGTAAAAGGGAATATCTGTATCACCTGTATACCCTAAACGTACTGCTAATGTAAATTGATAGTGACATTCTTTACATGATCCAAACGAAATTTCAAGGAACCGGACGTATTCTGTCTGACTTTCGCGTGTACATCCTTCAACGATATTCGAAGCTGCAGAAACGGCAGACCTTCTCATCTGTGAGGTTATCCCATAGACCTCTTCCTTTGGAAATCCTTTCGTTACCTTGTACACTAACAAAGCCATTTCGTCCGCAAGTTCAAATGCCCTTAGTTTTGTGTGGTCTCTCATTTTCTTTAAGATTAAAAGTCCTCAATTTTGTTTGATTCTCCTCTTCCTAAAGCCTTCAGTCTAAAAGTCTAAAGCCTAATAACCTAAATGCTATAGAGGTGTTCGTTCAATATACTAAAAATAAGGTAATAAGGTTGCTTTTTGTTGCTAATCTGTTTTCTACTAAGGTTGAAAAAACAATATAAGGTTTTGAAAACTTATTTTCTACTTCATCCCTTTGCACCTTTTTTAACCCAGAACACATTTAAACCTTAATTCCTTATTCGTTTTCAATTGTTTTATTTTTTTTCCTTTATCGACTTCAGCCAACAACCTAAAAGCCTAAAGTCTAATACCTAAAGCCTAAAATCTTTTTTCCCATCCATTTCATTTAACAGCTGCAAAGTAAACGCAGCTTCTTCTGCATCCACTTTTTCGATCGCAAAACCTGCATGAAGCATGATGTAATCTCCCGGATGTACGTCCTCCAACAGCAGCAGACTTGCTGTATATTCAACATCCTCGATCGAAACAAGGGCGCTTGTTCCGTTAACACTGATCACTTTTGCAGGTATAGCTAAACACATTTGATTTCCCTCCTTTTTGATGCAACAGCCAGCTGACCAAGAGCAACTCCTCCGTCATTTGTGGGCACAATTGCATGTGAATACACTTCAAAATTATTTTTCTCAAGAATCTTTGTTGTCTGTTCCAGCAGGTATTTGTTCTGAAAGACACCACCCGAAAGAACAACTTTGTTTATTCCTTCAGAGCGACGGATTGAATTGACAGTTTCAAAGATAGCCAATATAATTGTGTTATGAAATTTTGCTGAGATGGTTGCCGGTGCGATGCCTGTTCCAATGTCTTCGACGATTCCGCGGATCGTTTCATCAAAACAGATTGTTTCACCAAGTGTAAATAAGTAGATATCCCTGATGTCTTTACGAATTATCGATTCGAGGCGCATAGGTCCTTCGGCCTGAAAGGATGATACCTGAACAAGATCGAGTAATGAGGCAACACAATCGAACAATCGTCCGGCTCCGGAGGTAATCGGGCAATTGATATTCTTCTTAATCATCTTAATGATCACTCTTACCTTCTCGGGATCGGTTTGTTTGAGGAATGGTAATTCAAGTTCCTTAAAGTCTTTCCCAAATAATTTATAGAGGTATGCAACAGCGATCCTCCAGGGTTCTTCTGTTGCCAGATCGCCACCGGGCAGCGCCATGTAATCGAAATGTGTCACCCTTTTGAAGTCGTTCAGGTCACAAACGAGGAATTCTGAGCCCCATGTATGACCATCTGTGCCATATCCGGTTCCATCAAGTGCAATACCAATCACTTTTTCGTCGAGGTGATGTTCTGCCATGCACGAAGCGATGTGTGCATGGTGATGTTGAACATGAACTACCGGAAAGTCGCCGAAATTCAGTCCCGTTTTGGTTGAAATATAGTCGGGATGCAGATCAACAGCCAGTAAAGAGGGTTTGATCCGGAACAGTTTGATAAATTGTGCGATTGTTTCTTCGTAAAAAAGCGTTGTTTCGAGTCCCTGCAGGTCGCCGATGTGCTGACTTAAGAAAGCCTTTTGCCCTTTTCCGACACAAAAGCAATTGGTCAGCTCGGCTCCGAAAGCAATAACTCCTTCTGTATTGAGATCAGTTCTTACAGGGGCAGGAACATAGCCGCGTGAACGGCGCAATACCCTTTCTTTGCTGCCAATGATCCTTACAACCGAATCATCGGTGCGGTTATAAATGTCACGATTGTGAAGAACGACAGCATCAGTTAATGATGAGAACGCATTAAGCGATTGTTGGTTATCAATCAGGATAGGTTGGTTGCTGAAATTTCCGCTTGTGAGGACAATTGCCGCAGTTTTCAAATGGCTGAACAGCAAATAGTGAAAAGGCATGTAAGGGAGCATCACACCCAGCAGGTTTAATTCCGCGTTGAGGTTTTTTGCAAGCAATGGCTGACCGGATCTGTTTTTCTTTTCGAGCAACACAATCGGTCTTCTCCACGAAGTGAGCGACTGTTCTTCAGTTGCATCCATTACTGCATAAAGCTTCAGCGTTTCAAGGTCGCGGAACATCACAGCGAACGGTTTTCCCTCCCTGTTTTTGAGGTTTCGGAGCCTTTCGACACTTGTTTCGTTAAAAGCATCACAGGAAAGGTGCATCCCCCCGAGTCCTTTGATCAGCACAATGCCCCCATCACCTATACATTGCGAAACATGGTTCAGAATCGTATCAATAGTGTTGGAGATGCTGTTATTTTTCACGAACAATTCGTATGATGGACCGCAATCGGAGCAGGCTGTTGGCTGCGCATGGAACCTTCGGTCAAGAACACTATTGTATTCATCGCGACAAGCGGGGCACATTGCAAATGATTTCATCGTTGTTTTCGCCCTGTCGTAAGGAAGGTCCTGGATAATCGTAAAGCGTGGCCCGCAATTGGTACAATTCACAAATGCATAATCTTTGCGGTTACCAGGTTGGTCGATATCGCGAAGACAAGCTTCACAAACTGCAATATCGGGACTGATTTCGGTGATCTCTTCCGACACATCGTGACTATCGAGGATCTTAAATTCCGTAAATGATTGTATCTCTAATTCAATTGTGGTAATTGCTTCAATCATTGCCGCAACGGGAGCCTCTTCCTTCAATGAATTCAGGAATAATCCGATGTTTCGGGGCGTTCCGGTCACCAGTATCTTTACGTTTTCATTCGTATTCTGCACCCATCCTCTGAGTTCATATAGCTTTGCCATCCTGAAAACGAAAGGCCGGAAACCTACGCCCTGAACAAGCCCGTTTACAATTATTTGAAGTGATTGATCGTTCAAGGTTTCTTACTTAATTTCAAAAGTAAATGTATGTATATTTCTTTTTATATTTGCCTCCTAAACCAATCCTATGATTACATTTCTGACAGGTTTTATTGCCAGTGTAGCGCATGTTGTAACAGGACCTGATCATCTTGCAGCGGTAACCCCTTTGGCAATTGATAGTCGCAAAAAATCGTGGATGATCGGCTTCTCGTGGGGACTGGGCCATACTATCGGAATGCTGCTTATTGGTTTGCTATTTATCTTATTCAAAGAACTTTTACCTGTCGGGGCGCTCTCAAAGTATAGCGATACTGTGATAGGTGTCTTACTGATCGCCGTAGGATGCTGGGCAATTGTCCGGATTTATATTCGCCATCACCATGGAGATAAGCCCCATATCCATTTTCATTCCAAACCTTATTTATATCCGCATATTCACCGCCATTCGCATGAAGTCCACACCAAAAGGCCGGGGCATGTAAGCGAATTTACTGAAGGAATTGTCCCCGATCATGGACATGTGCATAAGGGTCTGGTCAGACAAAATGCTTTGACCGCCCTTTCAATCGGAGTTATTCACGGATTTTCGGGATTCAATCACCTGTTTGCACTGTTGCCATCGCTTGCGTTGCCAACAATTGGCGCTTCGGTGATTTATGTTGTCGCATTTGCGTTTGGAACAGTGCTTACCATGATGTTTTTTGCTTTTATCCTCGGATTTGTGGCGTTTAAATCGGTAATGACAAACAAACTTACCTTTCTGCGGTGGTTTTCGTATGGAGGTGCAGGCCTTGCCATTGCCATCGGCATCCTTTGGATCATTCATCCATTCTGATTAGCGGCTTGAATCACATTTATACAGGAGATCATTATGATTTTCAACAATGGTTAATTCGAGTTGAAATAAATAGGAATATATTGGCTTTTGTTCACCTTATTTATTTTAAAAATACCTTAGTAGCCTTGATTTTATCTCTCCAAAAGTAACCTTATTAGCATTATTAATTGGAATATAGATTTGAATTGGACCCTAAACATCCAAAGAAGGTTTTTTTGGGGAAAGCATACGATGAATATCTGAAACATGATCTGCAATCATTGAAATAATAAGGTATTATTTGGGCTCCATAACGAATCATGTGGGTATTCTATTTACCTCTTTATGCCACGAAGTGGCCAAATCTCAATAACCGTGGGTGTTTAACCCACGGAATCAAGAAAAAAGAAAATTACAGCCACGAAGTGGTTGAATTAACTGTTACATTGTACAGCCCACTTTGGGGCTGAAGATAGGTAGGCCTACTCGACCGTGGGTTTACACCCACGGTTGTTCAAATATCACCCATTCAGGGCGATAATAAATGATTATCCCAGGAAAAGACCGGTCTTTTTGGCGATTGGTTTTTCTATGTATCATAAATATAACCGCAAACTGCCACTAAGTTAGCGCAAAGGGACGCAAAGTTATCATCATGGTTTAACTACTCTGCGGTACTCGGCGTATTCCATTGCTTTTCTTTGCGGTTATATTTCTCATTTTAAACCGTTCGGGATGTATCATGCGCAGCTCTGTCGCATTGTTTACCTTACCTGAAATATCCTGACCTGTTCTTTAAAATTCCCAGCATTTAATGGCTATCGACACAAGGTTGTCCATACGTTTAACCCCGGTTTTCTGGAGGAGGTTGCTGCGATGTTTCTTTACAGTTTCAAAACTGATAAATAGCCTGGCGGCTATCTCCGACGTACTAACCCTATTTGCAATTAACTGAAGGATTTCTTTTTCCCTGTTTGTCAGACACAAAAACATATGACGGAATTGTATGATTTGAGGCGATGCAGAAGCCGGAGCCTTCGAAAGGTCGGCAGATTGGAGGTGGGTTATGTCGGAAGCGCACACCATTATTTTTTTGACCGTCCCGTCACCGAAGGTTTCGAGCACAAGTTTCGAACATTGAAACAACTTGTATTTTGTTTGTCCGAAAGGTTTTAAACGGATGGTGGTGATGATTGTCCTGTCCGATCCGGGAGGGTAGATAGTTGTTAAACTAAGTCTCAGTTGCGACAGGTCCTGAGGATGAACAATCTCCCTAAAAATAAGAAGTCCCATTCCATTCAGCTGCGACTGTTTCCTGCAAATAAAATCGAGCGCATACTGATTTATTGACGTTGTGTAACACGACCTGATATCTCCCGGAATCGTAAGCTCATTAATATAATATAAAACTGGCAAGGAGTAAACAGACCCTTTTAACACTACTAATTTAGGCGGATTTGCCTCATTCGGTTGTTTCTTGTTTTTCATAGGAATATTTAAAGTTGATTAGTTTTGATGCTTAAAAAATACCTATTTAGGGTTATATGCCTGTGGATTATCTCTTATATATTAGTGTATGTTTTTAGTGGGTTAAGGAATATTATACGAATTTACTATTAATTTCAATTCACTCCAATAAAAAAAGCGATAAAAAATTCAGAGTTCATAATATCAAAAAAGTAACAACATCCGTTCATTGACATTAACCGAAAGTTTCGAAACCTTTTTCTGGTTGAAAAAAGTCAATGTTTGAAGTTATCGGGGGAATAACTTACGACATTGGTAAAATTCCGGAAGGAAATTCACTTTTTCCATATGGAATATTACTTTATCCGGCAGGAATTTCTTTTTATCGATATGGAATTTTGCTTTATCGATATGGAATTTCCTTTTTTCCTTGTGGAAATTTACTTTTCCCAGCAGGAATTTCACTTTTTCCATATAGAATTTCACTTTTTCCTTGAAGAATTAGTGAAATACCGATCGAAAGGATGCAAAATCTTTTGACTAAGGACAAAATAGGTTAGAAATGAGATAATTGATGCACACTGAACGGTGCATAATTGCTCCAAACGATAATAAAAGGATCGTGTGGCGGCGATAACCGAATAATCCCTGCGAAAGCGGGATCAAAATAAACCCAGTCATTGGATTAATGACAAATTAAATTTAAAGAAAAATTATTAACCAACCTTAAAATTGAAAAATCATGAAAAAAAAGACAGTGGTTTTTGATTTTATTAAGATTCCAATTCCTGACAAGGTCGGGAGAGGATTGAATGTAGGAATATGTATGGATGGGAATCCCAATTTCCCGACGCCAGATGTTCCGTTAGGTGATTTAAGTGATGCAACAGACCTGCTAGAAACTTCGTATGTGGCCGCCTTAAGCGGTGACAGACAGAAAAAAGCAGCGATGCATCGGGCAGAGGCGACATGGGATCAATTAATGCGCGATCAGGCAATGTATGTTGACCGGATTGCAAAGGGAGATCGGGCCATGATCCTCAGTGCTGGTTTTAATGTATCGAAACAGCCGGATCCGCCTTTACGTCCTGAATTTAGTGTCGTGAGGGGCGATAAACCGGGTTCTGTAATTGTACGTTGCAAGGCGATCAAGGGAGCCTATTCGTATGTGTGGCAATATTGCATGGTTACATTGTCAGAAACGGAGGCGGGGTGGACCTTTGCCGAAGCGACAGGCAAAGCAACAGCGGTGCTTTACGACTATACCCTTGCCGTTAAATACTGGTTTCGTGTTGCACCGGTGCTTGCGGAAGGAACTGGCGCCTATTGCGAACCGATTATGATTATTGTTACTTAATAAATTTCATTGTTCTGGTGGTTGGGTTTAATATTGCCGTAGTGTTTTTACGTTTCGGACGGCAGGGTGAGTAGTTAAGTTGGTAGCAGGGACAAGGCGGCGCTTTGTTCCTGCTTTTTTTGGGTAGGGGGTGTATTAAGTGACTGAAATAAATAGACTAATCTATAAAAATAATAAATTTGATGTGAGAGTTCATTTATTATATATAAATCAAAAGTAGCCCCCGACTTAGGCTACTCTTTATTAAGAACTCAACTATAGAGTTTACTCAATCCACTAGTGTGTGTTGTCGTTATCCAAAAAAAAGAATAAAGACTGTCGGTTGCGGAATATCTTAATATACCTCTTGACTTCTCTTTGCTTGTAATTCCAATCCAAAATCAAATTCTGTCCACTTTGTAAACCAAAATTTTTCAAATTCAATTAAAGGAATCTGATTCGACTTAATTTCAAGCAAATTTAGTATTTTTTTCTTGAAGCTGTACTTAATATCTTTCGATTCTTTAATATATCCTTTTAAGTTTTTGGAATGGCTTATTTTTGCATTGACAATTTTATCTTTAAGATGTTTACTGACATCTTCATTCAAAAAGGGACAACTCATCAAATCAAGTAATAATAGAACTATTTCAGTATCACTATTCCAATTTTTCAAATTAATTTTTTCAAATCGGTCTAATATATGACATTTCAAAATTCTTTTTAGATCAGAATATATGGCAATGTCCTTAATAAAAAATAATAGTACGGTTATGGTGAAATAATTAAGACTGTTAATTATTTTATACTCACCATCGATTTTTTTTATATTCAAATAATCGCATAGTAAATTATTATTTATTCTGTAATCCCGTCCTAATTGACTCAAAGCAATCAGTAAATATAAAGTTTCAATGGGAGTCTCAATTTTTGTTTTATTTTTATTTAATATTTGATTCACTTCATCAGAAATTTTTTTGAATACGGTATGTTTGCCATCATAAGAAAATGGCTCCTTATATTCATTTGTTTTGTTTTTTTTCAAAAAACAGATAACTTTATCTAGAATTAAGCACATTTTAATTGTTGAATTAACTCTTGGAGATACAGAATATAGAAAGAATGCAACATCTAAAATTTCTAAAAATCCTTTTTCAAATTGTTTCTCAATTTTGTGAGATATTAATTCTTCATCTAATGTTTTAAATTTTTTTATCAATTTAGCGGTCTTCTTATCTAAAACAGCTAATGCATAATTCATTATGTCCTTATAATCAATTTTTGATTCTTTGATTATAGTTTTAAATCGCGTAATTACATTATTTGAAGAAAAATAAAGTGTATGATATATAGATTCATCATCCTCAGTTTTCTCTTTTAAAATAAGATGTTCATTAAAAAGATCACTAATCTTTTGTTTCGCGATACTTATTTCGGTAATTATTGGTTTAGCATATAAAATATTCTTAGACTCACTTAGATACATTTTATATTCTTTCAATGAAAGCTTAAATTCTTTTATAATTCTTTCTTTTTCAATATCTTCATTAAAGAAAATAAAATAGTCATCAACATATCTAAATATTTCATAATTCACCTTGTGGATTAAGGAATTGCCTTTCTCATCTTTATTTCTTAAACGTGAGTGCACATCTTGATCAATAACTTGTAATATCAACTCAGAAAAAATTCTCGAAAATTCAGGACCTATAATTATACCATTTGTTTCATTTGCATTTAGCTTTTGCATTAATTCATCAAATTTTGCTGGAAAAGTATCTTTAGAGTCAGGAATATTTCCTTTAATTATTTCTTTATTATAAAGAGCCCAAGATATTGTATGG
>Ga0209697_10000647_pt1 | contig 57102 bp, 16 predicted proteins | sample AliMusrvi5mmetaG_FD_184115 | JGI IMG/M metagenome (GOLD analysis project Ga0209697, IMG submission 184115) | Freshwater lake bacterial and archeal communities from Alinen Mustajarvi, Finland, to study Microbial Dark Matter (Phase II) - Alinen... | ecosystem: Environmental > Aquatic > Freshwater...
CGGGGATATCCTGCAAACGCGCCGATACGTCTATATGAACCACCGGATTGGCGCCAGTGCTCTGCAGATCGCCAAGGCTGAAATCGAGGCTCCCCGTAGCGCCTGCCGACGGTCCGCTTACCAGCGATACCGTACCCCCGCCCGCGCGCTGTACGGACTCAGTCGACAGCTCGACACCGCTGTACGACAATCCGGCCGGCAAGGCGTCTATTATGTGCGCATCGCTGACCAAGCCCTGCCCGAACGTGAAATCGATACGGTACGTTACCAGCTCGCCTACCGCGTATGTTAATCCGCCTGGCGATTTGATGCCTTTCTCCACATGCGCCGCGCCCACGCTCACCGTCACAGGCGCCCCATTACCGGCCGAATAATCGTCCACGCCGCCCGCGCCAGTCCGCTCGCCGGCCTGCACGCCCGACTCTGACGTCCACGTCACGCTTGACCGGTTCACCAGGGTTTGCTGCGGTTGCACGCCTGTGCCGAGCGTAAATTCAACGTCGAACTGGTAGGTGGCGCCGGACTGCAGCGGCCCGGCCACATTCCAGCTATAGGTCGTGACACCGCCTGAGGAGCCTTCATTGGCCGGCGCACCCGGGTTATCCGTGTTCGCGGTGACGACCGGCGAAATAAGGTCAGAATCCACAATATCGCGGATCACCAGATCGTACGCCGGGGATACATTCGCGCCCAGGCCGTTAACGACCTTTATATGGTATTTAACCTTGTCGCCCGCCTGCAGGCCCTGCACTGCGCTCGCCGTACTTACATATAATAAAGTCTTCTCAACCGACAGCGCGGGCTCTGCCAGCGTCGTAGTTATTCCGGCTGTCGATACCGCGGGCTGCACCGCGCCGCCCGCAGCCTTCGACCACGTGTACGACGCCGTATTCGAGATTATCGTTCCCGCCTGGTTGCCGGCTATATTGCTCACCGTCGCCGTCGCGATTATCACTGCCTGCGCGTTCGGCGGCAGGCAGTTATATGTCGAATCTATATTGTTCCCGGAACCGTTGTTCGTCACCGTTATCGCCACGCACGCGCCCGGCGCCAGGCTAGAGCCGTTATTAGATACGCCGGTTACGCTCAGGCCTGCAGGCACTACATCCTGTATCCGCAGGTCGTACAGCGCCGCGTTAACAGGCGTAGCCGGCACGCGGATCGTGTAGATCAGCGTGTCCCCTATTACCGCGCTCGAGATATTTACTGTCTTCGCGATATCAGCAGGCTGAGGCGTAGTCACCGTCGCGCCCGAGCTAACCGTCGCGTCGTACTGATGGCGGCCTATAGGGTCCGCGCTAGGCCGCGAGAAGTACTGCGCCACATCCGCCGCGTTCGTCAGGCTAAGCCCCCCGCCCGCGTTCCCGTCCACATGCCCGTCGTAATCGATCACCAGGCTGCTTGTCGAACCCGCAACGACACCCGACAGCGCCTGCGCGTCGCTAAGCGTCCACGCGATCACGCCAGTCGCTGGATCATAGACCGGCGTTACGGTCGCGCTTAAACCGTTCAGCGTAACCGTGCTCACTGACGGCGCCGTCTCCCGCATACCAACCGGCAGCGTGTCCTTTACCTGGATATTATAGGCCGCGCCCGTGCCGATGTTCTGCACAGTCACGCGATACGACACCGACCCGCCAGCGTTAACCACCGACGACTGACCCGCGCGTAAAACTTTACCGGACGTCAGCGCCGGACCCGTTACCGTGATCGCAGGCACAGGGTTCACTGTCGGGATCTTGATCACCGTGCCAGTCGACGACCTGATCTCAGCGCGCGCGCTGTTCGTCAGCGTAGCCCCGCTTACGTTGCCCGCGATATCCTGCACACGCGCCGATACGTCTATATGCACCACCGGGTTCGCACCAGTGCTCTGCAGATCGCCCAGGCTGAAATCGAGGCTGCCCGTCGCGCCGGCAGACGGACCGCTTACCAGCGATACCGTCCCGCCGCCCGCACGCTGCACGGATTCCGTCGACAGCTCAACGCCGCTGTACGACAGCCCGGCCGGCAAGGCGTCTATTATATGCGCAGCGCTCACCAGGCCCTGCCCGAACGTGAAATCGATACGGTATGTTACCAGCTCGCCTACCGCGTATGTTAATCCGCCTGGCGCTTTGATGCCTTTCTCTACATGCGCCGCGCCCACGCTCACAGTCACCGGCGCACCGTTCCCGGCCGAGTAATCGTCCACACCGCCCGCGCCAGTCCGCTCGCCGGCCTGCACGCCCGACTCTGACGTCCACGTAACGCTCGACCGGTTCAGCAGCGCCTCGCCCGGCTGCACGTTCCCGCCCAGCGTGTACTCGACATCGAACTGGTACGTCGCACCGGCCGCCAGCGGACCAGCCAGGTCCCAGCGTGTCGTTGTGACACCGCCGGTTGTACCTTCGCTCGCGCCCGCGCCCGGGTTATCTGGATTCGCCGTCACTACAGGCGCTATTAGATTCTCGTCCGCGATGTCGCGGATCGCCAGTTCGTACGCCGGGGATACATTCGCACCCAGGCCGTTAACGACCTTTATATGGTATTTGACCTTGTCGCCCGCCTGCAGACCCTGCGACGCGCTCGCTGTGCTGACGTACAATAAAGTCTTCTCAACCAACAGCGCGGGCTCAGCCAACGTCGTCGTTATTCCCGCAGTCGAGACCGCAGGCTGCACCGCGCCGCCCAAAGTCTTCGACCACGTGTACGAGGCGGCGTTCGACAGGACTGTCCCCGCCTGGTTCCCGGCTATATTGCTCACCGACGCCGTCGCGATTATCACAGCCTGCGCGTTAGGCGGCAGGCAGTTATATGTCGAATCTATATTGTTCCCCGACCCGTTGTTCGTCACCGTTATAGCCACGCAGGACCCAGGCGCCAGGCTGGAACCGTTATTAGATACTCCGGTCACGCTCAGACCAGCCGGCACTACATCCTGTATCCGCAGGTCGTACAGCGCCGCGTTAACAGGCGTTGCCGGCGCCCGGATCGTGTAGATCAGCGTGTCCCCTATCACAGCGCTCGAGATATTTACTGTCTTCGAGATATCACCCGGCTGAGGCGTAGTCACCGTAGCACCCGAGCTAACCGTCGCATCGTACTGATGCCGCCCCACAGGGTCCGCGCTCGGCCGCGAGAAATACTGCGCCACATCCGCCGCGTTCGTCAGGCTAAGCCCACCGCCCGCGTTCCCGTCCACATGCCCGTCGTAATCTATCACCAGGCTGCTCGTCGAGCCCGCAACAACACCGGACAGCGACTGCGCGTCGCCAAGCGTCCACGCGATCACACCGGTCGCCGCATCATACACCGGCGTTACCGTCGCGCTTAAACCGTTCAGCGTCACCGTGCTCACGGTCGGTGCAGTCTGGCGCATACCCACAGGCAGCGTGTCTTTTACCTGGATATTATAAGCCGCGCCGGTGCCGATGTTCTGCACTGTCACGCGATACGCCACAGTCGAACCCGCGCTCACTAACGACGCCTGGCCCGCGCGTAAGACTTTACCCGACGTCAGTATCGGCCCCGTTACCGTGATCGCCGGCACTGGGTTCACTGTCGGGATCTTGATCACCGTGCCCGTTGACGACATGATCTCTGCACGCGCGCTGTTCGTCAGCGTAGCCCCGCTTACGTTACCCGCGATATCCTGCACGCGCGCCGATACGTCTATATGCACCACCGGGTTCGCGCCTGTGCTTTGCAGATCGCCCAGGCTGAAATCGAGGCTGCCCGTCGCGCCGGCAGACGGACCGCTTACCAGCGACACCGTCCCGCCGCCCGCACGCTGCACTGACTCCGTAGACAGCTCCACGCCGCTGTACGACAATCCCGCCGGCAACGCGTCTATTATATGCGCATCGCTCACCAAGCCCTGCCCGAACGTGAAATCGATGCGGTACGTAACTGCCTCGCCCACCGCGTATGTCAATCCGCCTGGCGCTTTGATGCCTTTCTCCACATGCGCCGGCCCTACGCTCACTACCACAGGCGACCCGTTCCCCGCCGAGTAATCGTCTACGCCGCCCGCGCCCGTCCGCTCCCCCGCCGCCGCGCCTGACTCCGACGTCCACGTAACGCTCGAACGGTTCAGCAATTCCTCGCCTGGCTGCACGTTCCCGCCCAGCGTGTATTCAACATCGAACTGATACGTCGCTCCGGCCGACAGCGGACCTGCTATATCCCAGCGTGTCGTTGTTAAACCGCCGGTTGTACCTTCGCTCGCGCCCGCGCCCGGGTTATCCGGATTCGCCGTCACTACAGGCGCTGTTAGATTCTCGTCCGCGATGTCGCGGATCGCCAGATCGTACGCCGGGGACACATTCGCGCCCAGGCCGTTAACGACCTTTATATGGTATTTGACCTTGTCCCCAGCCTGCAGGCCCTGCGTCGCACTCGCCGTACTTACATATAACAAAGTCTTCGCAACCGTCAGCGCAGGCTCCGACAGCGTCGTCGTTATTCCTGCCGTCGAGACCGCAGGCTGCACCGCGCCGCCCGCACTCTTCGACCACGTGTACGACGCTGCGTTCGAGATTACCGTTCCAGCCTGATTCCCGATTATATTGCTCACAGACGCCGTCGCGATTATCACTGCCTGCGCGTTAGGCGGCAGGCAGTTATATGTCGAATCTATATTGTTGCCCGATCCGTTGTTCGTCACCGTTATCGCCACGCACGCGCCCGGCGCCAGGCTCGAACCGTTATTCGATACGCCGGTTACGCTCAATCCAGCCGGCACTGCATCCTGTATCCGCAGATCGTACACCGCCGCGTTAACAGGCGTTGCGGGCGCACGGATCGTGTATATTAACGTGTCCCCTATCACCGCGCTCGAGATATTCACCGTCTTCGAGATGCCGGTCGGCAACGGGGTAGTCACGACCGCGGCGGAACTGACGGTCGCCGCATACTTGCGGCAGTCACAGTCTGAGGGACAGGATTCGGGCTGCGAAAAATACTGCGGAACATTGGCCGAGTTGGCCAGGCTCAGTCCGCTGCCCGCGTTACCGTCCACATGCCCGTCGTAATCGATCACCAGGCTGCTCGTCGAGCCCGCGATCACGCCTAAGATGGATTGGGTCCCGCTCAGGTCCCATTGGATCACGCCCGTGTCCGGGTTATATGTAGGCGAAATGGCTATACTGACGTTGTTAAGCGTAACGGTGCTGAACACAGGCGCGGTCTGGCGCATACCGACCGGTAAAGTATCCTTGACCTGAACCCTGTAGGCGGGAGTATTGCCGATGTTGCTGACTGTCATGCGATAGGCTACCGCCGCACCGGCGTTAACGACCGCCGGCTGGCCGGTGCGCAGCGCTTTGCCGGACGTCAGGACCGGCTCGACAATGGTGATCATGGGCGGCGGGTTAACCGGCGGGATGGCGAGCACCACGCCGGTCGAGGAGGTGATCTCGGCCCGCACTGTGTTAGTCAGCGTATGCCCATTTATGTTGGCCGGGATATCCTGCACCCGCGCCGTAACATCGACATAAACTACCGGGTTCGCGCCCGTGCTTTGCAGATCGCCCAGGCTGAAATCGAGGCTCCCGGTCGCGCCGGCCGACGGACCGCTCACCAGCGACACCGTTCCGCCGCCGGGCCGCTGCACTGCGCCCGTGGACAGCGCCACGCTGCTGAAGGAAAGCCCGGCCGGCAGCGCGTCTATTATATGCGCATCGCTCACCAGACCCTTGCCGAACGTGAAAGAAATGCGGTAAGTAACCGGCTCGCCTACAGCGTAGTTAGAGCCGCCGACTACGGCTTTCTCGACATGCGCGGTCCCGACCGTTACCTTGACCGGTGTAGCGTCCGCAGCAACGTAGTCGTCTACGCCTCCGTCACCGGTACGCTCGCCGGCTATCGCGCCTGACAGGGACGTCCACGTCACGCTTGACCCGTTCACCAGTTCTTCGCCCGGCTGCACGTTCGGGCCCAGCGTGTATTCCACGTCGAACTGATACGTCGCCCCGGCCGCCAGCGGGCCCGCTATATCCCAGCGCGTGCTGCTAACCCCGCCTGCTGTCCCTTCGCTCGCTCCTGCGCCGGGGTTATCCGGATTCGCGCTCACCACCGGCAAAAGAAGGTTCTCGTCAGCGATGTCGCGGATCGCCAGATCGTACGCCGTGGACACGGTCGCGCCCAGGCCATTAACGACCTTTATATGATATTTGATCTTGTCGCCAGCCTGCAGACCCTGCGTCGCGCTCGCCGTGCTGACGTATAACAACGTCTTATCCACCGTCAGCGCGGGCTCCTTAAGCATCGTAGTGACGGCGGGGGATTGGGCCGGATTCTGGGGGGCCTCGATGGCGGACCTGGCCCAGGTAAATGTGGAGATGTTGGTCAGGACGATCCCTGCCTGGTTGCCCAGGATGTCGCGCACGGCGCAGGTGGCGGTGATGACCGCCTGAGCGTTAGGCGGCAGACAATCGTAGGTAAGATCGACGGTGTTGTTAGAAGTATTATTAGTAACATTGACCGTACCGCAGGAACCGGGAGCGATGCTCGCGCCGTTATGGGAGACACCGGTAACGCTCAGCCCCGCCGGTATAGCATCCAGCACGCGCAGTTTATAGACCGCCACATCCAGAGCGGAGGAAGGCACGCGGATGGTATAGACCACCGTATCGCCGATGGTGGCGGTGGAAACGCTGACGAATTTCGTTATTGACGGCGTCGGCGTGACTACGACCGTGGAGGAACTTGCGGTCGCCGCATACTTGCGGCGGTCAGTAGGATCGGAAAGGGGCTTGGAGTAGTACTCCGCAACATACGCCGAGTTGGCAAGAGACAGGCCGCCGCCTATATCCGCGTTGGTCTGCGCGTCGTAGTCGATAACAAGGGTGTATGAGGAGCCGGCGGCGCCGAAAAGGATCTGCGAGTCGTTCAGGTCCCATTGCAGGACGCCGGAGTTGTAGGTCGGAGTAAGCGCTATGCTCGCGCCGTTAAGGGTGGCGGTGCCGGTTACCGGCGTAAAATTGCGCATCTCGGGAGGCAGCGTATCTTTTACCTGGATGTTGTAGGCCGGGCCCGTGCCCGCGTTCGTAACAGTTATGCGGTAGGCTACCGTCGTGCTCGCGCCTACAACATACGCCTGGCCCTGGCGCAGGCTTTTGCCGAGGGTAAGCAAGGGCTGCTTGACCGTAATGGTAGAGCCCCTGAGCACGGTAGTCATGGCGGTGTTATTATAATCGTTGTAGCGCATTACAGCCGCGTTGACCAGCGTCTGCGAGGAGATGCCCAGAGGATCGGCCGGCGCGGACAGGGGATTACCTGTCGGCTCCGCGCTCAGCACGCGCGCTTTATAAACAAGGGTCAGCGCGTTGTTGCCCGTATTGTTGTCCCCTGTGTTGACCACAGTGCCGAGGGACCAGGTCAGCGTGCCGGTGGATCCAGCCACCGTCGGCTCGGTATAGGTAAAAGGCGTTCCCGTAGGCGGAGTCCACGAGACAAGAGAGTCAAAGCCAAGGCCGGGGGGCAGCGTATCCTGTATGCGGGCGTTGGTAACGGTGCCCTCCTGGAAAGCGGCGATGATCGTATACGTTACCAGGTCGCCTATCCTGAAAGAACCGTCGGACATTGTGCTGGGTGAGGAACTTTTTGCCACGGAATAGACGTTGCCGATCGTCAGGATGTCGCCGGCCGTTCTATAATAATTATCAGCGGAAACCATGGAATCTCCGGTCCGTTCTCCGTTCGCGGCTCCGGAAGCTCCCACGGGCGTTCCCAAGTCCGGGCCGGGCGAGCCGGCCAGCGACGTCCAATCTTCCCTGGCGGAGACCACAAGAGGCTGGCCCGGGCGCACCGTGTCTCCCGCCAGCAGGTTGACCTGGAACTTTAATACGGTGCCGCTGGCGATATCTATATCCAGGGGCGCGCTCTGGGTACGGCCCCAGGTCAGAGTCCTGGATGAAGCGTATACCGCCACATCCGGCGCGCCTACGACGGTCCCCGATATGGGCGTAACCGATATATAGGAAAGGTCCAGAGGCAGGCTCAAAACCACGTTCTCGTCGTAGGCGGTAGGCCGGCCGGCCAGGTTGGTGATGGTTACCGTGGCTGTTATCACGCTGCCCGCGTCGAAATTGGCGGTAGCCGTGGAGAGCGCAAGAGTTAAGGACGTGCTTGACTCTTTCACATCCACCGGGGCAAATGAACTGTTGACAGGCAGCGAACCGGTGTACGAGTAAGAGGAACTGTTAACGAGCGTAGTATTGTGCACATTGCCGGCGATATTCCGGACCTGTGTAATATAAGGGATCACCACAGTGCGCGCGGCGGTGGTGCTGTTGCTCGATACCGTTACCGTGCCGAAGTTCCAGACTGCGTGCGGCCCGTCGGCGGGAACGGCCGGCGTCGTCGCCGGCTGCGCATTGGGGGAAATTGCCGAGCCAAGGGTGACCGGGAGGGTCTGCACCAGTCTCAGGCCGGCGGGCAGAGTGTCGTATACATTAAAGTTGGTGATCGTGCCGGCGGGCAGAACAAGCGATATCTGAAACTCAACCTGCTCCCCCACGAGGACATTAGTGGAAGTATCGGGGCCCTGCGCCGTATTGATGAGCGTCTTGCCGAAAGAAGTAATGCTTGAAACGGTGACCGCGGCGATATCCGTACCGCTGAGCAGCAATTCCCCGTTCGAAGCGCCGGGGACGCCCAGGACGCCGGTCTGGCTGCCGGTGGTTCCCGGCAGGCTTGAGGCGAAGTAGGTGGCGCCGTTGAGGAGCGTGTCGTTCGGCGAAGCGCTCCCGCCGATATCGGCGTGGTAAGTCAAAGTCAGATGATTGCCCGGGTTAAGGCGGCCGAGGCTGCTGCCGGAGGTCAGGTTCGTATTTGCGTTGTTAAAGGTTACGCTGCCCCCGGCCACCGCGTAATAGAACCCCTCGGACCCGATGTCGGCCGTGCCGTTCCCGTCATTGTCTACGCCGTCCGCGGCGCCGTCTATAAGCGTCAGTTCACTGGTGGCCAGGACGTCAAGCATCGTTATATCAAAGGCCGGAGCCGACCCGGAGTTTGTAACGGTTACCTGATACTCCATGGTCTGCCCGAACTGGCCGGAGCCGGTCTGGGCATAGGCTCCGACGGGATTAAGCGTGAAATTCTTCACCTGCTTATCGATCGTGAGCGAAGGGCGCGCGATCGTGGTGGCGGTGCTTGCGTGCAGCGTGGCGTACGCGCCGCCGAACCCGTCCGCGCTGGAAGCGTAGGTGACGCCGAGCGAAGTGAACTGCAGCCCGAGATTATTGGTGTTGATCTTTCCGTCGGTGTTTCCGGCCACGTTCAGCGCCCGCGCCACCAGATCGATCTCGAATGTCCCGGCCCCGAAGAACGGGTTGACCGTGAAATTATAGGGGTTGGAGCCGGAAACGGTGGCGGTTGACAGGTTGTGGTTGGTGGTAGTCGAGGCTGAAACGAAGCCGAGGCCGCCAGGCAGAGTGTCGCGCAGCGTAACAGCGCTTATGCCGTCCCCGCCGAACCAGCGCGCGCGCAGGCGGAAAGTAGCCTCTTCGCCGATAGCCAGCGTATTAGTGCTTGTAAAAGATTCACTGGTGGAAATAAGGCTCTTTGTAAGGTTAACGCCCACCACCTTCGGAGCCGACTGGTCAAGGCTGTAGTTGTTGCCGGTGTCGGTTCCGTCATCTTTAAAAAGGCTTCCCTCGACCTGTCCGTCCATTGTAAGATTCCCGCCGTTGTCATTGGCGGTCGCGACAACGTGGATATCCGCGGTTTGGTTCGCGGCCAGCGTGCCGATCTGGGCCGCGGTGCAGTTCCCGCCGGCGCAGACGCCGCCGGTGCCGCCGGTGCCCGGGGTCTGGACCGTGACCGTTACGCTTGTCCAGCCGGCGCCTAAGGTAACCGTGCTCCAGGTTATGTGGTCAGCTATGGAGCCGGCTTCTCCCGCATTTTTCAGCGAGAAATCAAAAGTCTGGGCCGCGCCGGAACTGACAACGACCGAAACCGGGCTTACCGTCATATCCACATCGGGCGTATTCGGGTCCAGGAAGGCGGAGATAGTCTCCTGGGCGGGGTTGCCGCAGGTGGAGCCGAAATTTATTTCCCCGTAGAGCGTGCCGCCGCCGGGGAGCGCGGGGTCGGTCCCCGCTGCGAGCGTTTCGGGGTTGCTAAAAGAAGAAGTGGTAACGTCAAAATTGCCTGTTTGTATGACCCGGTATCTGATCTCCAGGTATCCGGTGTTGCGCAGCGAGCCCGTAAAAGTGAAGCGCGGCGAGGAATTCGTTCCGCCCTGGACCATGCCCGAAATGTTTCCGTTGGTGGTATAGTACGGCGCGGAGCTTGTGTCAAGCTGGAGCCCGGCCGGGATAGTGCTGACGACCACGATACTTTCAGCGGTGCCGCCTGAGTTCGTATAACGCATTACGACCTCGGCCCGCCCGCCGGGCAGGGTATTGAAGGTTATATTGCTGGAGGCGTTGTTAAAGGTCGGGACCATTATAAGCTGAGCCGTGCCGGTGCTGGTGGTCGGGGTGTTCAGGTTCGAGCGGAGGCCCGCGGCGTTCTCCGTACAGCCCCAACTGAGGTTGGCGGTATTGTTCTGCGAGATGCAGGTCCCGCCCAGCGTTTCGGCTACGAAATAAGTGGAACTGCCGGTATAAGCCGGCACGGTCGCGACGCCCACGGCGTAGTTGCTGGTCAGCGCTGGAGTTCCCGTAATTCCGGGCCCGCTCACCGTAGCGCTCCCGCCGTCGGTGGGGAGGATATCCAGAAAGCGCACATGCCGGGCCTCGAACTCGCCCGTGTTCTGCACGACCGTCTTCCATTCGATCACATCCCCGTCTCCGCCGTAAACCGTGTTGTGAAAAGTCACCTCCCCGGCCGTAACATTCCTGCCGGTCTTCGTGACCATGATGTCAGGCTTCTTTATAAGCAGGGTGTAAGGAGTTCCGGGGTCGGAGATCGCATCGCCGCAGGCCCGCGAACCTTTGGCGCCGGCCGTTACCGTAGGCTGGAGCCCGTTGGTAGTTTCGCTTGCTGCGACCAGGAACCGAAGGTACACGCTGCTGTACCCGCCGGTCTCGCCGAACAGGGCGATATCGGCCAGCTGCGGCGCCTGGGCTTTCGTCCAGGTGTATTTATTCCCCGGTGTGCCGTCCCCCGGTGGGATTGCCGGAGGCGCCCAGGGAGGTCCAGGTGGACCCGCTGTCGGTGCTGACCTGTACCGAATCCGCGACGAACGAAATACCCGTTACGGGGGTGTTCAGAACCTCATAGGCTTCGGCGTCGTAGATGTGCGACAGGCCCGTATTGCGCACCTTAATGGTGTCGTAGTCATTGGAACAGAGCTTGGTGAAGGTATTTACGCTGTCATGCGTGGCCTGCAGGTTGCCTGACGGGAAACTGAGGTTGAGGTCGTTCTTGGTAACGGCTTCCTGGCTCACTCCGTCGCAGCCCCAGGAAACGGGGATCTTATTGGCGTTAGGCGGGATGGAGCAGACGCCGGGCGCCACATCGGCGAATACGGTGAGCGTGATCCCCCCCCCTCCGGCGATATCTATCGGGAGCGCTCCGGCGGCCAGATTCCAGGTAACCGTGGAACCGGACACCGATGAAATAGGATAGCCGGGGTTCTGGGCGTTGGTCGACGAAACATTGATCACCAGGCCATCGGGCACGACATCCTGTATAACCGCGTTATAGATGCCGCCGCTGCCGGTGTTATTCACATAGATCTTCCATTCGGTCTGCCTGGCCGTAATGCTGATGGATTGCGGAGTAGTGGTCAGCGACAGCCTCCCCGCGCGCGTAAGTATGGGTGCGGCGGAAGCCGAGGTCCCGAAGTCGCGCGCCGGGGTCACAGCGGTCTGCCAGTCGTCATATTCGCCCGTGGCTGAAATCGCGGAATTGGCCGTGCCGGCGGCGGCCTTGCGGCGGGTGCGCACTCCGATCGTGCCGTCGCCGAGGAGACTCGCGCCCGTGTAAAGGAAACTCGGATTAACTCCGGAGTTGGCCGAATAGCTTATATTCCCGGCGCTGAAGGCCCCGCCGTAAACCGGCGTCTGCGGCTGCTCGTAGGTGTAGTTGCCGGCGGTAAGTATCGTGGCGCTGCTCCCGTAGGCGCCGAAATTAACGGCGGAGATGGTCGCGGTAGCCGTGAAGGTCTGACAGACGTCTACTACGGGCGGCATAGCCAGCGAGAGCGATTCCTTGGCGCGCGCCAGAGAATCGGTCGCGGATTGAATGATCTTAGTGTTGCCGTAGGTCGTGCAGGCGCCTATGGGCCCGCCCCCGACGATGAAATCGCTGAAGTGGGTCAGGCTGAGCGTCTGATCCGGATTCCCGTCCAAAATAACGTCGCTGGCCGTAACCGAGTAAGTGAAGCGGACCGAGTGGCCGGCGACCGAATCGGAATTGAGATAGCCCGCGCCTTTAAGGAAGGCCGCGCTAAAGAGCAGCTGCCCCGCGGTGTCGGTGATGCTGGCAGGGGGAACGGCCACCGCCGCGCCGCCGTCCCAGCTTACCATTAAACTGTTAGGGACAAGGGTCATCGTGGAGCTTCCGGCGCCGCCGTAATCGTCCTGGTAGGTGGTACCGGTCCAGGTGCCGGTGAAAGTCGCGGGAAAGGAATAAGTGGAATAGATAGCTATAAACTCGCCTTCGCCCGGATCCCGGACCAGGTTGGTGGTGGGCAGGCCGGTCTCATGCGTGCCGGGCGCGATGCCATAGCCCTGCGTGTAGCCGGCATAGCTGCCGGTGGAAACGGTATTGGTAAGCAGAGAAGAGGCCGAAGCCGAGCCGGAAAGGGCGCAGCCGATAGTGCTGGTCGCTGAAGTCACCGCCTCGTTGGTTACGTACTGCCGGTCTTGACAGACGTATGTCGGGACGGAGAAGGTATAAGGAATACTATAAGATACCGTGCCCGGACCGGAAGGTTTCGGAATGGTCCAGGTGAGGGTCTCGCCGGGGTCGCAGGTGCCGCCGGGGCAGATAAATGTGCCCATAGTGGCTGCACCCATCACCAGCGAGGAAATATTCGCCGGAAGGGTATCGATAACAATGATAGGGTTGGTCGCCACCAGATCGGGCCGCGTAATGGTGATCGTTACGGACGCATTCTGGTTGGTGGCAGGGGTGACTATCACTCCTGGCATGCTCATAGACAGGCCTATATCGGGCCTGGTATAGCTGGCTGAAAGACTGTTATAGCGGACGGGGTTAGCATAGGGGTTCCCGCAGACGTCGGAGTAATAGCCGGAAACGAAGTATTGCCCGAGCGCGGGCGGAACGCAGAGATTCCCGCCGTTCGGAGCCAGGTCGAACGAGAGCGTGGCCGAGCCCGAGTTCGCTATCGTTCCGCCGTTGCTGGTTTTGGTGAAGGAGCCGCTGGCGACGTCATAGGACCAGCCCGCCGCGACATTGGAAACGACGACCGGGAAAGTGTTCAGGGTCGTGCCGAGAACGACGTTCCTGGCGGCGCCGTGGCCGGTGTTGTTCACCTGTATGGTGACGGTAACGGTAGAGAGGTTGTTGAGCGCGATCGCCGGCGCGGAAAAGTCCACCAGCGGCATCTTGAGATCCAGCAGCACCTGGGTGCTGGCCGAAGCCGAAGAAACATGGATGCGGTCATCGACCCGCGCGGTGTTATTCAGGTTCGAACAGCCTGTTATCTGACCCACGACGGTGGTGATAAACTGCTCGCCGGACGCCAGGTACGGCAGGGTCAGGCGGGCCGTCCCCGCCCCGGAGGCCGGCAGCGCGGGGGCGGTCTGCGTCAAAGAGGTAAAGGAAATGGAGGGCCCCGGATTGATATCGGACTCGTCGATAGACACACCGAACAGGCCGCCGCCGCCGGTGTTGGTAACCGTGACGGTCCAGGTTACAGGGTCGCCCACGGCCTTAAGCTGGTTGGCCTCGCCCTTAATGATAGTCGCGGCGCCGCTTTCGACAAGCACATTTTGCAGGGTGTCCGGATGGTACTGCGTCCCCCCGGCGCTGGTGCTGTACGTTAATTCATAAGTGAGCGGGTAAGTGCCGGCCGGGGTGCTGGTTACCAGACCGTAACTTATAGTGCGGCAAGTGTTCGTGGAAATGGTAGTGCCGGCGGGAACATGAAAATTAAGCAGGGCGCCGGCCTGCGTTGGGGCAAGGCCGGGGATGCCTCCGGCGCTGCCGGCGACATAGGAAAATCCCAATGGGAGCGTGACGGTCGCCCCTATGTCAAAAGCGGTGTTGCCGGCGCCGGCCGCGGTATTGCAGGTGGTGAACCGGAACGTATCGCCGGTGGTGCCGGTGACCTCGGTAGTCCCATTCCAGGTCCCGGCGCGGTCCATGTAGGTGCGCGCGGGATCAGCCGGAGAAAAAGTGGTGGAAGAAGCGATTATCGCCGCGCCGCGCGCCGGCGCCGGGGCAAAAGCCAACACAACGCCCGACAGGAACAGGGCGGCCAGAGTTTGAGATGCAGGCAAATTTATTTTGCGGGCAAAACCCATAAGTATCTTATTTTCGGATAAAGACAAAACGATAGCTTACACTACGTTTCAACCGCGCAGGCGATAAAGATCTATGTCCTGTATATAATCGCATATACTAGACGTATATGTCCACCAAGACTATCACAAAAATTATTCGCGGTTATTGCGTTATCGTAAAAACGCAAATTATCTAGTATAATTAAATATAATCGCGCGGTTAGCTCAGCGGTAGAGCGCCTCTCTTACACAGAGGATGTCACAGGTTCAAATCCTGTACCGCGCACCAGATTTAGCAGAAGCGGTAAGCGAGTGGACTTTGCTTCTCGCTTTTGCCACGGACACTGTGGCGGTTTCGCGAAGCGAAATCCGCCAGAGTCAACTGCTTGACCCGCGTCAGGATTTGAAAGGCGGAGCGTTGTCGAGTCAGTAGACGGGACCGCGAGTCGGGGTCGCGACCTAAAGCGAGCGACGGCGAGCTTTAGAGTTGTGACCAAATCCTGTACCGCGCAAATTTTTTCAGCAAGGTAGCACCAGCAAGATTGTCAGCTAGACAGCTGGGCAGCTAGGCGGCAAGTCAGCCGGAAAACACACCTGGGGAACCGCTGGCTTATCATGAGAGGTTTTCTTTTCTTCCTAAAGCAGTCTAGCAGCCCAGCGGCCTAGCTGTCTAGCCAACCGGCAAATAATCAATTTTTGTAAGGAGCCATTTAAATGTCCTACGAACAGCGCGACGACCTGCCTTTGGAAGAGATGCGTTCGGAAGAGGGAATAGAACTTATAACCGAACCTAAAGAAACGCCCCACGTTGCAGGCCTGACCCCGGAAGAGATAGAAATGAAATGGTATCGCGAGGTCTATAAAGGCGATACCATGAAGCAGCTCACCCTGCGCTCGGTGATCATGGGCGCGCTCCTCGGCGGCTTCATGTCGCTGTCCAACCTTTATGTCGGCCTCAAGACCGGCTGGGGCCTCGGCGTGGCCATCACGGCCTGCATCCTGTCCTACACGATCTGGAAAACGCTCATGGCGGCCCTGCCCTTCCTGTTCAAGACCGATATGAGCATACTTGAAAATAATTGTATGCAGTCCACCGCCTCCTCGGCCGGCTACTCCACCGGCGGCACGATGGTCTCGGCTATCTCGGCTTATCTCATCATCACCGGCGTCCATATGCCCTGGATGATACTGACGCTCTGGACTATTTTCCTGGCGGCTCTGGGCGTGTTCATCGCCATCCCGATGAAGAGGCAGATGATAAACATCGAGCAGCTTAAATTCCCCAGCGGCATCGCGGCCGCGGAAACGCTCAAGAGCCTGCACGCCGAGGGCGGAGAAGCCGCGGACAAGGCGAAATCTCTCGCCATAGCCGGCGCTTTCGGCGCCGCCGTCGCCTGGCTGCGCGACGCCGGGATACAGTCTTCCTGGTTCGGCAAACCTTCCTGGCTGCCGGAAAAAATAGCTCTGCCCGGCTCCATCCCTTTCCCCGGCACGCTTAAAGGCTTCCCTTTATCCCAGTGGACCTTCTCGTTCGAAGTCAGCGCGATGATGATAGCGGCCGGCGCCATCATAGGCTGGAAAGTCGCCTGGTCCCTGCTGCTGGGCGCAGTAATCAACTTCGGCGTGCTGGCCCCCTGGGCCGCCAAAGCCGGCGCGATAGACACGGCGAAACTTGGCTACAGGGCCATCGTGCAGTGGAGCACCTGGGCCGGAGCGTCCATAATGGTGACCTCGGGGCTGTTCATGTTCGCCCTTCAGTGGAAGACCGTGCTGCGCGCCTTCGGCGGCATTACGAATATCTTCCACAAGCGCCGGGAAACCGCGGCCGACCCGCTTGCGCATATCGAAGTGCCCGGGACCTGGTTCCTCACGGGCGCCTCCATCTCGGGTCTGGGCTGCATCATGGTGCTGCACTACGCTTTTCAGACTTCCTGGTGGATGGGGCTGGTCGCGGTGTTCCTTACTTTCTTCCTTGCCATAGTCGCCGCGCGCGCCACTGGCGAATCGGATATCACGCCGATAGGCGCCATGGGCAAGATCACCCAGCTTACCTTCGGCATGCTGGCCCCTTCCAACATGACGACCAACCTGATGACGGCCTCGGTCACGGCCGGAGCGGCCGGCGCCACAGCCGACCTTCTTACCGACCTCAAGAGCGGCTACCTGCTGGGCGCCAACCCGCGCCAGCAGTTCCTGGCCCAGTTCTTCGGCATCTTCGCCGGCACGCTGGTGGTCGTCCCGGCCTTCTACATCCTGGTCCCCACGGCGGCCTCTCTGGGCACGGACCAGTGGCCGGCGCCTTCGGCTCAGGTCTGGGCCGCGGTGGCGCGCCTGTTGTCCAACGGCATCCACTCGCTGCACCCGACCGCCAAGCTGGGCCTGCTCGTCGGCGGCCTGGTCGGCATCGCTATTCCGATGCTGGAGCTGGCCATGCCCAAACACAAGAAATACATTCCTTCGGCCATGGGGCTCGGACTTGCGATGGTCATACCGTTCTGGAATTCGCTCTCGATGTTCATCGGCGGCGCCATAGCGCTTATCATGGAAAAGAACTGGAAAGCCATAGCCGAAAAATACATAATCCCGGCCAGCTCCGGCATAATAGCCGGCGAGTCCATAATCGGCATCGTTATCGCGCTTTTGATGTCGGCGGGGATATTGAAATAAACTTCGCGCTGGAAAGTTATTTCTTTTTTTGATATCCTAGTAGAGCAAAGCAGTTTGTTTTTGATCAAAGTTTATCGGCTGTATGGCGGGGTCGTGGTGTAGCCTGGTTTAACACGGTCCCCCACTTTGTGGGGGACAGACCGCCAAAGCTCTTTGGATTTTTGTTTTAAAGTTTAAGTACTCAGTCAGCCGTTTGGCGGGGTCGTGGTGTAGCCTGGTTTAACACGTCGCCCTGTCAAGGCGAAGACCGCGGGTTCGAATCCCGTCGACCCCGCCAAACGGCTGAAGATACGCGCATCCATGTTTTTCACCTATATCCTCTATAGCCTGAAAAGCGGAAAGTATTACATCGGCTCCACCAATAACCTCTTGCGCCGTTTTCACGAACACCAACACAATCAGGAAGCAGCCACAAAAAACCACGGACCGTGGGAAATGGTTTATTGGGAATCATGCGTCACTTTAAGCCAAGCAAGAAGGCGTGAGCTATATCTCAAATCCGGCGCCGGATACCGCTGGAGAGTCCACCACTGCGCCGCCTGGTTTAACACGGCCCCCCCTCGCTAGGGGGGGCAGACCGCGGGTTCGAATCCCGTCGACCCCGAAGTTTTTCACTTTTTAAAAAATCGGCAGAAAAATAATTAATTTCTGCGCGCGCAGAATTAAAATTAAGCAGTAATTCCCAGTTCTTTTTGTATTCGACGGAAAGCCGCCGCCTGCCTATACGGAAGTTCGAACCGATCTTTTTCAATTTTTCCCTGTTTTCTTCTTCTTTTCCGCTCTCCGCCAGTTCCCCGACGTGAACCGCCTCCCTGTAAAAGTTTATCTCAGGTTCGAACCGATTTACACTCTGCCGTGCAAAAGCTGCTAATTTATCCTGTATTACCTTTTTGTCGTTGATAATTATAAACTTCTTTTGGACATATTCATCCTGCGTCAACTTCCCGCCTAGTACCAGGTCCAAAAGAAGATTTAAATTACAGGTAAGGGAATCCATTTTAAATCGCAGCTTTTGGACGGTATCACCCACGGCCTGGGCCGCCGCGGCTCGTTCATTCTCGGCCATAAGGATGAGCCCGGCGGCCAGGGCCGGGGGTAAGGAAACAGATTTTAGTTCACCTTTTATCTGGGCCGTAATCAGTTCTTCCCTCACATAAGGCTCGGCGCAGGGCCCTTTCCGCTTAGTACACCTCAAATAATTGTGATTTTTCTGGGTTTCGGTGGTTATGAAGCAACCGCATTCCTTACAGTGGAACACGCCCCGGTAGGTGTAAGCCTTCAATTTAGGCCCCTTAGGCTTGCTCTTACGCGTCATTACAGCCTGGCAGTGGTCGAACAGTGACTTGGTGATGATTGGCTCGTGCTTACCCTCGTAGATCTCGCCCTTATACCTTATAACGCCGTAGTAGACCGGGTTCTTGAGCATGTATTGGTAGTTGGAGGTTGAAAGGGCGGTATGCCGCCCTTTCAACCCTACGCCATTCATTATGCGCCGGACCTCGGCCAGCGGATAGTCGCCGCTGGCATACAACTCAAAAGTCTTGCGGATAAAGACCGCCCGGTCTTTATCCGGCAAGATCGTCCGTGTGTTCTTGTCGTTTAAGTAGCCGAGCGGCGCGCAACAGGGCCAGATACCGTTGCGGAGTTTTTGCCGGAAGCCGCGCCGGATATTTTCCGATAGGTTATCAACGTAATATTTGGACTGGCCGAACGCTATAGAAAGCATAAACTTTCCCTGCGGCGTAGGGTCAAACCAAAAGGTAGGGAACTTAAGGGCGGTTATCTTGCCAGTATCGACGAGGTACACAATTTTGCCGCCGTCAATGCTATTGCGCGCGAGGCGGTCGGGGTGCCAGGCAACAATGCCCTGCGCCTTGCCCTCTTCTATAGAGGCTATCATGTCATTGAAGATTTCACGGCCTGGCTCTTTGGCCGTCTTGCTCTCGATGAACTCTTTTACAATTATGAGGTTCTCTTTCTTGGCGTACTCGCGCAACTCGGCAAGCTGCCCCTCTATGGATAGGATTTGCCTGTCAGGTTCGTCCGTAGATTTTCTGGCATAAAGAAAATACCGCATGTCTTGGTTTTGCATAAGACCTCCCATACCTTGCGCTTAATGCCGGTTTGGCCCAGCAGGGCGGAACCGGCATTAAGGGCTAACTCCGCAACTCTCCGCCGCGCGTAAGGCCGGCTTTGCTTACCAAAGCTAAGACGGCCTTACATGCGGCGATAAAGAAGAAGATCGGTTCGGGAAACGCTCTGCGTTTCCTCAGGGCGCCAGCCCTGAAACTTCCGTAGGGGCAGGCGGCGGCTTTCCGTCGAATACAAAAAGAACTGGGAATTACTGCTTAATTTTAATTCTGCGCGCGCAGAAATTAATTATTTTTCTGCCGATTTTTTAAAAAGTGAAAAACTTCGGTGTTTCCGGTATGAAGTTCGAGACTACTTCACGTCACATCCAGCGGAAACTTTATAAACGCCTTTCCCTGGTCGTCTTTTGGACAAGGTAGGCCGATCTTATCCGCGAGAAGCCGCACGGTCGGCCACGCCGCGCGGCCGCCCATGCTTCGCCGCTAGGAAGTGGGTTCGCAAGGCTCGGCACTACGCGCCTTCGCACTTGCTCCCAAGGTATGGGGAAGCTTATTTTTTATCATAAGCATCACCCCCTTTCCGGCCGCCAGTGGCGGCCGGTTTCGGCTTCGCCGTACACCGCAGAAATTATTTCCCGCGCGCATCAACTCTTTGCTGTTGTAAGGCGCGGAATACCTTTCGTCCGTTAAGTACAGTATACTTATTTTTTGGGATTATTGCCAGTAAACTTCCGATAAATTGCCGATAACCGGTAGGCGCGCGCTCGGTTGGAGGGATTGGAAACCACAAGCCAGCCGTCTTTTACCCATGCAGTAAGCAGATTTCTCACCATCCGCCCCGAAAGGCCAAGAGCTGCCGCCACTTCCTGCGTGATAACAGTGTCCTTGCGGGCGAACAACCCCAAAACCACCCTTGCCCTGCGGTCAAGCCTGCGGAGCGGCTCAGGCTCAAGCGGGATGCCTTCCTTGGCGTATTTAGCGGCCTCATCCTTTGCCCTGGCAAAGACATCAGCCAAAAGGGTAGTAAAGTACTCAAGCCAGCCGGTAAGATCAGCTTGGGCGCGGCCTTCGTAGTAATTATGGTGCTTATGCACGGCCAGGGAAGCGTAATATGCCTCAAGGTCCTTGGCGTGGTGCTCTTCCATGGAGAAAAAGCCGCGCAGGCCGTAGCCGTCCCGTTGCAGCAGGAATGTCGCCAGCAGCCGGGCCGTCCTACCGTTGCCGTCGTAATAAGGATGGATTGTTACAAATTGATAATGCGCCAGCGCCGCTATTATTGGGCCGGGCATACCGCTGCGCTCCGCCTGGCGCACCCATGCCGCCATTTCGGCCATGAGTTTATGCACGTCCTTGGCCTCGGGAGGCATGTACACAATAGCGCCGGTGGCTGAATCCTTAATTACGTTCTGTCCGCTCCGGTAGGGCGTGGGCTTTGAGCGTTTTCCTTTTTCAACAATCGCGTGGAGCCTTTGGATCAGGTCTTCCGTGAACTCCGTGCGCTTTTCGGCCCATTCCTCAACTTTAAGCAAAGCATTCCAATAGTTACGCACCTCGCCGGTGTCGCGCTCGCGGCCGTGGAAAGATGTTTTTTTCTGTTCAATTACTTCCTGCGCTTCTTTCAGGGTAAGCCGATTGCCCTCGATTTGTGTTGAAAAGTGCGTGGACCTCACCCTGGCCGCGCGCCGCAGTTCGGCCTCGACAGCCGGAGGCAACGCCGTCCTGTCCACAATGGTCTTTGCGGACTCAATGTCCATAAGCGCCCTGGCAACTTTAGGACTGATTTTATAAACCGGTTCCCAGATATTTGATTTGCGCATTTTATAATTCTTCAATCGTAATTTTAGCTTTGTCAGAAATGATTCGTTTTAGACTTTCCAAAAGTTCTTCTTTTGTGAATTCAGTTTCCACACGCCAACAATGTGGTTTATAGTCAAGTTGCTTCACTCCTAGGTCTTTAAGTTTTTCTCCAACTTTTAAAGAAACACTTCCAGGGCCAATGACTTTAATGCTGTATTGGTTCTTTTTCATAATGTTCACATGCGCCACCTTTATTGCCTTTCAAGAAATCCTGGTGCGGCAAGTTAATCTATCTTCCACGGCTTAATTTAAGCTTTGTTGGGGAAATCCTTATCAAAAGAGGGCTTGCCATAAATCCCAAATTTGCTGGGTTGCAGTTTTTGCTTTTCAACAGGGCGAGTTCTATCAATTTCCCAAGAATGCCCCCTCTCACATTCATACACGATCACTTCATCCAGGTAGCAGACTGGAGCCAGAGTCGACGAACAACCAGCCACTGGGCAGCGCCCCAGGCTGGGACCGCTGGTTAAGAATTCCGTCAAGTCTTCCATAGCATATTCCGCATTAGGACCCTGTATTGCAAGTTTGATACATGAGCCAGGCATGAGACCTAGTTCTTCGAGGAGATAAGCTGGGTCAGAATCAGTGTTATTAATTTCAGCCACTTCATTGCAATCTCCAACAATAATTGTTTTATCTTTATACACAATCTTTATTGTGGCCTTCAGCCGAGCCTGAAACTTTTTTGCAATGCGACATATTGTTTTGGCCGCCAAAAGGCCTAGCCGCCATTTGAGTATAAATTCTTTTTCAAGGCCCTTCTTTTCCAATATTCTTTGACGGGAACAGCGCGCAAAAAAATCTATCAATTCCACCATCGCGGCAGCAGAATCGGAACCCTGTATTATAAGTTTGATGCGTAAATCCGGCATGTGGCCTATATCTTTGGGGCGATTGCCTGGTTCACACTCCGCCATACTAAGTGTGAGCACGCCCATTATATCAGCAACCATTTTGTCTTTGTACACAGTCATTATTTTGACCTGTAGCTTTCTTGTCAGAAGGGAGATCATCAGCGCGGCACGTGGGACTTGGCAACATGTGAGTTCAAATTCTTTTTCCAATTTTGGTTCCGGCATAAGTTCCCGCTTCCCTAACTGCTTGATTTGCTCCTGCAGATCTGAAACGATATTGTATTTAATTCAACCTGAAGTCTTCATTCTTCCAACCGCGTCCCGCTTAATCCGCTTTTCCCAATCTGTCATTCTATAAGCAGCGTCCCTGATACTTTTTACTGGCAACTTTAGGGCTGATCTTATAAACTGGCTCCCAGACTTTTGATTTGCGCATAATTAAATTATTTTAGAGTTGGCCGTATGCTTCTTAGGTATTATTTGCATATCGTTCAAATACTTTTTTTACCACTTCTTCGCGGTGTCCTTCTGCATATTTTTGACAAATATTTCTTGCAGCTTCCGTTTGATTATTTATAAATAGGAATGCCAACAAATCATCTATATCCTCCTGTTTATACTCCGGCAATAAATAAGTTGTCATTGCTTTCAAAATGGATGCAATGTACTCTGCATTTTGTTTTACATCTCCGTTATTCTTCAACCGATTAAGATAGTCTAAAAGGAACGTGCACGATCTCCACGGCTTCAGATATGGCACAGATGTCTTTATCCACTCAACACTATCTTTGTCCAACTGTGGCAGGAATACAGACAACTCAACGAGGTCTGCTAGGTTTTGCTTATCCTCATCAGTTGTTATTTCAGATACTTTATACCTTTGCACTAAATATCCCCAAAGGCTAATTATTTTTTTATCGATAGACGCATCATACTGTTTACGCCCAACATCATTGGATAAATCAATCTTCTCGTGTTTTATCTCGCCATCTTTATAGACAGCAACCACCGCCGAGTTTCCTCTTTGCGGCGCATCTGCCCGTTGCATCCACAAAAAACCGATTAATCTGTTCATTTGAGCAGGGTTATTCGTTTTAATTAGTTTATCCAAAAGGCCTTCATTATTAAAATCGTCTAAACCGCGTAAATAGAAAATAGCTATATGTTGTGCCAACGATTCCTGCATATTTTTATTGGTAAAAGGAAAATCTATAGCTTTTAAATAATGAGCAGACATTAACTTATAATAGTCATCGTACACGACGCTCGTATATAAGAAACCTGACATAAAAGCTTCCCATAAATGGTTTGGTAGCTTCAGGTATTCACTAATCTTTGCTTCTGTCCAGTCTTTATCTAAGTAGAGAAAATTACCAAAATGCTCCCCCAAAACAGTATAAGGTTCGATGATGTTTCTAGCCAACATCATTTCATAGGCGGTTTTTAACTCGGGTTTCCACCTTATCCCAACCGGATTATCGCCCTGTAGGCGCACAATGCGTAGTGATAAATAAAGCAAGGCCGTTCCCAATTTTCCCACGTTAGAATTTAAACTTTTAAATACCGGATCCTTTTCATCTTCCTCAGCAGATGTTTGAGAAATTATCTTATTGAAGACTAAATTTATAATATTTTCCGCCTTATCATTTAACCTTGCGGGGATTGAGTTAACACCATCATCTTTCACCCCTATCTGTATAAGTTCCACCAGTACATTTATAATCCAGTCATGTTTCGCATCTCTAAAATCGCTATAACCCTTTGCAACAAATTTGTCAGACCAGAACTCCGCCCTGTTTATATAGGTTTCAATGAAGTTTAAAGTCTTCTCCCATTCAAAAGCACCTTTGCTTTTGTTTAAATAATCCCAAAAACCCCATAGCATTTCATATATATAGCGATATCCTGTGTCCCGGAATGGGTCTAAATCCCGCGTGAACTTTTCAGGTGATTCTGCTGCGATCTGTCGAATTATTCCAGCAAGGGCTTCTGGGTTTGGATCATCCCACAAGTTTCTCGGCTTAGCTTCGAATTCTGGGATAAACTGCGCAAGACTGAGATTCGTAATCTTAAGAACGTCATCTTTGCTTAGTGGTGATGGTCCTGGTCCGACACGAACATGTGAATCCCGGAAATTAATGAATTCTTTAGTTTTTGTGGCCTCATTACATTTCTTATATAACAATGCAAACTCTTGGTCCTCAACCAGGGCGGAATACCACCTTTGGCGCCAGTATATTTTTTGTAATTCATTGTCCTTTGTGGCAATAGGGCCCTCCGCAATTATTCCCTTCAGAATAGCTCGTTCTTCATTTGAAAGCCTATTCACATTATGTTGAAGCAGATTGAAAACTTCAGCCTCAAAGTCGCGCTTCTCAAAAATAAATTTTTTATTGTTATTTACTAAATTCCAGAAATCTTGACGATACTCAGTGTATTCATTTGAATAACAATGCAAAACAAGCCGTGTGAATATCGGAAATGTGTAATCGCTAGAATTCAGCAGTTTGGAAAATATGCGTCGCGTCATCACAGGGTCCGCTTTGGCTTTTGCGTCTAAAATGTCCCTAAATATTTGCAAAAAAGTGGCTTCGGTCTCCCGATGCGAATGCATGGATACAGTCTGCAATGATGGATACCAACTATAAGAAAAATCATTCCATAAGTTTTTGTAGAACTTTTCAAGTTTTTCCGATATCGCAAGCAGTACAGCTTCCGATAGGTTCTTTCCCATCAACCAAGCACTAACTTTCTCCTTAAACTCTTTTGAACTTTTCGGATTGAAAGCATCTGTTTTTTGCAACAACTCACTAAACTTACTTAAGTCATATAACAAATCCTCTTGTATTGGCTTTTCACGCTTACGCAACTCACAAACTATTCCCGCGTCTACTCTTTCCGCAGTAAATAAATATTCATAACCTTCACTTTCGACAGGAAACCAAGAAATGCCACTTTGTCCAACTAGCTTTTTTAAGTCTTCTGCAAGTTTTAAAATAAAGTCTTCAGAGCATTTCTGCCCAAGCTTTGTAGCCATTTTCCGGTTTAGATACGCTTCTGACAACCAGTAATCATCCGCTAAAAAAAAGAACTTTTTTCGATTAGATAGCAGAACACTCCTATCTTTTTGCTCGACTTCCCGAACACGCAAAACAGCAGAGGTTATTTTTTCGGCTACTTCAATATCACTCGCACTAGCATTTTCGCCAACAAACTTTGGCAATATACTTTTTAATATTTCAAGGGAAGGTAAAGTGGCATCAAACTTTGAGACTAGCCACACTTGAAAACACTCAACAATCTCCTTTGAAACCGTTTCTTTTGGTAAACAAGCTAATATTTTTGCAAATGAAAACCATGTTCGATAATTATCTAGTTCTAAGCTGGTAGGATCTTTTTTTAATATTTCATCTCTTCTTTTTGTTACGGCTAGAATAATCTGTAACAGCTCGTTCTTATACTGCACACCCTCAGTTTGGGCGATATTTTCTAAATACGGAAGTATATTCCATTGAGGAACAGAGAAATACCCTTCCTTATCCGCATTAATAGGGCTAAGGGCTTTTAATTCGGAAAAAAATCCTTTTTCAAGTAAAATTAGGAAAAATTTAGCATTTTTAACTTTGCCAAAGAAATAATCGGAATATTCCGGATTATTTACAAGCAAATCAAGGGCGGCTTGTTCTTTTGGGTTCAACATCATGCTACCTCGTCAATAATATTAAGCCGATCCAAATATAGTTGTGGGCGTGATATTAGATTAAACTCTTTAGACCACTCATGCAAAACTACCTCTAACTGATCGTAACCAGACCCATCAATAGAGTATGGGACAATTCTTATTCCTAATTTCTCATAATAGGCATCAAAGAATCGCAACAACTGCTGCTCTTGCTGACAAGCTGGATACAACATAAAATTAAAGATCTCTTTCGGGGGATTTTTAGAACGAGACACAATAAACTCTAAAATTTCATATTCTTCAACCCCATAGCCAACAAATAAAACAGAAAAGTTCCCCGCAAACAATTGTTCCAATAAAACTGCTGGAGAAGAGTCTTTTTGATAATGTTTTAAATAATCAGAAATCGTAACAATGGCCTCACTTTCCTCTTCAGCTTTCCCATGTAAATATATAATATGGCCTTGTTGCAATTTAGATATCAACAAATCCTCTTTTGAATATATTTCTTTAAGTTTGGGCGCGTCTTTTGAAACACTCTTATCTTCGGAATCTCTCTTAACCTCCGCCATGCCAGTAGGAACGGCTTTAGCTAAACAATCGTCATAATTAGTAGTTAAATAAATCGCATTAAAATCTCTCAAATAATCATAGATGTGATTGGTTGATATGGGTTTTTCTGCTGGTTTACAGAGATCTTTTAATTTCGGTTTTGTAATTATATTTTTATTTTTTTCAAACAACTCATAACAAATTGATAAGAGTTTCCTCGGGTCTTGTTTTTTTAATTGTTCGTACTCATAGTAATTAATAATTTTCTCTCCAGGTATCCTAGTCTTTTTGCTGTGTTCCCAAAGGATATTTAAATACTTGCAAGCCAATTCGGACCACGATGGGTATCCGACCAGTTTCGATACGCCAGCACCAATAAACAGAACTAATTTGCCCTGTTTAGCTTTGCTTTTTAATAATTCCGGTATTTGTGGAATTGTTGGGATATCAGTCATTTAAGAATGTGAAAATATGTCTAATTTTTCCATTAAGTGGTTCCAGATTTTTCTTTTGTTGTCCAGAAGCCTTCAAAGATATACCCGACCTTGAACCCGAGGGCGGGATTAAGCGTACCGCCCTGGCCTCCGCCCACATTATTCAAGTTAATGTCGGTCAGCCTGTAAAAGATATTGAAAGTCAGCCCAGTAGGCGTTTCGGCGTTTTCATCGGTAGTATACAACAGCCCGGCAGAAATTACAGGAGCCATGAATAGTGTAGTGTCGCACAGCCCGAAGTCGCCAAGGGCCGAGGCGGTAAAGCGTAAAGGCTTGCTTTGTACTTTGGGCGTCATGTATTCCACGCCCAGCAACAGGTCTAAAATATAAAAAGAGTTGGATTCCGGCAGGCTGCGGTTAGTGGCTTGAACGCTCTGTATCTGAAAAGCGCCAGTCCTGGAAAAGCTCTCGCCATTGCCTACGGCCCGGAAACCTAGGCCCCAAGGATGAACAACTGTGGTATCCTTATTTACTGGCAAGTACAAATCCTGTGGTGTGGGGAGAATAAAGTAGAACTCATTAGCCGAAACCCACTTATAAACCGGCTTGCTATCCGCTGCATATACTTGAGATACCCCGGCGACCAGCAGAATAAATAATATCAATGCGTGTTTTTTTCTCATATTGGCTTATTTCACGGTGAACACTATTTCCAGTTTGGCGCCGGTGGCTGTCGCATGGTATGGCCTGGTGCCGGCATTGATATAATCAGCAAAGGCTTTTGCCGCGGAGGCGGCGGTCTGCCCAGCCGTAAGTGGGATCATTATGTTCCACCCGGCGACATGGTCGAGCGTGCCATCGGGGCGCATATAGCGAAAAATGGAAAGCCATATACTTAATGTTCCGTCTATAGTTGCATCATGCCTGCCGGTGGCTATTCCGGAAATCTCCGCACAGCCAGGCGTACCCCCGACTGTAACTTTGCCGGCAGTAACCACTATTTTCTGCGTTTTGTCGTAGGAGGCGGCAACTAAATTCGCGCCTTTTGCAAGCTCCACTTCCGGGTTATAGTTTCCCGCAGACTTTCTTTTTTTCATGACCGGCCCCTTTTTTAAATTATTAAAACTTGAAATAATGTCCTCATATACCCTTAAAAAAAGCCGTACATTATAATAGTACCTGACCCCATTTTCGATGCAAATATTACACTTAGCCTATCAACTCCTTGTGAAGCACCGGAAGTATTTGAGAGAGAATTTGAAGGATGTAACGCCGGTTTAAGTTGCGATACTTTATTTGGCGCAAGCAAAGAATAAGTAAACAGCACAAATATTGGATTTTAAGATCCATAACTGAAATATTTTTATCTATCCCTGAAAAATCATTTAAATATCTCTCTCTAATTTTTGAGGTCAGTTTTTGGGCCTTATCAGCCTCGCCTTTAACGGGTTCTCCTAGACGAATTATATTATCATACTTACCTAATGGATCATCATCAAATGGAAAAAGTATTTTTGGATCAATCGAGGAATCAAGGAGTCTGAATTTTATCGATGCCTCAAGTGCTGCATAATCGAGGCCTACAGGATACTTACCAGTAAAACCAAAATCAATTAAAAAAACATCGTGGGATTCTTCCTGTATTTGAATATTATCGGAATGAAGATCGCCATGATTTGGGCACTCAAGGAAATTGAGTTCCACATCAAGGAGTTGAGTTAATTGAGTGCGATCAAAGGATACACTAGAAGAGAACAATGGTGACAATACCTCATCAAGTGCTTTTGTTGAATCAACATAATTTAAAATTGGCGCAAATGCTTCACTAAATTTGCGTTTATTAACTCGGCATTGGCCGCGCCATTTTTGGCACAAGGAGTGACTAAAAATATTGTCAATAATTCTCTGCAAAGTTTCAAGACTATCAATTTCCCGGTATCGCTCTGTAAAGGAAGTAGAATAATGAATTGTGTCTTTCGAGGCAAATGGGTATCGAATTGCCTGATATCTTGGGCTTTCTTTGAATTCTGCAACTAAAAACTGCTCTGGGACCCAAAAGGGTTCGACATAATTTTGAAAATTTAACAGTTCCGCTTTTAACTTTGATTTGGATTTGTTGCATAGTTTTACAATATATTTACGTGAATCCCCTGGCCCAATATTTGGCGTTACCAGGACAACACGAGAACCGCTAAGTCCACCCTTTAAATCAGTACAAATTAAAAACCCCGCATTCTCGCCAAAAAAGTCCTTAATTAAACATTCCTGTTCTATATCCAGGACATCGTGCACCAACAAACTTGGTTTACAAGAAATTGTTCCATTAAATAGTTTATTTTTATCTATTTTCCAACAATTTTCCTCGCCGTTTTCTAAATCATTCAAATCCAAAATCAACAATTCTGGTCTCAGAGATAACAATGTTTTTAATTTATCAATAACCCCATGATCATTAGAATGGAATAGAAATAGAATTACCCAAGAATATTTACCGTCTAATTCTTTTTCATTAAAATCATCGATTAAGCCAGAGATATCAGGATGAAATGCTTTATAAACCCATTCGGATGTAATTGGCGATGAAAATAACACCCTAAATTTTTCGATAGCATCATGATTTTCCGAGTTGCGACGAATAAAACAAAAAGAAAGAAACGGGGCCTTTTCATGGCAAGTCTGCACATGTGCTCGCACGTTTAAAGATGTTTTGATTAGATGAGCTGATGACGTGGGCGGGCCCCCTATTTCACCTAAACCCTCGGTAAATCGTTTTTTGGGAGCTGTAATGGGGGGGCCACGATACTTATATTTGGAATGATCGATAGCCCTTGCAAGACAAATAGATTTAAGAATTTTAATTTTGTCATTAAGTATGGCGGGGGTTGCCGCAAGGCTATCCACCATATCAAGATACAATGCATCAAATTCATCCAAAGATGCTTTTGGATTATTTTCAAGTGCTTTTAGACTGGCTTCAATATCCATAAATAGCTTTACGCCTTTCAAATGCTTCCTTGCCACCTTCCAATAAATCCACAATCTGGGATTTTACGGCTTGAACATTGCCAGAGGCAAGCACATGGGCACGCTGATTATAGTAAGATAAAAACACATTAAATTCCGAATCAGATATTACCGGGATATTCGGATTATGTGTAATAAAAATCATTTGGCGTTTTTCTTTGGTTTTTTGAATTATCTCATGGATAGACTGGGTTATGTATTTATTGTCCAAATTGTCTTCAGGCTGGTCGATTAGCAAAGGTCTATCCGTCATTGCGAAAACAACAGGGAGCACAGCGGTGCACCTTTGCCCTGTAGACAATTCATCGGTAGGCTTAAAAGCTTCCACCTTCTTTTCATCTTCAACACAAAGAAAAAAGTTTGGAGCATCCTCACATACGCAAGCTTCCAACTCGAATATGATATCCGTTCCTTGAATTTCCTTAAATAAGGTTTTGATACGTTCGCCATTTTGGATTTCGCATCTTTTGGCGAAACCATCAGCATCATCTTTTTCTAAATATTGTAATAACATTTGAGGACTTGATACTTCTAACATCCTACGCTCTGCTCCAGTCATACGCATCTGAAGTCTGGAAACAATCGATTCCAATAAAGCTCCAAACGGCTCATTCAACGCATTTTCTTTCATTAAAATCTTTACTTTCTGCCCCAGAAGCTCATTCACCTTGGCTGCTTGCTTTCGGCGCAAATCACCTCTAGCAGTAACATGTGCTTTTAATTGCGCCAGCAATTCATTGCGTCCTTCCCTATGTGCGCTTAATTGCTTAGCAATTGCTTGTGTTCTTTCCGATGATATCTTTTTAGCAGTAGATCGCTGGGTGAGAGTATTAATTCTTTGAAATAATTCCCGATATTTATCAATTGTTTGCTTTAACTTTGAAAATTCACCATCAGCAATTTCATGCGACACTCGACATGAGTTTGCCACAGATGACAATTCACCACCCAAAGCTGCCATTTCATTCCTTAAATTATCAGATAGTTGGGCCAAAGCTTGAAATTTCAACAATCCTGATTTAAGGAAATCCTTAAGAGCAGGAGTCTCGTATTCTGACTTGGCACTTAAGAGTAAAACAGCGGCAGATATGCTAGTGCGAAGACGCTCAATTTGTGACGTAACATTTAGGTTTGATTCGTGAACCTTTGCCAATATGTTTCGTTCAAGGACGCGTGTAGACTGCTTTATATTTTCCGATTCGAATTTGGCCTTCAATTCAGCACTAGCTTCAGCAGCGACCAATTCTTTTTTAGCCTTCGCGAGATCCTCATCTATATTCCCAAAAGCTTGCATTTCCTCTTTTAATTGTGCCAATTCCCTGTTCGATGCTTTAATCTGAGCCTCACTTTGCTTAAGCTGAGCAACAATTATTCCGATTTGTGTATTAATGTCTGAAATATCCTTACCTATATATCCATCAAACAAGCGGAGCCGTTGTTTAGGATCAAGGCCAATACGCTCAATGGCACCTGCCGAATAAAAATCAATCCCAGCACGTGGCATAAAATCATCAAAAGGCACCTGTTCACCCGCAGCATTTTTTACTGCCGGGGCATCACCATACGCCTTAAAAATCATAAATTCGTCCCCAAAATCATCCTCAAGCACCAATTCGGCAGTTCCGGCGCCGAGATTGGTTTTAACCAATGAAAGCATTTCTTTTGAGAGATCATCATCATGGTTTAGTAGCCAATATAGAATTGTAAGAAGCGTGGTTTTTCCTGTGCCACGCCCCCCCATTACACAATTCATTTTTGTCGAAAAATCAACATGGATATTCTCGCCAAAAAATGTGGAACTTTTAATTTGGAATGTTTTAAGTAAGCTCATAATCCCTCCGAAATAAGATTACCACAATATATGACTTATTGTTCCTATCGTTAATATGCTTGGCAACAACATCAATCGCTTCCTGGGGTATTTTAAATTCCATGGCTTTTCCACTTCAAGCAGTATTTGATTCCAACTCCCACAAACTACCGCATCAGTTTATTATTTCATGTTCCCAACACTTTAATATGCATTGCGATAATTTTAAAGTCATCAGCCTCGCCGCTTGGGATATTAATACTGGGATAATCCTTATTAAATGATTTAAGAATAATCCTGGTGTGGCGCTCCCCAATCTTTTCACTATGGTAATATTTTATGGTAAAACTTCCACCCGTGTCCGGGTCTTCTATGGAATGGTGTTGGGCCAAGACTATCCCGTCGCGAGACCCGCCACTATATTTTGCAAATATACAGTAGCTGCCGTCTGGGATTGTGGGCTCCATGGAGTGGCCAACAACTTTAGCAACAAACATGCTTTCACCAAGTTTGCGGCCCTCAACCTTAATCCACCCTTCTTCCCGCACCTCTTCACCGTTGCCGAATTTGCCGGCTGCGGCTTGCAGGGAATAGATCGGCAAGTATTCGACATATTTAAGACTTTCTTCTATCGTGTTTTTAATCTTGTCTAAATATGTGGGAAGTTGTTCGGGTTCTTGGGGCTGCTTCTCCCACCAGTTTGGGGTATCCCATCCGATTCGCCTGTAATCAACGCCGACTTTTCCGAAATGTTTTTCAGCACATAAGATTTTCCGTATTTCATTGGGATGCTGAAGTTCTCCAATTTCACTGCCTTTTGTTTCCCGTACTAATTCGAGTTTATATTTCCCATCCTCAGATTTACGTATTATTCCCCAATCTGGGTTATATTTTCCAATAATTTCCGGGATTGAAACCTTGAATTTAGGCGGAAATTTGAAATAGGCGATAATATTATCATCCTTATTAAGGCGGTGCTCCACAAAGTTTTTTTCAACGTCGGAGTCCACCTGAATCATGTCGTACAGCGAACGGCTGGACCCATGAATCAATTCCTTTTGCGGAATTTGCATTTCCGGAAGGAATAGTTCGTTTTTGTCATAAATTTCGGTGGGTGAAACCTGGTATTTTATATTTTTCGCAATATTGTCTGCCAAGGCGCTTTTAACGGAACTAATAAAGAGAGTGGCGAAGCCTTCCGGATTTGTGAATATTTCTTTCCGCTTGTTCTCACGCAACCCTGTAAATATACGCAGAAGCGTTGCGCGAGTAAGATGTGTTTCGCGTTGTGCGCGCTCAACAAGGTTAAAGATCGGGTAGGATTTTAATGTCTCAATTTTAGAGGTTTCCACAACCTGCTGGCCGGAGTGAGTTTGGTAACGTATCGGCTTGTCTTTTGTTAACGGGGTATCCGAATTGCCAAAATACACTTCCGGGTTCTCTTTATCCGCGATAATTTCCACAACCGTGTGGCCCCGCAATCGTTCATCGCTACCCAAGGCTTCCGATAAATCATCGCCAACGCAAAAATCCTGCATGTTTATTCGCGGATGTCCCTCGGTTTCAGTGATTTTAATCTGTATTAGAGCGCGTTTTGGTGTGGCGCTTTCAAGTAAAATTTCTATGGTACTAATCGCAAATTTGCCTTTCCTAACAAAGATTTGCGGCGGGGTAATTACGGCGTTGGAAATATCAGCAATTGACGCCTCCACAACCTCATTAACATCTATATCCATCTCATAGCTTGTTTTTTTTGCCAGCTTTTCCCAAAATCCCTTGAATTCTGCATTGTGGAAAATGGCATCATTGCGCTTAATTTGGCTCCTGCGGGCATTGGTCGGTTTTTGTGGCGCCACATCGCCAGCCTCCGCGTATTCTGACTGTAGCGTGGAGCAGAAAGACTCGTAGCTCTCATTAGCGACAACTGTAAGGATATTCACGTCGGTATCGGTAAGGCGTTCGCCGGCTTGGTTTACACATAGGCGCATACCTCGCCCGATTGTTTGCCGCTTTTGCCGCTCAGATTTTGTATTCCTGAGGGTGCAAATCTGGAAAACATTAGGATTATCCCAGCCTTCTTTGAGCGCGGAGTGGGCGAAAATAAACGAAACCTTTTCATCAAAAGAAAGGAGGCGCTCCCTGGACTTCATTATTAGTTTGTAGGCTTCCTGTTCTGCCTTCTTTTGGTCTTTGGTTTTCTTCTCAGTGTCTGGGGTATCCCAATCCTGCTCTTTACCATCGCGCCCTTTTTTTTGCGCGAAATATGCCCTGCGAACCGCTTCTGCGCTGTGGTTCTTTAGAACCGGGCACGCTTTCTTTTTTTGCTCAAATACTTCATCAAAAAGACGGCGTATAATCGCATCGGAGCCGGTGTAGTCGGATACTCTGTCCACAAAGAAAAGGGAAAGAACCTTTATGTTTTTACTCTTCAAAGAGTTTTGTGTGGTTATATGGGAGTCAATAGTCTCTTCAATTTGCTTCTTGAATATTTCTTCTTTTGAAATAGAAAGTGCCTGGCGGCCTTTCAAAGAGAGGGTGTAACCATTTTTAAAGATTACCTTGCTGGTCCCACGGTTAATTTCTTCCACTATGAAATCGGCATACTTAGGGTTTTTGGTTTTCTCAAAAAGGTCGTCGTTCTTTCTTAAAACGAATTCTTTCGGCGTGAATGTGGAGTTCTTGTACTCAACCAATGTTGTTTTTGCTGTAAGTGCCGGGGTGATTTCATGAAGCGCCAAGGAGAAATTCTCGTTAAAGTTGAATTCCTCTGTTACGCCATAGACCTGTACTTTCTTTACAAGGTTTTGACGGAAGGCATTTACAGGATCAAGCTTGTAGAATAAACCGTCAATTGTGCCTTCCGGGCGCTTTGGGGTGGCGCTGTATTGGAGAGCTAAAAGCGGCTTAAGTGTGCGCAGTGCGCCGCGAGAAGTCTCTGAGAAGTAATTTTGTGGCTCGTCCAAAATTAGTATAGGGCGAGTCGCTTGGATATATTCAAAGGGCTTCAGTGTGCCAGGTAGTTTTTCTGTTTCTTTGTATATCTTGTTAGAGTCTTTGTTAAAGGCGTCGCGAGTTATTATGAGGACTTGGAGGAATTGTGAAGTGGCAAAGTCGCGGATTTTAGTGAGATCTTCGCCGTCGTACTCGATTTTATTCAGGTATTCATTGTTATAGAGGGTTTTGAAGTGCTCGCGCATTACATCTATAGAGCTCACAACACCTTCATATATAGCCACACTGGGGACCACTATTATAAATTTCCGAAAACCGTAACGTTTTTTTAGTTCATATATTGAGCGAATATACACGTAAGTTTTGCCGGTGCCGGTTTCCATTTCAACTGTGAAAATAGGGTAACGCCAGCTATCATTGCTGACACCTTCAAGCATGGCCCCATCATCCGTATCCAAAGCCTCATTCTTTGGAAATATTCCGTTCTTCTCCTGGACATCTTGTAGATTGGCGAGTAGTATTCCATCGTCAAAAACCTCTTCAGAAGGCACATTGGGGACAATATCCTCCTGAAGAGTATATTCAGAATGGCCTTGTGGTAGTCCTTCAAAAAGGCCAAGGGTGCTGTTAATGGCAGCTATCTGGTGCGGTTGATTATGATCAAATTTAAGTTCTATATCGGGCATGATATTAGACCGTTTTTAAGAAGCCTTTATCTGAAAGGGTTATTTTCTGGGCATCGGTTATCGCACTATCAAGGCAAATAAAAATATCCTTATCGTCTCTCTTTATGTTCGATATTGTTTCTGTGGACACTTTCTTATCAAGGCATACAAGAAGTTTGTGCTCGCAGAATTCAGAAATGACCTGGTACACCCTGTTCTTTTTATAACTATTATCCGCCGTTATATTGCTGTCTAACGGGAACCCCTCTTGAAGGATGATCTCTGTTAGAAGGCCCTGCTCGCTCCAATTGCTTAACAATGGAGACTCGGAGAATAGATTTTCAACTTCTTCAATGTTTTTTCCAATGTACGGTTTCCACGCCTTAAAATGTGAACTGGCCAGACGGAAAACTTTAAATCCCAGATCAATAATGTCCTTCTTTTTGGTCTCTTTTTTTAAGGCTTTTATGGAGTATTTTATCCGGTCTTTTGAAATTTCAGATATTCTTCTATATCCAACCTTATAGGCTTCTTTACTTGAATCAATTTCTTCTTGCAATTGAATGCAAATAAATTTAATGGGGAAACTATTCTCAATCGAGTATTTCATTGCAGCATGGCCGCTTGTCCCGGACCCTGCGAAGAAATCTAAAACGATATCATTAGCTTTAACATTTGCCAATTGAAATAAGCTTGTGATTAGTTTTGTCGGTTTTGGGTTTGAAAATATATTTTTCACTCCAAACAAATCAGTCATTTCATCGTTGGCGCCTTGGTTATGGCCGAATTCTTCATGAGACCACCAATTAGTCGCGCATTGCCCCTCGGCTTCTCTTTCTGATTGAAAATACTTTTTCCGTGGCAACCCGTCGCCACTTTTAGGGAAGACAATCCTATTGTCCTTTAAAAAATCTTTATAGGTGTCTTCTTCCCCCATCCAATATTCATCAAAAATCTTGCCAGTAGGTGATTTGATCTTATACCTGCTGCCACTTTGGTCGGAGCCTACTTTCCATGGTTTTGATGCCCAAGGTCCGCGGGCATCATCATCTGGATTGGAAAAACTACCGGTTATATCCACCTTTCCTACCCCGACTTCTTTTAGAGCTTTTGAGTCTTTGGCATACACAAGGATGTGCTCCGCAACGGTGCCAATCATTTTTGTTTTATCATTGGGCTGATTATGCCTTCTACGCCAGTGGATATGTCCTTCAAAATTTTCCTCGCCAAAAATTTCATTAAGAACCTGTTTTAAGTTGTGGACCTCATTATCATCTATACTGACAAAGATTACACCCTCCAGTTTCAATAAGCTTCTCGCAAGACGCAGACGCGGATAAATCATGGTCAACCATTTTGAGTGGAAACGTCCATCTGCCTTAGTGTTTGTTGTGAGAGGGTTCCCTTCACCATCAAGTTGGCCGGTATATTTTAAATACACATCTAATGGTTCTGTGAAATTATCATCATAAATAAAGTCATCACCATTGTTATATGGTGGGTCGATATATATGGCTTTGATTTGGCTGGTATAACTTTTTTGCAAAAGTTTAAGTGTGTCTAAATTTTCTCCCTCAATAAATATGTTGCGGGTTGTGTCCTCGTTTACTCCTTCCCCTTTTACGGGAATTAATGTGCCATAACTGGGGATGGAAGCTTTCCGTCTAGCTTCTCTTTTTCCAGGCCAAAACAACCCAAACTGTTCAGCCTCTGCGCCTTCATCTTCTATCTGAGTGCCCAAGGCTTCCTGGAGCACATCCCAGTTTATTTTTCCATCGGCGAAAGCCTCAGGTGCTATTTTAAAAAGTTTGTTTATGCGATCTTCAGTAAATGTAAAGGAGGGCAGAAGTTTTTCGTGCGGCATATAATCCTCTTAGTATCTGTTTTTATCCAAATCGGCCTCTAAATTAGTGTTAACCCACTCTTCTTTTTCATCTTCACTCAAACTGATTTCAATATACTTGCGGTACCCAAACCTGTCCGATCTACCAGCGCCCACGACATGCTCCCGGTATGGGTCACATGAAAAGCGGGCATCACAGTTGGCGCAAACACGTGTAACAAAAGCAAACTTAGAGCCCGGAGCCTTTTTACCAAGCTCTGCGGTTTTAGGCGCTTTATAATGGTGATCCTCAATGCAATCCACCACTTCTTTGAAGTTTTCTATGGTCTTCTCTACTTTCTTCTGGTCAAAGGGCAGCTCAATGAGCGGTTCCCATTTTTTTAATTCTTCCTGAATCTTTTTAGTATCGCCGGATTGGATAGCTGCTTTTAACGGCTTAGGCAGGCTTGTTGAAATAATCGCAGTTTTATTTAACTGTTTCCCGCGCAGTTTTTGCCATATATGCGCGTAAACATTTAGTTGTTCTTCGTATAGATCTTTGTTTTCGCGGATATACTCCGGGTCGTGGGTTTTAATGTCATACATCCAAACATCATCACGGTCTTTGATTATGTCTACCACGCCATCTATTGAAAATTTACGGTCGGAATTGGTTTTTTGGTTCGGTAGGCTGAGCGGCACTTCTGTCTCGGTGACATTCTGCGCCAATTCTTTGAGGCGGCGCCAATAATAGAGCACTTGTATCAAGGCCAGGCTTTTCTCGTTTTCAGAAAAGAGGTGGCCGGCTTCACGGGAAAGAAGTTCGTAGTTGTCGGTAAACAACTCATGTATTTTCTTTTCAATATCTTTATCGTTGATTTCAGACATTGGCCGGTTCCTTTACGGATAAAAGGTGACTGTGTAAATCCTCAATAGTCCGGTGGACAAGACTACCAAACGACATTGTTGGGGAGCGCGAAGACACAAAGCCGTATTTACGGAACAGCATATAATTGCGTGGGCACTTCTTATAAAGCAGATAGTCGGACGTGTAAGAGTAGGATTTTCCCAAATCTTCAGAATTGCATCCAGCTTTTGGGATTTTTGCCAGACTTAACTGCCGCGTGACCGTGAATGGGGTTTCTGACAGCAAGGTTTTAAACTCTTCGGTTTTTGTGGCACCTTTTGACTTGTAGTTCGCTAAAACCAGGAGGTTTTGGGCACGTGAAAGCGCCACATAAAACAAGCGCATATTATCAAAATGGCTTATTTTACCAAGTGGCTCTCCGCCCTTATTGGTAAGAGCCCTAACGATTTGCTCAATCTTAGGGGCCTCTTTGAATTTACGTCGTAGAAGGCTGCCCAAAACAACTACAGGAAATTCCAAGCCTTTGGCTTGGTGAATTGTTAAAAAAGGAACCCGGCCCTTGGGAAATGGGTCCTCAGCATCTTCATATTCTGACTCCTGCAAGCGGAACAAAGAGTAACAATAAGAAATGAAAAAGGCGTTTAGGAATTTCTCGTTTTTTAAATGCTCACCACTTATCATGGCACCATAATGGTCGGAGTATTTGGCCAGGTACTGTGTGATAAGCCCCAAGTTGCATATAGGGCCCTCGTCTTTTCCACCCTCGGCAAGCTGAAGCATCTTGCGGAACGCGTCAAAACCAAGCAGCTGGTAGAAAAGGTCCAGCATGTTCCAGTCCAGCGTAGTTGCGCGGCGCATAGTATAGCGCAAGGTATATGGGCGCCCTTCAGCCTTTCTTCTTGTCACACGGCCGGAGAAGGCTCTGGAGGAAATGCTCTTTTTGGCTTTGGTGGAAAGCGTTGGGGAATTTGTGAAAACCCGACCCATATCAAGTGAGTAGTCTGCCTTTATATCCCACTTTTGCTTTTTGATTATTTCGGCAAGAATGTCGTAATCTTTTTGGGAAAGCTCAATTTCTTGTTTTCGGTCTTTAATAAATTCTGCAAGGTTGGGGTCGGATTTTTGAAGGGTGTCCGCCTTTTCCAGGGAATTTTTAAGCCAGGAATTGAAATCATATGCGTCCGCGCCAACCATATCGTCGGCAAAGGTGGGCTTGCCAAAAATCTTTAGAAACAGGCCAAACACATACTGTGCCTCATCTACCTCAAGAAATCGCCCCGCGCGCGGAGCATAGACTTCGATTTTGCGGGCTTCAAGTGCCTTGCGCATTTCTTTGACTTTATCGCTATGGAGTGTCGGGAACAGGAAGGCTATTTGGTTGTAGTCCTGGATACGGCCGGTTTTTTTAAGAGTTTCGGTCAGAAGAGCCAACTCTGCACAGGCTTTGGGAATATCAACATTTTCAGTGGTCGCGACAACGTTGACGGTGGATTTGCGGAAGGCTTCCAACTTTTTATTGGCTATGCGGTAATAACCTTTCCCGTCTTCCCGCTTCCAATCAACTGTTTTTATAAAGTCGGAGTAACACTTCACTATTGGGGAAAGGGAACGATAATTAATACTCAGGTTTATTCCCTTTGGGGATACTCCGAGGTTTTTGACACAACGGGCCGGGAAGTCAACAAAGTTTTCCACGACAGCGCCGCGAAACCGATAGAGGGACTGATCATCATCACCTACAACGCAAAGATTTTTATGGCCTTTTGCCAAAGCAAAAAATATCTGCTCCTGGACATAGTTCGTGTCCTGGTATTCATCGACAATAACATGTTTAAAGACGGAGCTGCTGGCGGGATTGGCGGCAAGAATGAGGAGAGCGTTTTTCTGCATCAAAGAAAGGTCTGTGGAGAGGTCGGACTCCAATTCTTGCAGATAAAAAGAATAAATTTTCAAAAGTGATTTAAGGGTGGCATCACTAGTAGAGCAATTTTTTGGTTCAATAATCTCTTCAGAAAGGCGGTTGAAAAATTTTCTAAGTTCAATGGTCGCTTTGTATCTGGACTGGCTGTGTTGTCCAAAATAGATGTTGATGGCGGAAATTGCGGAATCAATATCTTTAAAATCGCCAACAGCAGCGGCTTTTACCCAAAAAGACTTACGGTGAATACGAAGGAATTGTTCGGTCTCATCCATTATATGTGGAGGACGTGTGCGCTGATGCCCCTTTGAGAAACGCCGGTCTGATAAGATTTTACTGCAATTTGAGTGGATGGTGCCGAGCGTTATACGGGAAATGTCAAACTGAACATCCGAGTGATGTGAAATCAATCCAAAAAGGCTTTTGAGGCCTTCTCTTAATTGAAGCGCCGCTTTTTCAGTGAAAGTCCCAAGGTAAATTTCTTCGGGTTTTATCCCTTCCACAAGGATTAGGTAGAGGGTTCTCCATAACAAAACACGGGTTTTGCCGGAGCCTGGAGCTGCGGTTATATGCAAAGGTTTATTGCCGGAAAAGAGAATGGCTTCTTTTTGTGCGGGATCAGGAGTAAAGTCTTTGTCTTCCCAGAGCTTTTCAATGAATTTTGTGTTAAATTTTCCCATTGTGTTTTATAACGATTTTAGCCAAACCAATAAATTAATTCTATATTTTATGGTTCAATTCAGCAATGAATACATTTCTGTTCATTTTCCCTCAGGTTTGCTAATAATAATGTAGCAGACCAACGCAACAGCGTAGTGTCGCGTTGGGAAAGGTGATTTTTTCGTATTTTTAGCCTAATTTGAGGGTGGGTCATTACGCCGTATCATGAATGGGCGGGAACAGGAAAGGCGGGCCAGGTCGGGTGCGGCTGCCATCCCGAGGCAAGACGCTACCGGCCTGGCCTTACCTTATTGTTGTTTGCAGGCTCTGCTCCCCGCCGGTGGCGACAAATCATTAACAGAAAGTCCCACCGTGGCGCGAATGCGCCGGGGTGGGGCTTTATAAACCGGTGCCACCGGCATAAATGCTGTGAACATTATAAGGAACAAGCCAGCGCCGCGAGTGGCTTCAGCAGAAGCCACTGGCGAGCGCGGGCAGAATCTGTATATAATAAATTCAGTTCTTTGCAGCGCGCGCGGGAAATAATTTCTGCGGTGTACGGCGAAGCCGAAACCGGCCGCCACTGGCGGCCGGAAAGGGGGTGATGCTTATGATAAAAAATAAGCTTCCCCATACCTTGGGAGCAAGTGCGAAGGCGCGTAGTGCCGAGCCTTGCGAACCCACTTCCTAGCGGCGAAGCATGGGCGGCCGCGCGGCGTGGCCGACCGTGCGGCTTCTCGCGGATAAGATCGGCCTACCTTGTCCAAAAGACGACCAGGGAAAGGCGTTTATAAAGTTTCCGCTGGATGTGACGTGAAGTAGTCTCGAACTTCATACCGGAAACACCGAAGTTTTTCACTTTTTAAAAAATCGGCAGAAAAATAATTAATTTCTGCGCGCGCAGAATTAAAATTAAGCAGTAATTCCCAGTTCTTTTTGTATTCGACGGAAAGCCGCCGCCTGCCCCTACGGAAGTTTCAGGGCTGGCGCCCTGAGGAAACGCAGAGCGTTTCCCGAACCGATCTTCTTCTTTATCGCCGCATGTAAGGCCGTCTTAGCTTTGGTAAGCAAAGCCGGCCTTACGCGCGGCGGAGAGTTGCGGAGTTAGCCCTTAATGCCGGTTCCGCCCTGCTGGGCCAAACCGGCATTAAGCGCAAGGTATGGGAGGTCTTATGCAAAACCAAGACATGCGGTATTTTCTTTATGCCAGAAAATCTACGGACGAACCTGACAGGCAAATCCTATCCATAGAGGGGCAGCTTGCCGAGTTGCGCGAGTACGCCAAGAAAGAGAACCTCATAATTGTAAAAGAGTTCATCGAGAGCAAGACGGCCAAAGAGCCAGGCCGTGAAATCTTCAATGACATGATAGCCTCTATAGAAGAGGGCAAGGCGCAGGGCATTGTTGCCTGGCACCCCGACCGCCTCGCGCGCAATAGCATTGACGGCGGCAAAATTGTGTACCTCGTCGATACTGGCAAGATAACCGCCCTTAAGTTCCCTACCTTTTGGTTTGACCCTACGCCGCAGGGAAAGTTTATGCTTTCTATAGCGTTCGGCCAGTCCAAATATTACGTTGATAACCTATCGGAAAATATCCGGCGCGGCTTCCGGCAAAAACTCCGCAACGGTATCTGGCCCTGTTGCGCGCCGCTCGGCTACTTAAACGACAAGAACACACGGACGATCTTGCCGGATAAAGACCGGGCGGTCTTTATCCGCAAGACTTTTGAGTTGTATGCCAGCGGCGACTATCCGCTGGCCGAGGTCCGGCGCATAATGAATGGCGTAGGGTTGAAAGGGCGGCATACCGCCCTTTCAACCTCCAACTACCAATACATGCTCAAGAACCCGGTCTACTACGGCGTTATAAGGTATAAGGGCGAGATCTACGAGGGTAAGCACGAGCCAATCATCACCAAGTCACTGTTCGACCACTGCCAGGCTGTAATGACGCGTAAGAGCAAGCCTAAGGGGCCTAAATTGAAGGCTTACACCTACCGGGGCGTGTTCCACTGTAAGGAATGCGGTTGCTTCATAACCACCGAAACCCAGAAAAATCACAATTATTTGAGGTGTACTAAGCGGAAAGGGCCCTGCGCCGAGCCTTATGTGAGGGAAGAACTGATTACGGCCCAGATAAAAGGTGAACTAAAATCTGTTTCCTTACCCCCGGCCCTGGCCGCCGGGCTCATCCTTATGGCCGAGAATGAACGAGCCGCGGCGGCCCAGGCCGTGGGTGATACCGTCCAAAAGCTGCGATTTAAAATGGATTCCCTTACCTGTAATTTAAATCTTCTTTTGGACCTGGTACTAGGCGGGAAGTTGACGCAGGATGAATATGTCCAAAAGAAGTTTATAATTATCAACGACAAAAAGGTAATACAGGATAAATTAGCAGCTTTTGCACGGCAGAGTGTAAATCGGTTCGAACCTGAGATAAACTTTTACAGGGAGGCGGTTCACGTCGGGGAACTGGCGGAGAGCGGAAAAGAAGAAGAAAACAGGGAAAAATTGAAAAAGATCGGTTCGAACTTCCGTATAGGCAGGCGGCGGCTTTCCGTCGAATACAAAAAGAACTGGGAATTACTGCTTAATTTTAATTCTGCGCGCGCAGAAATTAATTATTTTTCTGCCGATTTTTTAAAAAGTGAAAAACTTCGGGGTCGACGGGATTCGAACCCGCGGTCTGCCCCCCCTAGCGAGGGGGGGCCGTGTTAAACCAGGCGGCGCAGTGGTGGACTCTCCAGCGGTATCCGGCGCCGGATTTGAGATATAGCTCACGCCTTCTTGCTTGGCTTAAAGTGACGCATGATTCCCAATAAACCATTTCCCACGGTCCGTGGTTTTTTGTGGCTGCTTCCTGATTGTGTTGGTGTTCGTGAAAACGGCGCAAGAGGTTATTGGTGGAGCCGATGTAATACTTTCCGCTTTTCAGGCTATAGAGGATATAGGTGAAAAACATGGATGCGCGTATCTTCAGCCGTTTGGCGGGGTCGACGGGATTCGAACCCGCGGTCTTCGCCTTGACAGGGCGACGTGTTAAACCAGGCTACACCACGACCCCGCCAAACGGCTGACTGAGTACTTAAACTTTAAAACAAAAATCCAAAGAGCTTTGGCGGTCTGTCCCCCACAAAGTGGGGGACCGTGTTAAACCAGGCTACACCACGACCCCGCCATACAGCCGATAAACTTTGATCAAAAACAAACTGCTTTGCTCTACTAGGATATCAAAAAAAGAAATAACTTTCCAGCGCGAAGTTTATTTCAATATCCCCGCCGACATCAAAAGCGCGATAACGATGCCGATTATGGACTCGCCGGCTATTATGCCGGAGCTGGCCGGGATTATGTATTTTTCGGCTATGGCTTTCCAGTTCTTTTCCATGATAAGCGCTATGGCGCCGCCGATGAACATCGAGAGCGAATTCCAGAACGGTATGACCATCGCAAGTCCGAGCCCCATGGCCGAAGGAATGTATTTCTTGTGTTTGGGCATGGCCAGCTCCAGCATCGGAATAGCGATGCCGACCAGGCCGCCGACGAGCAGGCCCAGCTTGGCGGTCGGGTGCAGCGAGTGGATGCCGTTGGACAACAGGCGCGCCACCGCGGCCCAGACCTGAGCCGAAGGCGCCGGCCACTGGTCCGTGCCCAGAGAGGCCGCCGTGGGGACCAGGATGTAGAAGGCCGGGACGACCACCAGCGTGCCGGCGAAGATGCCGAAGAACTGGGCCAGGAACTGCTGGCGCGGGTTGGCGCCCAGCAGGTAGCCGCTCTTGAGGTCGGTAAGAAGGTCGGCTGTGGCGCCGGCCGCTCCGGCCGTGACCGAGGCCGTCATCAGGTTGGTCGTCATGTTGGAAGGGGCCAGCATGCCGAAGGTAAGCTGGGTGATCTTGCCCATGGCGCCTATCGGCGTGATATCCGATTCGCCAGTGGCGCGCGCGGCGACTATGGCAAGGAAGAAAGTAAGGAACACCGCGACCAGCCCCATCCACCAGGAAGTCTGAAAAGCGTAGTGCAGCACCATGATGCAGCCCAGACCCGAGATGGAGGCGCCCGTGAGGAACCAGGTCCCGGGCACTTCGATATGCGCAAGCGGGTCGGCCGCGGTTTCCCGGCGCTTGTGGAAGATATTCGTAATGCCGCCGAAGGCGCGCAGCACGGTCTTCCACTGAAGGGCGAACATGAACAGCCCCGAGGTCACCATTATGGACGCTCCGGCCCAGGTGCTCCACTGCACGATGGCCCTGTAGCCAAGTTTCGCCGTGTCTATCGCGCCGGCTTTGGCGGCCCAGGGGGCCAGCACGCCGAAGTTGATTACTGCGCCCAGCAGCAGGGACCAGGCGACTTTCCAGCCTATGATGGCGCCGGCCGCTATCATCATCGCGCTGACTTCGAACGAGAAGGTCCACTGGGATAAAGGGAAGCCTTTAAGCGTGCCGGGGAAAGGGATGGAGCCGGGCAGAGCTATTTTTTCCGGCAGCCAGGAAGGTTTGCCGAACCAGGAAGACTGTATCCCGGCGTCGCGCAGCCAGGCGACGGCGGCGCCGAAAGCGCCGGCTATGGCGAGAGATTTCGCCTTGTCCGCGGCTTCTCCGCCCTCGGCGTGCAGGCTCTTGAGCGTTTCCGCGGCCGCGATGCCGCTGGGGAATTTAAGCTGCTCGATGTTTATCATCTGCCTCTTCATCGGGATGGCGATGAACACGCCCAGAGCCGCCAGGAAAATAGTCCAGAGCGTCAGTATCATCCAGGGCATATGGACGCCGGTGATGATGAGATAAGCCGAGATAGCCGAGACCATCGTGCCGCCGGTGGAGTAGCCGGCCGAGGAGGCGGTGGACTGCATACAATTATTTTCAAGTATGCTCATATCGGTCTTGAACAGGAAGGGCAGGGCCGCCATGAGCGTTTTCCAGATCGTGTAGGACAGGATGCAGGCCGTGATGGCCACGCCGAGGCCCCAGCCGGTCTTGAGGCCGACATAAAGGTTGGACAGCGACATGAAGCCGCCGAGGAGCGCGCCCATGATCACCGAGCGCAGGGTGAGCTGCTTCATGGTATCGCCTTTATAGACCTCGCGATACCATTTCATTTCTATCTCTTCCGGGGTCAGGCCTGCAACGTGGGGCGTTTCTTTAGGTTCGGTTATAAGTTCTATTCCCTCTTCCGAACGCATCTCTTCCAAAGGCAGGTCGTCGCGCTGTTCGTAGGACATTTAAATGGCTCCTTACAAAAATTGATTATTTGCCGGTTGGCTAGACAGCTAGGCCGCTGGGCTGCTAGACTGCTTTAGGAAGAAAAGAAAACCTCTCATGATAAGCCAGCGGTTCCCCAGGTGTGTTTTCCGGCTGACTTGCCGCCTAGCTGCCCAGCTGTCTAGCTGACAATCTTGCTGGTGCTACCTTGCTGAAAAAATTTGCGCGGTACAGGATTTGGTCACAACTCTAAAGCTCGCCGTCGCTCGCTTTAGGTCGCGACCCCGACTCGCGGTCCCGTCTACTGACTCGACAACGCTCCGCCTTTCAAATCCTGACGCGGGTCAAGCAGTTGACTCTGGCGGATTTCGCTTCGCGAAACCGCCACAGTGTCCGTGGCAAAAGCGAGAAGCAAAGTCCACTCGCTTACCGCTTCTGCTAAATCTGGTGCGCGGTACAGGATTTGAACCTGTGACATCCTCTGTGTAAGAGAGGCGCTCTACCGCTGAGCTAACCGCGCGATTATATTTAATTATACTAGATAATTTGCGTTTTTACGATAACGCAATAACCGCGAATAATTTTTGTGATAGTCTTGGTGGACATATACGTCTAGTATATGCGATTATATACAGGACATAGATCTTTATCGCCTGCGCGGTTGAAACGTAGTGTAAGCTATCGTTTTGTCTTTATCCGAAAATAAGATACTTATGGGTTTTGCCCGCAAAATAAATTTGCCTGCATCTCAAACTCTGGCCGCCCTGTTCCTGTCGGGCGTTGTGTTGGCTTTTGCCCCGGCGCCGGCGCGCGGCGCGGCGATAATCGCTTCTTCCACCACTTTTTCTCCGGCTGATCCCGCGCGCACCTACATGGACCGCGCCGGGACCTGGAATGGGACTACCGAGGTCACCGGCACCACCGGCGATACGTTCCGGTTCACCACCTGCAATACCGCGGCCGGCGCCGGCAACACCGCTTTTGACATAGGGGCGACCGTCACGCTCCCATTGGGATTTTCCTATGTCGCCGGCAGCGCCGGAGGCATCCCCGGCCTTGCCCCAACGCAGGCCGGCGCCCTGCTTAATTTTCATGTTCCCGCCGGCACTACCATTTCCACGAACACTTGCCGCACTATAAGTTACGGTCTGGTAACCAGCACCCCGGCCGGCACTTACCCGCTCACTTATGAATTAACGTACAGCACCAGCGCCGGGGGGACGCAGTACCATCCGGACACCCTGCAAAATGTGCTTGTCGAAAGCGGCGCCGCGACTATCATTAAGGGCGAGGCCAACCAGCTTAAGGCCGTGGGCGACCCTGTAACCTGGACCGTCACGGTTACCAACACCGGCGGCGGCGGCCTGTTCGGTGTGTCTATCGACGAGTCCGATATCAATCCGGGGCCCTCCATTTCCTTTACCTCTTTGACGCAGACCGCCCCCGCGCTGCCGGCCTCCGGGGCGGGGACGGCCCGCCTGACCCTGCCGTACCTGGCGTCCGGCGAGCAGTTTATCACCACCGTCGTGGGTCAGATAACAGGCTGTTCGAACCTGAATAACACCGCGCGGGTCGATGACCGCATCCATGTTTCTTCGGCTTCGGCCAGCACCCAGGTGCTGCTGGATCTCAAGATGCCGCTGGTGGACTTTTCCGCGCCGGCGATCGCGCTCAACAACCTCTCTACCGTTACCGTCACCATACAGGTGAACAACACCGGCCACGGCGCCGCCAGGAACGTCGTTCTCGGCACGACCCTGAACACTTTCCCGGTCGTCGTTTCCAATGTCGCGGCGGGCTGGTCCTATGACGTCGCCAGCGGCTCCTTCACCAAAACCAGCAACGGCGGAACGATAGCGAACTCGGGCTCGGCCACGCTCTCGTTCGACCTGGCTCCGAACGGCGGGAATCTCTGCGTTCCGCCCGCGCTCGGGCAATACTTCGTTTCCGGCTATTACTCCGACGTCTGCGGGAACCCCTATGCTAACCCCGTCCGCTATAACAGTCTTTCAGCCAGCTATACCAGGCCCGATATAGGCCTGTCTATGAGCATGCCAGGAGTGATAGTCACCCCTGCCACCAACCAGAATGCGTCCGTAACGATCACCATTACGCGGCCCGATCTGGTGGCGACCAACCCTATCATTGTTATCGATACCCTTCCGGCGAATATTTCCTCGCTGGTGATGGGTGCAGCCACTATGGGCACATTTATCTGCCCCGGCGGCACCTGCGACCCCGGCGAGACCCTCACCTGGACCATTCCGAAACCTTCCGGTCCGGGCACGGTATCTTATAGTATTCCTTATACCTTCTCCGTCCCGACATACGTCTGTCAAGACCGGCAGTACGTAACCAACGAGGCGGTGACTTCAGCGACCAGCACTATCGGCTGCGCCCTTTCCGGCTCGGCTTCGGCCTCTTCTCTGCTTACCAATACCGTTTCCACCGGCAGCTATGCCGGCTACACGCAGGGCTATGGCATCGCGCCCGGCACGCATGAGACCGGCCTGCCCACCACCAACCTGGTCCGGGATCCGGGCGAAGGCGAGTTTATAGCTATCTATTCCACTTATTCCTTTCCCGCGACTTTCACCGGCACCTGGACCGGTACCACCTACCAGGACGATTACGGCGGCGCCGGAAGCTCCACGATGACCCTTGTCCCTAACAGTTTAATGGTAAGCTGGGACGGCGGCGCGGCGGTGGCCGTTCCCCCTGCCAGCATCACCGACACCGCGGGGCAGCTGCTCTTTAGCGCGGCCTTCCTTAAAGGCGCGGGCTATCTCAATTCCGATTCGGTCGCCGGCCACTCGGTCCGCTTCACTTACTCGGTTACGGCCAGCGACGTTATTTTGGACGGGAATCCGGATCAGACGCTCAGCCTGACCCACTTCAGCGATTTCATCGTCGGGGGCGGGCCCATAGGCGCCTGCACGACCTACGGCAACACTAAGATCATTCAATCCGCGACCGATTCTCTGGCGCGCGCCAAGGAATCGCTCTCGCTGGCTATGCCGCCCGTAGTAGACGTCTGTCAGACCTTCACGGCTACCGCGACCATCTCCGCCGTTAATTTCGGCGCCTACGGGAGCAGCGCCACGATACTTACCGCCGGCAACTACACCTACGAGCAGCCGCAGACGCCGGTTTACGGCGGGGCCTTCAGCGCCGGGAATATAAGCTATTCGGCCAACTCCGGAGTTAATCCGAGTTTCCTTTACACGGGCGCGAGTCTCCTCGGCGACGGCACGATCGGAGTGCGCACCCGCCGCAAGGCCGCCGCCGGCACGGCCAATTCCGCGATTTCAGCCACGGGCGAATATGACGACTGGCAGACCGCTGTGACCCCGGCGCGCGACTTCGGGACCTCGGCTTCCGCCGCACCCATACTTACGCGCGCGGGGAGGCTGTCGCTGACCACTACTCCGCAATCCATCAGCATTACGGCCAGGCAGACCGAATGGAAGATCTATGTGAATAACACCGGCAGCGGCGGCATCTATAACGCGGTTATACAGGATGTCGTGCCCGATGGCCTGGTGATCAATGTTTCGTCGACCAACGCCCAGAACCCCGGCTATCCTATTTCATCGGTGTCCGGTTCCACGGTTACCTGGAATCTGGCCGCCGGAGCGCTCCCGATAGATATCGCCGGAGGGGGGGGGATCACGCTCACCGTATTCGCCGATGTGGCGCCCGGCGTCTGCTCCATCCCGCCTAACGCCAATAAGATCCCCGTTTCCTGGGGCTGCGACGGAGTGAGCCAGGAAGCCGTTACCAAGAACGACCTCAACCTCAGTTTCCCGTCAGGCAACCTGCAGGCCACGCATGACAGCGTAAATACCTTCACCAAGCTCTGTTCCAATGACTACGACACCATTAAGGTGCGCAATACGGGCCTGTCGCACATCTACGACGCCGAAGCCTATGAGGTTCTGAACACCCCCGTAACGGGTATTTCGTTCGTCGCGGATTCGGTACAGGTCAGCACCGACAGCGGGTCCACCTGGACCTCCCTGGGCGCCTCCGGCAATCCCACCGGGGGACGGCACACCGGGGAATAAATACACCTGGACGAAAGCCCAGGCGCCGCAGCTGGCCGATATCGCCCTGTTCGGCGAGACCGGCGGGTACAGCAGCGTGTACCTTCGGTTCCTGGTCGCAGCAAGCGAAACTACCAACGGGCTCCAGCCTACGGTAACGGCCGGCGCCAAAGGTTCGCGGGCCTGCGGCGATGCGATCTCCGACCCCGGAACTCCTTACACCCTGCTTATAAAGAAGCCTGACATCATGGTCACGAAGACCGGCAGGAATGTTACGGCCGGGGAGGTGACTTTTCACAACACGGTTTACGGCGGAGACGGGGATGTGATCGAATGGAAGACGGTCGTGCAGAACACGGGCGAGTTCGAGGCCCGGCATGTGCGCTTTCTGGATATCCTCCCCACCGACGGCGGGAGCGCTACGGTGAGCGGGCCCGGAATTACGGGAACTCCAGCGCTGACCAGCAACTACGCCGTGGGCGTCGCGACCGTGCCGGCTTATACCGGCAGTTCCACTTATTTCGTAGCCGAAACGCTGGGCGGGACCTGCATCTCGCAGAACAATACCGCCAACCTCAGTTGGGGCTGTACGGAGAACGCCGCGGGCCTCCGCTCGAACCTGAACACCCCGACCACCAGCACCGGCACGGCTCAGCTTATAATGGTCCCGACCTTTAACAACGCCTCCAGCAATATAACCTTCAATACCCTGCCCGGCGGGCGGGCCGAGGTCGTAATGCGTTATACGAACTCAGGCGGCACCGCTGAAAGTATCGTGGTCGTCAGCACTATCCCGGCCGGGCTCCAGCTTGACACAAGCTCCGCGCCGTACTATACCACCAACGGAAACATTTCGGGCATGGTCCAGGGCGGAACGAATTCCTCGCCGCGCTTCACTTTTACGGGCTCGCTGCGCAACACCGGATACCTGGAGATCAGATACCGGGTCATACAAACAGGCAATTTTGACGTTACCACTTCTTCTTTTAGCAACCCCGAAACGCTCGCAGCGGGGACCGACCCCGCGCTCCCCGGCGGCGGCACGCTCTACGGGGAAATAAATTTCGGCTCCACCTGCGGCAACCCCGCCCAGGAGACTATCTCCGCCTTCCTGGACCCGAATACGCCCGATGTGGATATGACGGTAAGCCCGGTTTCGGTCGTTGTCAGTTCCGGCGCGGCCCAGACTTTTGATTTCTCGCTGAAAAATGCGGGAGAAGCCGGCTCCATAGCTGACCACATAACCTGGAGCACGGTTACCTTAGGCGCCGGCTGGACAAGCGTAACGGTCACGGTCCAGACCCCGGGCACCGGCGGCACCGGCGGCGTCTGCGCCGGCGGGAACTGCACCGCGGCCCAGATCGGCACGCTGGCCGCGAACCAAACCGCGGATATCCACGTTGTCGCGACCGCCAATGACAACGGCGGGAATCTTACAATGGACGGACAGGTCGAGGGAAGCCTTTTTAAAGATGACGGAACCGACACCGGCAACAACTACAGCCTTGACCAGTCGGCTCCGAAGGTGGTGGGCGTTAACCTTACAAAGAGCCTTATTTCCACCAGTGAATCTTTTACAAGCACTAATACGCTGGCTATCGGCGAAGAGGCTACTTTCCGCCTGCGCGCGCGCTGGTTCGGCGGGGACGGCATAAGCGCTGTTACGCTGCGCGACACTCTGCCTGGCGGCCTCGGCTTCGTTTCAGCCTCGACTACCACCAACCACAACCTGTCAACCGCCACCGTTTCCGGCTCCAACCCCTATAATTTCACGGTCAACCCGTTCTTCGGGGCCGGGACATTCGAGATCGATCTGGTGGCGCGGGCGCTGAACGTGGCCGGAAACACCGACGGAAAGATCAACACCAATAATCTCGGGCTGCAGTTCACTTCGCTCGGCGTCACCTACGCTTCCAGCGCGGACGGGTTCGGCGGCGCGTACGCCACGCTGCACGCAAGCACCGCCACCACGATCGCGCGCCCTTCGCTCACGATCGATAAGCAGGTGAAGAATTTCACGCTTAATCCCGTCGGAGCCTATGCCCAGACCGGCTCCGGCCAGTTCGGGCAGACCATGGAGTATCAGGTAACCGTTACAAACTCCGGGTCGGCTCCGGCCTTTGATATAACGATGCTTGACGTCCTGGCCACCAGTGAACTGACGCTTATAGACGGCGCCGCGGACGGCGTAGACAATGACGGGAACGGCACGGCCGACATCGGGTCCGAGGGGTTCTATTACGCGGTGGCCGGGGGCAGCGTAACCTTTAACAACGCAAATACGAACCTGACCTCCGGCAGCAGCCTCGGCCGCCTTAACCCGGGCAATCATCTGACTTTGACTTACCACGCCGATATCGGCGGGAGCGCTTCGCCGAACGACACGCTCCTCAACGGCGCCACCTACTTCGCCTCAAGCCTGCCGGGAACCACCGGCAGCCAGACCGGCGTCCTGGGCGTCCCCGGCGCTTCGAACGGGGAATTGCTGCTCAGCGGTACGGATATCGCCGCGGTCACCGTTTCAAGCATTACTTCTTTCGGCAAGACGCTCATCAATACGGCGCAGGGCCCCGATACTTCCACTAATGTCCTCGTGGGGGAGCAGGTTGAGTTTCAGATATCGCTTGTTCTGCCCGCCGGCACGATCACCAACTTTAATGTATACGACACTCTGCCCGCCGGCCTGAGACTGGTGCAGACCCTCCCGGTCACCCTTGGCTCGGCAATTTCCCCCAATGCGCAGCCGGCGACGACGCCGGCCGTTCCCGCCGACGGGCCGCACGCAGTCTGGAACTTCGGCACGGTAACGGTATCGAGCAACAGCACCACCGCCGCGCGCACTGTGGTGATCCCTTATATTACACAGGTCCGGAATATCGCCGGCAATGTGCACAATACTACGCTCGTTAACAGTTCCTCTTACTCGTACACCGGTTCGCTGCCTGTCAACAGTTCATTTGCCCCGGTGGATGTGAAAGAGTCAAGCACGTCCTTAACTCTTGCGCTCTCCACGGCTACCGCCAATTTCGACGCGGGCAGCGTGATAACAGCCACGGTAACCATCACCAACCTGGCCGGCCGGCCTACCGCCTACGACGAGAACGTGGTTTTGAGCCTGCCTCTGGACCTTTCCTATATATCGGTTACGCCCATATCGGGGACCGTCGTAGGCGCGCCGGATGTGGCGGTATACGCTTCATCCAGGACTCTGACCTGGGGCCGTACCCAGAGCGCGCCCCTGGATATAGATATCGCCAGCGGCACCGTATTAAAGTTCCAGGTCAACCTGCTGGCGGGAGACACGGTGCGCCCGGGCCAGCCTCTTGTGGTCTCCGCCAGGGAAGATTGGACGTCGCTGGCCGGCTCGCCCGGCCCGGACTTGGGAACGCCCGTGGGAGCTTCCGGAGCCGCGAACGGAGAACGGACCGGAGATTCCATGGTTTCCGCTGATAATTATTATAGAACGGCCGGCGACATCCTGACGATCGGCAACGTCTATTCCGTGGCAAAAAGTTCCTCACCCAGCACAATGTCCGACGGTTCTTTCAGGATAGGCGACCTGGTAACGTATACGATCATCGCCGCTTTCCAGGAGGGCACCGTTACCAACGCCCGCATACAGGATACGCTGCCCCCCGGCCTTGGCTTTGACTCTCTTGTCTCGTGGACTCCGCCTACGGGAACGCCTTTTACCTATACCGAGCCGACGGTGGCTGGATCCACCGGCACGCTGACCTGGTCCCTCGGCACTGTGGTCAACACAGGGGACAACAATACGGGCAACAACGCGCTGACCCTTGTTTATAAAGCGCGCGTGCTGAGCGCGGAGCCGACAGGTAATCCCCTGTCCGCGCCGGCCGATCCTCTGGGCATCTCCTCGCAGACGCTGGTCAACGCGGCTGTAATGCGCTACAACGATTATAATAACACCGCCATGACTACCGTGCTCAGGGGCTCTACCATTACGGTCAAGCAGCCCTTGCTTACCCTCGGCAAAAGCCTGCGCCAGGGCCAGGCGTATGTTGTAGGCGCGAGCACGACGGTAGCCTACCGCATAACTGTTACGAACGCGGGCACGGGCCCGGCCTACAACATCCAGGTAAAAGATACGCTGCCTCCCGAGATGCGCAATTTTACGCCGGTAACCGGCACCGCCACCCTTAACGGCGCGAGCATAGCGCTTACTCCGACCTACAACTCCGGCGTCCTGCAATGGGACCTGAACGACTCGCAGATCCTTTTCGGCGCCGCCGGCTCCTCATACACCCTTGTTATCGACTACGACGCGCAGACCAACGCGGATATAGGCGGCGGCCTGTCTCTTGCCAACTCGGCGTATGTTGCGGAGTACTACTCCAAGCCCCTTTCCGATCCTACTGACCGCCGCAAGTATGCGGCGACCGCAAGTTCCTCCACGGTCGTAGTCACGCCGACGCCGTCAATAACGAAATTCGTCAGCGTTTCCACCGCCACCATCGGCGATACGGTGGTCTATACCATCCGCGTGCCTTCCTCCGCTCTGGATGTGGCGGTCTATAAACTGCGCGTGCTGGATGCTATACCGGCGGGGCTGAGCGTTACCGGTGTCTCCCATAACGGCGCGAGCATCGCTCCCGGTTCCTGCGGTACGGTCAATGTTACTAATAATACTTCTAACAACACCGTCGATCTTACCTACGATTGTCTGCCGCCTAACGCTCAGGCGGTCATCACCGCCACCTGCGCCGTGCGCGACATCCTGGGCAACCAGGCAGGGATCGTCCTGACCAACATCTCCACATTTACCTGGGCCAGGTCCGCCATCGAGGCCCCCCAGAATCCGGCCCAATCCCCCGCCGTCACTACGATGCTTAAGGAGCCCGCGCTGACGGTGGATAAGACGTTGTTATACGTCAGCACGGCGAGCGCGACGCAGGGTCTGCAGGCTGGCGACAAGATCAAATATCATATAAAGGTCGTTAATGGCCTGGGCGCGACCGTGTCCACGGCGTACGATCTGGCGATCCGCGACATCGCTGACGAGAACCTTCTTTTGCCGGTGGTGAGCGCGAATCCGGATAACCCCGGCGCAGGAGCGAGCGAAGGGACAGCAGGCGGGGTTAGCAGCACGCGCTGGGATATAGCGGGCCCGCTGGCGGCCGGGGCGACGTATCAGTTCGACGTGGAATACACGCTGGGCCCGAACGTGCAGCCGGGCGAAGAACTGGTGAACGGGTCAAGCGTGACGTGGACGTCCCTGTCAGGCGCGATAGCCGGCGAGCGTACCGGTGACGGAGGCGTAGACGACTACGTTGCTGCGGACGCTACACCGGTCAAGGTAACGGTCGGGACCGCGCATGTCGAGAAAGCCGTAGTCGGCGGCTCTAACTACGCTGTAGGCGAGCCGGTTACTTACCGCATTTCTTTCACGTTCGGCAAGGGTCTGGTGAGCGATGCGCATATAATAGACGCGCTGCCGGCCGGGCTTTCCTTCAGCAGCGTGGCGCTGTCCACGGGCGCAGTGCAGCGGCCCGGCGGCGGAACGGTGTCGCTGGTGAGCGGTCCGTCGGCCGGCGCGACCGGGAGCCTCGATTTCAGCCTGGGCGATCTGCAAAGCACGGGCGCGAACCCGGTAGTTTATGTCGATGTTACGGCGCGGGTGCAGGATATCCCGGCCAACATAAATGGGCATACGCTGACTAACACAGTGCGGGCCGAGATCACCTCCTCGACCGGCGTGGTGCTCGCCATCCCGCCGGTTAACCCGCCGCCCATGATCACCATTGTCGAGCCGGTCCTGACGTCCGGCAAAGCGCTGCGCACCGGCCAGCCGGCGGTCGTTAACGCCGGTGCGGCGGTAGCCTATCGCATGACAGTCAGCAACATCGGCAATACTCCCGCCTACAGGGTTCAGGTCAAGGATACTTTACCGGTCGGTATGCGCCAGACCGCGCCTGTGTTCAGCACCGTTACGCTTAACAACGTCAGTATAGCCATTTCGCCTACATATAACCCGGACACGGGCGTGATCCAATGGGACCTGAGCGGGACCCAATCCATCTTAGGCGTGATCGCGGGCTCGACGAGCAGCCTGGTGATCGATTACGACGGGCATGTGGACGGTAACGCGGGCAGCGGACTGAGCCTGGCCAACTCGGCCAATGTTCCGCAGTATTTTTCGCAGCCCGAATCCTGTCCCTCAGACTGTGACTGCCGCAAGTATGCGGCGACCGTCAGTTCCGCCGCGGTCGTGACTACCCCGTTGCCGACCGGCATCTCGAAGACGGTGAATATCTCGAGCGCGGTGATAGGGGACACGTTAATATACACGATCCGTGCGCCCGCAACGCCTGTTAACGCGGCGGTGTACGATCTGCGGATACAGGATGCAGTGCCGGCTGGATTGAGCGTAACCGGCGTATCGAATAACGGTTCGAGCCTGGCGCCGGGCGCGTGCGTGGCGATAACGGTGACGAACAACGGATCGGGCAACAATATAGATTCGACATATAACTGCCTGCCGCCTAACGCGCAGGCAGTGATAATCGCGACGGCGTCTGTGAGCAATATAATCGGGAATCAGGCTGGAACGGTAATCTCGAACGCAGCGTCGTACACGTGGTCGAAGAGTGCGGGCGGCGCGGTGCAGCCTGCGGTCTCGACGGCAGGAATAACGACGACGCTGTCGGAGCCTGCGCTGACGGTTGCGAAGACTTTGTTATATGTAAGTACGGCGAGTGCGACGCAGGGCCTGCAGGCTGGGGACAAGGTCAAATACCATATAAAGGTCGTTAACGGCCTGGGCGCGAATGTGTCCCCGGCGTACGATCTGGCGATCCGCGACATCGCGGACGAGAATCTAACAGCGCCTGTAGTGACGGCGAATCCGGATAACCCGGGCGCGGGCGCGAGCGAAGGTACAACCGGCGGTTTAACAACGACACGCTGGGATATAGCAGGTCCGCTGTCGGCCGGAGCGACGTATCAGTTCGATGTTGAATACACGCTGGGCGGGAACGTGCAGCCAGGCGAGGAATTGCTGAACCGTTCGAGCGTTACGTGGACGTCGGAGTCAGGCGCGGCGGCGGGGGAGCGGACGGGCGCGGGCGGCGTAGACGATTACTCGGCGGGGAACGGGTCGCCTGTGGTAGTGAGCGTAGGGCCGGCGCATGTGGAGAAAGGCATCAAAGCGCCAGGCGGATTGACATACGCGGTGGGCGAGGCAGTTACGTACCGCATCGATTTCACGTTCGGGCAGGGCTTGGTGAGCGATGCGCATATAATAGACGCGTTGCCGGCGGGATTGTCGTACAGCGGCGTGGAGCTGTCTACGGAGTCAGTGCAGCGTGCGGGCGGCGGGACGGTGTCGCTGGTAAGCGGTCCGTCTGCCGGCGCGACGGGCAGCCTCGATTTCAGCCTGGGCGATCTGCAAAGCACAGGCGCGAACCCGGTGGTGCATATAGACGTATCGGCGCGCGTGCAGGATATCGCGGGTAACGTAAGCGGGGCTACGCTGACGAACAGCGCGCGTGCAGAGATCATGTCGTCAACGGGCACGGTGATCAAGATCCCGACAGTGAACCCAGTGCCGGCGATCACGGTAACGGGGCCGATACT